>OIZI01000018.1_pt1 | contig 96799 bp, 152 predicted proteins | sample 1588441 | NCBI WGS metagenome assembly OIZI01 (sample SAMN03283284) | human gut metagenome | biome: human-associated habitat; material: feces | host: Homo sapiens | place: Peru | collected 2012 | reverse complement strand
TGTTCCTCAATCGCTACTTTATCAGTATCGTATTCTTTTAATTTATTATCATCACACTCTACAAAATAGTAGTCATAGATAGTTTTGCTATCCTTGGGTATTAAAACCAAACCGTGGCTAAATTCTCTACAACACTCTCCGCCTATTTGTATATCTTCAGCGGTTTTAATCATTTTTATGATTTGTTCACGCTTTATATCACAACCCGTTAAGCCCCACGTCGCTAAATTGAAAACGTGAGTTTCTTCATTGTTTTTCAGACAATCAATAGCCTGCTCTGCAGTCAAATGTACCAACATAGTAAACTCCTTAATTAAAACTTATTTTGCCGTCCTCGTCAATAATCATATAGCCTAAAAAATCAAGTTCATAATTCTTAATTTCGTCGACGGTTAATTTCCGATTATAGCAAATAATATCATAGTATCTACCATCTTCGTCATCTTCCCTATTTACAAAGCCGTTCATAGGTTGGCACCCAATTGAGAACCCCCTTAATTTCATTCCATATTTGTAAAACACTTCCATTTTAATTCTCCTTATAAATGCTGTTTTTATAATCTTGTAAAAATTTTTCAAATGTTTTTATCCCAACTCGGATATTGCACTCAACGCTTAATTTATTTTGCAAAAACCTTATAAAGTCTTTGCTGTCAACGTATCCTCGTTGCAATAAGTCAATCGCAGTATAATAATCGCGACACTTATCTTCGTTATAAAACACAATTGGCAAATTGTGGTAATTACAATCGGCACAATCTTTTTCACCACAAGAAGGACCGTGTAAGGCTTTCGCAATATTGATTACTTGTTTATTTTTTTTTAACATAACACAATTCCAAAAACATATGTCACCTATGTTCTTTTTTTTCTAAATATTTTTCCAATAACTTCGGCAAACTCATCACTGATAAGAGCTCGAACTCAAAATCACCGCCTTTTGTTCTGCCGACAAATTGTTCCATTTGCACAAATGTTACAAAATCTTTTCCGTCTATATATCCTTCAGGTATTTTCGTTTTCTTATTATTTTCTTTTTTCATATCTTAATCCTTCAAACAATCAAAGTTATATCCGCTTGTCACAAATTCTAATGTTTTTTCGTGATTAATTGCATTGCCTAAAAACTCATAAATCGTTTCCATTTGATTATAAGTAAAATGTGTTCCAAGATATTTATTAATATAACCAAGAATAATTGAATTATATCCTAAATTGCAGCGTTTACTATCATAAGGTTCTGCTTTTGTTGCGTCACGAGATAACCACTCCAAAATTTCGCAAGCTATATCATTTCGGTCCATTTTATCATTTAACTCAAAATATAAGTTGGTTTCAGGATAGCAAATAAACTCGCCACATTCTTTATTATAATATCCTTCAATAAAAACCCTTTCCAAATCTCTTAAAATTGTTCTATTCATATTATTCACCAAAAGTATCTACAATTTCTTGATAATATTGCCCTAACTTAATTTTATACTGACCGTCGTCGGATTTTTTCTTGCCCATAATACGAAGTCTTTTGAGCCTTGTAATAACCTCGGTCCATAATCTATTAAATGTTATCCACTCATCTTCGTCGGTTGCTATCCAATAGCCTTGGTTACCGCTTGCAATAATATGGCTAAATTCTTCTATACCATAGGCACTATCTATTTCATTTACAATAGTTCTAACCATTCTTTCATTAATTCCCATAGCCATAGCCAAATCAGCATTGCTAATAGCGTTTTCAACACCATAACAATTTTCTCTCAAATACCGATACAGTTTGTAGGTAATAGGTTTGTGTTTCTTCCAAAGCGACTGTTGTTCTTCAGGTATAAACTGTTTTTCTTCTTCCGTAAGTTCAACCGCTTTCGTTTCGCAGTCTTTTTTATTGAGCAAATCAATAATATCGTATTCTTGTTTTCCTTTCATAAAAACCTCCATTAAACAAGTTTACCCTTGTTATGATATGATTGTACCATAGCAAGGGTAGTTTGTCAATAGTTTTAATTAAGTTTTTCTTATATTTTTTTAGAAAGGCATATCGTCGGTATTTTGTGCTGCTTCGGTTGCATTATTTCCCGTTACAGAAGCCTTGCTTGAAGTAATCTCTACGGTTTCAGCACATATTTGCCAATGTGCAAATGTTTGTCCGTTCTTTTCAAAAGGATTATTCATCATACTTCCTCTTACAAGGACTTCGGTCCCCTTTTTGCCATATTTGCCAATATATTCGGCAACTTTACTAAATGACGACACGCTAAAAAAGTCAGTGCCCTCTCTCGGAAATTCTCTCTTTACGGCTAAATCAAACTTACAAAAAGTCGTACCCTTTTCAGAGCGTCCTAATTCACAATCTTTTGTTAATCTTCCTTTTACAATAATACAATTCATAAATATATCTCCTAATTATAGTTTTCCATAAGGTCTAAAAAGTTAGCGTTCGAGGTATGTTCGGTGTCAACAACCTCTTCGGTTTGTATAACTTCAGCGTCAACAGTTTTTGATTTTGACGGTCTGCCACGTTTTGGTTTTTGCTCCGTTACTACTTCAACGTCGCCTTGTGTAGCAGCCACGCTTGTTGTATCGGTCTGAATAGCGGGTATATCAATATTGATTGTTTCACCGCTTGCATTGTTATCACTTATTTCAGCGGTCGCTTCTATTTTAGCCATTTCAATATCTCGTGCTTTGGTATAGAAGTATGCCTGGTCAATCTTTGACGGGTCTATTAATATCCATTTCTCGGAAAATGCTTCTCGTACCATAGCCTTGTAAACCATTTGTTCTTTCCACCCTTCGACCTCTTCCTTGGTTTCAACCGCCTTGCCATCTACCCATTTTTTAACAGTTTTTTCGCCACCCCAAAACTCTATATTTTTGTTTTTGGTGCGTTTCCTTACTTCATCAAGCGATAAGAAAAGAAGTTTGTTTTTCAACGTGTCATTGTTGTATCTATGATATGCAAATGCACCTATTACTTCGCCCCTATCAAAAGGATTGTTGATTGAAAACTCATATCTATCATAAGGAACTTCTGCGCTTGCTTTTACAACCTTAAATGTGTCGGTACTATAAACCACTTCAACAGTCGTACTTGACGGTGCTTCCAACGCATACTTAATTGCTTTTAATTGTTGTCCGACATAGCCGACAATAGGGTTAAGCCTATAAACCGTACCGCCCCTGACCTTGAAAGGAATAAAAGATATATGGTTTCGCGACAGCGGGTCCAGCCCGATTTTTGAGTAATGAAGCACATCCTGCATTAAATCATTAAACAATATGTTTTTCCAAGTATAAGGCAGTTTATTTTGATACTTCTCGTCTTTGTTTTGATTATCTTGTTGTCGCTTTTGTTCTAACGCTTCAAGTTGTCGGTCAATCGCAATATAATAGTTTTGTGCAAGTCGTTTTTGGGTATCTGGAATTTCCAACAAATCACCAAACATATCTTGACAATTTTTTACAATCTTATTTACAAATCTAACGGACAAGCTTTCTTCGTTTTGCGATGTTACCGCCGTGTTTTCTTTTTTTATAATTTCATCACTCATATTCAAACCTTCCCAAATTATCCTTTTGTTCTTTCGGCAATTATCTTTTCATATTTTGCTTTTCTTTCTTGCAAGTCCGACAACTGCTTGCTCAAATCAGCTTTAGTTTGTTCGTCCAACTTTGCATATTCTTTGCTGTTTGCAATAAAATCAGCCAATGGCTCAATTTGTTCATTGGTTTTTCTTAACCAAATTTTATTAACTGCAACAAATGGGTTCATTTTTTACCTCCTTTTTCTATATAATCTAATACTTGTGCTTGCCTTGCCGCTCTCAAATACTCCGTTTCTTTCATAATTCGATTATTGTATTCTTCTTCGGTTTCATACATTATTATGTCTTGGTGCTCAACTACTTTGAGTTTTATCGTTTGTAAATCGGTTTTGACTTTATAGTTGTCATTTGTAATGCCTTCACTATCGTCAATAAATAAAATACTCTTACAATTAAGGGCTTTGTTAAAAGCGTTCATTATATCAATAGTTGCATTAATACGGCTTGCTTTATTGGTCCCTTCAAAAGTATTACCATTATCATCTTTAATAATGCACACGCACTTGTCCTTAATACTGTCATCGCCCTTGTTTTTTGAAAACAATTGCCATTCAACGTATTCAAATTTATCATTAATTTCTTCTTGTTGTTCAAGTGCCTTGGCATAATTAAAATCGTCAATAAGCGCACAAAGTCTTTCGGCTTTCGACAATTCTTTGCTTTTTTCTTTCAATTGTTCTTGTAATTCTTCTATGCGTCTATCGGTGGCAATATCCTTATTATAAATATCAATATACCTTTGACAATTCTCAAGTTGCACTTTATATTCGTCGCGTTGGCGGTTGAGTTCAGCAATCTCTTTCTCTTGTTCGCCATTTAAGCGCGATTGCTCTTGTTGTTTTGAGGCAATTTCTTCTTCGATTTCTTGTTTTTTAACAACATAATTTGGCATATCAACATCGGTAGTAACAAGCGTAGATTGCAAGTCTTTTATTTGTGCTATTATAGCCGACAATTCTTTTTCGATATTTTCTATCGTAGGAAGCGTAGCCAACTTTTGTTTATTTTCGTCCACAACATTTTGTGCGTCAACAATGTTTTTTTCTATGGTTTCAAGTTTGCTTACTTTAATAGAATTAAACTTCGCCTTCGATTGTTCAATTCTATCTTCGGGAAGCCTTTGACCGCACGCAGGGCAGTTTTCGTCGCCATTCCATACTTGTGATTGCCATTTTGTCCTTTCTTCGTTTAGACGCTGAATTTCGGCTTCTTTGCTATTAATTACCTTATTACATTCGGCAATATCATATCGCAAATCCGACAATTCTTGCTCCTTGCGAATTTTATCGGTTCCAAGCTCCTTGTTCTTCTCTATAATATCCAAATTGGATTTTGCATATAAATCTTCTTTATATTTTTTGTTCTCAAGGTCAAGTTCTTTGAGTTGATTTTGCAAATTATTAATTTCGTTCCTGACTTTTTCTACTTCTGAGCCGTTTTGCACTCTCGCTATTTTTGCTCTCAACTCATCCATTTTGCTTTCAACATCCATTTTCTCGACTGTTTTAGCGTCAATATCAATGGTCAGCCCGCTCTTATCGTTTTTGCGCTCGGCAATCCTTATTGATATTGCACCTTTTGAAACATTCGAGCCAACTTCTTTGCTTAATTCAGCAACCTGCACCGCAAACTGTTTTCGTACAACCGCTAAATCGTTTTTATTATAAATATATGTCGCAATATCTGCATATTTTTCCTTATTTTCTTCAAGAATATCTTTATCGGTTTTTTTGCTAAATAATTTCGACAAGATTTGACGTTGCTCTTTATTGTTCATTTTATACATAAACTTTTTAATATCAAGCAATAAGCTCAAATCAATAGCGTCGTTATCCGAAACATTGTATTGGTTAAACAACCTATTCACTGCTTCTTTGTATTGTTTTGCGGTTGCTTCAATGCCGTCGATTTCGTATTTGATTAAATCACCCGCGTATCTTCTATCAAGCCCTTTCCCTTCAAAGCGAGCCACGTACTTTCTTGTAAGACTAATATCTTTGGTTTCTTCGGTTAAACCGCTTTCGCCCATAACCTTATCTTCAAACCTATAAATACCTGTTACAACAACATCATTATCAGGTTCAATGTTTCTTGTTCTAATCTCAAAATCGGACCTACCTTCAATATCTTTGCCCGTAAGGTTCCATAAGACCATATTAGCAAGCGTAGTTTTGCCAACCCTGTTTTTACCGCTAACAACATAGTTAGCACCGTCCTTAAAATCAAGACTAAAATCATTGTGCATTTTGAAATTTTTCGCTCTAATTCCTAAAATTCTCATACCTTCTCTCCTACTTGCATTTTATTTGATTTACACAAACCTCATATATCGTATGGTTTTCTTGTTTGCCTGTTTCCTTATTTAACCTTACAAAATCTCTTTTTTGCAATCTACCAACGCCATTGACGAATGCTCCGTCAGGTATTTTTACAATTTCATTAATCACATTGTCCCACGCATTACACGAAAAAATGTTTTTATTTTCATTGTACTTTGACACTATCTTGAAATCAATGATTTTGTGTTTGCCATTTGACACATCTCTAATTGCAAACTTTTCCTTCATATAACCTTCAAACTCAAAGTGGTTAATATCGTCGGCAACACCATTAAAATCGGCAAGTTGTTTCATTTTTACTTTCACAATGTGTTTTCGCTTGCCGTCGGCTTCGTCAAATCTTGTAACGATTTTACCTATAAGCGATAGTTTTTCGCCTTTTTTGACATATTGTAACAACTCTTCGTCGCAATACACGGGTAATATATCGCTTCCCTTTCCACCATCTCTTTCGACATTCATTTGAAACAAATAAAAGTCTTTTGATAAAATGCTATGGTCTAATCTCGGATTTGACACCACCGTACCTTGTAACCATAGTTCGTTTTTGTTCTTTTCTTCGTTAAAATTCTTAACTACAACGTAACCGTCAACCAAAATAGTTAATGCTCCTTCTTTATGTTTCTTTAATAATTATATCATACCCTTTTATAAAAGTCAATACATTTTTGGAAAAAAGATAAAAGAAAAAACTGCCATTGCTGACAGTCTTCTTACCTTCCGACTTATAATCGGGACAGCGTATCGGTACGCCGTCTTAAAAATGACCTATGTCTGTCTTACCCTGCTTTTCCTTTTCCGAAGCAGGTCGGAAATTGGTATTGTGTTGGTATTGCTATTCATTTACCACTACCTATATTATACCATAAATTTGTACTTTGTCAATATCTAAATACAAATTTTTTAATTATTTTTTGGCGATTTCCACCATATATTTTACTTTTGCAACTTTTTGAATATAATCGCACTGCATATCGTCAATATATGCTTTCATATATTCGTTGCTCATAAGCATTTCTTGGTTTTTCTTTATGATTGCCATTGCTTGTTCGTGCCACATATCGGCGTGCGATATTTCAATATCAGCAAGTTTTAACGCCAACATTGCTATTTCGTCAGAGCCTTCCGCTTTCGCCTTGGCTCCGTACTTCGCATACTTCTTTGCGTCTTCAAGCTCGTCAAACATAAAATCTACTACTTTCGCAAGTTTCATATTTTATCACTCCTTTATTATTGTTGCAAGGTCCTTCTTAAAATTTGCATATCGTATATCCATACTTATTATTATATCCGCTAATATCTTTAGGTCGCTTGGGATAATCTTGATGTTGGTGTCCTTGAGAGCATTTTCTATTCTTTCAAGCATTGCTATCTTTACTTTGTTGACATATTCTTCCATTCCTTTAATTCCTCCAAAATTTCCTGCAACTCATCGTCACCGAATATTTGTGCATAAGTTTGCAGTTTTTGCAATTTTCTCAACATTTTGTTCGTTTTCTTTACCTCAAAGTAGTTTAGCACTACCAAAATATCAAGTACCCCAAACTCCCCAAAAATCGTGTTCATTATGCGATTTTAACTACTTTTACGCTAAAGTATGAATATACTCCTTCTACGCCAGTATTAACAAAGGTCAAATCAACCGAAGATGAGCCTACGCCTGCGCCGCAGCACGCGTCGTTCACTTCTATAATAGCACCACCTGCAAAAGACTCAATATCCGTTGCTGCTGTCGGAGTTTGACTTGCAACACCCGATGGCACTGCCACTCCGTTTCTATAAAGCTGCAAGCTCACCGCTCCTGCTGTTGCTCCTATTGTGCTTGTCGCATAAAATGACACTTCATACAAGCCTGCTTTGACTATGTTTATCGCCGTACTACCCGCTGTATGCCTTATCGAGTTACCCGTTATCTTATAGTTAGTATTGATAGGCATTAAGGCTCCTGTTGCAAGAGTGGTCGAAACATTTGTGTACGCATTTACCGTACTTTTACAATATCTATTGCAAGGCATATATAATTCCTCCTTTTTTTGTATTAAAAAGGGAGAGCGATAGCCCTCCCTATTCAAAGGAAACACTATCAAGTGTTCGGTTTTCTAATTAATAATTAGATTAAGTTGTTACCGCAACCACAACCGCAGTTATTGTAGCAAGTATAAGGATTTACAGAAGGGTGCGTATAATACTGCCCTAACTGACTTAAAATATAAGTGCTTTGGCTACGATTGCTGATTTCCGCTTTTGCGTCAGATAACGCAGTGCGCAAACCTTCGATATAATTCGCTTGAATTAAGTCGCGGGTTGCTTGGTTTTGTTCAATGATTGTCGTCTTCAAGTTGCAGCAACATTCTTGCAGTTGGCTACCAAGGTTTTGGAAGCCGAGTTGCGCACTGTAACGATTGTTAAGAATTTCCTTATCAACGCCATAAATGCCACTCTCGACGGTTTGGAAGCCGTCACGAATATCGTTCTTAATATCCTGACTGCCAAGAGCCGAATACAGTTCCGCAGTAGTTAAACTTGACTGCGTTGCCGAGCCTGCTCCGTTACCGAAAAAACCATTACCGCTGATTGCGAGCAAGAAAATGAAGAGAAGTATAATCCAACCTACGAAACCATCCCCCCAACCTGCTCTGTCATCTTTGTCCATTAATGCCGCTACATCGGCAAGGCTAATATCTGCCATATTTTGTTCCTCCTATATATATTTACACACTCTATAAGCATTGCGCACTACTTATGAGAGAGTAGTCCTAAAAACCATTAAATTTGAAACCGCCTCCGCTATTTTCACTTTTTGATTTTATTGCCCTTTCAATATTATCCCACTCTTTCTTGTTTATTTGGTGAGTCAAACCAAATTTATGTGCAAGGTTATAATATTTTTTTACTTCATTAAAGTTATCTATATTTATAACTCCATTATCGGCTTGTTCTCTTATATATTGAGAAGGGTTTTTACCTGAATTTATGGCTACCCGAAGTTCTTGCCCAAGTTTACTATTCTTTTTTTCTATTTGGTCAATTAGCATATTTACGGCTTGCTTCGGTTCTTTTACTTTATTTGCAAGTTTTACTGCTTTTGCAATTTGGTCAAAATTAAATGCCATCTCCACTCACTTCCTCTCGCTGTTTTTTGTTATATTGTCTTTTGGGCGGGTTACTTATTCTTTCTTCCAACGCAGATAATCTTGTAAGCAGTCCTTCCGCCCATTCAGGTATATTGTCAGTCGATATATCCTCAACTGTCTTTTCTTCGTTTTTAACAGTGTTCAACGGCGCGAAAGAGAAGGGTTGACAACTTACCGTTCCGTTTACCATTTTTTTACTGTAAAATACTCCCGTATTATCAACAAATATATTGACAGGCGTTCCGTCAACAGGTACAGGATAATTCTCCATATCTTGTATTGTTTTCACAACAACATAAGTTCCGATTTGCGTAATGCCATTTGAGGGTGGTTGCGGTTGATTTGATATTGGAGATTGTATTTGATTGTTCAATCCCCGTAATTGTTCAAGTTGATTTTGTAAGTTCATTATCTCTTGATTGTAATTTCTTTGATATGGATTAAACCCCATATTCATTCCGTTCATTGCCATCGGTTATTTCCTCCTCTTCAACTTCGTAGTCTTCGTCATTTTCGGTTGTTTGTTCTTCATTTGAAAACTCCCTTACCATTTGTTGCACTTGCTTTATCCCCTTAATTACACGTTGTAACGGTGGTTGTGCCGTCGCCTTCCTTAAGTCTTTACGATACATAGATATGAAAATTAAATCGTTATCAGTTATTGGTTCGCCATTTACGGCTTTATCTATTATTTTTTTATACAACTCAAAATTTGCTTGCATATAGTCTTCACCTATTGTCCCCATTTTTATCCCCCTTATGTTGTATGACTATTGGACTGCCGTTTTCTTCTTTATCATTAGGATATAGCATAGTAAAATCAAAACGCTCTATATGTGTCGCGTTTTCAACAATATCAATGTCTATTCCATTTAATTCGTTGTAGATTTCGATAATCATCTTTCTACCCCCTAAACAAATTATTGCATAAAAAAACCCTACCTGTTGGTTACAAGTAGGGTACATTTTTTAGTTTTTTACAACTTTTAATTTTTTCTTTAATCTTTTCTTACGCATATTTGCGCTATCATACTCAATATTTAGCGATTTCGCAATTTCCCAAATCGGTATTTTGTCAACAAAAAATTTTACTGCAAGTTCCGTGTTTTCAGCGTTAAGACCGATTTCCTTACAACGTTCTAACATTTCTTCACGAGTACAATTTTCTATATTAAAAACCTTATCATCTTCAGCCTTCGCCTCAGATAGTTCTTTTTCGAGTTCCGAAACCTTGTTCTTGAGTTTTCTATATTGTAACGCAAGCCATATCTTTTCTTGTTCCTCATTTCCTATCCAACATACAAAAAATGCCAACGGAATAGAATACAATAAACTATATGCTAACGGCAGCGATAGCGGAATACACGCCCAAATTATAAAGTTGGTTAAAGCCAAACAATGTGATTTGCTATGATATTGAAATCTAAATTTATATCTCAATACAATGTGAGCGCAACAAAAGGCGATACCTTCTATCCATTTGCCAGTAAGATAACAGCACAATGCAGTAGAAGCAACGACCAAAAGATACCGCCATAATGAATACTTAATAAAAATTCTTAACTTAAATCTTTTCTCTACGGAGAGCAACTGTTTTGCCATTATCTTTCAGGCTTGCTTGCCTTCCTACAAATTTCCACAATCTTATCAAGGCTATGTTCTACATATTCCTTTTCAAAGTTTGCACTTTTGAGTTCTTTTAATGCGTCAGCCGCAATAGTTTGTACGAGTTTCATATTGTCATACAGTGGCGGAAACTCAATTCCAAATAATTGAATGTTAATCTTCATAGATAGCACCTTCCTTTTCTCTATAATTATAGTATAAATAAAATAGCAATAGCCAAAAATAACTTTCTAATGTCATTATAAATAAACTTAAAAAGTTCGTACTTAACATTTCTTTTGATAACCCACGGATTTCAAGAGAAAACCATTGAGCTAACAAATGAGCAATAAATACACAAGCAGTGTTTTTCATACTTGCACCGTAAATGGTAGGCAATGCTATCATAACGATGATACAATAGTATGTTGACGCAGTTAAACTTATTTCGTTTACTAAATAAGCAAACGCTATTATACACGTAATAATAAAACACTGATAAATATTCAAACTTGGCTTACACAATGTGGCACATAAGTATAACCAATATGTGAGAAATGCCGTGCCGAAGCCAAGCATTGTTCTTAACCATATATGACTATCAATATATTTCCCTATTGTTATTAATTGTGCATTATTTACCTGCAACATAAAAACATTTGGAAATGCAAATTTCAAAATATACCAAGCGCATAAATAAATCAGCACAAGGTGTATCATTGTTAAAATTACCCTCTTATTCATTGTTCTACCTTCTTCTTTTTCTATTTCGGCACAAACAATTACTCCGCAATCTTATTGATAGATGTTACATTGATTGACATTTTATCTGTTGTATTAAGAGGCAACGTAAAACTGTTAATCAAATAGGGTTCCGTTGTTTTATCTCCATACGGTTCAGTTATGGTGACAAGGCGGTTCTCTTGCAAGTGGAATAATTGTGTCGAGTCGATTGTGCGACTTGATTGTAATATCGACGAGCATTTAAGTTTCCACTTCGCATAGTCTTCACACTGTTTATCACTTACATAATTATCGTCAATAATGCGCTCAACTCGTTCCCCTATTCTTTGTATGCAGGTTGGAGAATTGGGGTTAGTATTCTTTGCTACACCTTTTGCTTGTTTACTATTGTTCGTTGCACCACAAACAACAATAACATTTTTTACTTCAGTATTTTTGATGGTTTCGGTATATCCGCCAAACTCTTGTTCGGTTGGCTTGAAATTCCATAAAACCTCTTTATCTATATCACGGATATTTTCTTGCGTTGCCTCTACTCTTAATGCGCCGTTTCGGTCATAACCAATAGAAGATACAAGCATATCTGATAATTCAGTCATAATTCCGCCATACGTATCACTTTCGCCGTCTTTTGTAAGCGTGTATGGTGTTTCTATCCATTTTTCGTCTTTGCCATCAACAGTGGTAATTCTCTTATCGTTGTAGTATGTGGTAAACACGGGGTCCATATTATCTATCGGCTGTCCGTTACCCATATCCATACGGAGAATTGACCGCATTGCTGTAAAGATGTTAGTTTGTCGCGGTATTTGATATGTCGCTTCCAACTTCCCAAATAAGTCACCATTTAAGTTGGACCACTTATCAACCATATTCAATGTTAAAAAACGAGTAGTTGGTTTTATATCCCTATTCGGGTCCTTTATAAGAAAAACCCCTTGATTTATATAATAAGGCTCGCCATTACTTAAAACAAGCCCCATTTTCAACCTAAACTGTTGATTAAACCAAAGTTGATTTATGTTAAAATTATAACGATTGTTTTGATTGTCAATCGTAATTGTCGCTGTACGCCTAACTCCATTATTAAAGTTTACGTTAAGCGTTCCTTGCGCTATAAAATCCCCCGTGATGGCTTGTCGCACCGTTCCGTCAGGATTTAACCACTCTAACCGCACAATTTTTGTATAATTTTCCTTAAGCATTTTTAAGTAATCATAATATTTATCTTGTGCGGTTATAAGTTTAGTTGCCATTTATTATTTCTTCTTTTCTTTTTCTGCCCTTATAGGTTCACACTCGGCAGACTTTATAAGTTCTTCTAAAAGATTAATTTCGTTGTAAATCGTATCTTTATCAATGCTATTATAAACTGCACTAATACCGACACAGCGGTCTTCAAGTTGTCTAATTTGCTGAAGCGTTTGGTCGTATTGTTTTTGCAAATCGTCTTTTTTTGCCAACTCAATTTGTAGGCTATCTTTGCGTTTCTTCAAATATTCAATATAACCCATATCAGTCCTCCCAAATTTGAAGTCGTCTTTCCAAGATTTCTTCGTAATCGCTCATAACAAGTTGTTGTTCGACCAATAATGATTGCATATTATCATTTAACGCCTTATATGCGTCAGTCCTTAAAAATGCGTCCAACTTCCTACGTTTTTCCTTAAGGTCTTGCAGTTCTTTCTCTACACGTTGTTTTGCAGTTTGCTCCATAAAATGTATACACTCCTTAATATATTTTGCAGTTTATATGTTTTCATAACTTTTGTCCATTAATGACTTAAGTTTTTCATAAAAATATTTATGCGTAGGTTCTTCGCCAAGATATGCTCCACAGTTCATAAGCCCACCGCCTTTTATTCTTATAGTGTCGGTTAGCCACTGTTCTTCATATCCATAACTTTCAAACAATTCTTTAAGTTTCTTTGGCACTATTTGCAACCTACTTTGTGTTGTTGTATCATAATGATATAAGTTATCCAAAACTATATCCTCATATGTTTGGACTTCACATATATGCGTTATTAAATTGTCAAACTCATAATCACTTGTAGGGTAATTGTCGATATATCCTTTCTTTTGCGCTATTTCATCAATTTTGTTGCCTAACATTTCAATATATGACCTTATACCCTTCTTGAAATCAGCAACTTTCGGTTCGCGTTCCTTTTCCTTATCTCTATCGGTCTTACTCTCATATATTTTATATTTCACATATACTGTATTATCAACTATCATACAGCCATCGTATTCAATCTTTATATAATTGTTTTCTTGTAAAATTGCCATATTAATAATATATAATTGCTAATCCATCTCCACCCTTGCCGCCAGGGTTTCTATTAAACGCTTTGTACGAACCGCCCGAACCGCCCGAACCGCTTGTTCCGTGAGTGCCTTTTTCACCCTTGCGAGGGTACGCACCGTCGTGAAAGTAACTTGCTCCGCCGCCTCCGCCATAACCTTGTGCGCCACCGTTCCAGGAACCCGAATATCCAATTCTATATGGTCCCCTCGTTATCGGCTGTGTTTCAGGTTGAGGGTAATTAAATGTCGTACTTCTTGCCATACCAAGGTCATTGTCCTTACCGCTTCCCGGAGGTCCTTCCTGTGCTGTTAATAAAACAAACTTGTCGCTATTTGTGGGCACTGAAGATGTGTTTGGTTTCGTGTCACTATAATCTCTATCATTATCAGTAGCACGAATACCACGATGACCGCCTGTTGCGGTCACGGTAAACCTCGCACCATTTATTGTAGCAGTTAAGCTCGTTCCAACACCATCGCTTCCTGTTTTATCGCTTTCGCCTCTTGCGCCACCACTTCCAACTACAATTTGTATAGGTGCATATTCGTCAATATAGATACCACACGCAACATAAGCACCGCCACAGCCTCCTTGACCGCCGGCACCGCTTGACGCGCCACCGCCGCCACCGCCTGCCCCTTGTAATTCTACCACAATATATTTGGGATTATATACGTTGCTCAACAAGGAACCGCTTCCTATTACTTCCGATGTAGAAAAATATGTTTTGTCGTCCTTGCGAGAGATATAATAAGTACCAGGAGTTGTAATCTGATTAAGAAGAATACCTATAGGTCTACAACCATAAGGCGCAGCGGAAATGTTGCTTCCGTTTGCTTTATATCTTCCTAAAATGGGGTTTTCACCATATGCCAACATTCCATTACCGTCAATAGCGGACGGTGCAAAGTATGCCAATGGGTTCCCATTTTGATAATACTTATTCTCACTTGTTAATGCGCTTTCCGTACAAATTAAATTTGCAGTTTCCGTGGTATTATTATCACTGTTCCCCGCGCTTGTATCGTGGTATCGGTTATTTATTATGGTTTGCGATGTTATGTTAGAGGGAAATAATTCAATTAATCCTTCTAAATCAACTCCGCTTTTTTTATAATTTATTGCCATAATTAACTATTTGTATCAAAAATATTTGCCTTGACTGTGCTGTTCAATCCCACAATCTTGTTTGCTGAAGATGTGTTAGAATTGAGTTGTTTAACAAATTCTACCAAATAGCCAAGTTGGGCTACCGTAAGTCCTAACGCTGTCGCAATCGTCGTTTGCGTTATTGCAAAATTATCATTTACAAAATTGGCACTATATGGCAAATCAGTAGCGGTTGATTTTGTATTCAACACACTACCTTTTTCCAAATAATCGTTTTCAATTTTATTTACTTCGTCAATTAATTGTTGTGGCGAAGATACACTTGATAATGCCATTATTCTGTCGTTATACTGTATGCTGCAATCTTCCCTTCAAACTTCGTGTCAGATTTAATATATATCGTTCCCGCAGTGTAAGAAACCGACGCTAAACAATCTATATAATTTACGCCGTCCTTTCGTTTTGCATAACCGACAGGAATGAGTGACGATGATATTGTAAGCGTGTATATGCCGTTTGTCAACGCACTCCATCTACTATCAGTGGCTGTCCAAGATATTTCGCTTAAAGACGCTCCGCCACCCGTTGCAGTGCTACTTATCGTAACATTATTTCCTTCTCTAACAACGGCTATATTGTCACCTGCGATAATATTATCAGGGGTTAATGGATTTATCGCCGTACCATATCCTGTAATATGACCGTTTTTATCAATGGCTATTGGATAAAATCCACGAGTTGCCTGCGCCTGCGCAAGTTCATTAGTGTGCTTAACTGTAATTGTCCCGCTTTCGGTAATCGGTCCGCCTTCTGCAGCAATTCCGCCGTCAGCACCGCCCACAACACTCACGCTTGTAACCGTTCCTTTATTTGTCGTGTAGCCTTGACCTTTTACAAATGCGGTTGTCGCAATACGTGTACTATTATCCGACGAGTTTGCCGTAGGTGCCTTTGGGGTTCCTGTAAATTCGGGGTTTGATATTGGAGCCAAACCAGTAACTACACCACTCTGACCATTTACACTTGCAACATAGACGGTATCTTTATCTAATGCGCCAACATCGCTTGCAGTTAAAACAACAACACCCGTCTTGCCATTTACGCTTGCAACAGCGTCGGTGTTGTCTATTTTATCCCACTTTGTACCAATTGAAACCAACCAATCGCCAACAGTGAAACTCATACCTGCAAACGTGCCGTTTGAGTTCGCTATATAATACAAACCATTGTTAGCCACATAACCCGTTATATTAGACGTGTCATTCGTAAGCACAATTGTATCAGTTGTAACACCGAGTCGTTGTTTGCCCGCAACCGACAAAGTTGCTGTCGCCGTACTCGGTTCAAAAGTACCACCATTGCCAAGTTGCCCCAAAATCACATCGCTTATTTGTGAGATTGGTACCTTGCCGTTCTCGTCAAGCGTAGCAACACCGCTATTTGCGCCCTTTTCGCTTGCCTTGATATATTTATTCGACAAGTCGGGAATATCACTCTCCGACAGTGTTATTGCGTGCGTATGAGTGTTCCCGCTTGCACTATTCGTACTACCGCTTCCTATCGAAGTAGGCGTTCCAAGAGTGACCACAACTTCCGATGTTGACTCTGCAAAGTCCATACCGTCGCCTGCCGTTACTTTTGTGACAGAGCCATTGCCTGTGCCTGCACCAATATTGGTCCTTACCTGCGCCTTTTCTGCGGGCGTGAGCGTTTGCGCTGTTTTTATAAGAGCATTGCTTACTGTACTTTTATCGTCGTTTGTGTAATCGTTTGTGGAAAGCCCCTTTGCACCGTCGTGGTCCACTTTTCTCGTTTCTAACTCTGAAAAGTTCTCATTTGCCTTTTGTAACGTGCTTATTGGAGCGTCTATAGTTGTAAGTCTTTGCAAATCTGCCATTTATTATCTTTCCCCTTTTATTACAAATGTTCCCTCAAACCTATCTTCCGCCCAAAATCTTACGGTTGCGTTTGGTAAAACATCATAGGAATATAAACAATTTTTTTTTGCGGTCCCATATTCCACAAGTACACTTGCGACATAAGGATTTGCTAATTTATGCGTTTTTTGTGTTACAAGATAGTACCACTTTTTATCGCTTTCAATCCAATCATCTATAAGTATTTTTGATTTATATCGTGGCTCGTCGTAAACAATATTAAGGTTGCCATAAATATCAGCCGACACATCGGCTACAACACCGCTTTCGACTTCCGCATTGACTTCGGCGGTTGTGTTTTCAACTTCTGCCACACTTTCAATGTTTATGTTTTCTTCAATATCTGTCGCTATATCTGCGGTGGTTGTATTTGCTACATCGGCAATTAAATTGCTTTCAACTTGTGCTTGTACTTCTACATCGCTTGTAACTTCTATTTGATTGTTTATATCAACAACAAAATCCGACATTTTAATGACATTCTTCCACTACTATTTTATAATCAGCACCGATAGTGGTTATATTGTTTACTGTTTTATCGCCAACCTTTACGTCGTTATATTCTATACAAAAGGTATAGTTTCCTGCGGGGAATTTTTTGCTTACTTCTTCCGAGAAAACCAATGGGCATACATTATTCGATATGTTCTCAAAACTTGCCGTATATATATTACGCTTATCTTCATTGTAAAACTTAAATGTTACAATGTCTTCTGCGTCAGCGGTAAACGGTTCCCCATTGCGTTTCAAGTTGAGTTTCCAATTAATTATAAATGTGTTATTGGCAAACCAATACCATATTCCGTTTTCATATCGAGGGCTCTTCGGTGCGCCCTGAATTACTATGCTTTCGCCCATTTTTTTACCCTTTGTTTTATTTTATCATATATTTGAGGATTTGTCAATACCCATTTTTATTTTTTTTAATTTATTTTTCGGTATCGCCGTCATGTGCGGTTTCTTCAATGCTTTCTTCTTCCGCCACATATTCTTCAATTCCCGTGAGTTGCTCATTGAATTGATAATAATTAGTGCGAAGTCCAAGATATTCTTCAAGCGTTAGTGCGACTACACCCGACAAATCTTCAAGTGGATATGCCGTAAAATTGTGCCTATCCGTTGGTTTTACAAACACCTTTGTCCTGTCGTCATTATAAGTGAGCATATTTTGCTCTGCAAATTTAGTAAAATCTATGTTCATAATTGTTCCTTAATAGTATTGTTCTACTTTGGTAAGAGTAACATTCTTCCCGATATAAAATGCTTTCGAGTTTGGCTTGTTTCCCTTTATGACAGTGACAAAATCTATGTTATTTGACGAACTGTTGATTGAAGCACGCACGCTGCTATTGCTTCCTATTGTTAAATACGCACCCGATTGCGTTATATCGGTTGTTTGCGGACTTTCTTGTGCCAAAGTATAAGTTATTCGTGTCGGATACGCATTAGAAACTATTTCTTGCTGTATTGTTCTCGAACCACTGTACATACCTGAACCGTCCGAAAAAGAACCTGTTTTGACGTTAATTGCATTAACCCCACTACTTCCCGTCCAAATAGTTTTCCACGAAACAGCACTTTCCGTGTTAATTATAACAGAAACCGCACCTGTAACTGTAATCGTTTGCGAAACCGCACTTGTTTCACCACTTGCGTATTCAGTACCGTTAATAGTAAAACTAACAAGTTTATATCCGCTTGCAGGAGTTGCCGTGATTGTAAGAGTATCGCCATAATAGACAATTCCACCACTTGTAACCGCACCAGTGTTCGCGTGTTGGTTAGGCGATGAAGTACGATTTGCAGCAACGGTCGAGTTAGCACCCGCTTGTATCGTAAGCGAAAAAGGCTTTCCCCATACCGCCGTTGTGCCATATTTTAACACCGTCAAATCAGTTGCACTATAAAAGGTTGCCGAATAGTCACGCCCTCGAAGAATGACGCTTTGCGGTGACTCGCCCGTAAAAGAATAAACAACTCTCTGCTCCAAAGATAAAGTATTATTACTAAATTTTGCATAAAACAAATACGTCGTACTCGTCTTTGTATCATTTTGCTCGCTAATAAGTTGGTTTGTTGAGGTGAGTGTTTTGTTGTTTTTGCCATTCATATCGCAGCACACCACCATACTCGCTGGAAAATTATGAGTACTTGTAAAGGTCGCTACGGCTTGTTTATTGCCGTATATGTCTGACATAAACGTATCTACTCTTTTTGTCCCCGTAGGGAAAGTAATCACCTGCTCGGAACTACCCTCTTTGGCTATAATCTGCGTTGGTTCTACTGAATTAAAATTTAGTGCCATAATCTTATATAGTTATTGTTAATGTTGTACCCGAAAGAGAGAAAGCGGATTTAGGGACACCACTTGCTTCATTCAAAATCTCGCTCGGTGTCCTATAATATATCCAACCATTACCGTCGAATACGCACACCTTACCCGTGTTTGAACCCTTATTATTCATAACCCCCGACTGCAACCAAGAGCCTTTGACATAGCCACCCGCCTTTACCGAATATCCGTCAGAAGTTCCACCTGTTATGACTTGCCCTTTCGTAAAAGTGTTTTCCGTATCTAACTTTGCAAAGTTACTTGTATCAACCGCAGGAGTGTTAGTCCCCGCCGTAACCCTACCTTTTGTATCAACCGTTACACTATTGTAAGTGCCTGCTGTAACACCAGTGCTACGCAAGGTTAATTCAGCGTCGCCAGAACCCAATGCGTCCTGCATTTGAAAGTCGTATTTGTAAAACTTTATTGAGCGAGCAGTTGAACCGTTATATGTTACAAAATCTGAATAGTTGGCGTTAGCGTTCATTCCAACACCTTGATACACCATACTATTTTTTACATATCCTGCACTGTCAGCGTATGTGGCATTATTGACCTTTATACCCTTGACATCTGCCTCGCTTAATATAGTCGGTGTATTAGATAAATCGGTATAACTTCCTGTCGTTGCAACTTTTGCCAAACCACTAACTAACGAAGCAGGGAGTTTGTTGGTTGGTGTAATCTTATCTTGCTTCCCTGAAATATCTTGATGACTTGTTATTACCGTACCTAAATCAATCGTTCCCGAACTTGTTACTGTCCCTTTTGTTGCGCCATTCATTTTAACAGCAACCGAGGTTACCGTACCTTTGTTTTTAGTGAACCCCCACCCCGAAACAGTACTTTCGGTTACAGCCGCAGGAATATCACTATACAATGCTAAATCTTTTCCATTCCAAGGAGGTCTTGTTTGCTTTCCCCTAAAAGTTGTAGGGTAATTTGCACTACCAACAATATAGTTGCCACCACTAAAACCTAACATCGTCGAAGTGCCGCTATCAGTAATTTGTCCATTTGACGATAAAATTATCTTTGAAGCGGTTGCACTATCACCGCCTGTAAGTGTCAGTGGGCTTGTAAGTGTTCCGCCTCCTAATCCATTTACTGATGTTGGTATATCATTTAATTTTGCATAAGTAGAGTCAGCGTATTCCTTTGTTAAAATATCTTTATTTTCAGTTATTGACGAATAATTCTTCATATACTCCTCTAACAATTGCCCCTATATTATACCATATAAATCATATTTTGTCAATATTAAATTATTACAACTCTATAATTAATTGTTGGTTTTGCCGAAAAAATTATCTTTATTGCATTGTCGGTGGCGGCAACTATATCGGTTAATACAATCTCGCCGCTCGTTGTTTCTCTTACTGTTACACAAACATCTTTGGTCCCTAAATTATGCGCAAGAGTATAAGTCGCGGTGGTTCCCGTATCCACAGCCGTAGATGTTGTAATATCAAACACCTTTTTTCGCATTAAGCTGTACCCATCGGACAGCGATACGGCAAGTGTTCCCGCAGTAGTTATAGGAGAGCCTGTTACCTTAAACCCTGTTGGCATTGTTAAACCAACACTCGTTACGCTTCCTTTTGGTATTGCGTCGATTGCAGTTTTTACACCACCACTTGTTATAAGATTATTACTATTTGCCGTAGGCGTTGTATCTACACCCTTAAATGCGGCGGCTCCCAACGCTCCACTTGAGTGGGCGACCAACTCACCTAAAGTATTAGTTACAACAGGTACATTTGCTGTTTGACCAAGATTTTTCCCAATTACAGGCACATTGCCAACATCTTTGCCAGTCGTTTTATACGCAGCAGTTCCAAGTCCCTTGACCTTTACATTTGTCGCAGTTCCGCCTTTTACTGAAACCGCAATAGTGCCATTTTCACTTCCTTGTGCAACACTGCTTACATAGGTTGTATTACTTGGTAATGCGCCTACGTCGCCTGCTGATAAGACAACAGTACCAATCTTGCCATTAACACTTGTAACCGAGTCGGTATTATCAACTTTTGTCCACCCTGCGCCATTGGATATTACCCAGTCACCTATTAAATATGATATACCCGCAAAAGTGAAGTTTGCCTGCGCAATGTAGAAAATACCCTCATTTGCTTTATATCCGGTTATTGCGCTTGTATCATTTGTAAGCGTTATAGTTACACTGTTCGTTCCCAAACGCTTCTTTGCATTATCTGTTAGCGTCGCTACGATACCCGTAGTTACAGTTCCGCCGTATAAAAGCTGTCCTAATAAATAATCGGGGAGCTGCGATGTTTTAATTTTTGCGTTGCTGTCCAAGGTTGCTACACCATTTGCAACCCCCATTTCGGACCGTTTTACCTGTGCGTCATTTGTAACGTTTCCAAGACCTATGTCAGCCTTTGTCGGCAACACCTTTACCCAGTTGCTCCAAACGGGACCGTCATTATCATCCCAATTGATTATGCCACAAGAATACCATTCGTCGCCAACCTTCACTTTTAAGACATATGCGCCATCGGTATAATTACCGCTTGCGTCTTGTGCATTCACATTGTTGACGCTCCACGTCGCATAGAGCATTTGTCCCGGATAAATTGTTGCAGGTGGCGCATTTGTTGTCTTGTCTGGGTACACAAAATACAAAACATAATTGCCAAATTGTTCTTCATAATTTTGCACAGTCGCGAGGAGTGAATAAAAATAATTGTGGAAATCGAACTTATTTTCCTCGCTGTATCCTTCAAGATTGATATAGTGATACCCTTTGGTTCGCTCAATATCATCGGAAGGTTTTATTTCTTCTTTATGATATATCCAATTTGTAAATGTGCTTTCAATTCTGCCTCTATACCACGCGTGTTCGGTTATTGTCTTACAAACAATACTTCCACCTGAAATTGTATTATTATATTTGCGATATAAAAGTTTTTGGCTACCGTTACTCGTTGCTTCCAACACGCAAACTGTCCAAGCGTTCCCCGTCATTCCGCTTTGGGTTGACATATCGGTAGGATAATTAGCTACCTTGTTATAATCCCAACCGCTTAAGATATAGTAACCTTCGTTTGTCAACGTGTTAAGGTCTAATTTATTATCTTCTGCATAATCGTGATAGACATCGTAATAATAATATCCGTTTATACTAATATCATCAAGATTTACAACCGTAGGATATATGGAAATATCCCCAACATTTGTAATGGTAGCATTGTCGTTCCCTTCTTGGTACACAAGCGGATTAGTATATTTGCCAAGTACACCTATAAATTCCCAAACGCCATTTTTTGTACCGCCACGTGGTGGAGTTTTGACAGTTTTCAAGTCATCTATCACACACGTCGAACCTGCCAAGGTTGCCGACTTATATGTTGAAAGCCCATATAATTCATTGTTTATTTTTACATAAACCGTTGACTGTGCGTCAATTGAATTTATATCATCAGCGATTAATGTAATAACACAAAATTGTTGCGTATTTATTGTCGTTGAGTCATTAACAATGAAAATCGCTCTTGGTGCTGTCGCACTGCTTTCCGCTGCTGAATATGCTGCTCTTATAAATTGTAGTTTTGACGGTTTTGCGCTTATTGTACTGTCTTTGCCGTTTTTAGTAATTTCAATGCCATTGCCCGCTTTAATATTGTCGGACGTTATGAAATTATCTACATTCGGCACCGTCGCACTAATTTTTACGGATGTTTCTGTTTTTTCTAACGATATATTGTCGCCTGCTGTTATGCCACTGACGCGAAGCGGTAATCCATTATCGTGCACAATAATGCACTGTCCTTCGCCGCTTGTTTGCTTCACTTTGTAGTAGACATCAGTGTTAGAAACATTTGAGCCTTTAGGATAAACACTAACTACAGCAGTATGATAGTTTACACACACCCCCCAAAACAAACAATCTTTCGCGGACGGTATTTGAATAACAACATCGCTCGTTGTTTTTATATTGTTGTCTTCTATATAATAATAATCATAGTAGACATCGCTTGCAGGAAACGCAGTAGATGACACTGCATAAACCGTTGCGTCTGTATTTGAGTCGTTTCTAACTGTTATATTATAATGTATCCCATCTGAGGAGTTTTCTTTTTTTATTGCAAGAGTCCAATAGGTCCCAATTTTTACAGTTGCGTTTTCTCCTGTGCTCGTCCAATTTGAGCCATTGAGCGTGCCATTGGAATAACCTAAATATATATCTGTTCCCTGTAGCGATAAGTTATATATTTTGTCATAGGTAGCCTTATCGTCTATAATTACTTTCGAGCTTTGTGCATTTATTTCTACGCTACCAGTAAAAATATCGCCATAGTGAGAAACCTTGTTTTTCGTTGCAAACGACGCATTTGAAATTATATCTCCTGCGGTTTGCGGTAAATGTTCGGGGTTTTTTTGGGCTCCGTCTTCTATACCTGCAAGTTTATTTTTTTCGGCAGTAGTATAATCGTTGCTTGATTGAAGGTTGGCACTAATCTTGCCGTCTGCAGTAATAGATAATCTCTCACCGACCTTTACACTGCCAAGTTTTTCGGTTGTTGCAATATCAACCTCATTTGAATAACCAATGACACGACCATAGCTATCAAGTTTTACTTTGCGTTTATAATCCGTTCCTACATCTGTAAGCAACGTCGGCATTGATACATTGAGTATGTTATTGTTTTTAGTGCAAGTAAATGCGCCATCGGCAAACTCAATCGTTTTTGCTTCACTTCCGTCGAAACCTATGGAGTTCTCAATATTATTGGCTTTTCCTTTTATTGTAAGCGCATTTTTAACTTTATCAGCACTGTCGGCATTTTCTGCTTTTTTTGCTTTTTTGGTGCCGTCAATAAGACCATCTAAATTAGTCTTGTCTGTTGACGACATCGCTCCGCTTGCGGTTTTTGTGGCAGTAGTAATCGAAACCGTACCTTTACTATTGTCGATAACTATAGGCGCGGTTCCATTATAAATTTTCCCCTGCGATGTCATATCTACCCAGTTGCTTCCATCGTAGATATAAGCTTTTTTGTCAACTGTATTATAATACATTTGACCATTTATAGGGTTAGATGGTGCAGCCGCTAATTTGTGCAAAGTTATATTTTGTGCTTCGTTTTTGTTAAAGTCTAAATTATTACCAAGTTTAGGCATTTATGTTTTCCTTCTTTTTTGTTAATTACAATATGCTTTCCCTGCAAATTCGGCAGAAAATGTTATTACTAAATTATTTTCATCTTTGTATTTAATGTCGCCAATAAACACATTACCCGAAGTATCTACCACCATTACACTTGGAAATTTTCCCAAGTTATGATTTATGCTCCAAACGCTACTCGCTGTATCTTGTCTAAAAACAAATGTCTTATCACCATCAATCCCCAATTCGAGTGCCGTTTTATTGCCTGTAAGCGTAACACCATTGATTTGTGGTTTATTATATAAAACATTGTAATCTTGTGTTTGAGAGCCACCTGTCGCACTCTTGTCAATAAGTCTTATGTTATTAAGTGAGTAATCCCATTCTACATTTACAAAGTCGCCCTTGTCAAAAACCAAGTCGCTGTCGCATTCGACACTAATTATATGAGCATTGCCACGATTATCCGTGTTCCATTCGGGTATAATCCACTTGTCAGAGATAAAATCATAATAGCCAACATCAACTAATTTTACGCTTGTTTGACCTTTTGACTTTGCCTCAAAAACCTGCATTGGTTTCGTTCTTATGCAGTTTTTCGTGCGCTTGTCTATTATCTTGGTTATAAGCGGTTCTAATTCAGCAATCAAGTCTTTTTGGTTTTGTACATTGTTTGCCATTTTATCACCGCCTATACTTCATTTCTCGAAAACAGTGCTATGTCGTCAGCATTACCTATTTCGGTCCACTTGATTTCCATTGTTATAGGCATACTACTTGCCTTATAATTTATCGTTCTCGACATTGGAGAAGATATGTCAACCTTATACATAAAACCTTTCATATCTTTCAAAAAATAATGATTATTCGGCTCTGTAGCAAGGTTCATTATATCTTCAGAAGTTTGCAACTTGTCTTGATAACAATATTTGCCTTTTTCTTTTGTATATTTTGTGAATGTTTTAAGTTCACCACACGGATTAAAACGATAGAGTTTTATACCATATATATCAGTATCCCAATAAACTAAACAATATGCCTTATTATTTTGTTTACCATTTGGATATGTTGGCGGATAATAGGCTACACCATATTGAGGCACAATGGTTTGGTCAGTCGTTGTGTTCTTAAAACGATATTCGGACAACAAAACATCCCTGCCCCATACATAACCAAATGTAGGGCTATACGGATAAGGCACTTTTGCATTTTTCTCTTCTACAAGGTCATATCTCATATCAATTGGTGTTTTTGCTATTATATATACATATTCATCCCCCATATAAGGACCAAATGGTATATTATAAGTGTATGTTATATCGTCATACTTATTTTCGCTAAAACCTAATTCACTTGAGATATCACCATCATAATGTGGTCCTGTCGCGGTTTCTACAATATTATTTTCACCTATTGTATATATTATATAACATTTTCCTGTTTTAATATTTTTATTTTTAAGTCTGTAAATATATGAATAATCGTCAGAAGGCTTGTCATAGACAATCGTGAAAGAGTCAATCACAAGCGTAGTATCGCTATTATCATTCTTTATCGCCTCTGCATAATCTTTATTTTTATAAAACCTAATTTTATATACGTGAAGTTGTTTAACAGACTCAAGCGTAATATACTGGTCAGTAGTTTCCACAATATTATATATTGGGGTTTGAAATCCTATATCAGTAGGCTTTAACATATAAGGCGAAGGATAAAACTTACTATTTAATGTTACAATACTTTCATATAGGTTACATCCAGATAATGACTCAAATTGTTGGACATTCCTAAAATATATTTTATTTGCGTTTTCCCAAGAAGTAGCGGTAATTTTTGTTCCCGTTGTAGAGAGATTTACGCTCATATTATACGCGCGTCTTATCTTCATCCAATCTTCTTTACGAGGTCCTACAAATTCCAAATCATCTTCCGTTCTTTCTGCCACAGGCACAACATTAAACTTTTCGGCAAACTTATACGGCTGATATTTTTGATAAGTTTGTTTTTCTTTATTTTGTGTTTTTACCCACTTAACACTTCCGATTAATCCTGAAAGCGTACCACTCTTATAATTACTTGTTCCAACTAAAACTTTTGGGTATCTTGTAAAATTTTCAAAATAGGACACTTTTGTGTTGTTTGACACGGCACCTATCGAAGAATTATGCTTAAACAAGTATTCTTTTTGCACAATATATTGATTGTCAAAATTGCTATCCAACTTATCAGGCTCAATATCGGCTCTACGTTTGGCTACAATCAATGAATATCCATTAAATTGGCTACCAATATAGTCCGCCGTTTCAAGTGCGTCACCAAGCGCGTCAGCCCCTTGCGGATAAATAAAATATTTATATTTTTCACCGCTCTTAATTCCAAAGTCGTATAATTCACCAAGCGCGTCAGTAGAAACTGTTGTTATGATTTTTCTATCCGCCGCTCCTTCGGTTTCCCTTACAATTAAACTTCCTTGGAAAACAGCACCGCTATTATCGCCCGCTCTTAAATCTATATTCCCTTCGTCGTTTTCTCCGAAGTTGGCTAAAAACCAGTTGCTTGCAAATCGCGTTTGTTCATATAGGTCAAAGTCTTCTATATTGGTTTTTTCAGGCATAATTTCGTCAATTATATTGTCTGTAATAACCATTGTATCCATTCTTAAAAAATCACACCACTGTCCGCCGTTAAGTGTCAGCGATGTCATTCGATTTTTCAAAGTAGTATCCCACCCAACATAAACACCGCTCTTACGCTCCGTTGTAATCTCTCCGTTTTTTGCAAAGGTTTCGTCGTTAGCAAACAAAACACCATTGGGATACAGTGGAAACGACATATCGTATCTGCAAATATAAGCAACCCTGTTGCCGTTATTTATACTGTTATTTGTCCCCGTAACCACAATCGCATACCATACATATTTATAACCAAGTTGTTGATATGTGTTTTTTACACAATCCATTGCAACGACTTTTTTGTCATTTATATATATCGCAAGTTCTTTGTCGTTCGTGGTTGACTTGTTTTCGATAACCAACTCAACATTGCAATCTCCAACACGTACATTTAAGTTGTCAATATATTCTCCCGAAAATGTAGCGATTTTTCTCGGTGTATCGTCCTCAATTGTTCCTTGCCAAACGATGTTGTTATCAGCGGAAAAACTCACCTTATACATATCGTTATTATTAACTTTATTAAAAACAATCTTTGACGGCGTTATTGTTGAATAAACAAACTCCACTTTGCTCCCATTTGTGGGAGCCGTGTTAAACACAACACTATTGTTTATAATCGAATAATTGTGATATGTTTGAGTATTGTCGTCAAATTTTTTGCCATAATTATCATATATTCTTTCGCCGTTCACATAAACCTGAATATTATTTACAGCAGTATTATATGTTTTTGAAAGAGCAAATGTGGTACTTCCTGTCGCAACCTGCGTTTCTCTTGTTATGCCTATGCCTACACAGTTTTCTCCCCAGTTAGGTTCATTCGGAATGTTGCAAACATCACCCTCCGCAACACCTGTAATCGAAGTCGTTCCTTCCCACGTTATTTTATTTGCCGTGTTGCCTAATGCCTTTTCTACTTTTATGTTTTCCAAGACCAACGAAGACGAATATTTTGAAACAAATTCTTGTTGGGTGACGATATAAATACCATCAGCATTATACACTTCTAACTGAATTTTATAATTATCACCCGAAAAAAGCGTTTCATATTTGTATTGTAATAATTGAGTATTTATAACCGTTTTTTTATCAACTTCAACCCATAATCCGCCTTGTTTTTTGTATAATGTCCAAACGGCTTCGCTTATAGGGACATTTTGTGTCTGCGAATATGTCCCTGTTGCACTAATAATTCTTGAAGAAATAATATTATTATTCAGCCCTTCGACACTTAAAACAATAGTGGGCGTAGCTTTGGCATAAAACACGTTTTCAACATTTTCTACAACCTTTTGGTCGTTTTCGACATCCCACCACTGCGTAATTAAAAAGCGATACGCCTCGCCATTTTTTATATCTTCCCCTTCAATAAAGGTAAACGGATTTTGCGCACGAGAAATTTCCACAACCACGAATTGCGGATTGCCGTTTGCGTCAATAGGGTAAATAGGTTTTTCAAGCGTGACCATATTTGTCGTCGCTATCTTTTTGTCCGTTGCATTTGAATATAAATCTATTTTATAAGCTTTAATCGGACTTGTGCCATTTATTTGCCACTTTATAGACCACGATTGGGTAGCGTCTATTACGCCGCTACCCATTCCTGTCAATGTTGATGGAGTTATGTTACTTGCTTGATATAACATTTATTTGTCCCTTAATTATTATATGCGTATGCTATATTACGCAAATCAGTTAGTGTTGTACTTGATACCTTATCAGTTACATCCAACCCGTTGATAATTATTGTATCTCCGTTATTATTTATTATACCATTATTTTTACCATTTGTCAATACATTAGTTGATTTTAATAAAGAATTTTCTAATGTTTGAGAGTAACCAAAAATGTTTTTCAATGCAGAAATATAATCTTCTTTACTCGCACCCGTTCCGCCTATAATGAGTTTCGTTAAATCACTCCCCGCCAATGCGTCCAAAATATCAGAGCCCTCACCTGATATTAATCCCGATTGCTCGTTTTTTAATTTTTCTTTAAGACTTTCTAAAAAACTTATTTGTGCGCTCGACAGTCCTTTTCGTGCACTCTCAATAGCCGATTGGTCGCTCTCCCAAACCCATTCACCGCCACGCAAAACTTTCTTCGTTCGCTCGCTTTTTGCGTTATCAAGTTCAAGTTGCGCCTTTTTAAGATTATATATATCTTCTTCGTAATCCTTTTCAGCCTTTTTTTTGTCAAGAATTTCGTCAATCTTATTTAGTTGCTCATTATATTTGTTATTAATAACATCATACTGTTCACCGAGTTCGCTATTTATGCCAATAAGAGTAAGTCTTATCTTCGCCCAAACCGAAAGTATTTTATTTACCGCCGTTGTATCACCGCCAATCATTTGTGACATTTTGTTAGCGATAGTAGTTGCTTCTTCGGTTGTTTTCGCACTTTGTAATGTCCCAAAAAGCGTTTCTAAATCACTCGCTGTTGACGCATTTATACCACCAACGCCGCCAAGTTGTGCGATTAAATAATCACGTTGTGTGTTTATATATTTTTGCAATGTGGCACTGCGGATTTGACGAAGCGCACTTGCCTGTATTTCAAATCCATTTGCCGTGAAAATAACCTGACTCGCAAGTTCAGGATACAAATCAATAAGTTCACTTACATCGTCAGCGGTGAGTTCAGTGCCACTTCTAACATTTTCTAACGCACTTGATAATTTTTCAAGATTGCTTAAATATTTTTCAATTTGTTCGTTTAGCGAGTCAAGACTATCGGAATATAATCGCTGCGCTTCTTCTTGCTGTTGCTTTGCATTTTCCGCTTCTTCTTGCAAACGCTCTTGTTCTTCTTTTAATCGGTTCGCTTCTTTTTGCGCTGCAAGGATACGTTCATTTTCAGCCTTTTCTCTCCGAGAAGTTGCATACGATATAATACCTGTCAGTACAGTAAAGCCTGCAGTTAAAGCAAGACCACCCACGCCACCTGCAACTGTTTTTAATGCGGTTTCTAACCCTAATCTTTTCGCTAATTCCTGGTTTTGTAATCTTAATTTGTTTATATATTGCGTCGCAAACCATATAATTGTAGGCATTGAAGTTAAAATTACGCCCTTCAGTCCACCAAGCCCGTCAATTATTTTGGTCAAAAACTCAACTACTTTATTTCCTAAATCATAAATCCGCTTTAAGTTTGTAGGGCTTAATAATTTGCTCGTCAACTCCGCCCAAGAAGTTGCAAGTGTTTTTTGCTTTGCTTCAATACTATCCATATAAATGCTCAACTCTTTCATAGCACTGCCTGCGGCTTCACCGTAGGTTTTAAGCATTTTTTGATACATATCGAAGTTTTCGATTAACGCAACTAACTGCGTGGAACGCATTTTCCCACCAAGCGTTGTTGTTATTTCAGCAAGTTGTACTTCGCTAATTGCGCCTTCCTTTACCTTTCGAGATAAGTCGGCTATAATTTGCATTGGCTCTCTTAACCTTTCGGTGCCATTAACCATCTCTCTGATGGCGATGTTGTTTTTAGCCAATACTTTTTCCGTATTCGATAAACTTTCAGTTGTAGTTCTTTCGCCTGTTTCTTGGTCGTATATTTCGCCTTTAACCTGCCTTAAGTTCAAAATTAAAGCACGAAATGCCCTTGCCGCTTCACTACCACTTCTTTGCGTTACAGCAGTAATTGTACCAAGGGCGGCGGCTAATTCCCCAATCTCAATTTTCGACTGCGCCGCAAGTGGTGCAACGATACCCAAACCATCGGCAATTTCTTGCACGTTTGTCGCAAAATTGTTGCCAATTTCATTTACACCGTCAAGGACTTTTGTAAGTTCCTCGATACTACCGTTAAACTTGTATGCTTTATCCGTTGCAAGCAAAAACTGTTGTGCTACATCGGCAGTTGTATCACCAACAACTTCCGCCATCAAAGCAAGACGACCAAGTTCAGTCGCTTGTGTTTTATATCCTGCTTTACCAAATTCAGCAACTGCGTCGACATATGCGCTCGCCGTGGAGCCAAGTGCTTTTGCTTCCTTATATGATTGTTCGGTCAACGCTTCAACTGCTTCAGCTGTGGCATTGGTGGACTTCCTATAAGTAACCATCGCAGCGTCAACCGCTTCTATTTCATCGAGGCTTTTTTTGATGTTTTTTATCGGAGCAAAAAATAAGCTTGTCGCGATTGTCCACAGCGCAACCTTTCCTATTAACTTTGTTATCGTATCGCCCTGATGGACCATAGCGTCATTTGTAGACTTGACACCTTCGTCCAATTTATACATCTCGCCAGTAAGTTGGTTGACCGATAAAGTATAAGTTTGGAACTCCCCACCGACTGTTTTAAGCGTTGCCTTAAACTGTTGATATTTTTGACCGCCTATTTCTACGGCACCCATAGCTCGTAGATTTGCGTTCTTAAATTCATCGAGTCCTTTTATATCAGCTTCCCAACGTGCCGCTATACCGCCCTTTGTAAGATTAGCAGTTTTGTCACCGCGTAACGCATTAATTTGCTGTTGCGTTTTTAATTCTCGCTGCGCAGCTTGTTGCCTTAATTTGATTTGGTGTTGTTGTTCCCTTCCTTCTTCCTTAAGACGCTGAAGACGTTCCTTTTGAGCATTTTGCGTGGCTGTTGTTTCAGCCTTAATTTGTTGCAATCTCTCTTTTTGAGATTGACGCTGTGCCTTATCAAAATCGTCCGTAGCCTTCTTATATTTGGCAAATACGTCTTGTGGAGCTTCAACCTTTACTTTGTGCGTTTTTTTGGTAAGTTGATTTATGTCGTTTTGCAACGACCTAAATTCGCTTTTGTCAACTTGTACTTTTACCTCAACATAAGAAGCCATTTATTATCCCTTTAATCCTCGTTTTGTTGTACTTGCATTATAACCTTTTGCCACTAATCCGTCCGCAATAATTATGTCCAAATTATGCGGGTGTTGCACCAACTCAAAATATGTTACCTGATGTATCGACATTGGTCCTTGGGGCATTTCGTTTATACCACCCGCAACATCATAGCCAATACCTTGTTCAATGGTATCAATTAAATTTTCGCTCGGTGTAAAACCAAATTGATAATCATAACCATTATCTTCAGTCACGTTTTGCGCTCTAACCACATAACCGTCAACGCCGCCCATTTCTCCGACCAATTCGGTGGTTTGCGTAACAACATTTTTTCGGTCCGCCAAACCGCCGTTAATAGTCCTTCGTTTATATCGTGACGGCGTATAACCTTTATAAACCAAAGCACCAACAACACCCATATTATTATAATCTGTCGGGGATTTTGCATTGCCTACCATAACGTTTCGTATCTCGTCCGCAATTCCCCTATCGACAACATCATATATTGCGCTGTCAAGCTCTTTTTCGATTAAATTAAAATCTTGTGCCGTGGTGCTTTTATTCATTTTTAATTCTCTTTTATTTTTTGGATTATCGCATTTGCCTTATCCATTGTTTCGCCGTATTCTTTAAGCGCGTTTTGATATGCTTCGGGAGTGATTTCATTTGATATTTGATTACCAAGCGACTCTGCGGTCTTTACAGCCATTGTATCAGCTATTGTTCGCATAAACTTATCGTCAGCTAACAATCTATCCGCTAAATTGTTTTTTGCCTGTAAAACGCTATAAATCTCCGTGCTCATCATTTTACAAAGTTCAGTATAATCCTTGACAATCTTGTCAGCCTTTTCGGATATTTCGACATCAGTTTTTCTCGTTTCTTTAGCAATGTCAAGAATTTGACCAACTATATCTTCACTCATATATTCGTCATACATTTCAACAGTAAGTACATTGTTTTTATCAACAATGTGTAAATAGTCAGACAATAATACTTTTGCCAAAATCATTTTTTTGAGAAAAACATCTTCTTTCCAATACGGCGCACTGCCGACTAAATTAAGTTCTTCTATGCACTCTACTGCGTTTGCCACTACGATTGAATATTTTTCTTTAAGACTAATATAGTCCGTTGCGTTTGCTATAATTTCTTTGCTGATTTTCACTTTGTTTATCTCCTATCAGTTTTATTGTTTTGGTATATTATAATCAGTATTGCAATTTATATTACAATTTAGCACGGTATGTTTTGTAAGATAATTTCCCCATATATATAATCCTTCTTCACCCCTAATTTTAGGACCTTTGATTATACCTGCCGGACCGAAATTAGCTTGATGTTCGCTATCAATTAAAACACTATATCTAACTGTACCGTTTATATAGAAATTTGTTTTAATTCGCCAAACGCCTCCTTCCCTTAAAATTTCTATAGTTATTTTATTATTGTTCGCTTTTGACGAACTATGACTACCGTTATTAATGTTTCCACTATTAAAAGCCACTGTGTCCCTACCATTATTATACCAACCCGCCGTATATCTTGTAAAATAATTATATCCACCCTGATATTCATTAACGTTGAAAAAAATATAGTTCCCAAAACGATTGCTTGAGTTTATTTTGTCATCTGTGCCTATTCTAAAGGCAAACAGTCTTTCGTTATGATTAATTATGTCACCAATATCGCGTTCGGAATTTGTTGTATATGAAAATTCCATCTTTCTTACAACATACCCACACGTTATCGTTCCAAAACTGCGACTCAAATCGTTTACATTATCCCCCAAGAATGTAACCGCCGAATTTGACTTACTCAATACTCGTTCGTCATACGCCCAAATGCTTGGAGTTTCAAACGTGTTGCTATCTCTAAAGGTAGTAATATTGTTATCGCCAAAAGTTAAACTTGTGGCAAGATTTTGTTGTAAGTTGTTTTTATCATTACTTACATATATTCGGTTGTAAGTTTCGTTGCCAATCTTAAATGCCATATTCTTTTACCAAGTCAATGTGACAATCTTATCGCCACTTGTAGTATTTACTTTGAAAGAAACCACGCTGTCGCCCGCTGCCGTTGCCTCTACTTTATTACCCAAAGTTGCGGTATCCGCTATTGTGTCTTTGGCTTCAAAAACAATACCTATGCCGCTTCCTTCGTTTTGCACAAGTCGTACTGTAAAGCCATTCGACATATTTTCGTTGTTTTTTGGTTGTTCAACTATCACTCCGAGGGTTTGAGGGGTTATTACACCGCTCCCAATCTCGCTTGTTTTAATCTTCTCATCGCTCGGCTTAAACGCCCAATCGCTTAAATGGAATAAGTATTGATAGATTTTCCCAAGTATAACAGACAACTTATCCCCACTTGTAAAAAACCCCGACGGCACATTTGTGTTTGCAGTAAAACTACAAATAGTATTTGCAATGTCGGAGCCATTATCATTATCCGCACCTAAATATACAGACTCTTCAACAGCAGCCTTTATTGTGTTAAAATATTTTGCATTTAACGCATTTGCCACTGTTGCATTTGGGCTTTGTATATCATTTATGTTTTGTATTGTTTTTATTGTTTGTTTAGCCATATACTACCTACTTCTTAATAAAAGTTATATAATATTCCTTGCCGTCCTTACCGCTTATTGGAAACATTAATTGATTTGTTGCGCTTTCACCTTTTATCTTTTTTATTTTTGTCGCACTATCCACTACAATATCTCCAATCTTTGCCATCTTTATACGAAGACCTTTTGTATCGCCATCTTGTGCAAGTTCAACTTTTAACCCGTTTGCGGTTGCGCTATATGGTAGCGTTCCTCCGAAGACTCCCCCTTGAATATTAACATTAAAATATCCATACTCCACAACATTGTTTGCGGTTTTCACTGTTATTATTAAATTGTTGTTATCAATACGGAAAGAAATCGTACCATATTGCGTGCCGTTATTTGACACCTTTATTTGGTCAGTAGCGGTCAAATCTACTAAAACGCGCTTGTGTTCTGCCATATTATATATTTCGCCCACACCGCGACCACTAACCGTCACTTTGTATTCTATATCGACTGTTGGTTTTACAACGCTATTTGGAAAAACAAAATTAATAGGCATACTATATGTTTTTGTTTCGCCGCGAAAACTCCAATAATTAAGCACATCATCGACATACATATAAGAGTAGGTTCCACTATTGTCACTGCCATTAAAATTAACACCAAGGATATTCCCTAATTTGTCAGAAGTCACGGAATTATTGGCAAAATCATTATTCAATAACAAATATGACTTCATTCCATAAGACCCCGATAAGTCTTTGCAGTAACGTAACAATTTCCCTATTGTTACTTTTGTTTTTTCACCACTGACAATTATATCGCGATTATCCGCAGTTTCAAAATGGCAAATTGTATTTTTTATATCATCACCCTTTTCTGCCGTCGTACCACAATATGCCAACTCATCTACCGCCTGCTTAATTTTTGAATTAAAATATTCAGCGTCAAGCTTTACCGCTTCGTCAACAAGAGAGTGGTCTTTTATTTCACTATTTGGTATATCGGTTGTTGTTGGTATTGTTGTTCTTGCCATTTTAATACTCGTATTTTGCCATATAAGGCATATTTTTATCAAATGAGATAGAGTTTACTATTATCCCGCTTAAATCAATATCTGCCCATTTTTGCGCTTCTAATTTAATATTTACATTTTTATCGTTATTAACTCTTACATAACAATCGTACTTCGGTCGGATAGACAATTTGCAAATAAGCATTGCTTTTGACCTATCTGAAAATCTTTGCGGGTTTATCATTCTTTCATAATAATCCCAGTTTATAAATTCATTCCTATACTTCTCTGCTACTCCCTTATATGTTCCATATTGTGGAATTGTGTTTGTCACAAATTGCATAAATATCTTCCTTTCTTATTTTTATTTCATAAATCCCAACAAGTTAGCAAGCCACTCTCTTGTTACAGGAATTATGTTCAAAATTGCTAAAATGCCTCCCGCTATTAACACCCACTTCAGTGCACTTAACAACGCGGTGCTTACCTTACCCAACCCCGTTATAAAACCTTTTACACCGTCAAGCCAAAGCAGTATGTTGCAAAAAACCCTATTGCTTCCTTCGTGCATATGATATTGCGTCAACGTACTTCCGTGGTTAGCCCAGTATACTTTGTCGTTTTCCTTTTTCTGTTCCTCTTTTTGAAGCGCACTTAAATGCTGTTGCTCTTTTTTGAGCCTTTTCGCCTCTTCTTTAAGGACAAAAAGTTGGTTTTCAATTTCTTTTTTGGTTGCTTTATTGTTGGCGTTGCGCTTCTCTACTTCAAGATTTTGCGTTTCAATGCTTACCTTGATACCTTTATCGACAACCTCCGCCATATCTTTTGCGTGTTTGTCAATAATTTTCCTATCATTAATTTGTTCACTCGCCTTTTGCGCAATGTTATTTTTTGAGGTCATCAACGCTTCAGCAAGAGTGTCGCTTGCCATTATCCCATCACCAACAACTTGCGTTATTTGATTTACCTGTTCCTGTCGCGCAACTAACGCTGTTTGTTTTTCTTCAACGCGTTGTGCAACCGTATCACTTGAAACGGGTTCTACATCTTCTATAACTGGTTCTGCTACAATTTCTTTCGTGTTATCATCTTCGATATTATTACCCACCATTGTTACATTATACCCCTGACTCTCAAGGTCTTGTTTTGCCTTTTCAGCAAGTTCTTTTTCTCTTGTTTTTTCCTCAAGCATTTGTTCAAACTCTTTATCGTCTATCGCCATTCGACAACCCCTCTCTATTATTTTAGAATATGTATTTTAGGGTGGCTTTCGTCACCCTTACTGCTGTTACGCGTTTAGTAACGCCGCAACCCTTTCTTTATAAGCGTCAAGTTTTGCTATCGCTGCGTCCCTATCAGCATTGGCTTTGTCAATTGCGGCTTGCATTTCGGCAATCTTCGCTTCAAAGTCAACTCTTGCAATATCAAAAATCTTTTCATAATATTCAATTGCGGGTTGATATTTGTTTAAGACTTCCGCTTTTTCAGCAAGAGCAAACTCTGCCTTTTCTTTTTCGGCAACAACTGCGTCATAATCAGCCTTGCTATAAACAACCTCTTTAGCCTCTTCAATTACTTCGGGTGCTTGTTCCTCAACAGCAACCTGTTCTACAACTTCTTCCACGGGTTCATTCTCTCCTTCTACAGTTTTTTCTTCGGGGGTTTCGGTTGTAATATGGTCCGATATAAGACCATATTCAACAAGAGGCACTCCCTTAAGCCCATTTGCGGTCAACACATATCTTGTGCCAAAAACATCGCATATCGCATATTTGTTCAGCCCAAGGTTATGTGCATACTCAAAAAACGCCTTCAAATCATCATTGATTGTATAGTTCAGAAGAATAGCCACATCCCCATCAATCTTAACTCTTTGTAACATTTGTTCGTTCATACTTCTACCTCTTTATAATTATTTTTGCAACCACTCCAAGAAAGTGCCTTCAAATTGTCCTGCACTTTTTGCATTTTCATACTCAATACGTTTCAAGTTGAGTTTGTTTTTAATTTCAACTTCTTCAGCCTGTCGTTTTGCTTCAGCTTCTTCAGCTTGACGCTTTGCTTCAGCTTCTTCAGCCGCCGCAAGCATTTTTGCATTTTCTTCGGCTTCTTTGTCTGCTTCCGCTTTTGCCGCTTTTTCAAGCTTTGCTTTTTCTTCGGCTTCTTTTACTCTCTTATCGTTTTCCGCTTCAAGAATACTTACTGCGTCACCAAGACCAATTTGTTTCAGTAAATCTTTGCCTCGTTTAGACAAAACGCTATCTTTGCCAAGCACAACGATAAAGATTTCACAAATTGCGAAAACAACTGCCGATATTACAACAACACTCAAATAAAATGCCCACGAAGGAAGGTTGCCGTCCAACATAGGAAGTATATAACTACTAAACCAACCCATTACAGCAGAAAATATAGCCGCAAACGCCGAGCCTGTAATAGTAATGGGGTTAGTCTTTAATTGTGTTTTGATACCGTCAAAAAGTTTTTTGAAAGCACTGACTTTTTTCTCTTTGACTTCTTCAATAACTTCAACTTTTTCGTCCATTTTGCGTTTTCTCCTTTTATTTATTCTATCAATTATAAATGCGATTATTAGCGGTAATGCTTTTACAGTAATCTTTTGCGCAGCAGGCTCAAGTGTTTTTGTGAGTTTAATCGCCTTCTCGCTTTGTATAAAAATCTTTGCCGCCTTAAAAGCGGTCGCGCCTGTTGCAACTATTGCAATAGCCTTAATCGTGTAAACTGCAACAAGTATTGATAAGACACCTGTCGCAATATCACACAATCCCAATATTAACGTTGTTACATTACTCTTCCTTTCGCTACTATAGACTATAAATAATCTTAATACCAAAACAAAAGTAATAACGCTTGCTATCGTAGCAATAATTTGCCATTCCGCTTGAGGCAAAAAATACGCTATTATACCAAACATCAAGTCAAATATTGATAATACTAAAAGTACCGCTTTGTCTTTCCGATTATTTTTAGAGGGTTGTTGCACTATATGAGAATTTTGAGTCATCATAGTGCCACCACCCTGTTATTCTGCGGAAACCGTCACTGCAATAACACAAGAAAGTTTTGCGGGTGCAAATCCTTCGCCTTTACCTGTCACGGTTATAGTTGTATTACCCGCCGCCTTGCCTTCTACAACTGCCTTATCGCTAATGCTTGCAGTTGTCGGTGCAGCGGACACATAATTATAATCGGCATATGTTGGCACATTTGTGGTTCCGTTATTAAGAATTTCTTTAAGCGGTAAAACCTTTTTCTCGCCCTTCTTTACCGATAACGCACCACCGATAACGGCTAAACCGCTAACTTTTGCGTAATAATTGCTGTTTGACCAAATTTCACGAGTAACATAGGCAAGATTATACCTACCAATGTCGTCACAAGCACCATTAGCGTGCGCTCTTGCTTCTCTCATTGCTTCGTCAAATGCAGCGTCGGTAACATCATATTGCGAAAGTTCTTCGTATTTAATTGCCCTAATCGTAAACGTGGTCGTGCTTGCTGCGGTTTGTTCACCACCGATTGTCATAACAGGTGTCAAAATGCCAAGAGGAATTACATAGTTATCTTGACCTACACGGCTGCCATAAGCAGTAACGCTTTCCGTCGCAAACAAGGGTTGAGTAAAGACCGCCCTAACAACCATAGGCGAAGGAAGCGATGAAACTCTCGATGTCTGCGCCTTGTTATCCCACACGGTATATTCTACAGAATAATCATTGCCGTCAACAATTTGTTCATCCGAAACGGTTTGCGGAGCAGTTGCGGAAACTTTAATAAATTTACCATTTACAGTGCTTCCGTCAGCCAAAACGCCCGAAATCCTTACGCCTACATCGGCACTCATTGCGCCAATATCGCTTACGGGCACCTTTTTAAGTGTTATGCCTGCGGCAGTTGCAGTTACAACCTCATTATAGGAAACTCTACCGCCATTCGACGGCAAACTACCCATCGACATTCCTCTCATTATATTGTCAACATCCGAAGTGCTTAAATCAACCTGCACCTTGGTGCTGTCTAACAACAAAATATCAAGAGTATTGCCAACACCAGAAGTAACCTCTTCTTCGTTTGCGGTAATCGCAAAACTGCTCGTTTTAAGGTTATCTTTTCTAATTAACAAATCATTTGTGTACGGGTCATAAACGTGTAAACAACCACAACCCTTACCAAAATATTTTGTGGCTTCATTCATATTGCCAAATTCTCCTTTATAATAGACTTTGTTTTCTTGAAATACTATCCGCGTTTTCAACTTCAACAAGTTCACGTTTCTTGGGGTAGCACCAAGAAGGATATGGATTACCTTTTTCAAACTTAACAAGACCGCTCATATCCGCCAATGAATATATCCCATTATTTATCAGTCGGTTTACAGAGTTGGATAAATTGTTAAACTCTAATATCGAGTAATCATAATAATCGCTCTCTCGTTTTCCTTGATACGCCGCTACTGCGCCGATAACATATTTGAAATCAAGCATTAAATCTTTTGCGTTTTCTTTTGCTTTTTCTCTTTCCCACTCCATTAATTCCAAATTGGTAGCTTCGTCTGGAATATCAATGTCGTTGGCTTTTGCAATCAGTTCTCGTAGCCTTATAAACTCTAATTCGCTGATTTTTACCTCTTTGTTTTCTTGTCTAATCAGCAAATATAGTTGTTTGTTATCTTCTTCAATTAATCTAATGGGTACAATCGAAAAGTCTATTTCTTCTCTTTCATAGACTTTATAATCTAATTTCAAACTTAAGCAAAGTAACTTAAATAAATTTAGTACCAAATTTGAGCGGTTCTTGCCGAGTATAATGGTATCCAAATCAACTTGCACTAACATTCTTAAATATGTCAATGACAGATATTTAATATCCATTGATTGTTGCATTATTCTTAAAACATTAGAAAACTGTTCAAATTCTTCCCAATATTCAATCGTTATAGGGTACCAAGTCAACCCATTCCACTGAAAAGGTCTATAACGACTTATACACTTCTCTATATCGTTATTCATTTTATTAATTTATCATTTCCGCTTGCATTATAAGCTGACGACCTACGTTTTGATGGTTATCTTCTATGGGATAATCTTTCACATAAGTAAACCCACCACACATATCTTGCATATTCACGCCATTTAACGACTCTATAATTGCTTGTACTATTTGCCACGACCTTGTTGTAGAGCCAACATTATTTTCATACTTACCATTTGTTAAAACGGTAAAATATATTTGCCTTATGGTTTTATCGGTGGTCATACTGCTCATTCCTGCGCCAACCGTTATCTTAAGAATCGTTTGCGCGTCAAGTTGTTTTTCCGTCCACTGATTTTGCAAAAACAACCTATAACCTTTTTGAGTCATATCCCTGCTGTCCGTTTTTTCAGGATTGTATCTCAAAGCAATCTTTTCTTGCGGTGTTGGCAAGGCGTGCGACAACGGCTTGTTATCGTCATAGTATAAATACTTAATAAGCCGTGTTCTTGGATAATCGTTATCATCTATGGGCGCATATCCCAAATGGGGCATAGGCAAATCCATAAGATATGTTAAAATATTATATGTAAGCTGATTTACACTCTTTAATTCTGCATTTTGAGTGTAAACCTTTTGGTATGGAAAATATTTAGATTTAATGTCTTTATTAATCATTAAACTTTCCCTTTTTAATTATTATATCACAAGTTTGTTTTTTTGTCAATGGCTTTTTGTATTTTTTTATAATGTTTCAAGCCATATTTGTTGAGCAACTTCATATTCTTCGCCGTCAACAATTACTTTTGCTTTAAGCTCAAGTGGTTCCATATCATTTGCCCACGCACAAGTTATATCAATATAGTTATCCGACCTTTCGTATACCGAATAGTAGCCGTTTGCACCGTTTGTATAAAATTCAATGGCATTGTTTTGTTTCACGCCATTCTTGTATAAATACGCTGTTATTCTCGTTGTGGTATATTGCGGTATTGCGTCAACGATATTATCAAATCTGACTTCATATACGTCGTTCTTAATAATATTTACATCAATATATTCATATATATTGGGGTTTTGTTTTAAGTAGCATTTTACCCTACTTTTGCCAACTGATTTAGCTTCATATTCGCCACTTATTCTATCTATCGTTATAATACTGCTATTTAAGCTTTCAAACTCAATATCATAATTCTTTTCAGGGGTTTCTCCATTTCGCGTTGCAGTTGCCGATAAAACCGATTTGGACGCAACCCTCGTTTCAATTTTGTCTACGTTTGGATAAATCTTCCACGACTGTACTTTGCCATCTACGATATTATTTTCTATATCATCATTGTTGGTAGGCTCTACTATTTGAAGGTCAAATTTGAGTTTCTTTATAGAGTTTTCGTTGTTGCCAAATTCCCTTGTATAGTTGTCAAGTCCAACAATTTGAAATGCTTGACCGCCCATTAAAATTCTATCATTGTTTTTAATGTTCTTGGTATTATCGTTATATTGCATTAGGCAAGACAAATTGCCACTTACAATATCAATTTTTGAAGTATTATAACCATTCGTAGAAGTCAATTCCCTGTCTATTGCAAATGGTTCCTCTATTACATTACCATAATAATCAAGCGTTTTTCTTGAGGCAACACATTGACGCGCGTTTGCTTGCCCCACTACTTTTGTTAGGTTCGCGGGATTATCGACTATCCACGTGCTACCATAAAACCATAATTTCAAACCTTCGGGGATATAGTTTACTTTCGGACTTTGCCAAACAACTATCTTATATCCATCTTTACGTTTTGAAGTATTTGAGTCAGAATAAACATCATTTATCCTAACCTTATATTTTTTTATAGTACCCTTCTTGTCTTTTGAGTTAAGACTTTCAGCTTCAATGGTTACATAGTTTACACCGTATTCCAATTTTTCTTGCACCATTTTTTTGGTGTTTTCCGCCAAAAGTTGCATACCTCTTTCACTATATTTGCCGTTGGCACTTGTTGTTTGTATTTTTCTCATATTAATTTCTCTTAAGCGGTATTCTATGGTCCATTGGCAAAGTATTCATAGCACAACTATCTTCATATCGTTGCATTTCCGCCTGCAAAACTCCACTCAAGACTTCAAATCTTTGAGTTAAAGAATTTGACCTGTTTGCCTGATTTGCCACCTTTGTTTGTCTATCTTCAATTATAAGCATACGGTCAATCTCTCTACCCATAAACTTATTTTCCCACGACTCTTGTATGCAACGACCTAATATCCGCTTTTCAGTAAGATTTAAGTCTTGGTTAAAATATCCGTCCTTGTAAAAGTCAATATCTATGTCCGTACCAATCGGCTGTTCTTCAACAAAAACAATTTCACCAGTTTCATTATTATAAGACAAGGGCAAATTTTCAACAATCGGCATATCGGTATCTTCGTCAATACCCTTAATATATGTCGCATTTACCTTATCAAAACCCTTTTTATCCGTTTTCAAACTTTTTGTTGGTTCTTCCAAGATGGTTTGAAGGTTATCAACCTTTGCGTCTTCTCTATTAGCCAATAAATCTTGTACTAACTCTGGTCGAGTGAATAATGCTATGCCATTAAGCATATACATTTCCATTCTTATGCCGAATTGGGCAGGATTAGTTTCAAACAAATCATTTAATTCCAAATCCGTTATATTCGCTAATGCAAATTTCTCGTATATTTCCCAATATGTTGTCATCTATTTTTCTCCTGCCCTTGGCTTATTTTATTATTTATTCATTTCAGCGTCGTTTATGCGTTTTACCAACGACTCTAAAATCAGTTCGGTTTCCTTGCCGATTTTGCTTTGGTCATCGCTCGCCTTTGCGATATTATATAAGGCAACAGCTAAACTTCTATCAACCTTGCCATTTCCACTACAATACTCTTGATTAAGAATACCCGCAACGGCGTGTCTATGTTGTGCGCAAAGCGTTTTGAATATATCAATTACGTCTTCGTTTGGCAATGCAAAAATGTTTTGTGCAAATTCAATCGTCATTACTTCACCTTGTTTATAATCACAATCAAACAGCCTTCTTTCGCTTTTTGTCAGTCCAGAAACGACGACAAGTGTTCTCTTTTTTATTCTGTCCTTTGCATTGGGACTTGCCTGTAAAATCGAATATGGCATTTGTACTCTATCGCCAAATTGCCTTACTGAATACATTCTATTATTATCCAAATAAGTTATGTTATTTTTGTTTACATTATTAATGTAAATCATTGTAACAAGTTTATTCGGCATATAATCCGCACTTTGTTGTTCTTCGGTTGCGTGCGTTTTTACATAATTATCAACCGCTTGTTTTGCCGCATTTGCCAAAAGTTCAGTCAATGCGTCTTTACTTAAAGTAATGTTTTCTTCTTTTTTATCCATAATATTCTCCTTTTCATTCTCTACTGTTCGAGTTTCTTCAACAGCCTTCGTAGAAGGGCGACCACGCTTTACAATTTTTTCTTCTTCCATTTTTAGTTTCCTTATTAAAAATTTAAGTGGTAGGTCCACCACTCATTGCAGTGGACCTACGCACAAGGTTAGTTATTAGGAGTAAATTACCGCACACTGTCTGCCAAGTGCGATTTCAAGACCTAAACGTGTAGTAACATTCATAAGATATGTGCCATCTTTGGTTTGGCTCGGAGTAAGCTCAATTTCCATAGGCGAACCATCTTCGATAGCAAGATACATAATTGCGTCACCAGTCATAGGAATATAATACAATTCGTCGGTGTCAATTACATATTGTGCGCTTTGCGAATATTGAGTGCCAGGGACGAAAGCATTGGTAATAGCAATCGAAGGTGCGCCGTTTACAACGCCCACAAAGCCATTCTCAAACCATTCTCTGCCAAGCAACATCGAAAGACCGCTGTCAACACTCGTTCCCGAAGGAAGTACTTTGTTGAGTTTTTGCATTGTGCCGATACGAGCAACTTGCGTTACAGGGATACCGTTGAGCGTAGCAACCGCTTCAACTGCCGAAAGGTCATTTTCTACGCCGTCAAAAACAAACGTTGCGCCGTTCGTAGCCGTATTGGTGCGGAGAAGTTTCAGAGCTTTGCCAAACCTACCCATAATATATGCCTGCATACCTTTGAAGATAGCCGTGTAAATTTGAGCAATCATATTCGGATTGGTAATCAAATAACGCATAGGAAGTTCGCAAACTGCCGTTTTGGGTTCAGGAAGTACGCTAATGCTACCATTGTGGATTTGCTGTAAACCTGCCGTAAGGGTGCTACCGTCAGCACTGTCGTCAAAACGGATAATTTCGGTTGACATAATATCAATTTGTGCCGCTTTGCCTTTTTCAGCCGTAACAACATCAACAAACAGGTCAAATGCGTCGCTCAAAACTGCAGGATAGGAAGGTGTAACGATGACCGAAAGCCATTTAGACGCAACAGCCATAACTTTCCTGTTTTTAAGCATTTCTTCCGTAAGTTGCTGACCATTGTTTTGCAAGCCAAGGTCTTTGCAATATACATCAACAAGACATTCTTGGAAACGCTTGTGAGTATCAGCCATCATCTTGCGATATTCGGTATCTTCAAGACGATTATTATATTTGCTCATACCAACGCCCTTACGAGCATTGCTAATGCCACGACCTGCGGCTTCAACAGCGAGCAAACGATAATCAGCAATCATTTGTTCGACCTTTTCATCGGAAAAAGTCATTCCACTTTTTTTAACATCTTCTACAGTAAAGATATTGTCATTTATCGAATTTAATTTCATATCTGCCATATTATTATTCTCCTTCTATCGTTATTACAAATTAAGCCTTGCGTAACACGACTCTGTATTTTTTAGAAACTTGCATAACGCCTTCTTGGAAAACGCCGTCTTGCTCAACTTCAAAATAAGCAGTACCCGCCGTAGAGGGTTTTGTTTCAGCAGGTGTTAAATAGCCGTCAGCAATAGTTGCAAAACCTTTGGTACCAACTTCAGCAGTGAAGTTTCCTTCGCCGACATAAGCAGGCTCTCCAATTTTTGCTTTTGTAAAAGTGCCATAAATGTCTTCGGGGATAGGAAGACCAAGTGTATTAACTACGCCGCCAAGGACAACGCCAGAAACGGGGTCCTTATAGTTGCGGATATTATAGTTGTTTGCGAAATAAATTTCGTCTTCCGCACCCGCTGCACTAACTTCCATATGCCAAGTATTGGTGTTTTTAACGCCCGAAAATGCTTCATTTTCAAGACGAGATACTTTCTTACAAATAACACCAGCATTAACCGCCGCTTTGGTGGATGTGCCAGAGAAGAATTTACCTGCAACATTCGTTTCAAAATCCTCTACAGGATGAAACTTTTGAAAAATAGTTTTTGCTTTATAATCCATAATTATTTCTCCTTCCGAAATTAGTTTTTATTATTTCCAAACCTTTCTTTAGCAAATGCTATCGGGTCTTTTTTTGTTGAATTATCCAATGGGTTAGGGATATTCCCCATAGATAACACAACGGGTTCCGTTATGGTTTGTTGTTTATGAGTCTTGTTGTACTCTTCCATCTTATCCGCAAACATAACTTTATAATCTTTGATTGCTTCGTCAGCGGATTGATATTTGCCTTCCAAAATGCTATCATATAACTTCTGCATATCTTCAGCACTTACTTTTGCCTCTTCAACCAAATCGCATTCTTTTGCAACTTGTTCATTTTTGACCGCTTCAAGTATTCCGTTGTTGCGCTTTTCGGTTTCGTAAGTGTTTACCTTTTCTTGCAGGCTGTCAATATTCGATTGCATTTCTTTCTTGCAAGCGTCAAGCGCATTTTCGAGTTCGTCAATTTTTTCTTGTTTTTTGACACACTCGTCGCACTTACAGTCAGCGTCTTCAACATCAACGTCAACTTCTTCGTCATCTATGTTGTACGCTAATGTCTTCACAATCTTGCGAGATTTCTCGGTTGTTTCCATAAGAGTAAAATTGCTTTCATCGACACTCATTGACTTAATGTCAAAGTCTTCTTTGGCTATATCCTCCGAATTAAGGGGATATTTGACAATTTCATTATTCTTATTCAGCATAATAATAAAGTCATTGTTTGCCGACAATCGAAGCAATTTACAATCGGGAAACGCCTCTTGAAAACTATCGAGTTTGATTTCCACTTTGCTCTTTTCTCCTTCTGTTATTTTGTTTTCGCTACCATTTATATTCCCTGCATTTTCAATCGAATTTACTATTGTTTTTATCTTCGACAAATATGCAAGTCTTATACTTGCTTCGGGCATTGCAGGTGGTACGTTATCTCCTAAAATAGTTACGCCAGTTGCGTACCAATCAGGATAAACTTCGCCAACAATTTTGCCATCTATTTCTTCGACATATTTGGTTTCATTCTCTACCAATGTTTCAGCAGATATTTCCATTATGTCAAGTTGTAATATCTTTTCCACCAATTCTTTGTGGTACCAACCCCATAAAATTCCTTTGGCGAAAATCCATTTTTTACCGTTTTCCTCTTCTACCCTAATATCGTCTTCATTATCGCTAATTTTGCCAACTATTCTTTCACAGTCAGCGTCCATTGTGCTGATACCTGCAAAATTCCCTTCTGCGTCCACTTCGGTTACAACATTATGACCGCTACCTATTTCATATTCGCCTGTTAGTTTATTTTTAATATACGCACATAAAATAGGTGTACCCGCAAAAGACTTTGCATTCTTCTCAAGATTTTCATACCGCCAACCGTTCCTACACCAATCTTCTCTCATAATCTTAAGTTCTACTTCGTACTCAAGACCACGTTTGGAAGTCTTCGGCGTTTTATTGACGCTCATAACCGACAATTTCTTTTTAGCGGTTACTTCACCCTCAAGATTTTCCATTGTGGAATTTTTTTCTTCCATTTGTTCCTACCTTTATTAACATTGCTATCTTACAACATTTTTATTTATAGTTTTGATTGTTTTCACTGCCTTCCGCACCGTCGGCACCTGTTTCTTCTAATGAAGGACGACCACCGTCCCTTCCACTTTGGGTATAACTTGTTTTCAGCGGCTTAAACATATCAATAATTCCACTTTCATTTATTGACCGCAACATTGTCCTTGCATTTAATAATGTTTTACCTTCTATTGCATAATATCTATATAATGCTGTCGTTATACCATTGGCGAGTTCTTTTTGTATTTCAGCCTTTTCGCTTTCTATCGAGAAAATATCACCAAACATTTTGAAACGCCAATTATACTTGAGATTTTCACTGTATAAGAAGAATGTGTTCATCATTCTTTCAAAACAGTTATAAATTTCTTGTGCATATTTTGCTTTTATTTTTTGTGCCGACTTTACTTGCTCCGCAAGTGGCTTGTCGCTAATTGGTATCAACCCGCCCATATTGGCTTTCAACATTGTATATTGATACATATCTGTTGCCATTTCGCTCGCGTTAGGGCTATCGGCAAGTTGGTGCATTTTAATATTATTTACGGGAGCAAGCCACCCTCCTATTCCTGATACGTTTTGTTGATACAAACCATTTAATAATTGGTATAACCAATATTCTATCATACCAGGAGATAGTTTTGGATTATCAGGTATCCCTTTGCTCTTGCTGTCAGTAAAGGGTACTTCGCCCGTTATAAATGCAACCAATGGATTTTGCAACACTTCCATTTGAATTTGTTCACCCTTTGTAATTCTTGTCATTGCAAGAAATGTGTTAATATAGGGTGGCACAACCCACGTTGTTGACGGGTCTATTTCAAATGTCCATACTCTATCAATAGGTAAAACTACCCAATAATATTGTATACCATTTTTAATATAAACTTCGGGCAAATATCCGCCTGCGGCAATTTTCTTTCTAATATCCTTAAAACTGTCGGCGTTATCCACACATTTTTTATCAATCTTTCTTTTAACATCCGCAAATTTAGCCATATTAATGGTCCAACGATTGTTCTTTTGATAAACAACATTATCAAAATCTTCCAAATATGGCGCAAACAGTTCAATATAGTCATAAGGATTTACACCTGATTGTTTCAAATACATCAAGTTAAAAGCAACCGTGTATTTTGACATATCATTAAATGCGACTATTTTTACCCAATCACTCGGTAAAGGGGTAAGATTAAAATAGTTTACGTTAAACTTTTTACGGATTGTTTTGTTTGTATCTTTATTGCTTGTTGTATTTTCGACGGTTTCAGTAATGTTACTACGCAACCATCTAAATACTTTTCCTTCTTGTAACGCCTGTCCAGTGATTTCTCTACCTACGGATTGTGCATTGAGTTTTGAAATGATTTTATCAATTAATCTTTCGTCAACTTCAAAATCTTCTTTTCTAAACTCTTTGCCATCGGCACCCGTAGGATAAGCATAATTGTAATAAAGCGGTATATCTTGATAAACTTTCCTAATCTCGCCCAAAGGCGTGGTACCTTCTAAAAACTTCTCGGTTTTACGAAGTTCCTGTTCGTTATCAATAGGGTTTGCCGTCATTTCAGCAATTTGAGTATCACTGTATTCAGTAGGTGTTGAATTAATTGATTTTATACGCCTATTTTGGATATAAGGTTCAGCCGAAAAACTCTTAATACTCTCACCAAATGCTTTGATAAAATCTTGTATATTTATATTTTCACCAAAACGCCCACCAATTTCAGCCATTTTTCTTTCGATAGTAGCATAGTCAAAATAATTGGTTTTTTGGTTTTCTTGTGTTTTGCTTATTTCTTCAGCCATTACTTGCTATCCTCTTTTATTTTTGAAAGTTGTTCGTTAAATATTTCCAAAAAATTCATACCCTCTTTCATTGCGTCTTGCGATTGCTGCATTTTTTGTTTTGCAAGCATTATATTACTCTCGCATATCCACTGCATAATATATTTATCAAGGTTTTCTTTTTCTATATTTACTTTTGTAAAACAACTATTTCTTATTTTTTTATTTGTATATATCCATACAAAATCAACATCACTATAATAAAAATCAAACCTTTCAACATATTCTGAATTATCGGTATTTTGTATCGCCTTAAATAAATTATATTTTGCCATTTCTGCGTCCTATTAATCTACTCGTATGAAGTCGTCCTAATGTTTCTTGTGAAATACCATATGGATTGTCTTCTTTTAATATCGGTCTTTCATAACTTTTCCCGCTATATGCTTTTGACCATTCGTCTTCAGGAGCTTCGTCGGTAAGTTCGCTTTCTTTCAATTGAATTATTCGGCACGAATATTTGAATGCCGACCACAAGTCCCTTTGTATCCTAATCGAAACTCTTTGTTCCGAATATCTACTTCCGTTAAAACGCTTTTTAAGGTTTTGTATTTGACCTATCATTTCGTCAATTGTTTGATACATTTCAGCAATAATTGCGTCCTGATAATCTTCCTTAATTTTATGCGCCTGTTTATATTGTTTTACGCCCTCAATGGGAGATATTGGCAGCCTAATCCAATTATATGCCATTTTCCTCGTTACATAATCTATCATTACGCTATCGGGGTCAAACTGGTCACTATCGTCATTAAATCCTGTGCGAGCCTTTATAGGATAAACACAAGGTATTGCACCTTGTAACTCTTTATCGCTATACTTTCGCGCTTTATCACCGATTGATACTGTAGTAAACGGTGGATAACCGTCACCCAAATCTCTCATTAAATCTTCAAGGACCGCCTTACCATAAGACTGTGTATCTATTGCAATAAATGTTTCGCCCGCTTCGCCGCTTTCAACAAGGTCTTTTGGCGGACAAAAACGATTGTAAATTTCTTTAAGGTATTTTGCCTGTTCCTTTGAGTCGCTTGGTTCTCTTTTCTCAATATACACGGTATCAATAGAATATTTATCCTTACCTATAGACTCATAAAATTTATTTACAACAATCGCACACTTTGCGTTTACTGCGCCCTCTTCTTGAGATACGTCGTAACCTATTGAATAATTTACACCTTTTTTGCCACAATGTTGCAACTCCATTAAGGGCAAGCTTCTCGACCGTGTAATCCACTCATCTCTCAAAATTGGGTTTTCTACAGAGCCGATATATATGCTTTCCATATTCTTCAGCCAAGCGTCGGGCGACATTGTGTCTTTAAGCTTCATTGCCCACTCAAAATCACGAATGTTAGATAAAACTGCAACTCGCCAATCCATTATAACAACAAAACCGCCCTTTAGGTTTACCATATCTCTCCAAGCGTTTTTAAGATAAACTCTATAGTTGTCGTTTTGCTTGCTACTCGCGTTCGTAAGATACGCAATTTTGTTTTTTACACAAATATCCTTGTGCATATTTATCATTCGCGGAGTTCTTACCGCAGGCAATAATGCGTCCTGATAAATTTTATGGTTAAAGGTGTTTGATTTATCACCTTCCTGACCGCTTTCTTCAACCTTCATTTGCGTTATGTTTCCACCACGCACCGTTGGCAAAGGAGCATATGTTCTTATTTCGGTTAAATCACTTGACCTACCGCGAATAATAAGTTCGTCTTTACTATCTTTACAAGGTTGGAACTCCTGCGCCAACAAAGGAAAATTTGCGTCAATATCAAAGTTTACGCCACGCACAATATTTGTAGCCTGTTCTTTCGTAGGAGCGGTATGTCCTTGTCGCATATAAGGTCTTAATATTGCTTCAAGTTTTTCTTCCAAAAGCGCAATATATGTTTTACCTATACCACGAGTTCCTGTTATATGCACGTTGTCAAAGTTCGCAAGTATTAACAATAATACATCTTGTATAAGTGCCAAACCAAATAATGGTTTTTGCGATTGCATTATCCTTGCTAATTTATACGGATAATATCGCCAACAAGCAATCCTTTTTCTCCAAATCTCATTATGCTCAATAACTTTTGAATAATCATAAGGCAATCGTCTATCGAGTTTTTCTTTATTACTTGCCATTATTCTTTGTCTTCCTCTTCGTCTTTTTCAGAAGTTTCTTCTCTATATTCGTCATCAAGTTCGTAGATTTGGAGTTGATTTTTAATTTCTTTTTCCCATTGTGTCGGTTCAACAGTGCATTGATTATGATAATCAACCAACCTTGTGGGCAATTTATTCAAAGGGCTTAACCCTTCATTTCTCCTTGCGTCATTTAATAAAATAAGCGTTATTTGTTCAGCAAGGTCCAAACTGTGGTCGTATTCAGGATAAAACTCCCACGGCTCTATCATTTTTTCTTCTTCAAATTTAGTAACAATATCCTGAAGTTTTGCTTCCTTTACGTCCTTTTCGTCCGTAACCCTCAACATAGCAGAAGCCATTGCTTTATCAAGTGCGTCACGAGCCTGTTTAGCCGCAGCGACATCACCTTCCATAAGTTTTTGTCGTTCAACAAGCATATATCTTGCACTTGCTTCAGCTGCACTTTTTACTTTTATGTCAATATTATCGCTATTTGCACCAATTATTTCATTATATTTGTTATCTAAATATTCATAATCGGCTGTTGTGTATTCTTTATTATCGCCCCAACGTTCAATAAGTTCTCCAAGATTTTTATTGTATCTTAACTTTTTAGGGGGAATTGTATCGTCTTCCTTCGTTTCTTCTTCTAACTTGCCCACATAAAGCTTAAGTTGCTCCGGTGTAAGTATATCTTTTGCAAATATTACATCGCCGTGGTCAAATTTTAATCCACTTTTACTTTGCGAAGTATGTTGATAAACCATTTTCAAATAAGTAAACAAAAATTCATCACCATACATTGTGGGTATCAAATCTTTATAAAATGGTATATCGTATATTTCACAAAATCTTAACAACGCCATTCTATACTGTGCATTAAAATCGGGTTTTTTATATCGCTTCAATAATCGCTTAAATTCAGCCTTCGCACAATCCCTACAAATATTTAATATATGTCCGTGGTGATTATATCTCGGAGATTTTACACTAATTGTGTTTCCACCCTTTTCTTCTCTTATAAGTTTTGCGCCACAAGCGTCACAATATAAATCTTTTACTACAGCCATCATTTACCCCAATTACAAAAAAATACCACTACAACATTTTTTGTCATAGTGGTTGTTCAAAGCGTCATAAATTGCAGTAATAGGTTTTCCATACCTATTACTTATTTTTTTCTATATTTCTATATTATAATTATACGCTCTTTTGTTTTATTTGTCAATACCTTTTTTAATTTTTTTTTGAAATATGCTAAATATATGTTTTTAACTCTTCCGAATAACAAATATTAAACACTTTTTCTAACGCATATTCAATCTTTTCCTTTTCTTCTTTTGTACACCTATAATTTGTTAAAAGTGTCTTGCAGTGTATTAAAAATGCAACATTTTTTAGGTTTTCCATATACTCATTAAACATACCGTTTGTATAATCAGGGGTTAATGTCACAGGTCCCGTTACATTTATTAATGCTGAATAGGTTTCAATGGTTTCGTCTATCCATTTTATAAGTGCATTAAATTTATTTGTGTTTTCAACTAACCCCATAATAGTATCTCGCCATTCTGAAACAACATATTTTTCAGTAGTGCGCTCAAAACAAGTATCTATTGCTGCTAAAACATTATCTATTCTCATATCCTATTAAAAAGGCAAATTGCCATCATCTTTTTCTTCGTCGCCATAATAAGGTATCATATCATCAAAAACATCGTCATAAGGTTGCCATTTATATTTTCTATTTTCGTTTTCATAATTAAGAAACCTTTTTGCATTAGGCTCAAAATAAACGCCAAACATACTGTCGTCATCGCCAAACTCTCTGTCTTTTGCTACCTCAATAATATTTGAGTATTGGAACGCAGGATTATTATCGTCCCACCCAAAATACTCTTTTGCTCTAAACTTAAAGTCGGTCGTAACCCTATGCACAAACAAAACAGTATCGGCGGTGTTAATAATATCACCACTTCCGCCCACGTCTTCTATCCTTGGAAGAGTTTTGATTTTATTTGGGTGCGCAACCAAAATAAGGCAAATATTTCGCTGTTGTGCAAACACCTGCAATCTTTTCACAAGTCTGCTTTGTGCTTCATATTTGTTATCGCTCATTGTGTCGGTATCAAGCTTCATTAAATTGTCAAGAATAACAAACTTTATATCCTTGTTTGCTTCAAGCCTACCAATAATATCTGCGCTTACCTTATTTATGTTGAAACTTGAATTATCATAAATTTCAAGCTTTTTATCTATCCATTGTTCAACTTTTGTTTTTACATCGTCATTTGCAGGATAAAAGATTTCTTTGCCGTTCGTAGTAAGTTCACTTTTAAGATTGTCTTTGCCAAGTGCTTGTAAGTCTAACCATTTTTTAAGTCTTGGATTTGCCATTTCAAATGAGCAAAGTAATCCACTATAACCCTTGTTGATAAAATTAAGCACTATATTTCCAATAAGCGTTGTCTTGCCACCTGCTCTTGTTCCTGTAATTATTATCAACTGACCAAGCCCTAATCCAACGATAGATTTGTCAAGTTTTTTTATTCCTGTCTGCAAGTATTGATTTTCATCAAACTTAACATCTTCGATACTGTTATATTTTACAAATGCCATACTATTCTACCTTGTATCCGTTCCTTACTGTGTTTACTGCTGAAACTGATTTTTTCTTCGGGGCTGAAAAAAACACGCCTTGATAGCCGTTTGCAATACAGTTTTCAATATCCTCAACAACTTGGTCTTCTCCCGATATGCTTATTTGCTTTTGAATTTTATTAAGCAACGTTCTCAAACCTGTGTCAGTATATTTGTTTTTTCTCTCGGTTTTGTACTTAAGCCATTTCTTTATAATTTCTTTTATTTTATTACTAAAATTATATGTAGTAATAAAGTTGTCTATATTACTTAAACTTTGTCTATCTCTTTTATTATCAACACTTAAAGGATTAGATATGGTATGCATACCATATGCATATGGTATATATATGGTATCCCCATTTTGTGCATAGTTAGGGATTTGTTCTCCATCAAAAAACAATTTTATACGGTCAGAAACAAGGTTTTTAATGTTGGCTGATTTGATACTTTCAAGTTGACCAAGCAACCCCTTTTTGACTGTTTCAGACTTCGACCAATTAAATTTATACCAATTTAGCACGAGAATTTCTTTGGTTTCTTTATCAACAAAGATAGCACGATGTGTGTTTTCAAATCTATTGAGAAGATTGTCAATAGTATCTTCGTGTAATCCCATTTCTCTTGCAATTACTTTGCTGCTTGTTTTTAATACGCCACAAAGGTTTCCGTGCGGACTTGTAAGCAAATAAACCCAAAAATATCTATCTTCCGATGTAAAGTTAGCCACAATGTCGTCATTGTTCCACAAACAAGTATCAATCGCTCTTTTTGCCATTTTATTCTACCACTCCTAAAATATTTTTAATTTGTTTAATTTTTTCGTCAGTACCCTGAATTTGTAATTTATCTACGGTGCCATTTTTTATAATTAGTTCAATGCTACCACCACCTGATAATCTAATGGAGTGCATTTCGGTAATCTTATAAGATTTAACACCCGTTTTTGTTTCGCTTAATTTTTGGTTAATCTCAAATAATGTCATACTACCTCACTAAAAAAAACATATTATGTAAAAAACAAACCCCCGATAATAATCGTGTGGGCAATTACTATCGAGGGTAAACTTCTCGTTTATAGCGTAATAATTATTAAATGGTTATGACTCCCACAAGCCATAAACAAGATTGTCTTTGTCTTTCAACAAAATTGATTATATCACGGCTTTTGAGAGTTGTCAATAGAAAAAAATAAAAAAAATCAAATATTTTCAATTAAATTTTTGTCGATACATTCAAGTCTAATTTCTTGTCTAAAATAATAATACATATCTTGTAGCATAAGCCACATAAGTGTATTTTTGTCATTGCTTTGTATTATGCGAAAATCATTATTATTTGGCTGACACCACGATAATACGGTAGAATAAAGCGTGTATCCTGTATCTATAACAACGGGTTTTCCGTTTTTACTATAATATTGAAATTTAAGGTTAATCAAATCCGTCAATTTATCCCCAAATTGAAGCATTAAAACGATTTTATCATATCCCTTGATATTACACCTATCAAACTCTTTTTTGACACGTTTGCGCCCTTTTTGGGCGTTTCCATAAAATTCAGATACCGAGCCTTTGCGTTCATAGGTGCAAATTCCTGTATAATCATAAATTTTATCTCCAAAATTTACAGCAAAGGTATAATCGCCTTCTTTTAGATTTTCGGTTTTCTCTTTTTTGTTTTTTACGCAACGTATTGTTTTTATACCGTATGCGTTTAGATAATTAAATAGCCAATTGTCTTGTTCTCTGCTGTCACCATAAATTGTTAAAAATGGTAAAAAAAGGTGCAAGAAATCACTTCCTTGCACAAATGTTGGAATTTTATCATACCTGATATTGGTGTTTATAGGCTGTGTTTTGTCAAGCCCAAGTTGGTTTATAGCAGTAGAATAATTAAAAGTTTTCACTCTTCTCCTTTATTCTTTTTAGTAAGCCCCCATACGGTCGCCATTTTTTTATCTAATATATATCCGTGGTCCAAATGATATTTTTCAAAAAACTTATCTTTGCCAATAGAATGATATTCGGTATGGTATCGACGACACAAAGGTAACACCTCGTATCCGATTTGTAAAATCTCGTCACGATTATTACCCATACCAATCGTATCAATATGGTGCAGTTCGGCAGGTAAACCACTTATTACACACTTTTTTTTGAGCATACATATATAAACATACCTATCATAATCTTCGCAATATTCCAAAAGATTGCACGATGTTGGTATGTCATAATCAATTATAAAATCAATTAAAAATGTAATAAACTCTCTTGCTGTAGTCACATCGCAATCCGATAGCGAAAAGAGAGATTTTTGTAATCCCTCTAATCGTTCGGATATAAACGATAACTTCATAAGTTTTTTTATATGGTCAGGCGCATATCCACAATAGTTAGATATATCCTTCATAAGACCATACGCTTTTTTGCGTTGCAACGGACTTATTGTTCGTTGGTCGGGTAATCCAACGTGTACGTCTTTGTATTGGCGCAAAACCATTCGGTCCACGTTATCATAAGGCACATTTACTGTAAAATATTGACCTTTTTCATTATAGTCAACTATTTTTCCTTGTACTACTTCCATTATAACCAGTTTTTATAATCATCCTTAATTCCTTTGTAAAACGGAATAAGTGTAGGCGTGATTTCGTGTATAAATCCGTTTTTGTCAACAAGTATGTCTACTATCCATCCGCCCATTTCCACCTTTATTCCTTTTCCACGAGTAAATGGGGTGGATGATTGAAAACACCCTGTTTGAAAGACGTGTACGTTTCGAGTAAATAAATACTCAATTTTATGATAATGACCTATTGCGAGAATATTAGGCTTACTATCCGCTTCCATTGCCTCTACAATTTTTTGCGGTTTATAACTTGCGGCGTATGCTGTTCCATCCCAAGGATGACGAAGTTCCATACTACAATTAGGTGTAAGATTAACTACAGCGCAATCTCTACCAAGATAAATCATATCTTTTCGGGCGGCGGCTATCATTTTACCAATATCAACGCCGCAACGCTTATAAATACTTGCGTCGTGATTGCCTGTTATAAAATAAGTTGTAATGCCGTCGATTTTAGGATAGTTTTTAATAATCTCGGCACAGTGTTCGTCCGCCCCTTGATTATAGCACTCATATTGATGACCTACTCGCATTTGTTCGCCTTCGTCTATATCACCCGTATGATATACTTTCTTTATCCCCTTTGCTTCACAAATTTTATAAAATTCGTGCAAATAGGTTAGCTGTGTATATTTTGAGTTAATTTGCGTATCACCAATTAACCCAAATCGTATTCTTTCTCCGCCACGCCAATTATTATTTACAATTTTGGGTTCCCTGTTTTGAATAAGCTGACTTTGGTCGATGGGGTTTTCTTTTTTTTCCCTAATTCGCCTTTCTCTCAATGTCCGAATATATCGTCTTACTTTATCATATACCTGAACTTCGGTAAGATTAGGAAACATATCTCTTGTTTCTTTGGCAATATCAACAAAAGATAATTTCCGATTTTCTCTTAAATCATAAACAATTTCCTTCCACAATTCTGTATTGTTTTCCAAAATTAGCCTCTCTTCTTTTTGTTTATAGAACTATTAAACTTGTTATATGCTTTTGCACAAGAACTGTTTTTCTCTCTCTCAATTTGCGACATCGCACAACCGTATTCGGTTTGGTTGCTACAAAAATCACAGTAGTTCATTTTGCCGCTCAAATCATAGCCACAGTCTTCACTATTAAGCCACTTTAATATGTCTAATCTTTGCTGCGTGTCAAATAATCTTGCCATATTACACCTCCTTAATTTTTAGTAATATCAAAAATGCCACACATTTGGCTTATATCTGGATATTCATATTTTAGTAAATTACAAACCGCCATAGCAAAACTTTTTAGACGCTCATTTTCTTTGCGAATATCATTTTTTGTCGGTTGTACCATTTTTCCACGCCTTCTAATTGGCGTGCTTACTGTTTCTAAATCACTCACTGTAATCATCCTCTATTTTGCTTATTTTATTGTGAAACGCACACGTTTTATAATTATCCCTACAAGGTCTATATGGTTCAGGGCAGCGGTTGTTGCAAAAGTTGCAACACACGTCTGATGGACACTTGTTATAGGGAATTTCGCAAATATGTTTTATTTTTTTCATTTTTCCTGTCTTAAATAAAATGTTCAAAGAAATATTTTAGAAAATCCCAAACGCCATTTTCTTGTATATATCCTGCAAAATGCTCATAACCCCCATTGTACATAAGCCACCACGCCAATAACAAACCAAAAAATGAGCATATAATAAAACAAAAAATCATCATCCATTTAATCACCTTCAAAATCTTTTACCGCCTTTGACAAAAGAGCCTTTTTACTTTTATATATTTTATTTTCGATATATTTATTTTTTCCTATTTGATAATACCAATTTTTATTATCGTATAATATGCAATCTATTGTTCCCTTTTTAACCAATCCATCTTCCGCAAACCAAACAACCTGATTTGTTTTATATTTTGGCAAAAAAACAGTACGCTTTTTATATCTCATTATAATTTTTTCAATGAGCATATTTTGTTCATCTATTGACACAAGCGGACAACGCTTAAATAAAAGCTCTAAACTATTGTCGGCTATTTCTTCGGGATTAAGTAAACATACAATTGTTTTATTTTTACCGTTTTCATCAAAATGGTATCTATATAAATTACATTCTTTGCAGTTTTTTCTTAAATATTTATTTGGACAGTATATTTTTTCCATAATTACTAATAACAAATTTCATTAAGTATTTTATTTGCTGTTTGCTTTGAATTATATAATAAATGACGGCTAATGAGTAAATTAGGTGCAACATCTTTAGATACCTCATATTCAAAACCATCATTGCTTGCAATTATCTTTACTACCTTTACTGCAATAATGTTGTTGTTTTGGATATAATACAAAACTTCGCCCAATTTATATTCGGGATATAACGCGTTTTTGCTCGCCTCTATCAGTTTCTTACTTGCAAAATATTCTTTACCGTTAATCGTTATCTTATCTTCTTTGCTCATACCATTTCTTCCCATACGTTATTTGTTAAAATGTATTTTATTGTTTCATATTCGGGCAAATTATATTCAGCCATTTTATTCTTAACAAACATACCGACGTGTTTCATTTTAATAAGGTCGGTATTATGGTTTTTCAATTTCTCTCTGTTTACAAAATTATAAATACTAACCTTGCCGTCCTTAATATAAAACTTCTTACATCTTTCTCCAATGTCCATAAAAACCTCGTCGCATTGTTTATATACAAAATCAATTACATTAATAATTATATCATAGTTTGTCAAATTTGTCAAGGGTGTTTTTAGGTTTGTATGAAATATTTTTTATTTTTTTAATAAAATGTATTGACAAGTCGGTTTTTTCGTGATATAATACTCGTATAAGGTGAATTTGAAGGAGCAAAAATGCTGTCGATATGATAGACGATAAGCCGGTTATTGTAACAGATAAACAAAAGATAAAAGAAATCAAAGAAGCATTGAAATCTTCTAAAGGTTCATTTACAGATGTAAAAGCAGCAGAAAAAGACAAGTTGCCTGAAAATGCAAAAGAAATTTGGTTTAGCCAAAATAAAGTACAAAAGAAGAAATAATTATGCGAGAGTGGTGAAATAGGCAGACACAACGGACTTTAATTAAAGGAGAATAATTTAATCAATGGCTGTTTACGAAGGGTTCACTATATATGGACCGTACACAAGAAATGACGGAAGACAACATATAGTATTAACTAAACATAACACAAATGGCACTATTATTGAAAGACATACTATAAGTTATCCTAAATATATAGTAGAAAAACATATCAACAGATATTTGTTACCTAATGAAACAGTGGACCACATTGATTGTGATTTTCGTAATAACGAATTGTCAAATCTTCGTATCGTTGATAGAAAAGTACATTGTAGAAGTCATACATCTTCAAAGCCTACTGTAATTAAACAATGTGTTATATGTGGTAAAACGTTTACAACCACAGATAATACACGACTAACGTGTGGCAGTAAAAAATGTGTGGGAAAATGTACTCATATCAACGGATATAATAAAGGACATTCATTTATGCGAAATGAGAATAATTATATCTCTAACAGGAGCCTGGTACAAGAAATTGTATCAGTGGAGGGTGCTAATTCGGGGAAGCCTTTGGTCGGTAATCCCGAGCAAGAAGAGTAATAACTCTTTATGTGTAGAGACCTTATACACCCTACCTAAACTTATTATTTAATAAGCAAGGTAAAGAGCAAGTCCAGACTACAAACCTTTATCAAGGGGTAACGAAAGTTATAGTAGTAAGAAAATCCGTCGAAGTAAAAATTCGTGTGGGTTCAAGTCCCACCTTTCGCACCACGGCGACACGACAAATTGTCGCCCGACCGAGAAAAATCGCGTGTGTCGTAGAGGACAAGGGTTACTAACTAATTCGCGGCAAGTTAATTGTAACAAGATACTCAAAGTACACGAGTATGGTAGTAGTTTGGAAACGGTTCTACTACAAAATTTTTAACAGGGTTATTTAGAAAATTACTGTATATAATACGGTACGAAGTACATTTAACCCTATTTATCGGTGTTTAGTGCAGTTTGGTAGCACGCACGGTTTGGGACCGTGAAGTCGTAGGTTCAAATCCTACATCACCGACCATTTTTGGACCTTTAGCACAGTTGGTTAGTGCGTTCGGCTCATAACCGAATGGTCCTTGGTTCGAGTCCAAGAAGGTCCACCAGGTTTTCGTTTTTCAGGTTTGCTGTGACCGCTGTAATACAGTAATGAGAGAAAGATACGCGTTAAATATCTCATATCAAACCTGACTTGCTGATATGGCTCAATGGTAGAGCAATTGATTTGTAATCAATAGGTTGTTGGTTCGACTCCGACTATCAGCTCCAACATAATGGCGTATAGTGTAATGGTCAGCACAACAGACTTTGACTCTGTTAGTAATAGTTCAAATCTATTTACGCCTGCCACTCGTTAGCTTTCATTAAGCACCTCCTAAAACAAAAGACTCGTGAGTTATTGCTTGCGAGTTTTTTGCTATAAAAAGGAGTTGCCACAGACGACAACTCCTGCAACATCAAAACCATTATATGTTTCACGCCATATAATGCAAACTACGCTGCTATGTTTATGTCCAAAAGAAGGGAAATTCCTTGTATACTTACTATACCATAGTTTTTAGGGAAAATCAAGATGTATTTTGAAAAAAAATTAAACAATTTCTAATAAAAAGTTAATTGCGAAAAAGTGTAGAATGTTGCAAAAATTTGAAATAGCTCACGATTTATAAGAAAACATTACAAAGAAAAACGAGTGGCACACTATGTACCACTCGCTTTGCAAAAATAAGGAGGTTTCTGATGATTTCCGAAATCACACTTTTATTATACATCCAATTTTGTTAATGTCAATAGGATTTTGAAAAAAAAATTTATAAAATATTAAAAACCACAATTTTTTTCGTAGTATTGTTGATATTGTACCTTTGTTGTACCTTATAATGTACCTATTTTGTCCCCAATTATAGACCTTATACAATAAATATATAAGTTCTATAATAAAAAACACGGTCGATAATCAACTGTTCCTTTGTTGTACCTTTGACAGTTGGGTAGTATCACTAACCATCTTCAATATTTTTGGTGTTTTTGAAATATTTCAATAAAAGATGTTCATTATACTGACAATTTTTAAGCGTTTTATTTCAAATAACGCAAAACTCTTAATTAATACAGTGTTTTGTGTTTGAATGGTTAAAAACACCTAATTTACATTAAATGCGTTGAAATTTATCCGCATTCAGTTGATTACATTTTGTAACCAACTTGTTTAGCACTCCTAAACTAATATGGTTATCGGACTGTTTTGTTTAATAACAGTAAACAACAAGTTTAGTATTACTATACAATCATAATGTTTGAAAAGTCAATGGGTTGATACCATTAATCATAGTATAAGTCAATAACGGTCGTTTTATTTGTCTAACATTCTAATTGTTATATTATTAAAATAATTGTTAAATCACAATCAACTATGCGTAAAATACAATCTCGTTAATAATCCTATATAGTTTTTCTATCAAACGTGTCGATTTCGACTCGGTTAAAGGACACAAAATCGAGTCCTTCCTAAACTGGTCGATTTCGACGGGTTTAGATGTGTGGATAATGTGTGATTTCCCCTTAAAACAATGGCGAAAAATGTAAAACTTGCACCAATTTGGCTCATTTTTTGTGTATTATTTGCACGTAGGTATCCGATTTTACTCCCTTTTGGTGTTATCCAATACCCAATTTTATTCCTTTTTGGGAAAAAACGCACAATGTCAGCAGCCGATTTCGCCAACAAAACGCGAGTTTGCACACAAAAATCAAAGTTTGCACACAAGAGCGCAAGTTTTGCACAAGCAAAAACGGGTACCACCTTTGCATAGAAACCGCAGGATTTTGTTCGTTTTTGATGTCAATTAGTGTCATTTACAGTGGCATTATTGGTGTCGTCCGCCGCCGTGATTTGACAGTTTTATACTTTTTATGTCAACAATTGTCAAATCGGTATTTTAACCCGTTGAAAAATTGTGATTTTGTTTTGGTTTTTTTTGCTGATTGCTTTATTCTTACTTGAAACGGTGACAAAATGTAACCGATTGTATTTACATAGGGACAATTTATCCCCATATGTGACAAACTAAATTTGATAAATTCGGATTTGATAAAGCAAATTGATATTATCTATGTGAGCTTGTCGCGGTTTTCTACTGACAATAATATCATAACGTTGATACTTCGATTTACCATTATTGTAGAAATTAGTATCATCTCCTGCATTTTTGAAATTAACAAACGACATATCAATTGTTATTTCCCAAAATCAATAATTTATGAAATATGGCGAAATCGCCACAATTAATTATTATAAAAAAATACCGCCACAATCCTATCCGAACTGTAGTGGTATTATTTGAAAAATATTTATAAAATACTGACCAATAAATCTCCGTTATCGTCTAAAATATCAACCTTTGTATCGTACACGTTTACGCACAACTTTCCGTCCTTATTACGAAACGCAATTATGGCAAACCTATCTGTCGCACCAAAAAACAAATCGTCCGTGTCGCAGCAATAGCGTAGTTCGTAATTGGTTGCCGAAAACCCCTGACCAAGCAATAGGTCACCAGACTCTCTCTTTACAAAGTCCTCGAACTTACAATCATCACCCGTCTTCCTGATTGTTTCCAAATCGTCGTCCCTTAATAATTCCCCCAAAATTACCTCCTCATAAATTATCACATCCCCCCACTCTAATGACTTCCCTACGTTACTGATTATCATCCATTCCTATCTTTATCCTTCCTTCTTCTTTAATATATAACCCTTTCTATTTTTACTATAAAAAATATTTTTTTTTCTTTTTTTCCTTTTTTATTCTTTTGCTTCTTTTCTTGTTTTTTCTTTTTGTCTTTCTTTTTATTGCACACACCGTTTGTCGTGTGCTTATTATGGGCACGCACTATTTTATTGGTTGACCGTTTATGGTTGTATGCAACGCGGTTGTTTTTTCAGCTTTTCCCATAGCTATATATATGATTTAAGGGTATATATTTCCTAAAAGTGTCAAAACATACCCCCTCCATAGCCTTACAACCCGTGACAATTTGTCACGACCTCGTCGCAGTTGTCCGCCCACAGTTCCTTCAAAATTCTAAAAATTTCACCAATCTCCAAAATTTCGACTCGCCCCAACACTCTCCATCGGCTTCACAACTATCTCAAACTTCAGCCCCATCGCACTCAAAACCGCTTCCGCCTTGTCCAACGACGGCACCCTTCCTTTATATACCCACTCCTCTATCGTTCGTATATTAACCCCGCTCTTCCTCGCTATCTCCCTATAATTTCCCCGAAATTCTAACTTCTCCATAAATTCTCCCCTAATACCACCTACCTTTCCCTTGCTCTCTCCCATTTTCTCTCTCTATCCCTCCTTCCTTTTTTTCATTTTCACTTCCTTAATTCTTCCCCCATTATATCATATCCTTTTTCCTTTTGTCAATACCTTTCTCTTTATTTGTCCAAAATTATTATATCTTTCTCTATCTCTTTATTATGTATCTTTTCTTTGCTTTTTCTTCTTAACTATGTCGTTTGCGTTATGTGATACACCTTATTTAGAGGGCACTTTAACACATTAAAGTGTAAAAGTAACCCCCGTTCCGTGGTCGAAATCTGACGCACTTTATCGCATTAAAGTATTAAAGAGTATAACATTATATAGCATATTGCAACACTATTTATAATATTTTTATACAATATTATATAATTGTATAGTTTTATAAAAAAGTGTAGCATACTACAATTTTTTGACCGTTCGCGCCGTCGTTTTTTTCGGTGGTTGCGTGTATCGTGTCGCGGGCAGTATATCGCCAGGCGATATACCTAAAACGGCGATATATATAGCCGTGTGATATATAAAAAAGGTAACAAGCGCGCCCCGACAAACTCATAAAAAAAAGTATAGCAACACTAAATAAAAAGTAAAACAACACTAAACCGAAAAAAGGTTTAATACAAGTAAACAAAATGTTTAATAAAAATAAACCGGTATTTTGTTTAATAATATTATACAAAAAATATAATAATAGTAAACGAAAAAAAACGAAAAAAAGAAAACGAAAAAAAAGCGGGACAAAAAAAAGAAAAATAAAAAAAGATAAAAAAATAAATTATAAATATATATTTTATTATTATATATAAAAGTATAATTTTATAGCAACGTTTAATAATGAATTGTAGTATAAAAATGTACTTTTACGATTTAGCGGGATAAAGTGGGGGAGTTGTTGGATAACGATTTAGCGATTTAGTGTAGTGAAGTATGCCAGGCATATGGCACTTTATCGCTTTACTTTGGTGAAGTGAGCAGCCGACAGTTCCAGGTCGCTTTACCACTTTATCGAAGTAAAGTGAAATCTGAGTTTTTCCGCCGTTCCGCTTGTTTTTTTCGGATACCGTTTTATTTTATGCAAAAAAATGATTAAAACGACTTTATAAAGTTTTTTGATGTAGTATTCAAGGGGGGCAAAAAGTCCGTTAAAAGCGATTTTACGGCGTTTTAAGGGCATATCAATTTGAAAAATTGCCGTTTTTGCTAACTATGCACAAAACTCAATGCATAAATATAAAAAATACTGCATAATATGCAAACATAGAAAAATATTTATATAAAATAGTAATTTTTTGCTTTTTTGATATAAAATATCATTTTTTTATCAATTAAAATTTTTTTGAAAAATATATATAAAACTATTGACAATATTATAATAAAGTATTATAATTATAATTGTAAAAAGGTTAAAAAAGAAAAAAATAATTTTTGACCGTTACAAAAAAATCTGAAAAAAAAATAAGCGAGGTAACAAACAATGACAAAAACAACCGAAAAAACAATTATCAAATATTCGATGAACATAGGCAAAAACGATAAAGACACCCACGCGCAAATTATAAGCGACAACGATTTTTTGCAAATTGTATATTGTGAACTTAACGCAAGCGGTATTGACGGCGCGACATTTTCGGATTGTGTGGGCATTTATAACGGCGAAATTGAAAAGTCTATGCAAGTTGATATAATCGACTTTGAGGGAAAAATAACGCCGAACAAATTAAAAACAATATCGGCAAATCTTTGCGATAAATTAAATCAAAATGAAATTATCACAAGCAAAACACAAATAAATATTTTTTAATACATATAAAAATCTGAACGGAGGCATATCAAAATGTATATAAGACAATTTTACAACAAAAATCGATTTATTATGAACGACGAAAAGAAAATCGTTTTTCAATCTTATGATAGCATAATCGCCGTTATCGACAAAAAAAGCGGTAAAATCGTTTTTGGTAACGACTGGGACTTTTCAAACACAACGCGAAAACATTTATATTTGTTTTTGAACGACTACAAAAACGAAATCGGATATTTTCAATACGGCAAAATTTTTCACGGAGGCTTTGACGATAGCAAAAACAAAAGGCAATTTTTGCAAAATCTCATTGACCAGAAAATTATAAAGGTCAAAAATTTATGAACAATGGAGGCGAAAAACAATGCAACACGAAATCACGAAAATCACAAAAATAAGGGAAATCAACAACGAAATGGCGCATAATTTTTATATGGTGGTGAACGGTCGTACATATAACGACGAACACAAACGCTATTATACCTGGCATTTTATCGAATGGTTTGATATTTTCGACCTGCAAGAATGGTTTGAGGACGAACACGGCAAAATACCAAAACTGAACGAACAACGGCAAAAAGAATACGCCCGCGAACTTGCGTGGGCATTTATCGACGGCGAGGGCTGGCGCGATTATCAAAACAATGAACAACGCGACAAGTTTATCAACGCTTGCAACAAAACAATTATTGACTATAACAAATATAGCGAATAAAAGGGGGCAAATTGTGAACAACTTAAAAATTGACAATTACGAAATTTTTAATAGCGAACTACTGGACGCATACGACAACGACGATATATATTATTTTGCCGACGATGGCGAATATTCGTCGTTTTACCTTGAAATTGAACGGTATAATAGATACCGCGCCGACGATAAAATTTATATTTTCGACGAAAACAACGACACGGAAATCACGGATGGCGGTTTATCGTGCTTTATAACACAAAATAATTATGATATTTACAACGAAATTGTCGATATTATGAACAGTTATACAAAATTAAAAAACATATAACGGAGGTAAAAAAATGATTATTGACCTGATTTTAGATAGAAAGGACAACGAGGCGGCGTTTGGCAAAGATTTATATAATAGCCTTGTATTTTATTGCGACGTTTTGGACTGCGAGGCAATATTTGAAATGAACGGCGATATATCAAGGGCAATGGACTATGGAACGGAGGAGGACGTGAAAAAAGCACTTTGCGATTATATTGACCAAAACGACTATAATCCGGAAATTAAAAAATATATACGGTCAAAAGAATGGCTGAACTGATAGCAACGGAGGACAAAATGGTATATATCACTTTTTTGAACGGCAACGAATACCGGTTTATCAACGAAAAAAGGGCGAAAATTTTTGCTGAAATCAATAAAACGGTTATTTTCAGAAAAACACGACACTTTGAACAAAAAAGCGGAAAAATCACGGAGGTATACAAGAATGATTTTATCAAATTTTAGAACCTTTACAAAAAAAGTATGCAACGGCAACGAACAAACGGCGTATCGTTTTCTTGCCGAAATTGAACGACGCGCAAGCGGTAACGGCGAATATGGACGTGAAAGTTTTTGTTATATTCCCGTGACCGGTCGATATTTTAACGCTTATACCGACGAATATTATGTTTTTGACCTTGTAAAGCCTGCAAAATGGGAACTCGTGGACGAAAGCGGCGAAAAAGTGGGCGAAATCGACTATATCGTGGACAAAACGGAAATACCCGACGGCGTTGAACTTGGGGATGAAATCGAAGAGCCGAAGTATAGGGCGTGTATCTAACTTGGCAAAATAATTTTTAGAAAACTATATCAAAACGCTTGACACGGGAAAGCGAAAGTATTAAAATAAACTTATAATTAAAAAATCACGGAGGTATCAACAATGAAATCAAAATACCTTTTGAACAAAAAGGAAATGGAGGCTGCAAAAAAACTTTACGACTATATCGGTTGGTTTAGCGGACTTGACAATTATTCCGAAGAAGAACTCATCGAAGCGGTCGATAACGACTTTGAACACGGTTATCTTACCGACCATTTTGACAAGGACGGCAAATACTACTTGTGGTATATGGACGGCGAAAGCGGTGAAAGCGTTGCTATCCGTGTAGACGATGGCGAAATCTTGACCGACGAAAAACAAATATGCGATATAGTGGGTATCGCTTATTAAAAGGAGGATACGGAAATGAAAAAGAGAATATTATGGACGAACAAGTTTGATTATATCGACGAATACGCCGAAATGCTTAAAGCGGACTATCCCGACTATTTTGAGGATATGAACGACGAAGATGAAATCAATGAACGTGCGTATGCGCTTGCTTGCGATTTTAACGACGATATGTTAGACGAAATGCGCCGTTTCGCGCCGAACACTAAAAACGATATTATCATTATCGGCAACCTTGGACTTTGGGACGGTCGTCGCACTGCCATAAAAGAACTCAACACGACGGATACGGCGGAATGCTTTTATTCAGATTGCGATACCTTGGAGTGGTATATCGACGAACACAACAACCTTTGCGCGACTGCAAGTCATCACGACGGCACGAACTCATACATATATCGCGAATGGAAAGATAACATATCCGACACGCAAAAAAACAATTTTATCGACAAGATTTATAACGGAAATTTTGAACGAAAGGACATAACGAAATACACGAAAGCAATCGGCAAATATTTTATGGAGGTATAAAAATGGATAACGAGAAAAAATTTACTGCAATCGAAAAAATAATCAACGGTATGAACGACAACGACCTGGTGGACTTGTGGTACGACTATACAAGCGCAATCGAACAGTCAGAAAATCAACTTTTCTATATGAGCGAAATCGACGAACTTTTGAACGATTATACGCCGTCGCAAATTTTGGCGGCAATAACGGGAAACGATTTTGATATAAACGACGCATATGTATACTGGGACGAATGCGGTTTGAACAGTACGGGTGAACCACGCGATATAATTGATATTTTTGAGGTTAAAGATATGGCGGACTATATCGTCAAAACGAACAACTGTTTTTATAATCAAGAAATCAAAAATGCTTTGCGGGATATAAATTTTGAGGACGGTCAATACGTGGAAGTCGTGGATTATGGCGAAGAATATACAACCTATACCGAGTGGGTAGAAAAAAATACCGATGTTGATATTGGGCTGTATACCAAAAGAAGAGAACCGCTACATAATGGCGATGTGTTAAAAATCGTTGCACACGCAAAACACGGGTATTTTTATCCTAACGACGAAGAAGAACCTATGCTTTATTTGTTAGAAAACACAAACGACAGCGATAAAAGTTACTATCTTATCGGTGAGAACGGTATAAAGCCGTGGGAGGGACAATAAAATGAACGTAACAGAATTGAACCGCGACGAACTGCAACAACTCAAATGGAATATCTATTACGACGGCGAAGAGGCGGTATGTGCCGACTATGCTGCACTTACTGCGGAAGAACGTGAACTGCTTTGCGGCATAGATTATGCGGACGAAATACCCGACAAAATCATTTATAAACTTTACGGCGGTATCGACTTTTGCCACGAAGATTTTGGTGTCGAAGAAAGCACCGACAACAATATCGTGAACGAAATTATGGAAAGCGTTTACGGCGAAACTATTAAAAAATAACGGAGGATATAAAACTATGGCACTCTCAACGAAAGACGGACTTGCGATTTGCAACAAAGACGATTATAATTTTTTCTTTGACAATTATACGAACAACGGAATAAAAAACCCCTTTTCAGATAAGGAAGTCGAAAAGATTGTGGACGAATGGGAAAGCCTTATAATCGGCAACGACACTTTTTGGGATATGTACTGGGATATGTTAAAACAAGCCATCGCTGAACACTCTCAAAAAATTGCCGAACAATGCAAGGAAATTTAGGAGGATAAAAAAATGAACGGACAAAAGCAATTACTTATCTCAATTAACGAATACAACGATAGAAAAACGATTATCGTTAGCAATAAACCGAACGAAAAACAACTCGAAATCTTAAAGGGCGCGGGTTTTCGATACAACCCGACCACTCGGATATGGTACGCAAACGCCGTAGGTGGGTTTCTAACGGCAATTAACGCACTCGGCGGACAAGTTGTCGCGAACAATAGAAAAAGTCGTACAATCGCGGATAGAGCCGTCCAGAATGATAGTTTGAGCGAACGTTTGAACTTTTGTCCATACAAAATGCGTACAGTCGTTGAAAAAGATAGCGCAAAGGCGGTGGCTGCAACGATTAGGGGCTTGTTGGTGTTTCGCTTTTATGAGTTAAACATATCCGTTACAAGCAATGTAAAAACAATAACTATAAAAATTAAAAGCGGTTGCTACGAAAAGAACGGCAAGTGCTATATGGCAATCAAGGAATATTTCCGCAAAGTTGCTGACCATTATAATCAGAATAAACAATTTGAAATCGTAATCGACGATAGCGCATACGAAGAAAATGAACCGACGGAAAAACAAAAGAAAGAAATCGAAGAGTTTGAAAACAAATGACAACGCATATCAGAAATGATATGTGATATATCAAAACTTGTATCGCAAAATGGTTGACCGATAACGGTTGCGTTTGGTACAATAAAAACATAAAGAACGGAGGACATAATAATGAAATTTAAGGAACAACTCAAATTTGCAAATGATAACAATATTGACATAACGGCACTTTTGATAGCGAACGAATGTGATTGTGTATTTGAATTTGACTACACGGACGAAGAGTTTGAAGAACTTTGCGGAGTGGCGGAACGTGCCTATCTTAAAGCGGAAGAAATGACTGCATACGCGATGGCGCGGTGTATAAACGATATGATTGTGGACGATGGATACAGTGTTCAACAAATTGTCGATATGGAAACGTGGGACATTATTACGGAGGCAAGTTATTATTTATAAGGAGTAAAAAATGAGAAAATCAGAACAAATGGTTAAAAGTGTTTACGAAATCAAGTGTTGGTGGGATGACAATTACAACGAACGAACAACAAGATATGTTGTAGCAAGTAGCGAAGAAGAAGCCGACCAAAAAATGAAAGAATACGCGGACAACCTTAAATCAGAGGGTTGCGCGGAACTTAACTGGATGCCTGGAAACCATATTGTTGAAATGGACTGGGTTATAATTTAAGGAGTTGAAATGACGAAAGAACAAAAAAAAGCAATAAAACGCATTTGTGCCGACTTTGGCTTTGATGATTATAAAGAACTTAAAGAGTATTTTAAGGACTTTTACGATGACACGTTAGACCTTGACTTATGGAATAAAACCGAAGACGGACTGTACGACGAAATATCAAAAATGATAAAATAAGGAGTACAAAAATGACAAGACAAGAGATGATTAAAACACTCGTAGAAATCAAAGAAGACCTCAAAGGGGACTGTAACGGTGAATTAACCGACCACGCAAGAAAGTGGACGTATGTATTTGTTGACCAAGCGATTGAATTTCTTGCTGAAAACGAGGAGCGAGAGTTACAATGAACAAATATGTTGAACAAATTCAGAATGCCCAAACAATTAAAAAAATAGACCAAATTATAGAAACGGCTGCGTGGGATGAAGAATTAACGAATGAACAATATATCGTGTTATATGTAACAGCATTAACAAAAGCACAAAACTTTACATTAAACAAATAAAAAGAGGAAACTATGCAAGAAATATTTATTAAAACAAGACACAACGGATATGACACTGAACAGTGCGGTAGCACATTGACGGTCAAAGAATTGATAGAAATTCTTGAAGATTTTAACGAAGACAGCCCGGTTTATTTTTCAAACGACGGCGGTTATACATACGGCAGTATCAAATATGAGGATATTTTCGAGGGTTAAACAATGAAATACGAAGTGAACACGTTAAAAGAAAACGGCGAAATTGCAACAAGCAATACGTGCGACACGCTTAAACTTGCAATTAGCGAGTACAACGACCTTGGAGCACAAAACAAAGAACTTATAGAAGTATCAGATAACGAAACGGACTTTTATCCACTGTATAGTTTTGATACGGAAGATTATAGCGGTGATATGGTTATTACCGGTTGCGATGTTTAGGGAGTTGTAAAAATGGGCATTAAAGAACTTGATGGTTTTAGACAATATTTGGACACTGACAAAATCGCCAAAAAAAACATATATCCATCCGTGTGGTTAAGCGGTCATAATACGCTTGTTAGCCCTATTACATATTACAAAAACGAAATTGTTTTACAATGGAACGGCAAACGAAACATTTATCAGAAATGGATAGACCGAACGGTCAAAAAATTTAACAACGTATTAAAAGACGGTTACTTCGATAAAAATGACGGAAGTTGTCCATCCGTAATAGTGTTTGAACTAAAAAATTAAGGGAGCGAAAAAACAATGATTGAAAGATTAAGTACAAAAACGAATAAAAACGGCAACAAATATCAAGCGGAAATTGACCACGACAAAAAGACAGTTAGATACGGTTATTTTATTTTTAGTGGTGTAGCGGATAGAACCGACCGCACAAAGAAAGCAATTAGGGAATATGTGGACGCTTGTATATCGAACGGATACATAAGAGTATAGGAGGCAAAAATGACAAAACGATTAGGAAGAACCATCTGTGTTAAATGCAGTGAAATAGTGTGGGACACAGACGGCGACAAGAAATTAGCAAAAACCCTACCTCAAAGTTGTGATATCAACATTGAGGATTACGAAGACGGCGATGACTTGGATGATGAGGTCGCCGACGCTCTTTCCGATTTAACCGGATTTTGCGTAGAAGGATTTAACTACACAATTAAAAATAACAAATAAAATTGTGAGAAGCCTTACCGAACAAATAAGACATAATTATTGCAAAAAGACAAAATTAAAATAAAGGAGCGAACAAAATTGGAAAACAATTATCAAGAAAAACTTAAACAACAGTTGTATGATGGTATTCAAATTAAGGCAACATTAGTAGGTAAAAGCCAAATGACAAGCGGTAATGAATATAAAATTTGGCTTGAACACAATGGAAAGTTTGCGATTTTACCCTATCATACGAACATAAATGATATTATCGACAAACAAGACATTATAGAGTGTTTGCTTTTAGATAGCGAAGCCTACGAAAACACGGTCGATGTTACGGACTTTGCAATCACGTTTGGATATGCCGATTATATTAAAGCGAGAAAAGTCTATCAAGAATGTAGAAAACAGTCAGAACGGTTGCGTAAGTTATTCGACGATAATGAAATCGCAATATTACAAGAAAGCATATAAAGGAGTAAAAAATGGATACTTATTGTGTAGTAAAAACAAGTGATAATAACGAAACATATATTAAGGTTTTCGACGATAGGCACAAGGCGATTGTGTATGGAGCAGGTTATTTTGCAATGTTGTCGGAGCAGGAACAAAAAAACTGTATTGTAACGGTCGAACACGGCAAATTTGTGCAAAACGATAATGGCGAAATAATTAACTTTTCGTCAAGAGTAGGTATTTGTTGGGGAATGAATTACGATAAATATCAAAAGAGCAAGATAGGAGGCGTAGCGAAATGACAATTAAAGCACAAGAACTACTGCAAGAATTATATGACGATACGTCGTTTGCAATTGACAGCGATACGGGTAACGCCGATGTAAATAAAGCATTAAAGACAATCGAAAATAACATTAACGAACTATTTAAGATGGCACTTTTAGAAAAGGCAAAAAAATATAACATAAAAATCAGGAGGTAATAAAAATGTGGGTAGAAATTGATAATGAAAGAGCATTAGATATTCTTATGGATAGGGTAGCGTATTGGACAGACGATACGGAAGTACAGGAGTTGTACAATAAAATGTATGATAATATGATTTTCGACGGAGTTTTTGACCACGGCGATTTCGACGTGAACGCTATTGTTGATAACGATTATATTAACTATACAAAAGTTGTAAGCAAGGGCGATGACGAATACGACGAACTTTTGAAAGTTTATAAGGACAACGACTGTTGCTGCGGCGATGTGTCCTGCGATACAACAATTTGCGATTATATTGAAGCGGTTGACAACGAAGAAGAGCCGACAATGTTTCTTACCAGAATGTAATAAAACGGAGGTAAATAATTGTGGGAAAAGCAGTAGCAATTAGTACATACGATGTAGATAAAATTTTCAAAATATGCGGAACGTGCATAGGCAAGCCCGATAAAAATGGCGTAGCAAGGGAAATGTTGCAATGGATAAAAATTGAAATAAGGAACGAAAACTTTATCGCTTATGGTTGCGACAGTGTTCGTATAGCAATGGTTTCAGGAAAGACAATAGGAACAGATACGGAAAAAGAGTTTGACCTTTATGTAAAACCAGTGAGAATTGCCAAAAAAACACAATATGTTACATTTGTTTTGAACGACGATAAAAGCACTGAAATCGTTGATGGCGAAAGCAAAACCGTTTTTGAACCACCGCTTGTTGAGAATTTTATTGACTATAAATCCGTTTGGAATAACCAAAAAGCGAAACAACCGCTTAAAGTTTGCATTAACGCAGCGCAATTTGCTGAAATCCTCAACCAAATAAAAGGCGGTAGAAAAGCAGATAATCGCGTTTTGCTTACGTTTGATATAGATAATACCGAAAAACCTATACTTATTCAGCCATTGAAAGACGAAAATCAAGAATTTATTCTTTGCACATTACGAAACCCCCAAAAGTAGTTGACAAAGGCATTTTATTATGATACAATTATAGCATACAATAAATAAACATACATACAACCGAGCCGTCGGCGGTATATCCGACGGATACTAAAATATTATGGAAATCAATGAAAACTATGTTACATACCAAAACGCAATAACAATTTTAACCGATATTATTGAAAACAACAAATCTTTGGACGGCGAAAAAACGAGAAGTGCAATTCAAAGGTTACTTGAAGAAGTAGGTGTTTGCCTGTCCGACAAAGAAAACATAAAGGAATATTCAATTTACTACAACGCAAATTATGGCGAATGCAGCAAAGCGAGTTGGCACAAAGAAAACACAATTCGCACCTGCGATATAGAAAGCACCTTAAACACCCTTGCAATGCAAACAGGCGACAATTTTTATTATGACATCGACAATATGACAATCAAATCTGACTTCGGAACGATTTACAAATTAAAAGAATTAAGGAGTACAAAATGAACAAGACCAAATACGACATTAGAAATCTCACGGAAATACATACTAAATTCGGCACATTATATCGCGAGAACCTTGAAACAAGTATGGTAGAGGGCGAAGTGAGAATTTTCGATAGCGCGGGAATTTTCTTCGATTATTTTACCGAAGATTTTATTAAAGATTATGGCTATGATTTTGGCTATGGCAAAGACTTCTACGATACGATTGAAGATTGGCTCGATTATAACAATATTGATTATTCAAAGGTATCAGAAGATTGGAAAGATTTTATCGACGACACCGAATGTACTGACCTTGCAGAAATGCTCAATTCGGGTTTCGTAAATATGGTCGGCAAATATTATATTTTAATTAACGGATAACATAAGAAAAAGGAGATACATAAAATGGGAAACAGAGCAGTAATTACAGCAAGCAAATCAACGGACATTAAACACTCAAAAGACATCGGTGTATATTTGCATTGGAACGGCGGGAGAGATAGCGTACAAGGCTTTTTGACCTACTGCAAAATTAAAGGGTATCGCTCACCCGAACAGGATAATTATGGTTGGGCAAGATTGTGTCAAGTAATTGGCAACTTTTTCGGCGGTACAAACTCAATAGGGTGTGATACGTGCGATAACCTTGATTGTGATAATTGGGACAACGGTACTTATATTATCGAAAATTGGGAAATCGTGAGCCGAAAATATTTCGACGACAACGAACAAATGAACTACGATTTGGAAGAACTGTTGATTGCAATTGATAAAGAACAGCCTACCAAAGAACAGCTCGGTGAAGCAATAATAAAAGATTACATTAACCAAAACAAAAAAACTCAAAATAATAAGAATGAAAGTGAATAACAAGAAGAGCGCAAATAAACTCTATCAAATTGAGTTTTTGACGGAAATGCGTAGGTTTTATTTGCCCTACTCGTTAAAAGAAATTGAAAGAAAAATCAAAAGAGGCGACGTTGAAACAATTTTATACGACAACGGTGACGATACACAACAAAGTTATGTTTTAAGATGGGCTTTCGTTGTAAATGTTAAGGAGGTTTAATAATAATGACACAAGATTGGCTTAAAAACTTAAAAGCAGGCGACAAGGTATTTGTAGTAGGGTTCGCCAGCGATTTAGCAATAGTACAAAGAATAACACCGACTGGTAGAGTAGTTGTTAATAATATGCAATTTATAAACGGCGTAAATCGTTCAAATACGTGGCGACCTCTATATTTACAGGAAGCAACAGACGAAGCGGTTGAAAAATACAAAACAATACAATTTATACGAGCGGTAAAATTGGCAATGAACAACACAAAAATAATAACATACGCACAAGCAAAAGAAATCAACGAAATCTTGAATTTGGGAATAGGTGAATGAAAATGACTGACAAAGAACTTAATACAGAACTTGAAGAAGAGTGCAATGCTGTTGACGATTATACAATAGGTTTTGCCACTTATTTAATGCAGAAACGGCGCGATAAAGTCGGTAGACTGCAATCTGAAATCAAACGGCTTAAAAAAGAAAATGCTTATTTGTTAAAAGCTTGTGAAGAAAAATTTACATTCGATACGACTCAAAATAAAAAATACAGTGTTTTCAACACGGTTAGAAAAGTATTTGCGGATGAAGTGAAAGCAAAAATTGACGAGCTGTTAGAAGAATATAAAAAATGAGCAAGGAGTTGCATATGAAATTAGCATTTGAACCGGTAAAAAATCAGAAATTTGATATTGGTAGGACAATCAATTTTACCAAGTGTGATTGTGAGACGTGCGATTTTATGCACTGCCCTAAACACAACTACGCAGTACAAATGACACGGAAAAGATATACGGTTGAAGAGTTTTGGGACGCAAATAAGGACGATATTGTTTCAGTGGGCTCGTTGCAAGAATATTTCAATTTTGATACTATCAGCGATTTCCTTGACGCTTGTATAACATTCCCGAAAGGAACGTACTGGGAATGGGTAGGATACGACAACGCAATTGAGCTTGTGGTAATCAATAGAAGTAAACACGGTCCTGACTTTTTAAGGCGTGCAAAAGTTGAAATCTTTTCCAACAACTACGCCTGTGAGCGCGGAACGGATTTCCCTATAAGTTATTACTCAGGTTGTTCTGATACCCAAGAGAAACTCGCGGAAAAAATACAAAAACGGCTGCGTGAGCTCAATGAACTTCTTATGGTAGGACGTATGAGACACAACTGCCAAAAACAAGAGGCTGACGACCTTTGCGATATGGAGTGATTTTATGACGAAAGACGAAATAGAATTGATGCAAGATTCAATTATTCAAGCGTCGAATAAAGTGGAGTTGTTACAAAAGACTATCATAGAAAAAGCTGTTGAAATTGAACGGTTGAAAGCTGAGTACTCAAAACTCCAAGAACAGTTTGCGCAATATCAGATGGCGAGCGACAAGGAAATTGTAGCACAAGTCAAACAAGCAAAAATCGACGTGTTGAGCGAGTTGGAAGAACACATTCAAAATGCAATAGATGTTTATTGGGACTCAGATGGCGGCAGAGGTTATTGTCACGCAGATAATGTAATAGACGACATAGAAGAAATGATTGAGGAGTTGACGAAATGCCGAAGATAAGAGTTGAAATCAAAGTCGAAGTGCCGAAAAATTGCAGGGACTGTGTGCATAGATATGGCAACAAGTGCAATCTTTTTGACCGAGAATTAACTTCGTATGGCAATATCAGAGATGGTGATTGGGGGTATATTCGTTGCGACGTGTGCAAACAAGCAGAGGTGGAAGAATGAAATCAATTTTAATTAGTATTCGCCCGCAATGGGTTGAGAAAATAGCAAGTGGGCAAAAGACAATTGAAGTGCGAAAGACCGCACCGAAAGAAGTGCCGTTCAAGGTTTATATCTACTGTTGTAAAGCAAAAAGTAAATGGAGTTTATGCGATTATGAAGGGGCATATGCGAACAGCCAAGGCGAGATTGTTTATGCACAACAACACATAATCGGCGAGTTTATCTGCGATAAGGTTGACGAATATAATTTCCACAATGGACTGGCTGCATTCAATTCAATGGGCTTGCCGTCGGGATTTTACAGTTCTTACTTGATTTTTGCAGATGATTATGAGTCAATGTGCTTGTCGTATGACGAAGTAAAGAACTATGGCAGGGGCAAAACCCTTTACGGTTGGCATATCAGCGACTTAAAGATATACGACAAGCCGAAAGAGTTGAGCGAGTTTTGTAAATATGGTGCAATAACGTACGAAGATTTGTCTGATACGGAAGAGAAATGTAATTATTGTACTAAAACTTGCAATTTTGATGATTGCGACCACAGTCTTTGCGACAAGGCGTATCAAACATATTTGTATAGTAAAGGCTTTGAATTAACCCGTCCACCGCAAAGTTGGCAATACGTTGGAGAGGTGGAACAAACGATATAATAAACGGTAAATTTTATACAAAAACCGCAAGAGGTCTAAAATGAATAAGAGAGAATTTGCAAAACTGAAAAAATGGACGGACACTCTAACCGACGAAGAACTCAAAAAAGAGTATTACGACACAGCGTTCAAAACGTTAGGCAGTCAAGCCCAGGAAATGTATGAGCGTGGTTACGACGAAGTTGACATACGCGAAAGAGAGAAATATGAAAGGTGGCTGTCGATACAAAGCGATATGCTCGAGGAGATTTGTCGTGAAAGAGGAATTACATTGTGGGAAGGCGAGGAGGATTAAATAATGAAAAAATATACACACGAAAGCAAAGAGTTAAACACTCTTTTAGGCAAGAAAGTAAAAGTTATATTGTTTGACAATACAACAATAACTGGCATATTAACTCGCGCGGAGTGGAAGCCCGACCGTTACGAAGTCGCAAATTATTCTTTTCGTAAAACACACGTTAAAAAAATAGAGGTAGTAAGATGAAAGAGTATAAAAGATTGACAGAAAGACGAGGTAATTTAATAATTGATAACTGTGGTAATTGCCCAAATGTCAGAAATCCACAAGGGTGTACAGACGCAGTCTGCTATGAAATCATACGAAATCGCCTTGCCGAACTTGAAGATAAAATTGAAAACAAGATGTTAATAGAACTACCTTGTAAAATTGGGGACACTATTTATTATGCAAACATCTTTACTTCTCCTCCGAGAATAGAAGAATATGTAGTGACAGGCATTAAAATTTATGCAAACGAACTTTTGCATAAAATTAGTACAGAGATTGAGTGTTACCCTGTTAAAGACGGTCCGTGTAGTTTTGGTAGATACGCATTCACTGACAGTAATAGTATATTTACAAGCAGAGCAAAAGCCAAACAAGAACTGGAGAAATTTCAAAATGAGTAAATATGGAGTATTAGAAAAACAATTTGAATATAAAGGTCACGATTGCATATGTATATTTACGGCGTGTGGTTATAGGTGTGGTTATGTATCGGTTGACGACCATAAAGACTTTTGGGAGTACAACATCGACTGCCATTGTGGTTTGAGTTTTGGTGCAGAAAGACTTACCAAAGATTTCAACCCAAAGAAAGACTATTACATCGGTTTTGACTGCGGTCATATTTGCGACGGAAATGACTATAACACGGCGTTGGCATACGGACTTCTCACCGAAAAACGCTTTAACGAACTTTTGGAAATGCAAATCCATTTGCCTACTTTCTTGCAACCTGTTAGAAGTCTTGAATATGTAGAAGAACAATGCAAAAAGATTGTTGACCAGTTGGAGGAAAAGAAAATGAAATTAGAACTAAAAAAGAAAGACGAGGACGGCGCAACTTTTTATCGTTATCGTAAAGATGACCATTTAATATGGTTTTCGCAATATGACAACGGGAATATTTACCGAGTAAACATTCAAGGAAACGACGGAATAGAATATTTTGCGGTTGAAGATGAAACTTATTATCCGAAAGAGTTTTACTATACTGTTCCGAGAACAACAATATCGTCAATGAAAGAATTTGACGAGTTTAATAAGAAAGTACAAAACGCAGAAGATTTAAGATGTTTTCTTCGTCGGTTTTTTGCAGAAAGCGAACACGGCAAACTGTACTTCAATAAACATAATAAGGAGAAAGAAGAAGATGATTTGGGAAGATAGATATATCGACATAATTAAAAGCGAAGAAACAATAAGAAAAGAGCAAAAAGAAAAAGGGTATGAAATTGCCATAACAAATAATATAATTGACGACATAAGAATTGCCGCTGTTGCACATTTTGCAAATGCAATAACCTTGACAATTCAATGTATGAATTGTAAACTTTTAGGAAATTTTGCAGTTACTGATAATATAGGCTATATTTTACGCTTTTTGGTTGATTTATTCGACAAAAATAATGACGACGGCGCGAACATTAAATTGCTTAAAAACACACCTATCCGACTTATTCATTCCGACGATGAATATGGAAAAATCATCGCTATCGGTCATTTTATGAAAAATTGTTTTGTTTATCTTGACGATATAGCAAAATTGAAGAAATAAGGAGGAAAAAGAAAAATGAAATGTCCAAAATGTGGTCAAGAGATGTATTCAATACAAAGTGGTGGTTCTGATACTGCACGTGGTAATTATATTGAAACCAAGTATGTTTGCCCTAAATGTCATAATGAAGTAGTAAGTGGAAAATTTAATGACCTTGTATATCGTGCGCCACTTTTCCAACCTAATTATGCTGTAACTAATTATGGGTGGATTTGTCCTAAATGTGGTGCGGTATTATCGCCATCAACACAGGAGTGTCCATATTGTACGCCTTATAAAGTGACTTGTGGACCAAATAATGGCTCTCCTATTAAAACAGTACCATTAACTGATGTTACAACACAACCGCAAGTATATAAAGGTGTAAGCAATGAAACGAATAATACTTAAAATAATTGATGTAGATGAAGAAACTGCACTTGAATGTGTCAAACAATGTATTGAAACCAAAAATAAAGATTGCGTATGGACTTTTACAAAACCATACCCAAATAATGAAAGAATAATCGTATTTGATAAAATAAATAAAAGTAGTATTAAATATACTATTTATAAGGAGAAGAATAATGAAGTTTCCGACATTTGAAGAAATTGATAAAGGTTATTGCGTGTATACTGACTATGTGTATCTTGGCAATGACGATTATGGCGAGCCTAAATATGGCGAGAAAAAAGACCTTGAAGTTATAATTGCACATAATAATTATAAGGAAATTCTAAACGGAGTTTATATTACTCGTAATAGGAAACACGAAAACACGGGTTTCAAATTCACTATCGCAGGCAATAAATATGGTTATCACTATAATTATTCTGAAAAAGGGTGGGCTGATTGTATAGCCAAAATCAAATCCATTTTATCGTTTTATCGCAGGTGTATTGACACCATTTTGGCAGAGAATAAATGAATGACAATGTTAAAATTGAATTATTAAAATATCCTACGGAAGAAGATTGGTTACTTGTTAAAAAGTGTGCTTTTGTAACAGTAGGCAAAGACAGCGAAGTGCCGCCGACTTTTGAATGGAAGAAAAAAATTCTTGCAGCAAATCATTCTCCAATCAGAGAATTAAAATTTGTTTTTAGAATTACAAATATACCGAGTTGGGTGTCGGTCCATTTTGCACGTCACATACACGCACAACCTTATATCAAATCGCAGCGGAATGATAGACAAAATATTTTTGACCGCAACAAGGCTCCGCAAGATACGCCTGTTGATATGTGTTACAGTGTAAATGCGGAAGAATTGATTACGATTGCGCATAAGAGATTATGTATGAAAGCAAGTGCTGAAACGAGAGATATTGCACAAAAAATGTGTGATTTAGTGATGAAAACCAATCCTGAATTTGAAGGTTTACTCGTTCCTTTGTGTTATTATCGTAATGGCAAATGCACCGAATTTAATTCGTGCGGATATAACAAAACCTATGGAGAAGAAAAATGAAAGGAAATGAATTATTAAAAGATATTTATAACAAATTTAAGACAAATGAATATGTAAAAATACCGTCAATGCGACAAATCGGTGACCATAAATGGGTTGTGTATTTTTACGAAGACGGCATTATTCACAGCGGTATTTATTATACCGAAGAAAGAGCAAAGACAAGGTTGGAGATTGAAAATGGCAAATAATAAGACAAACGGCGAAATATCGTTTGTGCGTGGCGATGTGGTATGGGTAGAAGATGACAGTGACAACTTGCAAAAAAACAGCATACAGGCTAAATCTCGCCCATATCTGGTAATTGGCAACGATTTATCAAACCTACATAGCCCCACTATTACTGTAATCCCATTAACGACAAAATGCAAAAATAATTTGCCTACGCATTGCATTGTATATTTATTGCATTACAATAAAAAAACTCACAAATGTGATACCCCCGTATTGAATGTAGTTTTGTGCGAGCAAATTACTGCTATTGCAAAAAACCAAGTCAAGAGGGTAATACAACATATAACCGAAGAAGAAATGAAAGAAGTTGAAAAATGCGTAAAAATACAATTAAACTTGTAAATATCTATTGACAAAACAATAATATCGTGATATAATTACCATATATGAAAGTATATTCGATAGACTGTTATTATTGTAAAAGAGCGAAAGTATTGAAAGACGGACGTATAGAAAGTTGCGATGATAAAGACTGCGAAAACTTCTCAAAAAAGCAAAAAATAAGACAGGAGAAAACAAAAAAAGAAACAAAATGTTAGATTTTATCGTTAATTCTATTGAATTAGACAAAGCAGTAAGCGATGTAGAAAAGGCGTTAGGCAATAAAAAACTTAACCAGGCGTTTGGCTCAATCCTTATTGTTGCTGACAAAGACAATCAAGAAGTCAAATTTGCCACTACAAATGGGATTTTGCGTATTGAAAGCGTGGCTTCGGCTAATGTATTGGTTGCAGGCGAAACACTTGTTGAAGGCGATTTGTTTGCGAATTATGCCCACAAGGTTGAAGGTGATATTTCTATTGTCGAAAGCGAAAACTATTTGACAATTTCCGCAAAAGGTATTAACGCTACTCTCGGCACGTTCGGTACGGATATATTTCCTATCAAACAAGAAGACAATAACGAAGCAAAGTTTACAAACATTACAGTTAGCCAAGGTGAGTTTAAGCAATCAATTAAAGAGTGTTTGATTTCCGTATCCAAGGAAGAGGCTCGTCCGATTTTGAAAGGTATTTGCATTAAAAAAAGCAACGACGAAGGATACCTCGATATAGTGGCGTGTGACGGCTATCGGTTGACAAAGCGACAGCTCGAATACGAAAGTGTTGACAGTTCGGAAGATTTTTCCGCAATCGTGCCTGCAAGCAACTTGCGCATTATAAGTGCATTTTTGAAAGACGAAACGGATAGTAAAATTACCCTGCAATTTATCGCCAATCAGTTGTTGTCAATTACTGCAAATGATGTATGTATTACGAGTAACTTGTTGGCAGGCGATTATATCAATTATGGGAAGATTATCCCTCAAAATAGTCCTAATAAAACTACTATTAAGATTGATAAACTTAAAAAAGCGATTGACCTTGCGCTGACATTGGCAAGCCAAAATAAGACTACGGCTATATCGGTAACAATGGGCGCAACTGACTTGACAAAAACAACGACAATTTCATTTAGAGCAAATTCCGCAAGGGGTAGGTCCGAAAGTACTGTTGACGGCGTAGTTGTTTACGGACTTGACGAAGAATTTAAGTTTGGTATTAACGGTCAATTCTTGCTTGATGTTTTGAAAACAATCAACGAAGATGAAGTATATATTGAAACAAGTAAACCAACTCTTCCTATCCTTGTAACGACTGCGAAAACATTGTTTATGATTTTGCCTTTGAGAGTTATAGGGTAATTATCAAAAACTATTACAAAACTATCGAAAAAGTATTGACAAAGTGTTTTTTCTTATGGTATAATTATTGTATCAAACAGAAAAACACTTTTTTTTAAGGAGATTTCAAATGAATAATATTTATGAAAATATCAATAGGTTTATTTCGGTAAAAGAAAGCGACGGACGTAGTAAACTGACAATCAATGAATACAAAATAAAACTTAATAAGTTTGCGGATTTCATTAGATTACAGTTCGGCACTATTGACATTATGTCTATTACCGAAGATATGATTAGGGCTTATAAAAAATATATTATTGATATTGGCAATAATAACAATACTCAACGACAAAAAATCGTAGTACTTCAATGCTTTTTTGATTGGGTATGCAAAGAGCCTAATTTTGCAAATTATCAAAACCCTATGTTAAGAATTGAATTACCTCGTGCAAAAGAAGTAAAAAAAGATTTCTTTAATTCTGACGAAGCGGTTGATTTTATTTATTTGGCGACTGACCTTGCTTTTAGCGACAACTTAAAAGGATTAAAGGGACGCGGGTTGGCAAGCCGTGATTTTGTAAGAAACATATCTTTCATAATTGTTGCCTTAACAAGTGCAATTCGAGTATCGCCGTTGACTTATGCAAGACTTTCTGACTATTCGAGAGAGAATTTTAGTTTGACGTGTTACCGAAGCAAAGGCAACGAGTGCGTTAAAAAGTTCTTGCCAAAAGAAGCCGTCGATTTGATTAACTTATATATTGATAAGTATAGACCGCAAGGTTTGCCCGCAAATGCACCGCTATGGGTTAGAGAATATCACGAGCCATATAACCCTAAAATGCAAGAAACAGAGCGTACAAAATATATCGACGCAAACACGGGTATCGCATATACTGAATTAGGTAGGAATGAAATGACGCTTATTGCTAAAAATTATACAAGGAAACTTGTAGGACACGAATTGTCAATGCACGAATTTAGGCACTCTGCAAACACGGTTTATAATGAAGGCGGAGCAACGCTTGCTGAAATGCAAGCTTTAGACGACCATAAAAGCCCTATGACGACTACAAAATATATTCACTCATTAAGACGCGAAGAAGAAGAAAAACGTGTTGCTGATAAGATTTGGGGCGCATTATTAAGAAAATAAAGGGAGTTATATATGAAAGAAGAATTTATAAACCAAGAAAAACTTAATAGCGAATGGGTTAAAATCACGAAAGATAATATCGAAACATTTTCAGACAAGGTGCAGGGTTTTGTTCGTAGGCAAAATGCAATCGGCTATGATGTTTATTTTCACCCTATGAGTAAAATGTATCATATTACAAATGTAAGAGGTAATTAAATGAAGATATTAAGAAACTCAATACGTTGCAAAAAATGCGGAGAAGAGATAGTATCAAACAGTCGTCACGATTATGTTGAATGCAAGTGCGGTGCGTGCGCTGTTGACGGCGGTCACGACTACCTACGTAGATGTGGAAATAGAGAAGACTATGAAGAAACTTCTATACTACAAAATGAAACAACCTAATAATAAAAAGCCTCCCCTTTGTGGGAGGTTATTTTTTTATAATCAAATTTACTTTTATTCCGTATCGTTCTTCAAATAATCTTATTCTTAATTTTGATACTTCCGTAAGTGTTGCAGTTGATTTTACATCTTCTACTACTAAATTGCCGTCCTTGTCTTTATATACAAAGTCTGGAGTGTAGATATGTTGACCACCATATTTGCTTTTAGGAATAATTACATAACTCTTGTGGGCTTGTAAATCGCTTATAACGGACTTTTCTTGCAGTAAGACCAAATGCTTGTATCGAAGCAGTTCAGCCGTGCTGTCGAAGATTTTGCCGTCGTATGCGGTTATTTTGTTATGATACTTCTTTCCCTGTCTGATAACTTTCGTAGTTTTCACGTTTTTATATTATCCACACGGTTTCGCCGTGTTCTCTTATCAGTTCAATAAATGGTTTCAAATAAAATTCATACAAAATTGCCTGCCGACAATGACACCCCGCGACTTCCGCACAAAATACATTTAATTTAGAGCGTTCTTCTTCGCTCATTCTCAATAAAATCATCGTGCTTTCTTCTGCACTCAATTCTTTAACATTTTTTACTTTTTCAGCAAGTTCTTCCTTATCAATTTCATTGTTATCAATTTGTTCAATAAGTGGTTTAATTACACCAACATAACACAGTTGATTTTTGCTTTCTCCAATTTCTTTTGAAAAGTTATTTAATAATTCATTCTCCCCTTTCCTTATTTTTACCGTTAAAGCGGCTTTTGCCATTTTTATTTTCCTTCCTTTATGGTTAAAACATTGTATGTATTTGGGGCAAACGCCCCGATAAACAAAAGGAATTTCCACGCTATATTATAATTGTATCACAACCCTTGCGATTTGTCAATACCTATTTTTCTTCTATCACCTTTATGCCTTGTTCATAAAATAATTCAGCCACATTTTTACACGATGTATAATTGTGGAAGTGTGCAGAATTGTATAAATTTGCGGGCATTGCAAGATAAATAGGCTCGTAAGGCGGAATATTGTAATACCATTTCCATAATTCACTTAATTGTTCGATTGACAATTCTTGTGTAACTAATATCTTGTTATTTGCTTCAATTTCCGTGGGTTTTATTAACCCATATTGTTTACATTTTATAATCATTTCTTCTCTTTCAAATCTTCAACATAGCACCACGGCGCACAAGGACGTTTAAGCGGTACCTCGTGTCCGAAACCGACTTTGCCAAACTCGCTCAACTCTCTCGGCTTGTCGTATATCTTTAAGTCGGAGATGTGCCAGCCACAAACTTCACGGTTTTCACTTCCTGCATATTTGACAATCTCGTCAATCGTCAAGCAAGCAAGTTTTGGGAACGCTTCTTCGGCTGTCGTGCGTTTTGCACATTGTTGTGTATCACCATACAAACGCCAACCACAAGTTTTAACTACCTTATCACAAATAAACTCGCCAATTACTTTGCCGTTTACAACATTTCTATTCAAAATCAGGCAGTCAGATATACTCTTCTTCCCGCAATTTGTCGGACTATATTCTCCGTTTGTACAGTAAATATAAGCCTTAAATGGCACTTCTTTCGGTGCTTTTTTCTTAACTATGATGGTTTTCTTACCGTTTGCGATTTTATCGCACATTATGGGTTTTTCGCTCACTAAAACTGATTTCATTCTTCATTATCCTTTGATATTTTATCAATTTCTACACCAAATTGTTTTGCAAGTTCTTCTAAATTAAGCCCTATCCAAGCGTCGTAAAATGTATTTTTGCTTGCACGCTTATATATTTCTTTGAAAATCTTTTCCGCACAGGTTTGCGCTGCATTTGTTTCTACTAAATAGCAACCACTGCAATTTACAATTCCTACGTTTGCTTGTTGTAGTTGCATTCTTAATTGTTCAATCTCGTTTTCATAATTTTTTAATGTTTGTAAAAGCTGTCCGTTTCGCCTAAATATGAGTTCAAAATCTTCCCTTCCGTCAGAAACGCCACGATTATACGCTTCGTAGATTTCTTTTATTTTGTCCATTTCAACAATGTTGTCATTTTTGTCAACTTCTTCCATTTTCTATCTCCTTATAAGTCGTCGAAACTGATTTGATTTTCGTCGGTTTCATTTTTCCCATACAGCCACCAGTCCATAACTTCCGTGCCGTTTTTCCACGATACTTTACTTTTGTCGGGCATATTGTCAAGCATTTTATCGAATGCCTTTATATAGCACTCGACAATCTTCGGATAGTCCTTTAAGTCGTTAAGCCTATCTTCCATTCTTGCCATAGGGCATAATATGCAGCCAAGCCTTTTTTTCGTTCCACCACATTGAATATACAACGGGTTTTGTTTGATATTTTCGGCTTTTGAAAACTCCCAAATATCGTCGTCCGTCCAATCAATTATCGGGTTTATAAGCGTTTTTTGGGTTCGATAACATTGCTCAATCATTCGTCGGTTTCCGTCATTGTCCATATTGTGTATGACTTCAACCCCCCCCCCACCGAATATCTTTGCTTCGCCCGCTTTTTTGGCACGAGAAACACTTTCAGCGGCTCTTACGCCCGTAACACATATTCGTCCTTTACCGCTCGCTTCTTTGAGTTCAGAGCAACAATAACGGCATATTCTTGTAGGCGGCATATGCTTTTTAACAATCAAGTTCCACATAGTTTTTTGAGTTCCGTCCGCATATCTTGCCTTTTCGACGATAACTTCTTTGTCGTCAATAATCTCCCTTACGACCGACGGAATATCGACCGTAGTTAAGTTATAATGCAGTTCGTGCGGTACTCCGCTCATTCCCATAAGGTGTCGTATAACCTTGCTATCTTTTCCACCGCTGTAACATACATACAACGGTTCTTCCGATAAGTTCGCCAATTGTATGCGCTTTATTGCGTTTTCCACTTTGTTGACCGTTCCGTCAAGTCTATATTCTATAAGTGCCATAATCTACTCCTTATAAGTCAAACATTGATATTTGATTTTGTACTTCTTGCAATCGTTTTTGACCGAGTGCGAAATATTCTTTGTCAAGCTCCGCACCGATAAAGTGCCTTTGCATTTTATGGCAAGCAACCGCAGTTGTGAAACTTCCCATACAAGTATCAAGCACTAAATCATTTTCATTTGTCAAGTCGCCCAAAAGTTCATACCATAGCGACAATGGTTTTTGCGTAGGGTGTATATCCCTTGTTCCTGAATTGTGTTTGAATACTGTGTTTTTACAAAAAGCATTAAATGTACCGCCCTTTTTCTTTGCATATACCGCTGTTTCAATTCCACTCAAATAACAATATTCGCCATTCATTGGAGAAGGATTGCTTTTTTGCCAAATTAAAAGTCGTGTTGTATAGCCTTTACAAGCAAAATATTTATATATATCACTTATTTGTTCACGACCGCAAAATATTACAAAATTGCTCTTTATACATTTATCCGCAAGTTGCAAAAAGTCAGTTAGGTCAAATGTTAAAATATCGGCACTGTTTTTATTTAATGTGCGTAGCCCATTGTCTGACCTATTAACTTCGTTATACGGTATATCGGTTAGCAACAAGTCAGCCTGTTGCCCCTCCCCCGCAAATTTGCGCATAAATTCTATGCAATCCATATTATACACCCTATCAACTTCCATTTTTAACCCCGCAATCAATATTTATTCAAAATCACTTTTGGAAGTAATTCTTATCATATCTTCGGTAAAATATTTAATTTCCACGCCAATGGTTTTTGCAAGTTCAATCTCTTTCGCCATTCCTTCTGTTACTTGACCAAAAACCCATACTTCGTTCATTGCCCACATCCATTGTTGTCCCATTTCCATACCGTCGGCTCGTTCTTTTGGTTTCAAGTCATCCAAAAACGCCGTGTAAAATGCGTGTGGCGCAAACGGGTTATACCCTTGTTCATACGCAAATCTACAATACGATTTCGCACGTTGAATATTTGCATTAAGTTTATCGCTATTATCCGCTTTTAGACTGCTACATATAAATACTTTTCTCATTTTTATTTGTCCTTTTATTCTTATTCAAAAATTGATATTTGTTGTTTTGTTTTTTCAAGCCTTTCATTTGCCCATTCGACCTGTTTTGGCGATAATTCAAAGCCTATAAAATCAAGTCCTTTCTTGTAACAAGCAACTGCGGTCGTTCCGCTTCCCATAAACGGGTCCATTACGAGTTCTCCATTCTTGCAATAAATGTTAAGCAATTTATACACAAGTTCAGTGCTAAATGTCGCAAAGTTATAGGGACAAACCTCGTCATTGTTTTTTGCCTGAATTTTGTTTGGTATGTTTTCATACACTACTTGCGTTCCGTGGTGTTTACCAACAGCCTGTTTATTTGTCGTAAATGTCATAAATTCATTGCGACGTACAAATACATATATAAATTCATAAACTCTTGTAAGTTTATTCGCACTCATATTTTGCGGTAATGCGCAATTCTTTTCCCAAACAATTATATCGGCAAGCGTAAAATTAGTATTGCGTAATATTTCGGCAACCGTTAAATTCATACACTCGGTATTTTCTGAGCCATAATTTAGATTATATAAAATTTTCCCATTCGGCGATAAAATCTTGTCGAAACAATTAAATAATTCAATAGTCCACTTGATATATTCGTCGTTCGATAGATTACCCTTGTAAGTATCATATCGGTTGTCATATTTATATTTCGTTGCGTTTCTCGTTTCTGTATTATACGGTGGAGAAGTTAAGATACAATCTACAAGTACCCCCCCCCCCCCTAACATTTTTTTCATACCTTCAATACAGTCTATGTTATAAATCTTGTTTTTTTCCATATTATGCCATTCCTGTTAATACGCCGTAACGTGCTATGATAGTATTCTTAATGAGTTCCTTGTCCGCATTCTGCGAAGTGTGGATTATATATAGTTTCTTGCATTTAGACAAATCAGTTTTATCCAATAAGTCACAAAACGTTGATAAACTACAATGCGATTTCAGCCTGCGGATTTGCACAGTCCTATTTATATCTTCATTTTCAAGCAAACCATCTTCATAGTTACACTCGATTAAATAATAATCAGCCTGTGGCAACTTGTATTCACAATACATAAAGTCGGTCATATAGACAAGCGTTTCTTTTGTGATTGTGCTATATGCAATAAACCCAAAATTTTCGCAGTCAGAAAAGTCGCTATTGATATGTTTAACACTAAATGCTCTTACCGCAAAACTGCCTATGGTATATTGTTTTAGATTTTCTAAAATGTGGAGATTTGTTGTGCCAAATGTTCCGTCGTTGTTTCCATCCAAATGCAATATATCTCTCGCTGTTTCAGCACCGCAAAACACTTCATTTCCACGATTATAAAAGTCTTTGAGTGATTTACTGTGGTCGCCGTGTTTGTGGCTTACAAGTACGCTGTAGCCCGTCAAATCATAATTTAATGATTTTTGTATTTGCTTAAATGGTATTCCCACGTCAAACAAAAGTTGAGTTTTGTTGTCGCTTACCCTTATACAGTTACCGCCACTTCCTGTCGCAATAATGTTTATGTCCATTTCAATTATTCTCCGTATCGTCATTATCACGATATAACTTTATATCGCAGTCGGGGTGGTCCTTTTGCCATTCAAATACTTTTTGGAGTTTTGCTTGCGCATAATCAAACGCTCTGCAAAAACCAATACTCTCTCTTATATCTTCATAGAAATCGACTAAATGAATAACTGTCAACACACCGTTTATGCAATATATAGCAATTTTAATCGCCTTGTTGTCAATAAAATCAATCGCGAGTATCATTGGGATTATAGACAATATCGACAATAAAAGGTCTAACCAACACGTTACGATTACTTTTTTAATCTTAATTTTCGTTCCTTTCTTCACTTTCTACTCCTAATTCCTTAAATAAGTCGGCTTGTACTACAATATTTTTTAACATTTATTCTTTTCATTATTTTTGATAATTTTTTCTAAACTCCAATCGTCTTCTCTGACTTGATATGCGTCGCCAATTTCTATAATATCGGGATAATTACTTTGTGCAATTTTGATAGCATATTTATCAATTTCGCTCGCATAATATTTCACGTTGGTGAAGCCCATTTTGTCAAGGCAATAGCGACCTGTTCCGATACCGTCATACATTGAAAGCACAATAATTTCTTCGTCTTTCGGCACATCTTTCAAAGCATAGTTCAAAATATGAATTATAACTTCTGCGGTCCAACCGTTCCCAAGTCCTTTATATTGTTGAGTTTTAGATACGCTGTTATCCTTTTGCGCATATCCATCGGGTAATGTTTGTAATCTCTCACATTCTGTTACTGTAAGTTTTCTAATTACATAATATCCGTCAGAAAGGTCAATGTCGTATTGTTTATTGTTGATTGTTATTTTTTTGTTGTTTACTTCATATACGGGTGTCGCGCCCCTTGACTTGCCGTCAGAAGTAAGCACATACTTTATGTTTGCAAGATTTTGCGGTATATAATTCGTTACGCCTGCCCTATAAATGTGCTTGGTTGCTAACGGACACGCTTTCTTTGGCATAATTTTTTCTTTGTAATAGTAGTTTTTTGTGCCTGTTTTGTAAGCGTATTTTACCATTTTTGGCGATAAATATAAACTGTTATTATCCAATGGAATTGCATATAAACCTGTTTTACCGCCCATTCCGCCACCATTTGCTTGTAGCGTTATGCTTTTATGTTCAACATCATAAATTCTCATTGCTTGGCTTGTGGATAGTTCGCCGTTAGGTCTTGGTAATGCACCAACTTGCATAGGTTGCTGTATTTTCTCCAATACGCCTTTCCCCTCAACTCCTATAGATACTGCCACCGCAGTAGCGTCGTGACCGTCATTGGTTATAAAATTCGCTATTCCGTTTTTGTAATATTGCGCTTTTATTGTATGACTTTTACTGCCTTGACATATGTTTATCGGTACTGCAACAAGGTCATTTTGTTGCTTGTTCGGATTGTCACTGCATAAGCGTTTTCCAAGACTTCCTACGCCACAACCACTGTGATTTGAGTATTCGGGGATACGAGTACCGTTTTCAAGAATATCTTTCAATAAAATATTTCGGTCACGGGGCGGGGGTACCTCACCGCAGTTATGGACATAAAATCTTTGTCGATTTTGCGCCGATACCAAAGCCGAATTAATTTCGATATACCTTGCGTCATTATCTAATGTAAACAAGGTCCCATCGCTTACATTTAATTCTTCTTTGATTTGTTGTTTTATAGCAGGTGCCGCCGACTTGTTGTTTTCGTAAAGAAAAAAATCAGGCTTAAATTTTTCTTTTGCTATAAGATAATTTTTGAATAATTCCCAACCTTGACCTTCCGCTTTTGTTTCTCTATTGTTTTTTTGAGCGACGCTCCAATAAGTACACGGCGAGCCACCAATAAGTAATTTAATTGCCATTTAACGCTCCTATTTTGTTAGTTTTTAATCTTCCAATGCTCCAATCAAATAAGCACTCTCTAATGTCTTATTAAGACGTTCGTTTGCAACTATAATTTGGCGTTGGATTTGTTTAATTATTTTTGAAGCAAAATGTCTTTTTATATCCTCAAACTGTTCTTTATCGGTCGTCCAATTATAAATCCCTTCGCCATATTTGGCTAATGCACGGTTCCAATAGATTGCACGTCGTTGAATATCGTCCAAATTATCATAATCTACATAATAATATGTTTCGCCATCAAATTCATCTTCTTTGATTACGGGGATTTCTACAACACAAAATTTTTCGTCGTTCTCGGCATAGTCGATTGCATAAATTGTTTTCATTAATTTCTCCTAAAATAAAATTACCCTAACTACTCAAACGTGCTGTTTTTTAATTAGGGTATCAACACGTTCTTTCATAAGATAATATGATTATATCATACGATTGAAGTGTTGTCAATAGTTTTATAATATTTTATGCAATTATTTTTTGTTTTTTGCCAACATCCCACGGCAGTTTATCTTGTCTAAAGTTGTCGCCCATAATAATATGAAGGCTTTCTTTCATAAAAACTGCAATATGTTTTTCGTCCGCTTCTTTTACAAGATTATCAATCCATTGTTTTTGCGGAATAATTTTCCCTTGGCGGTTTCCGGTTTCGGCACCGATAATTATAGTTCTTATATCAGTATATTTCGGCAATGTAATTTTTTCAAGAATAGGTTCGATACTCCAAAAATCGCACGATATATCACTATATTTATCCGCTTCTGATTGTCTTGTTACACTAACTCCCCAATAAAAATTTTTTACCAATCCAACATTGGCGTGACCAAGAAGGTTCATAAACCAATCGGGACATTTTGTCAACGCAACATAATTATGCTGCGGGTTAGCATTAATTGCCGTAAAGGTCTTATCAATCCACTCTTGTTCCCAACAACCAATATCGCTCATACTGTCAATAAAAACACTTTTGGGTTGTTTGCTCTTAAAGTGTGTCAGTCGTTCTTCAAAAAACTTTGGTTCACTCCACTTGTCCACAAAACCAAACCTATCGTTTATTCGACGTGCATAACAATATTCACAACCGTTTTTGCAACCAATTACTGCGTTTTCGGTGCAATCAATCCAATCAATTTTAGTTTTTTTCATTTCCTTACCACCCATAAAATAAAATAGTTTCGTTATCCCAATCAATAACTTTTAATAAATGAATTAGGTTAAAGATTGAGTGTTCGTACATATAACTTGTGGTTACCGCATATTTGTTTGTTTCGTTTATATCTTCAAAATAGCTTTGTATCCAAAAAATCCTATCGTTTACAAAACTCTTCATTTTTTCGTATTCGGGTATATCCTCTGTCATAGTTATACCTAATGGGTACTGGACTTCTTGCCCGTTCCCTAAAAGCGATTTATACGCATTTATGACCTTCCCCTTATATATCTTAATTGCTTCTAACAAACCTTCTTTACCGACAATGAAAGGGTTATAATCTTCAAAATATTCCTGACATTCTTTATCTCCAAATAAGGGTTTGCCAGTTTTATATATTCTTTCGGCGGTATCGTCATAATATAACTTGCCAAATTCAAATATTTCCGTTTGTGGAATAATTTTATCTAAATCCATATCGCCGTCAATATCACCATACTGTCGTTTTAATTCGTTAAAAACTATATTGTTACATTTTTCTACGTCCGATTTTTTAACTAAATAAAAATAATGTCTATATCCCATTTTATTCTCCTACCGTTATTGCGTTTGCTTTAATTGCCGTACCAATTACTTTACATATCGTACACGGTATAGTGCCGAAGTCGTCATTATCCATAAACGGGCACCTACACTCAAAGGTGCAACAATAGTCTATGTTTCTATTTGTATAATTACTAATTTTATTCGATACTTTTCTTATTTTATCTTCAATTTGTTTATCCGTCATTTTACCGCCTCAAATAAGGTTGATTAAAATTATCATCATACCAATATTGTTTGATATAGTTTCTGGTTTGCTTGTCAAACGCTCCTATATACCTATCGCGCCATTCTCTCAAAAAAACATAGCCAAAAAACTCTTGTCTTATACCACAAATACCCGTACAATTACAGCATATTCTTTGACCATTGCAACATAGGTATTCTCGATTGTCTTCAACAACATAATCAAGTTTTATGCCGAGTACACTTGCAATCGGATTTAATTCTTTAAGCACCATTTCTCTTTTATCAGTCATTTCTCATACCCCTATTTAATCTTCCGATACCCTATATCTATTATTAGAAATCTTACTTCCGCCAAAACATAAATTACCTCCATCAAATATCAACAATAATTCGCTTGTCGTAATTTCGGTCGGTGCCTTATATAGAGTATACTCGCTGTGTGCGTAGCAAGGTTTTCTCGAATAGACAATATCGTTATTTAACAGTTGTTCTTTTGACGGTCCGTCAAAATTAGAAACTTGTAAAATCTTATACTTGTTTTTCAAGTCCAAATATATTTTGTAGTTAATCTTGCCCTTTTCTTCTTCGTTATCGCTAAATGCCCACGAATTGTATATGCGTTCTTCCATTCTTTGTTTCTCCTAAAAATCCCATTCGGGTTTATCCTTAAATTCTATATTGTATCTTTCTTTAAGGTATTTTACTGTCGGCATAAAAAACACTCTCGGAACGTTTATGTTTGGAATATTTTCTTTTGCCCATTCAACAATGTCGTCTGGCAATGGCATAGACAGCATACAATATGTTATAATTTTATTTAGCATATCAGCAGTTGGTTTATCGTTAGCAAGCTCTTCATTACAGTTCAAATCAATTTTGCTTGGAAGCCAAGATTGTGCAAACGATAACTTATCTTGTAATTTCTTGATTTTCTTCATTGACAAGCGAGAAATCATAGAAAGTCCTAAATCTTCAAAGTCGTTTTCAACAAACCACCTTTCTATAATTTCTGCTTCCTTAACGGGGTCGGATGTGTTTCCGTACTGTATCAATAATTGTTTAAGTGTCATTTTTAATTCTCTTTTACTAAATCGTCTAACTTGTCGAAAAATTCGTCAATGTCAAGGGTATAATAAACTATACCGTCAGCACCGTCGCCAAAATCTTTAACTATTTTATTATTTATATAGTCTTTGATTTCTTTCACAATGTTTATTTGTTTTGTGTTTCGGAGTTTGTCTTGCAACTTATAACATTCGCTTTCCCAGAATTCACATTCATCAATGTCATTATAATGCGCGTCCTCTAAATTTTCGATTTCTTCTTTAAGACATTCATTCTCTTCTTTAAGTTTTGCTATTTGTGTAAGCATATCTTCGATTTGTTTACTCATCATACGTACTCCTTTATAAGTTCGTCAATATTGTCTATAACAATATCATACGGCACAAGGCTGCCTAATAAAGACAATCCACTTGCTTGTTGTATATTTTCAATACCAAGACAGTGAAAGATTTTCTCTTTCAACTTGTTCAATACGTCGATTGTGTCCTGCCTTGCAATCCGTAGTTCGTCGTCCAACAAAGCGCACTCGGTTTTTAATTGCCTGTTTTCGGCTTTGAGGTCGTAATTTTCCCTGCCAAGAATGCCAACTTTTGCTATAAGTTCATCCCGTCCTTCGAGTATCTCGTGCATTTCCCTTATTTCGTCATTTCGTTCTTCTGGTGCGAGCACAGTCGCTCCGAATGGCACTTTGCGGTAACCCTCATTGTAAAGGGCTTCAGCTTCGCATTGTTTTTGATTTTTGCACTCACCATACAACCTATAATCACATTCTGCACAATCCCTGTTTGTGTAATCACCGCAATGTTTAATTACTTCAAGTATTTCTTTTACTTGTTCTTGTTTAGTCATTTTTCACTCTCCGTAATTTATTCGTATAGTTTTAATCGTTTCGATAATTGTGCCATAAGCGTCTTCCCGTGCAAACTCGGTCAATTCGCTTTCTCTATTTATGGCAATTTCGTCTTTAATTTCTTTAAGTTTTTTAATCATCTCTTGCCTTGTCATTTTTGTTCCTCAATCGCTACTTTATCAGTATCGTATTCTTTTAATTTATTATCATCAC
>OIZI01000017.1_pt1 | contig 107810 bp, 114 predicted proteins | sample 1588441 | NCBI WGS metagenome assembly OIZI01 (sample SAMN03283284) | human gut metagenome | biome: human-associated habitat; material: feces | host: Homo sapiens | place: Peru | collected 2012 | reverse complement strand
TTTCTACCTTTCCGTTGTGCCAAGGTGTTCGTGGTGGTATTAATTTATGATTTATTCCTAGTTTGTTTAATTCTATAGGTATAACAGTTCCGGATATCTTCTATGCTTACGGCTCTTTTTCTTTGCTTCTTGTGTTATTATATTCATGAGGAGCACTTCTTTCTTAGGTTAATGTTTTTTTAGCGATTCCATTATACCATATTTTGAAGTTACTCCTCTTTTTTATTGGGTCATATCATTTTAGCACATACACGCTTTTGCATCCTGTGTGCTAATGCTGTGTTGCAAAAGAAGGTCGGGTGTGGTACACTTGTATTAGAATTCTATGCATTTTTGCAAAAAGGGGAGGGTGCCTGTGTCTGCCAACCGTAAGGGCTTGTCTGCAACGGAACGCCATGTGCTGCGCAGTGTGGTCATTGCCGTCTTGTTTGTGCTGTCCGGCGTGTTAGGGCATATTCCCGCGTCGGTGCCTTATGTAAAAACCCTTATGGAATGGGCAGGGTACAGCATTGTGCTGCTGTTGCTGTCTGAGTGGATGATTCGCATTTTTCTGCGCGTGCGGCAGCGCTCTATTTGCTATTGTCTGCTGGCGGTGGCAGGGTTGTGTATCTTTTGGTATATGGCACGCACCTTAAAATGGTCAGTGGCAGGAGACGAGTTGATGCGGCGGTATCTGTGGTACCTTTATTATGTGCCGATTGTACTGTTACCGCCCTTGTCGCTGCTGACGGCCTTTTGCGTTGGCCGACCGCCGTCCTACCATGTGCATCGGCGATGGCTGTGGCTGTTTGTGCCGGCGGGTATTTTGATTTTGTTGGTGCTGACGAATGATTTGCACCAGTGGGTCTTTGCCTTTCAAAAGGATTTTGTAAACAGTACATCCAGCTATATCAGACGGGGTGGGTACTATGCAATTGCCGCGTGGTCTTGTGTACTGATTATGGCAGCGTTGGCGGTGCTGTATCAGCGATGCAAAATTCCGAACAGTCGGCGGCGGATTTTGCTGCCCTTCCTGTTTGTGTTTGTGGCACTGGCAGTTGTTTATGCGGTAGCATATCCTTTTTTCAGCGATACATATCTGTTTAAGTGTATGGATTTAACCACATTGTTTTGCGGCGTGATTTACGGCGTGTTTAATACCTGCGCCGCCGTGGGCTTGATTCAAACCAATAGCCGTTACGAGGCGCTTTACAGCCAAACGGATATGGATACTTGGATTATGGATGAAAATTTGCAGGTGGCATACACCTCTAAGGGCGTGGTTTTGCCGCCAAGGGAGTGTATGGAGACGGCCCTTCGGCATACCGTGCCGTTGCCTGACCACCGTCAGCTGAAATGTATGTCCATATATGGAGGCTATGTGTTCTGGATTGAGGATGTGTCTGCCGTCCATGCACTGCTGGAACAGCTGCAAGAAGATAAAGAGCTGCTGCAGGACAAAGAAAGCCTGTTGCAAGCCGAGATTGAAGTTAAAAAGAAGCAGGCGGCCGTAGAAAAGCAGCTGGACTTATATACAAAAATTGACGCCTCCGTAGGGGCGCAGGCCGCGGCGATGGAGCAAGTGCTGCAAGCGATGGGCAGCGACAATGCGGAGCAATCGCTGAAAACTCTGTGTCTGCTGTGTGCCTATATAAAGCGCAAAAGCAATTTGCTGCTGCTTGGAGAGCACAACGCAAGCATGCCGGTGCGGGAATTGTCGCTTTGCTTGCAAGAGAGTTGCAACGCCTTGGCTCTGTTTGGTGTGCAATGCAACTTAAATCCCTCTGATGAGGGAGAAGCGCCGATTGAGACGCTGATAGATTTATATGTCGCCTTTGAGGCGCAAATAGAAGCCCAAATGCCAGGCTTGGAGGCATTGTATATTAAGGTGTCGCAAACCCCGGCAGAAGTCATGGTGCATTTGGTTATGCAGCCGGAAGCCGGCGAGGCGCTGACCCTGCGCCTTTGCGGCAGCAAGGGAGGTGGGTCAGAATGAACTTGGTTGCCATTTTGTTGCTCATTGTTGCATACTTGCTGAGCATGATTTTGTTATTTTTTGTTTATCGTAAGGCGCGGCGCTGGAGCGGCGTGCTGCCCTGCGCCGCCTTGTCGGTGGCAGAGTTTTTGGCGCTGGTGTGGCTGGTTGGCGTGCGCAACAGAGATTGTGCGTTGCCGTGGGCTGCCGGTTGGTCGGCGGCAGGTGCAGCCGCATTCTTGATTTGTACCGCTTTGGCGCTGGTGCTGTACCGGCGGCGGTATCGGCGGATGTTGTCCGGCAACTCGATTCAGGAGAGTACGGACAAGGTGCCCTTGGGGCTTTGCTTTTATTATCCGGATGGTGTTCCCATTTTAATCAATGCGCGTATGCAGCATTTGGCAGAGCGCGTAACCGGCAGTGCGATTACCAATGCAGAGGTGTTTTGCCGCCGTGTGGATGGCAAAACCGTAGAGGTGGACGGACGGTACTACCGTTTTTGCAGTGCGGATATGGATTGCAATGGCGAGACCGTGCGGCGGCTGTGGGCAATGGATATTACGGATTTGCATCGATTGGCGCTGAAACTGGACGCAGAGAATGCAGCCCGTAAGGAAATCAATCAGCGCCTGCTGGCGTACAGTCGGCAAGTGGAGGCACTGACCAGAGACCGGGAAGTGCTGAAGGCCAAAATGGATATTCACGACAAAATGGGTCGAATGCTGTTAGAGACTAAAATTTTTTTGGAGGAAGGCAACAGGGATTATACCTCCATTGCAAACCGTTGGCACCATACGCTGACGGTGTTTACCACGCGCTTTTGGCGAGAGCGTACACCGGCGGATGTGCAGGCGCTGGAGCAAATGGCGGCGGCTATGCACCTGCAATTGCAAATGGACGGCGTGCCGGAGCAGGCGGTGTTTTTGGAAGCGGTGCGGGAGTGTATGACCAATGCGGTGCGCCACGCAGGCGCAGGGGCAATGTATGTGCAGGTAACGCCCCACAGAATTGTGATTACCAATAACGGCAAACCGCCGGAGCGCCCCATTACCGAGGGCGGCGGTCTTTCGAATCTGCGCCAAAAGGTGGAGCAGCAGGGCGGTACGATGACGGTAGAAAGTGCGCCGGTGTTTCGGCTGCAAATTGATTTATAAAATCTGTCCTTTTGGGTAGGGTGTAGCGGTGCGAAATGCAGTATAATAAAAGCATAACAGGAGGGGATTGCCGTGGTACGAGTGTTGATTGTAGATGACCAATCGTTGGTGCAAAGCTATTTGCGCACGGTGGTAGAGGAAAACCCGGATTGTTCCGTGGTAGGTACGCTGGATTGTGCAGACGCAGCCGTAGCACGCTGCACCGCAGGCGGCGTGGATTTGGTACTGATGGATGTGTGTACCGCAGAGGATGCCAGCGGATTGACGGCGGCAGCAAAAATTAAGCAAGCCTGCCCTCGGGTCAAGATCATAGTGGTTACCTCTATGCCGGAGGTCAGCTTTATAGAAAAGGCAAAGGCTGCCGGCTGCGAGAGTTTTTGGTACAAGATGGCGCCGCGTCGTGAATTGGAGCAGGTGCTTGCCGCCACCATTGCCGGGGAGCGTATGTATCCGTTAGACAGACCTACGGTGTATATCGGCAATGCCAACAGCGTGGAGTTTACGAACAAGGAACTTTGCATTTTGCGGGAGCTGATTGAGGGCAATTCCCAAAATGAGATTGCAGACAAATACGGCATTACCCGCTCTGCCGTTAAATACCATATTCGCAATATGCTGCAAAAAACCGGCTACGATTCCTATGTAAAGCTGGTGATTGATGTGGTGGATAAGCGGCTGATTATTCCCAATTATTAAGTGGCTTTGCAGAGTGGTTGCGTAATTCGGATTTTTTTATTAAAACTGTCCATTTGGGTAGGGCAGATCAAGGCGCTTTCTGATAAGATAAGGATGACAGGATGTACGGACCTTCCACCGTACAGAAATATAAGGTTATATCAGAAAGGAGATTGATCTGTTTATGAAGAAAAAGGTATTTTCTATGTTTTTGTCCGTGCTGATGCTGATGAGCGTGGTTGCTGCACTGCCTGCATCTGCAACGGCCGCACAAAAAGGAGACATTTATAACGGCCAGTTCCACGGTACCCTGGAGCTGAAAATGAGCCCCACCTTGATCGTGGGCGCAAAAATCTACGGCGCCATTGATGTAAACGGTTATCCGTTGCGCTTTGCAGGCGACGCCAGTTACTTTGGCTATTGGCGTGACAAGACGTTAGACTCGAAATGGTTTAATTCCGGTGAGCTGAATGCGCAAAAGGGTCATGAGTACGAGTACACCGTAGCGCTGATGTATAGCAACGTTAGCGATGTGCGATTTGATGAGATTGACGGGGTAACCGTAAACGGTGTACCTGTTAACTATACGACCGCCGAGGAAGACAACGTCATTCTCATTTTAGTTCCGTATGATGTGTATATTGAAGTTATCAATTGTACGGAGATGGTGAACGGCAATCAGTGGTTTATTCCCGGTCAGTCTGCAACCTTTAGATCCAAATTGGGTCCGGCGGACGAAAACAATCACTTAGCGTGGGGTTATTCTGTCGCTGACGAACCGTATGAATTTGATGTTGAAAGGGCTTATGTTTACGACCACACCTTCTTTAGCATTACGGTACAAAACGATTATCCCGGTGACTGCGTGTATGTACACAAAAACACCTGTAAGCCGGAGGAAGACAAAGCCGTGGCTGCGACCTGCACAAAGTCCGGTTTGACCGAGGGTTCCCATTGCCAATATTGTAAGAAGGTTTTGACGGAGCAAAAAGAGATTCCCGCTACCGGTCATCAGTATATCCCGTCTCAGGAATCGTACCCCAACCCGAAGGCAACGCTGTCTAAAGACGGTCGGTTGGTATCGCCTCAAGTGTGTAAAAACTGCGACGATGAATACGAAAAGACCGCCGTTATTCCAAAAATCGGCACGGTTAAGCTGAGCAAAACCGCCTACACATACAACGGCAAGGTGCAGCGCCCAGGCGAAGTGGTAAAGGACCGCACAGGCAAAGCCTTAAAGGGCGGTGTGGACTACAATGTGTCTTATTCCAAGGGCATGAAAAATGTGGGCAAATACACGGTTAAGGTTACCTTTAAGGAGAATTACAGCGGCAGTAAGTCCATGACTTATAGCATTAACCCAAAGGGTACCAGCGTATCTAAGGTTACTGCCGCCAAGAAAGGCTTTAAGGTCACTTGGAAAAAGCAGACAACCCAGACTACAGGTTATCAAGTGCAGTACAGCACAGACAAGAACTTTAAGAAAAACAACAAGACCGTTACCATCAGCAAGAACAGCATCACCTCTAAGAGTGTGGGCAAGCTGAATGCTAAGAAAAAGTATTATGTTCGTGTACGCACTTACAAAACCGTCAAATTCGGCGGCAAGAGTGTGAAACTGTATTCCGGTTGGAGCAAGGCCAAGAGCGTGACCACTAAGAAATAATGGCTCTATGTCAATAGTTGGGGTAAATCCACTAAAATAAAATAGATTAGATAGACAAGTGATAGTATTATGCTATCACTTGTTTTTGCTTTTGTAGTGAAAACATATGTAAAATACGGTTACGAAATCTATTAAAATTTTGATAACCATAAGCATTCCTTTTTAGAACTTTGATTTTGTTGTTGCAACCTTCTGTAAAACCATTAGTTATCGGTGTCAAGAATGGATTTAAAATACCATTTAGCCAATTAAGCATTGTTTTTGCACATTTCTCTAAATGTTCAATTCCGCTATCAAGTGCTGAATCTATCCATTCAGACATTCTTTTCTTGGCTTCTTCTCTGTCATTGCAATCAAGTATTTTGAGAAAATCTTCCTTAAACCAGTGTGCAATATTCAGGTTCGCTGATTTATACAACATAATATTTACTTGTTGTTTTTGTTCATCATTTAATTCATCAAATCGTTTTAATAAAAGCTTTCTTGAGTGTTTGAAATATTTTCTTTCACTCTTTGGGAACTTCTTCTGTTCCTCTTTTCGTACTCTTTCAAATGCCCATATTATCTGCCTTATCCAATGGTATTTATCCACTACCTGCGTTGCATTTTTAAGCCAAGTTTCGGATACTTTAAAATATGTTTTCCACATATCACTTACAAATAACTCAACTTCCATCCTGTTTTCTTTAGGAAACTCCTTAAAATACTTAATTAAATCTTACATTTATATATATGATAAATCTTGTTGTATATCTTTGGTATTTAGCAAGAAAATTATTATCTTCAGCAAACCTTTTTCCGCATTTACAACGGTATCTTCTTTTCCTCAGATGTATATATACGAACTTACCAAAGCTTGGAATATCCTTAATTACTTGCACTCTGTAATCATGAATACAGTCTGTTACACAACCACAATTAGGACACTTATGGGGTTTTCTTTCCAATTCACAATGAATATGGACCTCTTTTTCATTGCTTTCAATATTATTTATTATTATGCATTGCAATCCTGTAAGTTTTTCGATAAAATAAGTGTAGAGCATATTTTTGACCTCCGTTCTGGTTTTTTGTCAATTCCATTTTAACGGATTTTTCAAATTTATGCTCTACTTTTTTATATTTTTTTCGTAGGCTCTATTTTTCTTACCCCAACATTTATATAGAGCTACTTACTAATGCATAGAGGAAGTTTCCTACCACGCTTGAAGGTTACATATCAGAATAAAGTAAATCATCAAATCCACTTGCTAAAAGCAGTTCAATAATAGGAAAGAATAGTATTAAGTTAGATAAATGATTGATAGAAAGCAAAACTATGCAAATTGAAAAACTCGCCTTCGAGCCCAGTTGGATTCTATGGGATAAACAAAAACAGAGTAGCTATTGCTACTCTAATACATAAGACTATTAAACTAATAAAACTAAATAATATTAATTCCCCTAACTTACTTTGCTTAGAGGAAGTTTCCTACCACGCTTGAGAATTACACATCAGAATTAAGGCAACTCATCAAATCCCCTCGCTAAAAACAGTCCAATAATAGGAAAGAATAGTATTAAGTTAGATAAATGAATGATAGGAAAGAAAACTAGGCAAATTGAAAAACTCGCCTTCTCGCCCATAGTGGATAAAACAAACAAACGAAAAAAACGAGCAACAAAATAAATTATAGCAATACTATGGCTAACAGGTGTAGGGTCCACCATTGGTGGACCGAGCAAACTCACATAGCTATCAGCATGTTGCCCTATGTAGAAAATTTAATATTCATAATTCTAAATAACAATAGAACAGTTAAATAACCACTCCCAAACTTACTAATGCATAGAGGAAGTTTCCTACCACGCTTGAAAATTACACATCAGAATTAAAGTAACTCATCAAACCCCCTCGCTAAAAACAGTCCACCGGACTGTTTTCTTAACGCTCGCCTTCGAGCCAGTTGGATTCTATGGGATAAACAAAAACAGAGTAGCTATTGCTACTCTGTTTCCGTTTGGCTCCCCCAACTGGGCTCGAACCAGTGACATCATGATTAACAGTCATGCAACAATGTACTAATAATGGCTTGTTTACTGACTTTCAGAATTTAAAGGGTGAAATAAAGGTGTAATTTATTTTTTAAAAAAGTCTTGACATTATATACCTAATAAATAACATAGTTCCACAGAAGCATAGTTGCTACTGTGGAACTTTTAATTTTTTATTAATTACTATAATACTTTTATAACGAATCACATAAATATTATAAAACAGCAGTTTCCTAATATTATCACTGGCGTTGACGGATTTGATTTCTAGTTTCAAGATTATTAGTTACATAACCTCTCTCACGCAATCCATTAATAACTTCAGAATAAATATCTGCTCCTTCAGAGTCTTTTATCGTTATTATTAGAACAAATTCTTGAGCAGGAACAGAAATTTCATTACGTGGATTCATATTGATACGAATTTTCCATCCATCGCCTTTTTGTATTCCATTTCTTATCTTTCGATAATAAGATTTTATAGGGCTCCATTTGAAGCCATTTTCAACTCTTGACTTTTCAAATTTTTCATCCCAGGTTCTTTCCAATGGAACGCAACCAGAAAAATTGATTTTACCATTAACATCTGATTTATATATACCAAAACTCACATCAATATTAGTACGACAATATTCCTTTCCGTATTGATCATCCAATACTGGGTTGTATGCAAGAGTCATTCCAATTTCACCAAAGCACTTACCATTTCGAATAAGTGATTTTGGATATGGAAAATCATACATTTCCAAATGTGACCCTTGAACTACTTTTTGTTTAAAAACAAGAGTAACCTCATTTGATTTACAATGTAGAATATCTTGAGCTGAGACAGATGGAATACCAAAGCCGTAATACTTTATATTATTTTGATTTTTATTTAATAAATCACGAGAATTCATTCGTGCTGAATGAATAAGCATCGCCTTTGCAAGCAACATATCTTTCTCAACCATCTCATCATAAATTGATGCATATTTTTGAACAATACGTGGTGTTGAATAACTTGTGCCATTTCCCTCCACAATATTTCCATGAATATCTAACCCTTTCATACCTAAACCTTCAATATGATGTGTTTTGGAACAATTTCCACCATAATCAACGACATCAGGTTTTACGATATAGTTTGCTCCAGGTCCTCTCCTGCTAAATGGTGATGGTTGCATTGCTTTAACAATAGAATCATCTGAATCATAAAGAGCTACTGACCCAACAGTTATAGCTCGTACAGAATCAGCAGGTGAAATAATTCTATCACGTTCACCAATTGATGATTGTGGAGGCCACATTCTTAATGGGGTTGAATTTAGATTCCCACTTGAAACAAAAATTTGTACTTTATATTTATCTTGAATGTAATCCAAGAAAATACCTAAATCTGACATAGAGTCATCACAAACTTTATTCTCGATTCCCAAAGAAAGGTTCCATATCTTTGTTGTACTAGAATATTTTTTCATAACTTCCTCTATAATTTCCATCAATTCATCTTCCATAATACAATCAATCGGTCCAACCGTATTATCCGAATTTGGTATAGCAACAATATCAACAAAAGAAAACCTATGTTTTTCGGTAGTATAAATTTCATTAAGTTCATTACCAAATTGAATAGTAGATGCTATAAATGTTGCATGACTATGATTTTGATATATCTTTGAAACATATTCTTCTCTTGCAACAATATATGGTTTCAAGAAACTATTGTCATCACTTATACCACCATCAATAATACCAATGGTAACATCACTAGTTGAATTATCGCTATCTATTAACTCTTGAAAATTAGCATTTACATTATCAACTGAAGGTAGTGAATATTCTTGAAAAAAATCAATAGATTTGACTCCATTTATCTCCGCAAGTTTAATAACATCATTGTATGATTTAACACTTACCTTTATAAATTTAATTTTTTCTCCATATGTTATTAATTCATAATCATCATCAAATCCTAATTTAGAAATTTTACTTAAAACATACTCCATTAATTGTATATTATCGAAGTCATCGTTAAAATCAAAAAGTTTTATTTTGATTTTTTCGCATATTTTATCAAAATCTCTTTTGCTAGAAATCAAACTTAAATCTTCTGATATTTTTTCATTCACAGTAATAGGTTCTATATCTATAATAGTAGACATATTTGCCCGAAATTTTTCTGATGGAGGGTTTTGAATTAATTTTAAAGTATCTTCTATACTCTTTTTACTCACCTTAATATAAATTTCGTCCAAATTTTTACTTCCTATAATTGGACAATTACGACAAAAATCATTCGGTTTGTAAGATTTAGCAATAGCCTCTGGTCTAACTGTTATTTTACTAACAGCAGGAACTAATTCACTTTCTTGAAAAACATTTTCATAGTAAGATAAAACATCTTCAAATTTTTCACTTATGCTATTTTGTAATTCTTGTGTTACATCACAAAAAAACTTTATTCCACCTCCGGGTTGATTCTTTTGTATGTCAGAAGTTTTTTGCAAAACTAATTTAATCGGTAAATTGTTTTCATCCATTATATTCAGCCTCCTTCACTAATTTAGAAATAGTTGTCTTTGAGCTACCTAATATATCAGCAATTACTTGTAAACTAAAAACTTTCTCGTTGCATTTTCTTAGAAATTTTGCTTTAGTTTTTAATATTTGCCTTTCAGTATTGCAATTCTGAGGAATTATATTCTCAAAAGCAAATAGTTCCTCATAAAAATCTAATTTGCTAACCTGTGATTCATTTATCACTGCATTGCGTATTGCTTTAAGAATGATTTCTTCTATATTTGCACCACTAAGTCCAGTAAACGCAGTAGCTAGTTCACACTTTTCTTTTTGGGAAAGATTGTGATTACCCTTAGAAAACAAATCTATCATTTCTGTTATTGCGTTTGTATCTGGAAGTTCAATTCTTAATTTATATTCAAATCTACGCCAAACAGCTGTGTCTAATAAATTTTCATGATTTGTTGCAGCCACAAGCAGACTATCACTACTCATTGCATCTACATTTTGCAACAAACTATTTACAACACGCTTCAATTCCCCAAGTTCGTTACTATCATCACGTGCTTTTGCAATTGCATCAAATTCATCTAAAAAAAGAACACAAGGCATTTTTTGTGCAAATTCAAATAGCATACGAATATTTTTTGCTGTTGTACCAAGATATGAAGAAATGAGACTATCTAGTCTAGCAACCACTAAAGGAAGATTAAACTCTCGAGCTATAAAATATGCACACTGTGTTTTTCCACAACCCGGAGGTCCATATAAAAGCAGTGTGTTTGAAACTCCTATTCCAAGGGAATTTAATTTATCAGCATTTTTATAACTTAAAATAAATGATCTTAAATTTTCAGAATTTTGTTTTGACATTATTACATCTATGTTATTATCATCGGGATAAATAATATCAGCCAAAACTGCTCGAGATTCAGAATCAACCGGAGTAGATAGTTCTCTTTTGAGACCCATTGCAGATAAAGAAGTGGTACCTTGTTCTGTTAGCAATTTGCTAAATTTATTTGATGCACGTGTCTCATTATCTTCTTCAAGTTTCGTAATTAATCGCTTTGTGTAGTTAATTACCTTAACTTGATCATGTTTTAATGCACCTTCTACTATTTTTCCTATTTCAATAGAGTATTTCATTTTATATACCTCTCTTTTCCTAGTTTATTATATCAAAACAAACACTAAATGTCAAGAACATTTTATATAAATACAGGAACAAAATCAATATATAAAAAACGAAGATGTCAATATTCGGAACAAATTTATATATTGTGTAGCATTCTAATTATTTAATTTCTAATAGTTAATATTTTTCAACGGAGTGAATATATTTGATTTTAACAATGATTATAATTCCTAAGGTTCAATAAAGTAAGCCTTGCCATTATGCTTATCATTAGAAATCAGCTTACCGTAGTACCAACCTTTGTACTTACCACTCTCAATCGTACACACAATTCTGACACGATAGTTTTTCTTAATCTTGGTATTAGTATTAAACTTAGTTTCCTTAGCGTTAAGTCTATGAAACTTACTACCAGCTTTAAATGTCTTAATCTTGTATGTAGATAGTCCACTAATTGACTTGCAAATATGACTATTTGCAATATAGTAAACTTCATTCTTATACTTTACCTTAGACCAACCAAAACCATCATCAGACATCCAGGTTACTGCTGTACCTCTCTTGATGTTCTTTGCTGGTACACTACTCTTGCCTACCGTGTCACGATAAGCTGACTTATATAGTGCTGCATTATGACTTACTTTAACAGTTTTATTTGTGTCAGTAACTTTACAACCATTAGTAAGGTTAGTAGCTGTATGACACTCGTCATTAAGCAGAATATCGCCTTCACAGAGGTAGTTATCTGATGTAAGATATTTACTATCAGTTAATACCTTAAAACCTACATCAGATAGTGCTTCTCTCATATTGCCGGTATAAGTACAAGTAATGGTTTGTAAGTTTTTGATGCCTAATAGATGACCAGCAGCTTTGATGTTAGCAATAACACCAGCTGAACAGTCAGCATCACATTTTCGGACAATTTTGCTAGGGTTGTAGTTCACTTTTTTAAGTTCGTTATAGTAACTATCTCTATTGCTTTGATTGTAGCCGATGCGGTTATTATTTGCAGCTTTCCTTGCAAGGTCTGCAATTTTCTTTCTTACCCTTTCGTCTGGGTGACGAAGCACACAGTCCCATGGTCTTGAGTACCAAGGAATAATCCACCATTCTGTACCAGTCTGATCTCCAGCTTTGCCACCGGAAATATTGCCTCTTTCATCTCCACCACTATTGCTAATCATAATTATTTAACCTCCTAATTACTTTTTTTGATTTTGATTATTCATCAACTTCAGGAAGACCTGAAACTGATGTTAGAATTGATAGCACACCAGCAAGAACTGATGCAGATACAACTGCTACCCAATCAACTTCTGTTAGAAGTGCAGTAGCACCGATTGTAGCAACTGCAGTTTGAGCAGTTGTCTTGACTGCTCTTACAGCAGCAGCTTTCCACCACTTTTTCCAATTCCTCATATTCTCACCTCCTTTCCTATTATCCGTGGATAATAAATCCTAAGTAGTAGCCAACCAACCCTGTTGCAACTGCTCCTAAAATAAGTCTTACCCAATATTTCCATGAATCTCTTTTACTTTGTTCAATCTTATCAATCTTCTCAGACTGTTCTTCGAGTTGTTTCGACTGAAATTTGATAGATTGAGCAAGTTCGTTTACGCTTATCGTTAAAGATTGAAGATTTTTACTCTGTTCCTCTAAATCTTTAATCCTGTGTTCTGCTGCTTTAATTTTAGTTTCGTGTTCAGTAATAGCCTTAACAACACTTTCAGCATCCATAATATATACCACCATCCTAAAAAAGCACTACTTAAAAAAAGTAGTGCTTTAATTTATTTCTTGTTTTTAAATCTGTAAATAACCTTACCGAATAGCCTGTAATATGGTACTGGCAGTTCATCAAACACATAGTAATTAATTGAATCAGCTAAAATTATTGCTACGAAAGAAACCAATATCCATAATAAACTGAATGGTAGGCATATAATACCATTTATATTCAATGGCATATTTGAGTAGTTCCACATTTGAGGTAAACCAAATACATTACATACTGTTCCTATGATAAATTCGCAACCAGTAATAGCACACGAACCTATAATGCACTGTACAAGAATATCAATATCCCAAGATATTTTGTTGTTGATACCATCAATCAAAATAAACAAGAGACCACCAGCAACTCCCATAGTTATATATGAGTAACCTCGATAACATACTTCAATGGTTATGTAAACGCAGAAACCAACAAGAAACATTATTAATTTTTTAAACATATCATCACCTCTGCTGAAGTAAAGTCTTTAATACTTCACTTTGATATTCTTCAGGAATATCTGTACCATATTCTATTGATGAAATTTCTTTAACATCTTCTAATGCTTCAATATATGCCTTTAGAGAGTTGAAATATGAAACATGATATGTTTTAAACTGTGTTGCATAATTTGTAATACAAGCAATATCCTTAGCTGAATAGAACTTGCATAGTTCATTGTCTGCATGATATGCAATGCTTGTTTCACCTGATGAAACAAGACCAGTTAAAGTTATTAAATTCAGCTGGTCTTGAGTTGTCAATGAAAAATGATGTGACTTTCCATCTGATAATACTACATCAAAGCCATTTGTAATGGTATTATTACACACCTTACTCATTTCTGATACTTTTCCGCTCTTAACAAGTTGCAAAGTATCATCATCAGGCTTAGGTTCTTCAGGTTCAGGCTCTGGTTCAGGAGTTGGCTCAGGCTCAGGTTCAATAGGTTTACTTTCATCAAGAGCCTTTTTGAGTAAATCGTAATCATCTTCTGTAATTTCTTTTAAAATTACTTCAATAAAATCAACATCACTAGGTAACTTAGAGAAATTTTCTGTATGATACACACTCATACAATCTGATGATAAAAAGCCTTCTGCTTCTTGCTTATCACAAGAAATAAGAAGTTTATTCACATTCTGCCATTTAACATATGTGATATTACTGTCAATCAAAACATCAATAATTTGTCTATCATTATTAATAACTTTATAATAGTTCATTTAATCACCCCTAAATGCAGAATAAAAAAGCAATAAATACATTAAATTGAGGCTGTCCAATGCCTCCTCTTGAGGATACAGTATAAAATAATGCATTATCTGTTGTTGGAGTTCTCAAGGTATATTCATAGGCATTACCTTCGCCGTTATAAGTTCTCTTAATTCTGCTACTATTTGTAGTAAAAATTTCAAACTGTTTAGTTTCCACTAAGTCTGATACTTCATTTTTATATGGCATACTTAAAGAACCAAAGACCTCAGTATAAGAAGGTACAAATAATTTATCCTCAGAAGTAGAAACTTCAGGAGAGTTATCACCTATATTTGACATCACATTAACTCTTTGTATGTTATTTTTGAATAACAATGGCATAGCATTAATAACTTCTTCATTTAACCAAGACCTAATTAGCATTTTTTCCCAGCCACCAGTATTTCCTACTTGTCTAGGTTTAGATTTAGAAAGTACACCCTTCATACCAAAAACAACTCTTGCTAAATCTTCGGTGTTTTTAGTTTCAACTCCACTCTTTTCAAAATGATTGAAGCCCCAAACCTGAAATACAATAGTAGGGTCACCAGAACCAATAATTTCTGTATCCATAGTTAAACATATTTCATTACCAACTGTTAAAAACTTCTTACACTTTTCAGTAGGCAAATGACAAATAGCATATAATTCAGCAAAAGTATATGCACTTGTTTTTTCTTCTACATCAGTATAGAGGTAATCATACTGTGATAAATCTTCAACAGGGTTTTGTGGAGCAACACAGGTTGTATATTCAGGATAAACATTCATATCTTCCACAACATCTGAAGTATCCTTATCCCATCTATCAAAAATAAAGAATGTTCCGTATTCTTCAAGACCAGTCCTTCTTGGATGTTCTTTGTCAAACACAGCAGCAGAATGAGCATCAACAACATATGTAGCAATAATTTCTCCATCTGCTGCAAGGGTATCACTATAAAATTTAACAGTGTATTGTCTTACACTTTCTGTAAAAATAGGAGTAACAACTGTATCTTTTATAATTGATGATGTGAAATCAATACTCCACCTATCAAATGTATAAACCGTTTCTACTGTTGACTTCTTTGTAGGCGTTTTACATAGACCTTCTGCAACAGGGTCATATGCCGGTTTAAATTGTTCAATATATTCCTTGCAAAGTTCATTACCTTCACTATCAACGAAAGTTACTGTAAACTCAGGAACAAAAATATCATATTCTATTGTTAGATTGTTCCAAAGACTATTGTACTTCTTTAGTTCTGATGAACGGATTGTAGGAACATGAACCTTACCTGTTAAGATAGATTGTTTTGTAGCAGAGTTGTTATCACTAATGCCACCTAATGCACATAATCTTTCAAGAACATCTACACTATCTAAAGTCCAATCAATATTTTTTAATGTAACATTAGTTAATTTACTACATTTATTAACAATATCTAAGCTGTCAATATTAGGAGTGTTGCTTAATACTAATGTTTGAATGTTATCATAACTTGCAATAGTAAAATCACTTAACATTGTTTGCTCTTTGATAATAAGGGAAGTTATCGTATTTGGCAAAGAAAGAACCTTTAATCGTCCAGAATCAGGCAATGCAACAGAAGAAATTTTAGTATTATCAGCATAAATTTCTTCGATATTTTTACAACCCTTTGCATTAATTTCACCACTTAGGTTAGTACAGTTTCTAACATCAATTAGTTTTAACTTAGTATTGTTACCCAGACCTAAGGTGGTTAAAAATTCATTGTAGTAACCTTCTTTATCACAACCAATAATAATATCTTCAAGATTAGTTGCACTAGCAATATTACAATATCCAATGTAAGCTGCACTTAAATCACCTAGAGATTTAATGCTTTCGGCATTATAGATATACAACGGAGTATCTCGAGGATTATCAAGTGTTGATGCAATATTCGTTACTTTGTTTGCATAACCTTTTTCTTGCTTGATAGTTTGACCAAAACTAACATTCACATATGTTGACTTGTACGGTGTGATGTGCATATCAGTTGATGGCTTTACAACTGATATAGTGGAAGTAGTAGGCTGTGATACTCTCAAAGTAATGTACTTATCTTTTGAACTACCAGTGTTGTACTTACTATTAATATACTGGAATCTGTCTCTTAACCAACAGTCTCTTTGTGACTGCTTTGAACCTTGAGCCATATCAAGATATGCCAAAGTGCCTTCTGCTAAGTAAGGCTGAATATACTTTACTTCTGTGTCTGCACAAAAAATAGCCTCAGACCAAGCACTTTGATGTGTATTAAAAGCATCTCTAACATATTCATAATTCAGTTTACCATTAGAAATAACCTGTTGTGCAATAGTCTTAATTTCATCAGTAAATACTTGTCTAACATTTTTCCATAGTACTGATTGCTGACCATTATAAACATCTTGACCGTTCACTTGGTCCGTATCTTCTAACCAATATCCAAATTTCAACTTACCAACATTGTCTATACCCAAAGCAGTATCACCATCATAAATAAGGAACATCCAATGTGTTCCGTCATATGTAGTCAAAAACTGATTTTTTGCTCTTGAATCTACCATCAGGAATAATTCTGTATAGAAATAATAATAAAGCACATTGCTTTTGATAAAGTAGTTTTCAAATTCATTCTTGAATTTTGCTAGTCTAAACTCAACTGTGTCTTTGTTATAAACTACATCATCAAATGTTACAGGTGATGCTAAATTCTTATTTGTGGCTTGATTTGTATCTGTAGAAACAACCCAAGATACAACTCTCTTAAGGTTTGTAATATTCTCATTTCCATCAGGGTATCTTGCCTCAAAAGCTGACTTCCAGTTAGTGAAATCATCTCCACTAAATTCTGTTAAACTAAGTCCGTTGTCGAGGAATTCCCAGCTTTCGCATCCATCAGAAAAGCCAAAAGTATCTTGAGTACTCTTATCATTATTGAAATTGTACTTTCCTCTAAATGACAATTCACCAGTTTCAGAATTTTCCCAATAAATAACAATCGGTATTCCGTTGATAGCTTGTCTTATTCTCGTATCTTGTTTTTGCTTTTCAGTTTTGTAAGGAGTTGTTTCTTCCCAAAGTTTCATAAGCATTGTGTTGTTAGCACCTTCGGAACTTGCTACATCAGCTTTAAAACAAAATGTTGATACAGGTAAGTCACTTTCTGTTAAAGCGTATTTATCACTATGTCCACTACTAGTATTGAAACCATTTTTAAACTTGCCCTTGAAATTTTTTACATAGTAGCCAGCTGAACTAGTACCTTGAACATCAAACTCAGCTCCATCAAACGTAAAACTTTTATCAGGATTTGCCTTGTTAACATATTCACCTGATACATTAGCCTTTTTGTCACCCTTATATTGTGGTAATTCAGGACATCTAATAATCAAGTAAGGAGTTTCAGGTGGTAACATATTGTAATCAACCATATTATCTTGGTTGAAAATATTGTTTCTTTTATTTCTTTCAATCATTTCATATGGGTCTTTGGCATCAGCAATATAATTATCTAATACTTGATAACTTGAAAGTTCTACATTATAGAACCTTGCATTGTACACTTCGATAGTTGCATCATTTGAACCAATGTGAACCACATCTGCGTTAATCTGTGAGAAGTTGTCATTAGTTGAATACTTTAATACACCAGTAATAATACCATTTGCATATATATAAACAAGCTGTCTTTTGCCTTCTTCTGCCTCGTTTCTTTTTGAAATGACAACAGAAATCTTAATATCTTCATTGTCTGAAAACTGTACATCAACAATATTGCTTGTACTGATTGCAAGTGAGCCATTATTAGGAGTAATAAAAATACCTTTATCATTAGCGAAACAAGAAATCACATTAGTATCATAATCATATACATCAGATACTTTAAAGTTGACTTCTATTGTTTTACCATTAACAGTATTAACATCATCTTCAAACGGTTTGTAATTGAAATCAATACTTGAACCTACTGGGATAAGAAGAGAATTTCCTGTCCATCCATCTAAGCCATCAATAAATTTTATGTTGTTGAATGCAACATCATATGTTTCGCCATCCTCATTCGTAAATGTATAATTAGCTGGATTTTCTTCTGAATTGCTCCTGTTTGCTGGGTTAAAATAAAATTTTAGCCCTGACTCTTCAGCTTTTGCAACATCAACTTCGTTTACATCTACTGTAAATTCTTTTATAAGATTACCAAAAGATAATTTAAACTTATGTTTTCCAGCTTCTGTAAGTCTGTATTTCCAAGTGCTTTTCTCTTCATTTACTGTAAGAGTTGTTACTTTCTTATCATCCACATAACAATCAACTTTGTGTTCGGCAGTTTGATTGTCATACACCATAAAATTAATTGGCAACTGTGAATACTGTAAAACCTTTTCTTCTGTAATAGGCTCTACTAATAGGATAGGTGTATCATTACCACTTTCGCAGTACATAACTGAAAATTGGAGTGTGTTTGATACAACTTCCTCAGCATATCCATCAATTAATGTAGTCATATAGATTTTGATTATATGGCTTCCATGTGTCATAGAGAATGATTGAATTTGTTCTCTATTTGATATTGATGAACTTAGTGACTTTGTTGCTACTTCAACCTCATCAACTAAGAAATGAACTGTTTTAGTACCATATCCTACTGGAGTATAAGTAATATTTACTGTACTAGTTGCTTTAGATAAAGTAGGATAATTTGATACAAGTTTATTAACAGTTGTCATAACTGAATAGGATAGAGATTTTTTGTTGCCATCACTATCTGTTACTGTTACTTTAACAGTATTTGTAGTACCTTTTCGTAGATATTTACCTATATCGACACTAATATTGCCTTGTTGCACTGTCTCTGATAGTTTCTGAATACCATCAACTTCATATACAGCAGTACCACTACCAGTTTGTGTACCGTCACTATCAGTAGATGAAAAGCTATATTTCAAGATGCAAGTAACATCAGCTTCTTCATCTGTGTAAGGAATAATAAGAGAATTACTACTCATTAAATTTCTTACTTTAAGTGTTGACATGACAGTACCACCACCTCCACCAGTTGCCGGAAGAGGAGTTGAAGCTATTTCTTTACCTGAACTATCATAAAACTTCATAATGTAAACATTAGTATCTTCATCATGTTCCACTTCAACAGATAAACCATCAATACCAGCTTTAATTGATAAAGGGTCACCGATTACCTTATCACCTGACATTAACTGCAATGTTCCATCCTCTAAGATAGCATATCCGGTTAGATAGTCTTTATTTTCAATAGTTTTGACAATATTTTTATAATTGTCGAAAGTAGCAATTTCGCCGTCTAACTTCTTAATCACAAGTTTATTAGTGTCAGTTAAAAAAACCGGCTCACAAGGTTGCAACTTGCTAATATCCAAGTCAGCGCTATTTCCATGCTTTAGAATTAGATTTGCAAAAATTCTAGCCATATATTACTTCCTCCCAATTATCAAAAACATAGTGACCAGTACCATGTCCACCTACATATCTTGCAATCCTATGATATAGTTTTTGTAATTTTAAGCAGTAAAGTATTTGGTACGGCTCACTGCTACCGTAAACTGTTCTCAAAATAATAGTGTCATCAACAAATGATATAATTTTATCGGATGTATTTTTTGTGTTTATATAGTCATCAACAACAGTTCCTTCCGATAATGAACCATCTGACGCGAATAACTTTATTCCTTTTTCCTTAGGCTCTAAATTGCATTCAAATCTAGAGTATTGTGCAGAATATTGTGCACAATATTCTTCTGTATATTGCTTATTTGTTTCGATTGCATTGTCTATGTATCGTTTATCGTAGTAATTTTCTTCTAAGTAAGGCAGTGTTACTGCTACTTTATTATCAATAGCAATAGCAGTATCTGATGAATCAGCAACTTCAATATAGAAGTCTTGTAAAATCTTAACTGGTGAATAGCTACTTGCTGGAAAATAATCAGAGTAGCCTTTTTCTGCAACGATAATAAAATAAAGAATTTCTTCTGAATTCTCTGCACTTTTATCTCTAGCATATAGCCCGATTTCATTAATGAAATATCCTTCTTTAAGACTATCATTAGATAATGCAGCAGAAAGATTAACTACATTTCTCTGTTCTGGCGAAACCTTCATAGAACTAATGCTAACAGATTGTTTCTGTTCTTTTAATTCTAAAATATCAGGCGAAATGTCTTCATCAGACCATTCGCCGGAACCGAAAACTGCTTTTGTAAATTCAATTTTCGCTTCACCTAAGGTTGCCTTGGCCATTAGTTCTTGACCTTTGCTTGTAATAATTGAGGCTTTATACTTTGCCATTTTGTCCTCCTTAATAATTATTGAAATCTATAGTCAGCTCATTAACTGTAGTTAAGTTACCACCGACTAAATCTGTACTATTGACTATGCCTAGTGTGTTACCATCGTAAATATTATAACTGGCACTGCAGCAGTTATATCTAGTAGATACTGATTTTACTGCTTGATAATATTTCAAATTCTTGCTTTTAGAAAGTGAAATATTATCAAGAATTGACCTAGCATTTTTAATGTTATTAATAACATTCTTAATCTTGTCTATACTTTCAAGGTTGATGTTATCGCCACTATTAACTCTAATGTAGAAGTGATAAGGCTCTCCACCATACTGATACCATTCCTTCAGCTGAACACCATTATAAATAGCAGATAACACATCTTCGACTGACTTAGTAGTGCCATTGTGCATATACCACAATAATGTGCCTTTAATAATGCTTACTTTCTGCCCTCTGGTTAAGTCTGAACTGTAATATTGAGAACGAAGTTCGACTGCTAGAACATCAAGTAATTCTTCGTCAAGATTGTCAATATTAGAAGTAACAGAAACTCTATCTAGACTATTGTAGAGTTGTTCAATAGCTTTGCTGAGAGCATAGCTTATACATTCACTTTCTACGCTCTGATAAGATTGAGGCAAAATACTGTATAAGTCTGATTGCTTAATATACTGCATTTACTCAACTCCTTTGTAAACAACTGTTTTCTTAACTAGGCTAGCCACATTGCTAGCAGGAACAGTAAAGAATTTGAATGGATCTAATATTTCCACCCTAGAAGCACCGGCATTCATCATTTTTTGAATAAGCAGTGATGGATTAATGTCTTTTGCAATTTTTGAACTCTGTTCAAGCACATAGTCATCAACTGCTTTGTCAACTTTAGCTTTAATGACACTTTCTTGATTCCTATTATCAGATGATATGTAGTAATTACAGTTAATCTGATAGTTAAGTGTTGTAGCGCCTTGAACGATAACTCTATCTGTAAGAGGCTTTACATTACTTTCGTCAAAAAAAGTTTGTAAAGCTTTAATTTCGTCATAAGTTGGCACTCTGCCATTAGTCATTAAAATAGTAATATATACAGTAGCGGAACTATCTGTAAGTATTTCAATGTCTGATATGTCAGAGTTAAATGTTTTTGCGTGATAAATATAAGCATCAGCAGGACCTGCTACTGAAAAAGAAGATGGTGCCAAATAAATTCGTTCTGCTAAACTATCATCACTCTCTATTTCTGAGCCGCCAACCGAAACAGATACATTTTCGACCGAATCTATGTAAGGAAGTTGATCAACTAATACATTAATCTCGCCTACTAAAAAACCATTTGACTTTTCGCCTGGTTCTGTGCAAATAAGTTTTGCTTTAACATTTGTAGTTCCTACCGGTACAACTATGTCCTCTGTTGTTGACCAATAGCAAGTAAAATCACCGGTTGACACTCTAGTATCAGCTGGAATTGTTAAAATTTCATTTCTAACTTGACTTAGATAAAATCTAACATCAACAGTTGATGGCTTAGCTTCTAATCTTTTAACACCTTTTAAAGCACCGATATTATCAAGAAAATTTCCGTAACTATATTTAAGTAGGTTCTGTTTTCCTGCTCTATCTACCAGCTGAAATGCTTGAAAAATCGGTAAAGCACAAGCATATAACATTAATCTGATAGGGTTATCAGCTTCAAGTGTTATCTTGCTACCGGTGACTTCTTCGTACTTAGATAGATAGTTATTAACCATTGTAGTTTTTAAATCTTCAACGGATAAGTTATCAACAAAGTTTATGTCAGGTAATTCTGGTAATCTATTACCACTCATAATCTACCTCCTCATCCAATTCATTAATACTGTCTTCTGTTTCTTCTTTTTCTATCAAGCAAACTAAAGCGAGTGGATTGAAATTATTATCGTTCGTAAATTCTACGCTATCAACAGTAACTTCATTTTCGTATTCATCTACTGCTTCCATCATTGCTACTGAATAAGAATTTTCTGCTGCTATTGTAGGCATATCAACCGCACCATAATCTACACCATAGTCTCTTGCAAATGGCATTGTTCCCTTTGGCGTAGTCAAAAGTTTGGTTAATCTTTCTTTGATTTTTTCATTATTATAATTAATCGAAACATTCATAATCCTATAACCTACCTTGCATATTCAACAAATGTTAAGTTCATAGTCATTTTGCTAACTTTTCCGTTCTTATAAATTACATCCCATGTATTACTCATTTGTGAGACATAAAATTTGTTAGGACTTAATTTTCTGCCACCAATAACTAAATATTCTGTACTACCATTATCAATACAAGATTTAATTTTACTTCTCATTTTGATTGGTGATACTCCTAAACCGGCATCAACTACTATCGTCATAGTTATCTGCATAGACGAAGGACCAAGGAACTCAGCCTGTGGTCTTCTGTACTGCACACTATGTTCTGACCATCTGCCGGATATAGTTTCATTTAAATCTGAGAATGTTAAAACTTTTTTACTTGATACCGAAAAAACTATTTGCTTACCATAATTTCCTATTTTACTCATCTTGAATCAGCTCCACTTTCTTAGCTTTTATTGATAGTTTTCCACTTATTTTGTCATAAGATATATTAGTATCATCGTCAAAATAAAAGCCGAAGACATTCTTATTAAACTCTTCAGGAACTTCATCACCTTGACCTCCCCAAATCTTACCTAATACCAATTTATTATCGCCATCTGTAATTACTGCTACAATGTCATCCACATCCGGCACGCTAAAGATAGTACCTAAAGATAACATTGGTAACTTATCTGTAGCGTTATTATCACTCGTATGCGAAAAATAAACGCTAACTGTACCTTCGTCATAATTGACTGACGATACTTTTCCAAATTCTAACTTGGCCATTAGTTACCACCTCTTCAATGCACTTAATCTTTGTTGTATTCTTCTTGCTTCAATTTCCATTGTGTAACCACTATCTGCATCATAATTGTGTGTCACTTTATTCACATAATATTTATCGTCTAACGCTCCAAAGCCATATAATCTTATGCAACTTGTAGCAATAATTCGTGTATTGCCAGGAATAGTAAAGGTTACTACTGTCATATTCTTGTTTGCTTCATTAACACTTGCTGCACCTTTAATGTGCCCTTCTTCAACACTGTCACATTGCCCAATATCGTTCATAATTTCAGGTTTGGCAATAAATTTATGCCAATATTTTGTTGTCGAAGTAGTAGTTTTAGTTCTTTTTGATGACGAACTTTTGACTTTTTTCTTAGTCTCAATAGAAAATTTATAGCCGGTGTATTGCATAATGAGTTCTATGTCAGCATTAAAGGACTCATCAATAATCTTGTTTGGTCTGATTATGGCTACGGACTTTTTTGCTTCGTAAGTTGACTCTTCGAAGATAATTAATCTGTTAGAGTATATCTTCATAGCCAATCCATATTCTTGGCATAGACTATATAAATAACTGCAATCAGTAGAACTGCTTTGTTCTGCTGACTTTATTTTTATAGTTTTTGCATGATAATATAATCTAATTTTATATCTCTTACATATTTGCTGAGCGATATTTTTGAGTGTAGTTTTTTTCCAATTTTTAGACCTTAAAGATTTTGCAAATTCAGAATTTTTAGGTGTAGAAATACCTTCAATGCTAAAAGTATTAACAGTACCGCTTGCTCCAAATTTATCAACATTGAATGACCCACAGTTGATATAATTCTGACTATTTGACTTATTTAAATTTTTGGTTCTAATCTTACATTCAAGGCGATCTTGCCTACCTGGGTAATGGTCTGAAAGAAACCTGCCATCATCAAACAGTTCAACTGATATTGTGTCGCCTTCTCCAGTAGCAATATCTGTATAAGATAATGACTTAATAAATTTATCAAGCTTATATTTCTTATTAGTATTACTGTTGTGATATAAAACTGATACAGCAGTATTTCTTACTTTGCTATTCATTTTTAACCACCTTCAGTTCGCCAGTCGTAGTCTTCATCATAATTCTCTTCAACTTCTGATTGACTAGTAGGTAATTCAGGCGTATTGACAATAGTGCCAGCTTTAAAAACAAATATATCTAATAACTCAAAATTATTTTGCATTAAAAAATCAGTATATTTTTCGTCACCATAAATTTTGTATGCGATGCTATCCCAAGTATCGCCTTGTATAGTCTTATATATATTCAAAAGCTTTCACCACCTTAAAAAGAACGCCTTTTCTTAGACTTTTCATATTTTTTCATCATTTTTTCAAAATCTGCTTGAGAAATTTCATTCGCTCTTTCAATATCTTTTTGATTTGCAGAACCGTGAATTTCGTAAGTTGGCGAAAAAATAATTGATGAATTATCGCTATTATTGTAGTTTGTAGTACCGGAATTAACTATGTTGCTTGCTTTATCACTAACACTAGGCTTGTTATTATTGCTTTGCAACTTTAATTCAGATAGCTGCTTAAGCATACCCGGAACATCAATAGAAACAGTAGTGTTATTGTTACCTTGACGATATTTGCCATCTAATAATTCTTGTGTTTCATGAGCCGTAAATACATGACTATCCGGAGCATTAACGATAAGTTCAGGACCATTTTCACCGGCTAGAAAAACATTAGCTGACCTTCTTGTACCTCTTGCGTTTTTTTCGCCATTGCCATTCTTACTGCCGTTAGTATTAGTAACATTAAGGATACTCTTAGCGCCTGACATAGCAGTTTCTACTGAAGCAGTAACACTATCTTTGCCTGCTGCGATAGCTTCAGCATAAGCGTTAATAGTAGCAGTAGCTTTTTTCTTAGCTTTTTTGGATAAATCCATCTTGTTGATGGTATTTTGCATTGTTTTCTTCATGTTGGCCATCTTCTTAGAGAAGTTGGTATCAAGTTCAGCCGTGCTTTTAGCAGTAGTTTTTTGAGATTTTGTAAGAGTCTTATATTTATCTACTATTTGTTGCAATTCTGTATCAGAAGCACCAGCCATACCGGCTAGAGCTTTCGCACTGTCCTCAGAACCGTCATCCATTGAAGCGACTAACTTTTTAATGCCTTTAATGTTTCTAGAAGATACATTCTGAATATTTGCATTGTAATTAGTCCAATAACTAATCTGACTGTCCAGATTATTTTTTATTGTTTCAGTAGATGTAGCAGAAATTTTTCCTACACTGTTCCAAAGCTTATACTGTCCTTGGAAAGAAGTCAGTGCTGAATTATAAGACTTGTCATAACTCTTAGCAAGTTCTTGCATTTGACTTTCGACTGATACCGCAGCTGCTGTAACACCTTGCTGAAGTTTATTGCTTGCATTGACTGCAATGTTGTTGCTTTTAGCATAAGCTTCAGTCATTTTTTGCAAAGCTTCAGCTTGTTCTTTTTGATTCTGCTTAACAGCTTTATTAGCTTCTTGATACTTTTTAAGAGCCTTATTTCTTGCAGTTGTTGCATCTTGTAACAATCCGTGAAGATGAGAAACATTGTTGTTATAATCTTGGTCTAATTGATGATGTCCTTCGACTAATTCATTAAACCCTTTGTTATAAGCGGCATCAGCTTTATACATTGCTTCATTTGCGGCATCTAATTGATCTTTATCTTTAGCTAATTTTTGGGCTTTTCCAGAAGATACCTCAATTAAACTATTTAAATTTTCTTTAGCCGTTTCATACTGCTTGGTTGCAAATTCTCTATTTAATGCTTTTTGAATAGTATCAGTAGATGAACTAATGTTCTTAGCCACAGAATCATAAGTAAGTCCAAGAGACGGCATTTTTTCATTAAGAACATCAATAATTGATGCCATCTCACTCTGATCACTAGCAGTAAGTTTACTTTGTTTTCCAAGTTGAGATAATCTAGTTACAAGATTTCTAGTAGATTCTTTTTCATCTTCAACCGCTTGCATATTGTCTTCGCAAGTCTTACTAGTTTCCTTGAGTTTTTTTACAAAATCATCCGATTCTTGATAAAGTTCCTTAACACTCTGCTTATTCTGATCGTAAGAAGTTTTCAATTTATCTACTTTACTTTTAAGCAAAGTTGCCTGAACAGAATTCCTTCCGTACTGTTTGCAAGCTCTATCATATTCTTGTTGAGTTTTTTTGAGTTCTTTACGAGTATTTTCTGAAGTTGCAGATAGCTTATCTTCTGCATCTTTTGCTTTACCGATTTTTGCTGCAACAAATGTCGCTACACCCGCAAGTGCAGAAAGTGCTAATGTTACCCAACCGATAGGACCTGACAAAGACTTAGTAACCGTATTAAATATCTTTACTACAGTTGTTGCAGCAGTAACCACGGCGATTACTGTTCCCATAGCAGTAACAAATACAGTAATATTTTGTACTGTCTCCGGATTTCGTTCTACAAATTCCTGCAACCATTCTAAGACTTCTGAACCTTTATCATATAGTTCTTCAAGTGCTGGAGAAATGTTCTCACCGATTGCTATTTTAAGATTTTCAGCAGAATTTTTAAATTTTTGCTCAGCAAATTCAGCAGTATTGGTCATCTTACTATATGCTTCATCAGTTAAACCTGCTGACTGTTGCATAGCTGTTAGTGTATCATTAAATTCATTAGCACCGGAATTAAATAACGATAGAGCAGTAGTTGCAGCCCTGGAATTGCTCCATAAATTTCTAAAATCTGTTGAGTTTCCGTTGACAGAATCACTTAATATCTTAATGACATCGCCAAGAGATTTGCCTGAATTCATCAGTTCAGCAAATGTCTTACCGGTCTTATCCTGAAGTGTATCTGCAACCTTTGAACCTGTCTTGCCTAATTCGTTTAGCATGCCTTTAAGTCCGGTACCTGCATTAGCAGTAGCAATACCATTCTTAGTTAGCTGAGCATATGCAGCAGATACATTGGCCATATTAGTCTTATACGCAGCTGCGATTGGTATTACCTGGCCTAAACTTTGTGATAATTCATCTACTGTAGTTTTACCTAAGTTTTGAGTTTTCAAAAGCATGTCAGAAATCTTACTTGTTTGATTTGCTTCTAAACCATAAGCATTTAGTACAGTAGTAAGAGTGTCAACTGCATTTGCAGTTTCTGTATAACCGGCAACTGCAAGCTTATTAGCATCTTTAGTGAAACTAACTGCATCAGCAGTTTTAACTGATGCAGAAATTGCTTGATATGTTGATTCAGATAAGTCTGCAACAGATTTACCGGTTTCTTGAGATAATTTTGAAATCTGATTTTTGATTTCAGACATAGAAATTTCACTATTATCAGCAATAGTACTTACTTTAGCAAGTGCAGTTTCATATTCATCTGCCGCCTTTGCGCAATCAATAAACGCACTTGCGGTTTCTTTCAACGCGACAGCTATTCCAGCATTGACAAGTAAGTCTTGAACACCACCAAGAGATTTTTCAACCTGAGTCCCGAAGTTGGTTCCACTCTTACCTGCTGTTGTGAAATCTTTCCCAACATTTCTAGAATTATTCATCATTTTGCCCATCTGCTTATTTGCAGCAGATACGGTACTGTTAAATGATGAGTCTATTTTACCTGAAATCTTAATTGCGATTTCATTATTATTCTTTGACAATGTTGTCCACTTCCTCAATTATTTCATTCAACTCTGTTAATGTAATCTCAAAAAAATATCCCATATCGGTATAAGTAAATCTGGCTAAATAAATAGCAATCCTAGTTAATTGTTTTAAATCCTTTGAGTTTCTGAAACCTAGATTAGCAAAAAATTTCTTGTGTACACTTCTAAGGCAGTCCAATCTTTTGCTTTTAGTGACTCAAAAAGTTCGATAGGCTTTGAAGTTGCTCTCGCCACAACCATCTGCAAATAGAGCACATCAAATTCCTTAGTAATCGCCGGATTATACTGTTTTTGTCTATATTGAGTGTCAAGTTCTCTCATATCCTTACCGGTTAAATCTTCTAAACCGGATAAATCAATTTCTTTGATTTCTTTGCCCTCAAATGTAATAGGTCTTTTTAGTTCATAAATTCCTTTGTTAGCCATAATTTTCATTCTCCTTTTTACGAAAATATAAAAATTTTAGGCACCTTTCTAGTGAAAGATGCCTTATTTTTTAACACTGTTTTGTGATTTTACTGATTTGGTCTGAACCATTAAGTTCGTATACACAATTAAGCTTATCAAGCTTAACAAGTGTTTTGTTATTGGCAGTAATATGGAGATAATTGACTTCGATACCAAGAGATGATTCCATCGTATCTGCAACTTTATATCTGCCTGCTGCAATCTTCTTAAGATAGCCCTTAACAGAAACTCTTGCCGGCTGGAATTCGATATTACCGGTAGAACTGTTAGTTACCTGAAGTGAGCCTCTTAAAATGATATAAACCATTTCACCAACAGCCATAACGGAACTGTTACCTTCAGTAAGGTTTTTAAATGGAAGGTCAAGCTCCAAAGAGTCAAAATGACCTAGAACCGGAACATCAATAGAACCTAGCATACCGGCACCGGTCAAACTTGATGTAACGGAAGTTAAATCGGGAAGTGTGACTTCGTCACCAACGCCAATTAACTTTTCGTTGTTGTTACCATTATAAACATTAAAATTATTAAGTACCTGAGGAATTAGCATTACTTATTACCTCCAATCTCTTCTGATAGTGCACTCTTTAGTAACTCTGTATCAAAGTCAAATGTATTAGTAATTGACTCAGCTGGAGTAAATGGTGCTAAATGCTGACGAATAGCAATCTTACCTTCAATAAGGTCAGGCACACCATTTTCGTCAATAGAATAATCTACATATGCACCGGCGCATTTGCCGTCAGCGACTAGAGAACTACAAAATACATTCTCTGACTCAACAAGTGTTTCAATAATTCTGTAATTTGCAGAACTATCAACCTTGGAAATATATTCGTTGATAAAGCGATTTTCCATCCAAGTAAAAAATCTTCTGCAAGCAATCCAACGATCCTTAGGGTCTGTGCTAATTGGATAAATAGCAGTGTTGTTACCCCAAGTTTTCCAACCACTAAAATTAATTGCAGTAACAATACCAACTGCATTAAGTGTATTGGCTTGTGTAACATCTAAGATAATTTCCTTACCTTCTGAATCGCAAAGACCGGAAATTGGAATTGATTTATTTGATGGTGACATGCTTGGAACATCATCATTTTGAATGTCATTATAAAGCATACATGCAGCAATAATTGTTGACATATTATAAGCTATATCATCAACAGTAGCCTTTGGCCACACTGCGATTGCGTGCTCAGAAATAATTGCATCATCAGCTTTAACCTTTTCACAGTCAGAATACTTCTTAGCTTTTGAAGTGTCAATATCAATAATAGTTTCACATTTAAAAATGCCATTAATTTCTTCACATTTCGTCTGAAGTACAGCAGTAACTTTCTTACTTGTGTATCCTGGTGCTAAGATTAGCGAAATATGTTGAGAAAATGTAGGATAAACATCTCTAATAACTTCAATACCTTTATTGATACCATTTTCACTATCATAACCGCCAATAATGTCTTCATCCTTAACTGCACTAGGGTCAATCTTACTTGCAGTAACCTTAACATTTTCAGGTACTGATTCATTCATGATTAGTGTAATAACCACATTACCTTCATCATCAAATGACAAAATATAATCCTTATTAACTGTAAGTGGGCTACTATCGTTTTTAACAGTCACTGTATCTAGCAAAACACCGTGTTCCAGTAGTTTCGCCTGCTTATTAGTAACAGCAAGCTGAGTTTCTGCAACTTCTTTTTTGTGCTTTTTCGCATCCAGCACATTGATAAATACTACCGGTGCAACATTAAACAAATTAAAATAAGTCGAAATTGCTTCAGAAATATTATAGTTGCTATAATCTTTTGAAAAGCCAAACTTATCAACTGCATCATCATATGATCTGCAAAGAATCGGCTTATTAGTAACACCATATGGGTCTTTAGCAGTATTGACTGGTGCAACACCGATAATGACATGAAGACCTGAGGCACTCTGATTTAAGTTTATAACCTCAGTAGCCTTCTCATTAACAGTAATACCATGAGAGTATGCCATTAATAATCACCTTCCTTAATTTTTTTGTAGGTAGCGTAGTAACTACCTTCTCGCCTTTTAATGCTATTCATAGCATTGTGTAATTCTTCAGCTTCAACTAGCAAAGATTTAACAACCGGATGTTCATCAAAAAAAGTTTTAAAAGGCTCTGGGACTTCGTCCTTAAATACTAAACCTTTACAAACTTTATTCTTGATAGTTGGGCCACAGTAGCAAAATAGCTTTGGTTTTTCTTCTACTGTTGTAGATATTGCCTCTTTAACAGTAGTTTTTGCTTTAGTTGATGCTGAAGACGCCTTGTTGTTTTCACTCATGAATAAAGGTCCTTTCTTATAACTTTTGGCATTGCGAATGACATTTCTATTCCTGCAAAATAATAAGGATAAGTATCTTCTTCAGCAAGTGTCCACTTAAGTGGATAACTTTCTGAAGTTAGCCTATTGTACTTACATTTTAACAACGGAAATTCTTCAAAATGATTTTTAATTTTTTCGATGACATTCATTAAATCTGAATATCCTTGATTTTGAATATTATCGTCATATATTCCAATCATCAATAAAACTCTTACCACTTCTGCTTTACCTGGAGCAGTAGTTCCACCGTCAACAGTACGAACTACTATATAAGGGAACGGTTCAGGCTCTTCTTCTGATGATGGAATTGGCAATGCTTGCTTATATACTGAAATAGTCTTTAGTTTATCGTCTATTGTTTTAAATTTAGCTTCAGTAAATAAATCTTGAAGTTCTGAAACTAAATCATCAACAAAGGTTTCAATTACCATAATTAATTACCTTTTTTGGTTTTCTCTTTCGATAACTTTTTGTAAATTGATTTGGACTTGCTTATCAAATAAATCTTGAATTTGGTCTTTGACTTCGTTAAAAACTAATTCTTCATTACCAACCATTCTAGGAATACTAGTTGAATATAGCACTCTGATTGGTAATCTTTTTTTAGTCTTTCTTTGAGCAACAGAAACATGACCACTTTTAAATTCAGCAACAAAGGCTTTAATTCCTTTGTATTCCAATTTTTTCATCGGACTTGACGAATAAACCTTTGCCTTAGTTGTTGAACTTTTTCGCTGAACTGTTGGAGGCTTCGCCGGTGAAACCTTAAATGATTTAAGTTCTAATGGCTTGCCCTTAGCAATAACTGTTGCTTCCAACTTATAATTAGTTGCTTTTTTAATAGCCATTGCTTTGTTCATGTTACTAATCTTGGCAGTGTAAGTCTTTCTAGCTTTGTCAGTTATTATTTTTCTTGCTGACCTTGCAGTTGCATTAACTGCATTTTTAAGAACATTTTTTCTTGCTTGAAATGGCAAGTCACTCATTTTTTCGCAAAATGTTCTTATTGCTAACTTATCAATTTCAAATTCAATCATAAGTTCGCCTCAATCGTAATACTATGAACGCCATACTCTGATGCAGCATCAACTACTCTATATATCTTTCCGTCAAGTTTAAATAAAGAGCCAATAGAAGGAAGCGGTCCGAACTGCTGTTCAGATACATAAATCAGTTTTTGCTTTTTATAAACATCAGTATTCTGATTAAATCTAATCTGTCTATCCATAACTTCATTTTCGTCAATCTGAATAGTCATAGATTTTCCGTTCACAGTATGAATGTCTGAAAATTCATCAGGATTCAGAAAGACACTATCAATATCTTTCTGAATCTGATTTTTGAATGTACCCATTTTAGCCCATCAGCTTAACAAGTACAGTAGTATCTGTTGCTGATGAAGCCTGAATGGCATAGCCAACCGGAACATTTGAATCTTTTTCTGCTTGTGCAAGTACAATACCTGTACCGTCATAACAGACTTTAGCACCAAGTGCAATAACAGTATCTGTAGATGTTTTAGTTAGCAAATATACACCCTCAGTAGCGAGGGAACCTTTTTCACCAGGCTTAATTTCACAACCGGCAACTGCAATTCTAGTTGTAAGTGATACAACTTCACCAGGCTGAATTATATTGGATGTCGGATTGATGTAATCAATAAATTCGCCAGGCTGTACATATGTAGCAATCATTTATTTCACTCTCCTTATATTATTAAAGCTTGTTGTCTAGCTTAATGCCAGGGTTTTTAATGGCACCACGGAAGTCCATAACTGTAATGCCCCAATCAAGGAAGATGTCCCAAGTGAAACCGAGTACACCGGCTTGTTCCATTCTTCTGATGTTAGGAATTTCATTACCATTTAGGTAATCGACTTCGATAAAATCTGTATCGTCTTTATTACCAATTAGCCACCAAGGCATTACTTTGCCGAAACCACCTGAAAGAGCATTAATAGTTGGATCTTCAATAATTTCAATGCTATCTTTGTATTGAAATAGTGGATTTACTGCCTGAGTGTTGCCTTCAGTATTAATAGTAGGACTATAAAATATAGTGTACATGTCGAAAGCAAGGCCAGCAGGAACCACTAATGCTGCAGGGCGAATAACAGTTGGTTCACCGAATTCGTCTGTCTGAGTATTCATAGCAAGAATCATGCTCTTAAGTGATTCTGCTGTAATGCCAGTACCGGTAGTAACAAGGTTACCGTGTTCTTTGCAGAACAGTTTCTTATTATCATAGATATTGTCATTACCCATCAAAATTTGGAAGACTTGCTTGTTGATAGTCTTTCTTGCAGATTTCGCGTATTTAGCAGGAAGACTTGTAACGAATGAAATATCGTCATTAATAAATGCTTGTCTAGTCATAGAGAACTGACGGCCATATGTCTTAAGCTGTCTCTGTGGTCTATGCTTATCTTCGAACATTGATGCTTTTAGTTCGCCACCTTCAGGAACTTCCAAGAACTCGGCAGCTGGACCTGATAGATAGTAATTATCGTGCTTTTTGAAATCTCGTAGTGTGCCTTTCTTTGTGAATCTATCAAAAGTAACCGGTGCAGTCTTGTGACCTTCAATGTAAGCCTTTTCAATTGCCTGATCCATGATTGAAGGAAATGCTGAAGTTGGATTATAAAAACTTCTTTTCATAACCATGTCAAAGATTTCGTCATTGCTCTTACGAGATAAACTCTTTTCTGATGTTTCTCTTGATAGAACATCAATAGCTAAGTCTCTAAGTGACATCTGAGAAAGGCTTCTTGCTTCATTAACTGAAGCTGAACTACCTTCACTAACATTCTGACTAAGAATGTTGCCTCTCATTAATAGACCATCGACTGCTGCATCTCTATACTTATCAACACTATCTTCACCAATTTCAATGTGAGAACCCTGAGGTGCTGGTGCATGCTCTTCACGCAAATGATCTAGAACTTCACTTCTAACTTCGTCGATTGAAGTTCCATTCTCGATAAAGCTTCTGATTTGAGCTTCATCAATTCCAAAATCTCTACACATTGAATTGATACTATCAATTCTCTGTCTTTCCTCTCTGATAATAAGCTCTCTCTGAGCATTATTATCAACATTTGGCTGAGGTGTTGTTTCTGGGACAGAACTTTGACTGCTTCTTGCTTCATCAATCTGTCTCTGTAACTTATCAAATTCAGCCTTTTCTTCTTCTGATAAGTCTCTGTTTTCTGCTCTCGCAACATCAAGTAATCTCTGCTGCTTAGCAATTAATTCTTTTAAATTCATAAAACTATATCCTCCTTAGTAGTTTTTATTAATTTGAATTTGCCTTTCAGCAAAGTCTAAATTTGTTAAATTATCGTTGGTTTCTAGCATTCTGCCTACGCCGACGGTTTCATCAGCCGGAACACTAACGATAGAAATTTCATATGGGAACCAACTTCTTGCAATCTGACAAGGGCCTGCAAAACCATCAGTTGAAGTTTTGCCTGGAAGTACCTCTTCCCAAGCATCAACTGAATAGCCTACAGACACACCAGTTAATGTTTTAGTATCAACTTTATTTTTAATTTTTTGCGAAAATTCGTCATCATCAAAGGATATTTCTGCATAACCTTTGCCATTGTCAACCCAAGCTTTATGTATTCTTCCGATAACATCATCTCTATGATGGTTGAATAATACGCAACCTATTGAATTTAATCTATCCAAATTGACGGCTTTTTCTGAATGGTCAAGAATTTCATTACCAAACCAGCGCATATAAGGTTGTTCAGAACTAAAGCTTAGCAGATATATTCCTTCTCCACTTTCTTCTGACCTAGTCAGAGATATTGAACCGTCAAAGGTTCTATTCAGATGACTGCTCTTTTCCTGATTCATTTTTATTGCTGAATTTGTACTCACTATTCTCACCACCAATCTGCACACCTTTCCGGTTTGCGTATTCTTGAACTTCTGCCATATCATCAATAGCTTTTTTCCAATCAACACCGTTCTCTGCACATATGTCTTTGAATGTTTTCTGTTTGGTTTCAATAGCTATCTTGTTTGCACTTGCTTCTTTCGCTGGGTCAATCCAAGGCTTTGGAGCCTTAACCCAAGAATGCTTAAAATATTTTAATTTGTTATTATCAATCCAAAAATCAGTAGCGCTGATTTTACCTGCAAGCACGCAAGAAATAACAAAAGTTTCATAAATTTCATCCATTAAGGATATAATTAGTTCTTCATCTTCTGCAAATGTTTCGCCGTCTTCAATCATGCCTTGTCTAGCAGAAGCATAATTAGTTTGGCTCATATCTCTTGAAGTGACTTCATAAGATAAGCCTTGTCCGGCACCAATTAGTCTCTGCTGTAACTTAGTGTAACTTTCTGCATCTGAACTTTGACCGGATGGATTAACAACTTGAACTTCATCGCCAGCATTAAGTTCTTTAATCATACCGGGTGATAATGTCTTGCCTTGATAATCATGCTTACCTTCAGAATTAACAGTAGTTCTACCAATACCACCGGTAATGGGCAATGCCTTCTTGATGAATACAGACAAGCAAGCCATTATTCTTTCCTTGACAGATACTGCATTCATAAATTCATTGGCATCTCTGATTCTAGTGATAACCGGTGCAACCTCTGACATTTCTCTGACTTGGCTTGGTCTATTTTTCTTGAATTTAAAAATTACATCTTTAGCTTTATAATAAGTTGACTCATTCATAAGCTCAAAACCGTCAAGAGAGTATTTCTTGATGTAGAAGCCGACCGGTCTATTATATTCGTTATATTCAATGCCACCAACAACTTTGTTTTTTGAATTGTTCGGTGCAGTTCTTGAACTATCAAGTTCGTCAACTTCTATTGCTTGAAGTTGAAATGGAACTATACCATTATTGGTATAAGTCTTCAAAAATAGAATGCCACCATCAACTTTCATTCGCTTCACGGACATTCTGAGCATTTGAGTGAAGCTTTGAGTATTAGTAACATCACAATTCTTAGCCTTACACCATTCATTCCACAAATCTTCTAACTGATCATTAAGCTTAGATTTATTTGTTTGTGCCTGAAGATTGTAACCTTTACCAACGACATTTCTAGTAAATGCTGAGATAATTGAATTCATCATATCACTATTGCGCTCAAGGTCTCTTGCTCTAGCTCTTACAATATCTCTGCTATATCTGTCTGTATATTCTGCTGAGGTGTTGCCAATTCGCCAGTTAGCGTTTATTCTTCTATTGTCTCCGGCATCGTAATAATAATTTCTTTCGAATTCATTTAATGCTTGGCGATATGCAGCTCTTTCAGCTCCAGCCTTTGGTGAAAAAAACGAAACTATATTATCAATAAAATTCATTCAATCACCTTCCATCAAAATAGGCTACATATGTACCTTCAATCAAATTACTATTGTTATTTTCCGAAGCAAGTTCGGTTTCGAGTTCTGCTCTCATGTTTTTCAATTCTGTTAAATTGGCTCTAGTTAATGTTCTTGAACCGATCTTATAAGACTGGCCACCAACCAGAACTGCATTAATTGCATTATTAACTTCAATTAATAATTCTTTTTTTGACAATTCTTCTGACATTATGATAACCACCCTTCGTTTTGAGAAATCCACTGTTCCTCTTTACTGTCAGTTGCCAGTTCATCAGCGACAACTTCTTGCTGTTCGTCATATAAATGAGCAGTTCTGATACCCATAATATCAGCGGCTGCCATTGCATATACCTCAGTATCAAGATAATGGTTATCAGCATGTGAAGTTTTTAGTTTCCACACTTGACGAGTTCTACCATTACCTGTTTTTTCATTCACTTTCTGTTCTGCTGTAACTTGTTCAGCATATTCTCTGTCACAGCCTTTATATACCATCCAAGAACCATTGTTGGTTCCATTTTTCTTTCTCATTCTTCCAGCAATCATATCTTTATACTTATTAGTATCTAAAATTGCTAGATTCATTCCATAAGCTCTTGACTCTGACTTATTAACCTTACTTAATTTATAGTGAGACATTAATTCAGCTGATGAACCTTTGCAAGGAACTGCCCAATCTGAGTTATCAGCACAGAAGTCATATGTTGCATCAGCCTCGTAACCGCTATCAATCAGGCACAAAGCTACTTGCATTGTTTCACCATCTTCTTTTTTGTATGGCAAATTCATAATTTGCTCAACTTCCGAAAATGAAAAAACTTGCTGATGATATATATTTTGACTTGTAATGTGATTTCCAAATGCTCTGATTGACAGATACAAACTGTTTTCCTGAACATCCACACCACCGGTTAAAATTTTAGCCCAATTTGGAACAACAAGTTCCGGAAGATTGGTTTGCCTTTCAAGGACCAAGTCAGCATTAGTCTTTAATTTGGTGTCTTCCCAAGGTTCTGCTAACCAAGAGTTTACAAAATTTTGCAATTTCTCACTATCTTTTTTTGAAGACAAAAATTCTTTTGCAACTTCAGAAAATCTAACAAATGGACTGTATAAAGTATTAAGAAAAAACACAACTTTCCTTGCGGACTGAGTTCTTCTAGTCACTATCTTCCATTTGCCTTGCCTTAGCATTTGCATTTTATTGCTATCGTTGATAAGGCAACCACACTCTTGACATATATAATTTGCAGTTTCTGCTCTATCTGCAATAGATAATGATTTATCATCCGAAAATCTAAGATTGGAAAATTTAAATTCAATTTCCTTGCCACAATGAGGACAAGGCATAAAGAAGTGCTTCTCTATATCTGCTGATTCTTTAGCAGCCCAGATATGATTGTTTTTAAGCGTTGGTGTTGATGCCATCACTATTTTTTTATTATGGAAAGTTTTTGTTCTTTCTCTAGCAAGTGAAACCGGATCAGCTTCTTTCTTACTTGCACCAGGGTATTTATCTGTTTCGTCCATGAATAGATATTTAATAGGCTTAGAAGCCAATCCTGATGCAGAGTTAGAACCTACTAGTGAAAGGTACATATCATCGAACTGCATTTCTAATGCTGACGATTCATTAATTTTATATTTTTCCTTTAAAGTTGGAGAATTAAGTATCATTGGCTCAAGTCTATTCTTTGAAACTGACTTGGCCAACTCATCAGTTGGATAAACCACCATTGCAGGTGATGGATCTTGATCAATTACATAACCAATCATATTTTGAATTGCTTCAGTACCACCAACCTGAGTTGGCTTAACAAAAATAATTTCTTCTGTTTCGTAGTTATTAAGCTGGTCCATAATTCCTACAAGATATGGCGTTGTTGAATTCTGCCAAGGACCAGGTCTTGCAGAAGATTTGCTATCCAGAATTCTGTACTTGGATGCCCACTCTGATACAGTAATATTATCAGGCGGCTTCAATCCTTTTAAAGAATCTGAAATATAGCTTGGAATTTTAAATTTTCTTGTTTTTAGTGACGGCTTTCTTTTTGCCACTCTTATCACCACCCTGTGGTGTTGTGACTTCTTCAGAATAACCGGCAACTACAAAATTACTAAGCAATGTAATGATGTCATTATTTAATTCTGACTCTATGGCTCTAATCTCTGACGGACTGTCACATACACTTGATAATCTAGTAGATAACTTGCTTGGAATACCTAAAGCAAATTTCTTGAATGTTACAAAGAATTTGCGATAGTCAGCTTTAACATCTTCAACCGAGATATATCTACCTGCTGCAATATCATTCTTAATTTTATGAAAATCGCCTTGAAGTTCTTTCAATTCAATTTCTGCTTCAAGTTTTTGCTGCTTTAGCTGAATTTCTTTCTCTGTTGAACTCTTGCCGTAAGCTTTGCTTGATAAGTATTCAGAATATCTCTGAACTGTTGGACAAAGTTCGTATCTTCTGCCCTCATCAGTTTCTTCAGTAGGAAGTATTCCTTCTTGAGTGAGTTGCTGTATTCTTCTTACTGATAATTTGAACAGTTTTGCAATATTGGAAGTCCTTTGATACTTGCCGTCTTTAGCAATAGCACCGTATAGTAATGCCATTTCTTTTTTATACTTTTTTTCTTGTTCTTCAATTTCTTTCTTATCTTTATTCATAACAACTCACCTGCCTTCAAAATTAGTAATAAAAAATCCTGATGCCAACCTGCATCAGGATAGTTTAAAATATAAAAATGTAATCACATTCTTGGGAATAAAATTATGGGTTTCAAATTAACTGTGAGGTCTAAAAAATGCAATTTCAGCAAGATTAGAATGTGATTACATCTTTATTGCGTAACGAAAACCTAAAAAAATTTTAGGTCATATGCGAAAAATCGCCGAGCCTTCCTCGCCCCGCTACAAGCCCGGGGTAGTTAGTAGTACCTACGATAGGTGTAGGTCAATTCCTGAGTCGATTGACTGAGAAAAGCTCGTATTCTTCGCCTGAGAATTCTAAACGACGGTTGTGAGGGAATTCTCAAAAAACTTTATTAATCTCTAGAAAGGAGACAAAGTATGAAGACTGAAGAATAAAACAGAGGCTATGTGCATAACAGCGTTGATAGACATATATAAAACGAACGGATGTACCTCTGTGGTATTCTTCTACTATATAGAATAGCGTAGATGACTTGTACATACAAGTCCAAACTAGTCCAAGTTAGTCCAAGATAGTCCAAATCAGTCCACGAAACAATAAAAGCTTAAACCTTACACCTTTTTAATTCTGATAGGTGTAAGGAAAAAATGGCTTATCTATGGGCTTACTCCCCATTCCTTACACCTAACACCTAATTATTTTACATACACACAGTTTTTTTATTATGATGCATAAAATCTAAATCATTGCACAATTTATAAAAACCTTATATATATATTTATATATTATATAAAATAGGTGTAAGGTATATAAGAAAATGGCTTACCTATCGAACGGAACTGCCTTACACCTAACCTTACACCTAACTTACACCTAACACCTAATTGTTCTTTAGAGTATAAAAAATAGGCTCTTTCGAGCCTATTTGCAAGTTACCGGCAAGTTAAATAGCCTAGTAATAAAGCCATTTTGCCACCGGCATTGGTGTCGGTAGCAAGTTAAGCACATATTAAATTTGATTGGTTATCTTTCTTAAGTCTTCATTGCGTGAAGTCTGATAATATCTAAGCATCTTAGTATCTGAGTGTCCCATAAGTTCTAGCTTATCTTTATCTGCTGCCTGAATATTCTTAAGTAAGTCAGAGAATGTATGTCTGCAAGAGTAAGGTACATATGTATGAACATCAGGTCCTTGGAATCCTAATTGCTCCATAGCCGGATAAAATACGCTCTTTCTAAATCTGCCTATTGTAAACGGATTGCCTTCGCCATCCACAAAGATATAACCTTCTTTTCTCACGCCAACTGCCTTGTCAATATACTGCTGTATCTTAGGTGATATAGTGACAGTTCTATTCTTACCGGCTTCAGTTTTAATTCCGGCAACTAGTGTTTTTTCCTTCTTGTCATAATCACTAATTTTTAGACCTAAAAATTCAGTAGGTCTAAATCCGGTGTATATTAAGCAATAAATGTATTCAGCATAAGGTACTCTGCCAATGCCTTTCTTAATCATTTCAATTTGAATGTCATTGAATGAGGTAAAATGAACTTCAGCTTCTTCGTCAGTTCTAACCTTGAGAAATTCACCAATATTAAGAATTCCGGTACAATATCCACGAGGAAGTGCATATTGAAATAACAATTTAATTAAGGTTCTCATGTTCTGCCTTGTTCGCTTGCCGAACGGACAGTTGTCCATAGCATCTTGATAGTCTTCTATTGAGATGTCATTGAACTTACATTCCCATAGTTCCGAGAAATGACTCATAGCAGCTTGATAATTATACATAGTTGACCTGCTTGTATCTTGTCTGTGAATAGGATACCAAATATCATATAGTTCTTTAAAGCCTACATTTTCTAGATTTTTCTTCTCTATCAGCTTCTGATTCTTTAGCGTTGGAACATAAGCCAGAGCTTCAGCTTTAGTTTTAAATCCTTTTTTCCTTGCGAATTTTCTGACTAATTTTTTAGTTACTTCGTTATAAATATATCCATAAGTGACTTCCACAGTCCATTTTCCATTGGGTTGTTTATATACACTGCCTTCACCATTACCACGGGTTTTCTTCGCTTTCACCTTAATGTTTTGCTTTTTACCACAATAGCAACAATACAAAGCATCTTCCATCGGAAGTGGCTTACCACACTTTACGCAATTTTTCATTGCTTTTTGCTCCTTTTATCTAAAAATAGGTGCAAAAATTCCCTGCACCCTTTGACAGAGAGTGCAGGGATGTGATACAATAATTTTGTGAAGTAATCACATCAGTATTGCACTCCTGATAAATTTGCAAACTGATTCAAAGCTCACTTGGCGGCCACCAAGTGGGCTTTTTCTTTTGTTTAATCTTCTCTAGATTCTTCGTTTACTAGTTCAGCTAGATCATTTCTAGTTTTAACTATATCTTTAGTGTCTTTTGAAACACTATCTTTATCAAAATCAGTTGAATAACCTAATATAGCCAATTCAGATTGTAGAGAAGATATATATAATTCAATATATAAGTTATCCCCTTTACTGTCACCAGGTAATCTTCCTTCTACCTCTTTTAATTTTGTTTGAGCTTCTTCTGATGTAATATTCATATCTAAAAAGTCATCTATTATTTCTATTGCTTTAGTGCCAGCGGTATAGTGTATGCTAGATACATTATCCGGCTTAGTTCCAACATTACTGCCACATCCTGCAAATATCAAAATGCAACATATAGTAATTAAGCTAATTAATTTTTTTGTCATTATTCTACCACCTCCATTCATATATATTTCTATTTAATACCATATAAAGATTCATCAGTGCTCAAAATTTCCGGTTTTTGCTTAGTCTGATAAAGCCATACTTCATCACTTGTTGACATATCTACGCACATAGCTGTAACAGTGACTTTATCTCCTTCAACAAATCCTGATGTATCGTTACAATAGTAATTAACATTCATATCACCTTGTCCACAAGTAATACTTCTATTATCACTTATTTCATCAACTTGTAAAGTTGTTTTAACATACTTGTAATCATAATCAGATATATTTGAAATCAATTCACTTAATTTAACTTCTTCTGGTTCACCATTATCATAATCTTTCATTTCTTCGTTCAATTCAGAGGCTAGTTCATTTCTTGCCACTTGCAATTTTCTAGTCTTAGTAGTTGAGTCGTCAGATAAATATGAGTCATTAAAATCATCAACATAGTCTTTTATATTGTCAATGTCAAAAGCAACGAACGAATCATACTCTTTTTCTTCTGACATTCTATTAGATATATCCTCTAATTGCTTATAGGCATCTTCTGTTGAGATACTCATATTTAAAAAGTTGTCTGCTATTTTTAATGCTTTCTTACCTGCATTATATGCACCGTCAGAAACTTTCTCTGGTTGGCTACCTATTTGTCCATTGCATCCTGCAAAAAGCAGTATGCAACAAACGATTATAACACTCATTATTTTTTTCATTTTTAACTCCTTATTATATTAAATATTATATTTTTACTAAAATTTAGCCCTCAATTCAACAACCTTGCCTAAGCAAGTTACTGGAAGTTCTTCAATTTCTTGATTTGTATAAAACATTACATCATAAGATGTAGTATTTAAAGGAATTAAGCTAATACCATTAGGAGACTTTTGTATTTTTTTAATTGTTGCATCATTTCCGTTAATTAGCATAATAGCAATATCTCCATTATCAATATCAGACTGTTTTCTAACAATAACTATATCGCCCTCAGAAAATTTTGGTTCCATTGAATCGCCCTTAACTTTTAAAGCAAAAAAATCACCTTGTCTAGACATATTTTCGGATATTTCTTCATAATCAAGAATATTTTCCTCTGCTTCAATAGGATAGCCAGCTCGTACAATTCCTAAGACTGGAATTTTAAATTTATTTTTCTTTTCTATCGGTGGTTCTACCAAATCAGCCTTTTGTATTTTCCAATGATTAGCCAGAGCTTCTATTTTATCAATTCTCGGATAAGTTCTTGCATTAACCCAATCACAAAAGGTTGTATAAGGAACATTCATTAGTTCACTTAAATATTTTCTAGTTTCATTATGTAAACTCATATAATATTTAATGTTTTTAGCCATTACATCCTTATTACCAAGATTGTTCATTTTTTAGCCTCCTTTTATTTTAATTTGATTATACTACAAAACCGTAAAAAAATCAATAAAATATTGAAAAAAATACGGATAAACCATTGACAGTACGGTTTAACCGTAGTATAATCCAAAATAAAGGAGGTGGTCATCAATGGCAATGACATTAAAGACGGCTAGAGTGGCTAAAAATTTAACTCAAGTTGAAGCAGCAAAAAAGATCGGAATTAGTGTAGATACGCTTGCTAACTACGAAGTTGGTAAATCTTATCCCAATATTCCGATTTTAAAAATGATTGAAAGAGTATATGGTGTTGAATATAAAGACCTTATTTTTTTAGTCAATTAATACGGTTTAACCGTAATCAGGAGTGCAATTTGAGAGGTGATAATGTATGGACAATAACATACAAATTTTTGAAAATTCTGAATTTGGGAAAATCAGAACTCTGCAAATCAATAATCAACCATATTTTGTTGGTAAAGATGTGGCTATTGTTTTAGGTTATAGCAACACTAGAGATGCATTATCAAGACATGTTGATGATGAAGATAAGAATACCGTCGTAAATCACGACGCTAATCGAGGTAATCCTAATATAACTGTTATCAATGAATCCGGTCTTTACAGTCTTATCTTATCAAGTAAGCTACCCACTGCAAAGAAATTTAAGAGATGGGTCACTAGTGAAGTGTTACCGGCAATAAGACAGAATGGATACTATACTTCTCATAATAATGAGGATATAGATTTAACCATCCAAAACAGAATTGCTATTGCTAAGCTTTTAGCAACAACACCAAATAGCAGACTTCCACTTGTACAACATATCTTAGAACCGGTAATTGGTGATGTTAGTGAGTTTACGAATAAAAAGTTATCGGCAACTGTAATAACATCAAACAAAGAAATTACAGAAGAAATCTTTGCTATGGTATTAGAAATACTCATTGATACTGCATATAATGAATGTTTAATTCTTAAACAAGATAAGAATTATGTTTATATCAACAAAGATGTTTTTAAAGCTAGACTTGAAGAAAAAGACATAAGCTATGTCAATGCAATGAAAACACTAAGTTCAAGAGGTTTTATTAAATGCCAAAATAATGGCAATAAGAAAAGCTTAACTATTCCGGTATGGTGTGATGGACATTCGGTTCGATGTGTAGCTATTAGTAAAGCGGCAATTAATTATTAAGGAGAGTGATTAAATGATGAGCATTAAGGAAATCGAAAGCTTAGACCGTGAATTCTTAACACCGGCAGAAGTTGGTCAGTTCTTCGGTGTAACCGGTCATCAGATAGCAGTTCAAGCAAGGACTGCACCACAATCTTTAGGCTTTCCGATTGTGCAGATTGGAAAACGATACAAGTTTCCTAAGGCTGGCTTTTTAAGATTCATCAGAGGTGAGTCCAGTGAAGAATAGAAAAAGAATGGTCACTATAATAACTGCACTTGTTGTGCTAGTTATTTTTGACATTTGCCACTTAATCGCTAATTCATCAAGAATTGATGTTGGATATGGTGGCGAACTGATGATATTACTAATACCAACTTTTATAACAGTTTTAAGGATAAGTAGTAGTTAAAAAAAATCTTTTTTATCATTATATATTTAGGGAGGTAATAAATTGTTAAAAAAATAAGAAAACCACCAAGGTTAGGTGCCCTCAGTGGTTTTCTTAAGAAGTTTTAATTAATCGAATTTATTTTTATTATAGCACACTAGAAAGGATAAAGCAATGAAATTATCAATATCACTACCTAAGCAAAGACAAATCGTAAGACTTTGTTTCAAAGGTTGTTCAAACAGAGAACTGTCAGAAAAATTCAATCTAAGTAAAGAAGACATTTACAAATTCCGTTCTCAGAACGGTCTTACAATCTCTCTTATCGACAAGATGAAGAAGAACAAGATTAACTCAGTGAAGTGGTTAGCCGACCATCATGATGAATTTTATTCCGAAGCAAGTATCTTCACAGATACTAAGTGTGACTGCTGTGGTAAACCGGCAAGTTCTGATGTTATCTATACTTTGCCTGATGGAACCCAAGCATATTTCTGTGAAGACTGCATCAAGATGAATGACTATCTGGAAAGCCATTCAGGCAAGGAGCAGTTAGATGAGTAAGCTACTTAAAGACTACAAAGATTACAGAAGGCTATGTAGAAGTCTTAGAATAAAGCCATTCAACTTATTTCAGTATTGGAGGCATTTGTATTTAAGATGAAGATGAAAAAGACTGATGATAATATGCTCATCATCAAAGACATTACATCTGAACAATTTGCAGTCATCAAGTCATGGAATAAGATGGTATGGAAAAAGGCGACTAAGACCTTAGAAGCTCCTTGTGAGATAGAACTACTTGACAAACTTTCAACATTGGTAAAGTTACCGCCAAGAATTTCGGCTTACAAAGACGAACTTATGAAAGTTCAGACTGCTGTAGATGATATGAGAATTAAGGAAAATGTAACGCCGATTGTTCAACCACAGGTTAAAGCGAACCTATTCCAGCACCAGGTCAGAGGCTACAACATGGCATTAATCAACTTTACATTGCGTAGAGGTTTTGGCTTCTTGTTTGAAATGGGTTGTGGAAAAACATTAACTGCTATTGCAGTAGCCGGAACCTTATACGCTGAACGCAAGATTAATAAGTTACTTGTAGTTGCTCCAACATCTGTATGTTCGGTGTGGCCAGAGGACTTCGGAAAGTTTGCCGATTTTCCACATTTGGAAAAGATAATGTTAGGAACTAAGTCACAAAGGCTTAAGCAACTCAAAGAATTGGAAAGTTTTCCTTGCGAGGCACTCAAAGTAGCAGTAATTAACTATGAGAGCGTATGGCGTGACGATATTTTTGACAAGTTGGTTGAATTTAACGCAGATATGATTATTTGCGATGAAAGTCAGAGAATTAAAACTCATGATGCTCAACAAAGCAAGGCGATGCACCAACTTGGTGACTTAGCTAGATATAAACTAATCTTGTCAGGTACACCGGTTCAGAATAATGCAGTTGACTTGTATAGCCAGTACAGATTTCTTGACCCAACTGTATTTGGCAGCAACTTCTATAAGTTTAGGAATCGTTTCTGTGTTATGGGTGGCTTCAACAGAAGGCAGATAGTCAACTATAAAGACCTTGATTTGCTGATTAAGAAAGAACACTCTATCGCCTATCGTGTGACAAAGAAAGAAGCATTAGATTTGCCTGAACAAACATTTGAGACAAGGTACATCACTTTAACGCCAAGTGAAAAAAAGCTATATAACACTCTTAAGAAAGAGTCAGCGACAGAACTTGCTAACGGCGGAACTATCTCAGCAAGTACGGTATTAACTAAGTTACTAAGACTACAACAATTTACCGGTGGCTTTGTTATTGCCGATGGAGAGGAAAAGCCTCAGCAAATTGGTTCCGGCAAAATCAATGCACTTGAAGACATTGTCGATGACTATGTTATTGATAGTGGAAAGAAGTTAGTTATCTTTGCGAGGTTTAGGGCTGAACTTGATTTAATACAAAAGTTGTTAGATAAGAAGAAACTTAAATATGGTGTTATATACGGTGACATTAAGTTATCTGATAGAGGTGAAATAGTCAAAGATTTCCAGGAGAATGAAGAAACAAAAGTTTTTCTTGCGCAGATTGATACTGCCGGGCTTGGCATCACACTTACAGCAGCAGATACTTGCGTGTATTACTCAGTAAACTTCAATTATGCTGCTTATAGTCAGAGCTTAGCAAGAATACACCGTATTGGACAAAGAAACACTTGTACCTACATTCATTTGACAACAAAAGGAACAGTGGACGAACTTATTATGAAGGCACTTCACAAAAAAGAAGACTTAGCAAAAACAATCGTTGATGATTGGAAAATATATTTTGACTAAAAGGAGACAAAAACATGGAAGGACAAAAAAACTTATTTACCCTTGTCGATGAATACAAGGAACTTCTTGATAAGAAGGACTCTTTGAAAGAAGAAACAAAAGAGAATAATGAGAAGATTGAAATTCTTGAACGCAAGATTTCAAATATGATGATTGATGAAGAGTGTACTACTATTAGTAGAAACGGCTTCAAATACAGTCTTCAAAAAAAGACTTGCTACACTAAGAAGTCTGAGGAAAGCTTAGCTGATGCAGGACTTGTTTTCTATGATGTACTTAGAGAAAATGGCTTAGGTGACATTATCGTCGAAACTGTTAATGCTAGAACTCTACAAAGTACATTGTCAGCAATAGTAAGTGAACAAGGTGCGTTACCTGAGACATTAGATGAAGTCATTAACACTTACGAAAAGATTGGCATTGGCAAAAGAAAAGAAAGAGTGGTTAAGAAATAATGGTTGATAGACAGAGTGTGAATTTCTTGGTTGAGAAAGAAATTCAAGATATTACAGCAGATGACAAGGAACCTTTTAACTCTGAAATTGAAGCTTATGGAGTAATTGCTAAAGAGCTATCTTACTTATCAGATTGTTTCAACTCTTTGCAGGAAGGAAAAGCTGAATGTTGGCAGAGCATTGTAATGGAAGAAAACATTGAAGAAATCTTAGGCTCTATGTCAATGATGTCATCAATGGCAAGAGACTTAATCATTTCTGCAATTCATATATCAGCATTTGCTGAGAAGTACATAAAAGAAGCATCATCACTAGCTAGTGATGGTAGTAAATTCAAGCTTCTATTTTCAGTAGAAGAATTTAACAAATAAAGGAGACCAATATGGAACAACAATTAAAGATTGATTTAAGGCTAAAGAATGAGGCTAGACTTGACTATGACATTAGTGAGTTAATTGGAAATGCAGTTGATTACTGCATTTCTGACGATGTAGTTATTCGAAGTAAGCACGAAGCCTATGGCATTCTAAGCGAGAAATTCGCAATTACCAGTGGTAAGTTTAAGTCATTAAAGACTGATATGGCAAAATTCTTGAATATTCTGCCAGAGGACGATAGCAAAGCTGCTGATGTAGTTAATGCTTTATCTTCAATTTTTTCTTCATCAGAAGATTTGATTCGAGATGCAGTAATACTTTCAACATTCAGCAAGAAAGCAATTATGGATTTTTACGAACTTGAAAGCGAAAATCCTTCTCTTTTTGCTGAAGCAGAAGAAGTTGAAGATGCCGATGAAGAGGTTAATAACAATATCAAAAATGAAAATTCTGCTGAAGAGTTAGAAACTGAAAGTGGTTTTGAACTTGAAGAAGCAGAAGAATTTGAATAATAAGGAGAATAAATTATGGCAACAACAAAGAAATCAGAAACAACAGCATTATCTGTCGCAGACAAATTCAAAATTATGCCAATGGGTCAGACATTATCTTCTGAAGACATAGCAGAAGAACTTGATGGTCTAGGCACCATTCCATTTGATAGAGTTAAAATTCCAAGTGGTGGCGCTAAAACATTTGAAATCCCAACAGAAGACGGGGATGACACTGAAAGTGTCAATGATATTACCGGCGTTATCGTCTATCACCATGCAGCAAATGCTTATTGGGAGAACGAGTACAGTGGCGCCATCGAAGACCCTCTTTGCTCATCTATGGATGGTAAGACTGGTGTCAATCGCAAGACTGGCGAAGTAATTAACTGTGCTACTTGTCCACTGAATCAGTATGGTTCAACTCAGAACGGCGGCAAAGCTTGTAAGAATGTTCACCGTTGCTACATTATGAGAAATGGAAATCCAATTCCATTATTGCTTAATCTTCCACCTACTTCGCTTAATTCCTTTAGAAATTATCTCGGCAAAAAAGTTTTGTTAAAAGGATATAAGGCATCAGACATCGTTACTAAGATTACACTTAAAACTGATAGTAATAAAGGTGGAATTAAGTATAGCAAGACTGTGTTCGAAAATCTTGGCCCTCTTAACAAAGAGGAAAAAGAGAAAATTCAAGCAGTTAAAGAGTCAGTTAAGAGTATCGCTCAGTCAGAGAGCATTGTTGCTGATGACAAAATGCAATATTCAGAAGAACCTGCTGCAGTTAATGAACCAATCAAGGAACAACTACCTACACCGGTTCAGGCTCCACCAGTTCAAGCTAAGGCTCCAGTTCCAACAGTTTCTACACCATCAGTTCAGAATGAAATTGATAGATATGTAGAATTTGACAATATTGATAACAACAGTTCAGGCAATCCTTTTGCCTAAGTTTTAAAAAAAGAAAGAGAGAAATCACGCAGTAGTTAATTCTACTGCGTGACGGAAAAGTGGTGTAACAATGCTTCCTAATAATATAGATATTGATAGATATATAGATTATGAAAATGAATATCGAAAGTATGTTGAAAAGCCTAAGATTTCAGGTAACAGAATGACTTGCCTCTGCCCTTTTCACGACGATAAAAATGCAAGTTTTTCTGTTGACCTTAAGTCAGGAAAATATAATTGCTTTGCTTGTGGTGAAAGTGGTAACTTTATTAATTTCTATGCTGAAATGAACAAGCTTAACACATCTGATGCCTTTAAGGCTATTTGTGAAGAACACAACATACAACTTGAACATCAAGACGACAAAAAGGAAGCAAAAAAGGATAATAGTGAGAATAAAGGACCTAAGCCATTCACATTAGAGGAATATTCTTTGCAGAAGAATATTTCTGCTGATTGGCTTGTTGATAACTGCAGACTATCAACAGAAAAGGATAGAAGAACCGGAACTACATATCTTAAAGAGCCTTATTACGATAGTAGTGGTAACGAAGTCACATACCGTAAGAGATACGCTAACAAAGAATTCCGCTGGAAGTATGGTTCTGCTGGCAAAATAGGAATGTATGGAGAATGGAGGTTGCCTCAGTTAGAGAAGGCAGGATATGCAATACTGGTTGAAGGCGAATCGGACACTCAGACATTATGGTATCTTAGATTTGCTGCAATAGGCATTCCCGGTGCAAACTTGTTCAAAACAGAATTTTGCAAAAAACTAGGTGGACTTAAACTTTATATCCATGTTGAACCGGACCAAGGCGGTGACACCTTCTACAGTCAAATGTGTAATAAACTCCGTGAAGGCAACTTTGATGGCGAAGTCTATTCATTCAGCTGTAGTCAATTTGGGGTTAAGGACCCTTCCGAATTATATCTTAAGAACGGCAAAGACATTGCTAATCAACAGATACATCAAGCTATTTCTAATGCCATTAAAGTAGATATATATGATGTTAAATCAACAATTCCAACAGTAATTGATGATGCACCAATTCAATTAAGACAACCTGAAGGCTTTAAATATTCTGATGAAGGAATATTCAATTATAAAGATAACATACCGAACTTAATCTGCAGAACACCAATTCTGATTACTAGAAGACTTCAAAGTTTAAAAAGTTATTCAGAAAAAATTGAAATTGCATTTAAAAGAGACAGAAAATGGCATACTGCTATTTTTAACCGTTCCACCATATTTCAATCTAAAAATATAACTGTCTTATCAGATTTAGGATGTACCGTCACTTCCGAAAATGCAAAAAAAGTTGTTGCATTCTTATCAGCACTTGAAGCTTGTAACATGGACATTATTACTAAGTGCTCTACCACTTCTACTTTTGGATGGCAGGACGAAAATCAGTTCTTACCCGGTGCTATGGATAGTGAATATGTTTTGGATGTTGACCCGCAGCTGCAAACTTGGGCTGATGCCTTTGAGCAAAGCGGAACACTTGAAGAATGGATTGATATGGTTAGTCTATATAGGGATAGATATAAGTTTAGGTTCATCTTAGCTACGGCATTTGCTACACCACTTTTAAGATTATTAAAGCAAAGAACTTTTACTGTTTATAATTGGGGCAACTCCAAAGGTGGCAAGACGGCAGCACTTAAGTCAGCATTATCCGTTTGGGGAAATCCGGAAAGATTAATGGTAAACTTCAACATAACTCAAGTAGCATTGGAACATATGGCTGAGTTCTTCTGCGACTTACCTCTTGGTATTGATGAACGACAGCTTGCCGGCAGCAATAATCAAAACTTGCTTGAAAAATTTATTTATATGCTTAGTTCAGAAATTGGCAAAGGTAGAGGTAGCAAGACCGGTGGGCTTCAACAAGTCAGCAAATGGAAGACGATAGCAATGATGACCGGTGAAGAACCTATTTCTCTGGACACTACTCAAAGTGGTGTATCGACAAGAACAGTTGAAATTTATGGTGGTCCATTTGAGAACGAAATTGAATCTTCAAAAATGCACAAAGATACTGCTGAATATCACGGCGTTGCAGGACCTTATTTCATGCAAAAACTTGTTAAATTAGATTTAAAGGAACTAAAAAACAAGTTTAATTACATGCAAGAAGAATTAAGTGAATTTGATAGCTGCAATGGTGCTCATTTATCAGACATAGCATTGATAGCTATTGCTGACTATCTAATTGATTCTTGGATATTTAATAAATCTGATGAATTGTTGGAAGACTCATTCGTTAAAGCTTATGAAATGGCTTATAACATAATGAATGAACAGATGACATCAGGTTCTGTTGATGTTAATGAAGCAGCTAAGCAGTTTATTATCGACTGGATTATATCTAATAGAGACTGTTTTGGAACGAATGTTATAGGTACTTGCCTTGGCAAGATTGACAATGGCATCTGTTACATACTGCCGTCTATGTTTAATCAAGCACTTACGAAAGCAGGATATTCACCACGAAAAACATTAAGATACTTAGCTGATGAAGAACTTATCAATGTTACAAGAGAAAAAAATGGTAAGATAACTTATTCTCGGACTTCTTGGTTTGAAAACAGAAGTGTTAGATTTGTTGAGTTTTATATCAATAAAGTATCGAACGAATTGGACCCACTAACAGATGAAGAAGAAATTGCTGAACAAATAAGTTCAGAACAACAACCATTTAATTAATCAGGAGTGTATAAAAATGAAAGCAAGAGTATCGGTTTTAAGCAAGAACCAGCAAAAGAGAGCTTTAGCCGAAATTGATAAAATGACGGATGAAGTTATCGAGAAGAAAATGGCTCAAGTTACAAGAAGACTGCTAAAACTAGTGTGTCATGTGCTTAATGAACACTTCCAGTTCGGCAAGCACAGACTATCATTAGTAATTAATGAGATTGGTAAGTTATCAACAGAGCATGACGATGACGAGTTGTTTTATGAACATCTCGACCGAATAGTAATTGACTATTTAGGATTACCATTCGAGAGAGAAGAAGAAAACGAAATTGATAAAGTAATTTTAGAAAGGACTAAGAATTATGAACACAAAAAATAACATTGCAAGATTTGAACAATTAATGGCTAAGGTTAATAGACCTGGCGTTGATAAGCTGATGAACTACATCAAGACATCAGACTTCTATACTACACCTGCAAGTACAAGATTTCATCTGTCAGTTGAAGGTGGTTTACTACAACATAGTCTTAATGTATATGACCGACTTGCTAGTAAGCTTGATGATAAGCTGATTGGCCAAGAACTAGTATCAAGTGGTGTAAGCGAAGAAAGTATCATCATTGTAGCCTTACTTCATGACTTATGTAAGACTAACTTCTATTCTGTAAGCATGAGAAATGTTAAGAATGAAAGTAGTGGTCAGTGGGAGAAAGTTCCTTACTTTACCGTTGATGATAAAATTCCATATGGCCATGGTGAAAAATCTGCCATGATGGTTGAAAGCTACATCAAGCTATCACCACCGGAACGCTATGCTATTCGATGGCATATGGGATATTCAGAGCCTAAGGAATACTACAGCGCTCTCAATACGGTGTTACAGAGATACCCACTAGCACTAGCACTGTACGAAGCCGATCTTGAGGCTTCAAACTTAATGGAATCAGAAAAAGATAACAAGATTACAGTTAATACTGCTGATGACGGCTTTGAGGAGTGCTGATAATGTCAATATCTGCACAAGGATTTAAGGACTTCAAGACTATAAGTGAGTTGCATACTTATCTGAAGAATAGAACTCTTAACGAAACTAAGCAGTGGATAAGAGATAATGTACCACTTGAATCCTACTATCAGAAGTCTATACTGACATATCTTAAGCGAAACTATCCTTGCTATGGTTTTGCTTGGAAAGAAAGTCAAGGAACATACACTTCAGCTAATGGAATACCTGATATTTCATTTGTTTATAAAGGTCAGTTTTTTGGCTTTGAAGTTAAAAGACCGTTTATTGGAAAACTAAGTGGCATCCAAAAAACAACTATTGAAGCTCTTAGACAAGCCGGAGCAGTAGCGGAAGTGGTCACATACATTGATGATGTGAAAGAAATTTTAAATCACTATAAGTAAGAAAAAGGAAGGACTGAAAACATTGAATTCAATAGAAAGAGAAACCAAGCTGAAATCTTATATGAATAAGAAGAATAAGCTTGTCAAGAGAATTAAAGAACTCAAAAGAACAAAAAGCATAATTATTGAGTCAATGAACAGTCCTTCCTATGGCGGTTCTGATAATTCTCCGAGAGTGGTCAACTCTAATATTTCTGTTGGTGCTGCAAGTGTTACATACAAGCTGGCGGATATTGACGATAAGATTATGAATTTAGAACAACAAATTTCTGAAACAAATAATCTTATATATAAGATAATTAATCACTTGGATGTAACATCTGATGAATATTCAGTATTAGAGCTGAAGTATATATATTCGCTCTCTGAGTATGACATCAGAGACACCAAAGAAATAAGTAGAAGCAAGTATTATAGTTTACTTGCTACTGCTGTAAGTCAATTATTAGAGATAGAAGAGGTCCTTAAAATTGTTGGAATTGAAGGAGTTGAGAGCTGATGAAGCCTAATAATGTTATTGCAAACTTAAATCATAAGGTCAAATACACCGGAACTAGAACTGACATTTCGCCGGATAAAGCTTTTATCTTTTTAGGTGCAACAATCCGAAAAACTAAAAAACAAAGGCCATATGACAAAGAACAAGTGTTTTATCAAGCAGAACTTCAAGGTGAAGACACAACAAAATCACTTATTATAGTGAATTTAGATGATATAGAGAGGTTGCAAGATGACTAAGAAAGAACTATTAAGGCATTGTGAACATAAGCCTTACTCTCTTCCCTGCTGCCGAGGATGCAACGGCTTAGAATGCAAAGATAATCCTTGCGATTGTATAGATTTTTATATAGCGAATTTTTATGAGATCAATAGGTTAAGAAAAGCGGAGGTATGTAGTAATGATTCCTACAATAGATGACATTGTTAAATTAATAGACTCTCACCAATTTCCTTGTGACAATCTGACATTACTTTCCGATGTTTTTCATATTTCTGCAATAAGTATAAGTAACAAAATTAATTATAGTGCAGAAAGAGAAAAAGAATATATGAACATCATCAAAAAGTATGATGAAGGTTCAAGAAAGACTATTGTTGAGATATTTTCAAGGTTGTTTCTTATTCTTTCAAATCAAATAGACCCTGACATAGGATTTAACGACTATCTTGGAGAACTATACATGAAGTCTAACACTTTAAGTAAGAAAGCTGGTCAATTCTTCACACCTTATCATATTTCACGAATGGTAGCAGACACGGATTTGTCAAAAGAAATTGTTGAGAATAACGACATCATAACAGTATGTGAACCTTCGTGTGGCTCAGGTGGAATGATTATAGCTACAGCAGATTTGCTGTGGAATAAATACAAGATCAATTATACAGAACATTTGATGGTTGAATGTTCTGACATTGACAGCAGGTGCGTACATATGGCATTTGTTCAATTTAGTTTAGCTGGTATTCCGGCAATAATCTATCATCAAAATGCATTAACTAAGGAAACTTATAGCAGGTGGGAAACTCCCGCATATATTATTAACTATAGAAAATTTGATAAGGCTTTGAGAGGTAATTAAAATGAATATAAAAGACATAACAGCGGACTCCAAATTTTGTGATTACTTTAGAGTTTGGATAGAAGTTTATAAAGAAGGTGCAATCAGAGAAGCTACAATGTCAAAATATCGTATGACATTGAAATGGATTGAAAAACTTATACCTGATGTAACCATTAAGCAACTAACAAGACCAGTTTATCAAAAGTTGTTAAACGATTATGCGAAAGAACATGAAAGACAAACTACTATAGACTTTCATCATCAGGTTAAAGGTGCCATTCTTGATGCAGTTGATGACGGATTTATCGAGCATGACCCAACGCGAAAAGCAGTTATAAAGGGTAAAGCACCAAGACCTAAGAAAATTAAATACTTAAGTCAGTTTGAACTTCATTCATTGCTTGATGACTTAGACCTTGGAGAACAACCTAATTGGGATTGGTTCATTTTGCTGGTTGCAAAGACAGGTATGAGATTTTCTGAGGCTCTTGCTATAACACCGGCTGATTTTGATTTTGCTAGGCAAACTCTGTCAATAAGTAAGACATGGGACTATAAAGGTGATGGTGGTTTCTTGCCAACCAAGAACAAATCATCTGTAAGAAAAATTCAAATTGACTGGCAGATTATTGTTAAATTTTCTGAATTAGTAAAAGGGCTACCAGAGGACAAGCCTATTTTTGTTGGTCCAGATAAAATTTACAATTCCACAGTAAATGATGTTCTAACAAGACATTGCAAGGCTTGTGGAATTTCAGTAATCTCTATACATGGCCTTCGCCATACACATGCTTCTTTGTTGCTTTTTGCTGGTGTATCGATAGCAAGTGTGGCAAGACGCTTAGGCCATGCAAGTATGACTACTACCCAAAAAACATATTTACATATTATTCAAGAACTTGAAAATAAGGATGTAGATTTGGTTATGAGAACTTTGTCAGGATTATAATTATGGGAAATCGCAGATGGACTGAAAAAGAAATTGAGTATCTTTCTTCAAAATGGGGAAATATGCCCATTGAAAAAATTGCTAAAAATCTTAATAGAAGTATTACTGCTGTATTTATCAAGAAAAACAAGTTAGGATTACCTAGATATACTGATTGTAATGATTGTTATATCCCTAAAAACACTCTTTTTGAAATAGTATTTAGAAAAGGAGCATCTTATAAAGAAATTAGTGCAATTAAGAATAGAGGTCTAAAAATTCATAAAGTAAAGCGTAGCAAGAAATTTACTTATGAAGGAATAGATGTTAATGAATTTTTTGATTGGGCTTATGAAAATAGATATTTCTTAGATTTTTCTAATTTTGAAAAATATGGTCTAGGGCCTGAGCCTGAGTGGGTAGATGTTAAAAGACGGCAGGACATCAGAAGAAATCAAAAAATTACAATGAAACCTTGGACTACTAAAGACGATGATGAACTTAGAATATTATTAAAAAGAAAAAAGTACACTATTGTAGAGTTGGCCAAGGCTTTACATAGAACAGAAGGAGCGGTCAAAAGAAGAATTCTAGAGCTGGATTTAAAAGAAAGACCAATATCTTTAAACAATCATATTCAATGGACTGATGAAGAATATATGCTTTTAGGTCAGATGATTAAAGATTGTAAAAACTATGAGGAAATGCAGGAACAGCTTAGTGATAAGTCAATTAAAGCTATTAGAGGAAGAGTATATAGAAATTATCTAACCGAAAACTTAGATAAAGTGCGAGAAATGATTGGTGATGGTGAATTCTTTGATAATATGCCAGTGAAACAATTAAAACATAAGAATTGCTTTACCATTGAAGAAAAAGACAAAGTTAGAAGTTTATTATCGAGTATGCTTATGACTTTAAATTCTTACATAGAAGAAAATAAACCACATTATGAAGAATTTGAACAGTTTTTTCAAAAAGATATGTGCTATTAATTATTGGTCTGACCTTAAAGGTTGCATAATGGGAGAGTCTAATTGTGATGAATGTACATCATTTAAAAGAATCGAGGTTCAGTATTGTAAGCGTTGTGGTTGCAGTTTCTATGAACGAATTGAAAACAATTTTTGCAAAGATTGTAGAATAGCAAGAAAGAAACAAGGATACAAAAAATATCTTCGTATGAGAGGTAAATTATGAATTTAGTTGAATGTAATAAATGCAAAAAGTTTGTTGATGATGAAAGATGTACAAAAATTGCAGTTTTAGAAAATTGCAAATACAAACATTATAAATTATGCGAAAGTTGTAAAGAAAAATTTGACATATGGATATCCGAAAAAATATCTTCAACACAAGGAAAGAAAGGAAGATTATCAATTTTGAAAAAAACAAAAAATGGTCTAATGGAATGTTCAAGATGTGGTTATAGCACTTCAATAGGTGGCTTGTATTGCAAGAATTGTGGTGCAAGGATAGCAAATAAATAATTAATGTTAATGAGGTTGAAATATGATAATAGAGTTTATTTGGCTGCTAGTTTTAGAAATATTGAAAGCAAATAATGTTCAAATTCCATTGAGCGTTCAATTAATGACATATGCGTATATAATAGCCGAAATTATATGGGCATTAAAAGAAATAAATACAGGAAGGAAATAAGAAGAATGATAATTGACTGTAACATTACAAGTAACTATCTGAAGAAGAAAAAAGAAATGTGTCTATCATTTAATAAGCACTGCCGTAGCTGTCCGTTTGCAAAAGAACAGACATGGTCAAAAGGATTTTGTGAAAGCGTAGAAATGAGCAATCCGGGCGTAGCTATTGACATTGTGCAGAAGTGGTCAGACAAAGATTCAAGGCATAAATGGGCAATCAATTCAGATGGCTACTATCTGTACTGTTCAGATTGTGGTTTTGAACCAGAAAAAATAAGCCCGTATTGTCCTAACTGTGGAAAGAAAATGATTAATTTTCAGGAATTAAAGGAAAGAAAAAATGATTAATGGAAAATCTTAATAATAAGGAGTGATGAAAATGACATTAAATGATCTTAGTAGAAAACTTCCAACGAGCGGTGCAAGAGTTCGAAGTGCTTCTAATGGCAAAATATTAGCTTTTAACCTTAACCCTAAACACGCACAAACAATAGGTAAACAAGAGGTAGTTGATATTACAGCTGAAATGATACTTGATAAAACGGCAGGGCGAGAAACTGTTTTTGCTGTAATATGTTATTGGGTTGCTGATAGAGATTGGAAGTGATATGTATGTAGCGAAGAAAATATAAAGGAGTGAACTAAATCTATGATTGACAAGTATTATGATGAATACATAGGCTACTGCGACATATGTGGAACAGAAACAGAGCCTTGCAAGACTTGGAATGAATGTAAAGCATTAATTTCAAGAGAAGGCTGGAAAATCAAGTTAGACAGAAAGTCAAGAAATTTTGTGTATATGTGCCCGGAATGTTCAACATTAGAAGAAGAATAGTGAACTAAAATAAGCCAACACCTGAATCAGGTGTTGGCTTTTATTATGCTTGATTTTAGTGTGTAATAAGGGGTGAAATAGAATTTAATTTTATAATATTTATTATAATTTTTTAAAACATTTTATTTTCACTAAAATTAAAGAAAATCCCATTAATAAGCCAATAACGGCTTACCAATGGGATTATACTTTGGCTCCCCCAACTGGGCTCGAACCAGTGACATCATGATTAACAGTCATGCGCTCTGGCGAGTGTAGGGAAATAGCTGATAAAATCCAGTCTTAAATCGACTTGGCAATAATAGTTAAATAGATTTCATATTTTTCATTTAATAATGCCGCCTTATTAATTCTAAACTATTTGTTATTAATACAGTACCTTACATTTGCATTAATCATATTAACAACATCATCATATTCTTTAAGTATTTTATTATATTCATCATACAAATAATCATTATATAATACATCGTTTTCTACACTATTACATATATATTTCAATGTGTTTAGTTGTTCATTAAATATTTGGCGTATCAATAAAATATTTATGTTTTTTAAATAATCTATATAATGTTTGCTTACATTATTATTACTACTAATCGTCTCAAAAATCCCTTCACTATAGATCATATACATTATATCCTTATGTGAATTCAATGAAGCAAGCAAAATCATACGCCAATGGCTAATATTAAAATTTGTCAGCGAATCTTTTTTTGATAAAAATTCCACCTCTATTTTATTGATTTCTAATATATTGGGTATTATATCATTCCATAGTAATTCTTTCAGATACTGCCGATGTTTCTTTGATGATTTACTGTATATTCTATTTTGAATAAAAGAAATAATAAAATATATTACGTAGAAAATAACGATAACATCTAATGCCACATCTATACTGCGGGCAAAAATACTGGCCAAGTTCTTTAGCTCTGATATAAATATACTTCCGTCTGTATCATTACCGAAATATGTTGTACATAGCCATTTATATATTGTGTATAGAGGTCCATCGCCATCACGCGAAATATTAATTGCAACTGTTATCAGAGCAGTAAAGAAGGTTGCAAAAAACTTAGTGCGTAAATAAGGCAATGCTTTTTCTTGTTTATATTCTTTTAGTTTAGTTGTCAACCTCATCACCATCATTTAACTGTTTTTTTACTGTCGCTTTTTTACTACCGCATTGATTAGTAAAATCGTAGGTTTTCGCAATTTCTTCCATTGTAGAAATAATTTGATTAGATATATCAAGACTTTTCGAGGAATAGCCATCATATTTTTCTATGTTATTTAAAAACACATATATAAACCCTAATATACTTGCAGAACAATCCTTTGGTAAATGATTTATATTGACAGTTTGGCGCTCACATTTTTTCAAAATGTCATTAGTAAAAATATGCCATAATTTGTTATTGTTATAAATATATTTAAATAATATATTTATAATTTCTGGCGCATTTTTTGGTACACAGACAGGTCTAGTCCGATATGTATCACATAATTTTTTTATGCGTATTCCATAAGTTTTAACATTATTTTTATTTAGTAAATCTCTCAGTGCTCTTACGCCAATATTATAATAGTGGTACTCGCCAGCAAAACACCCATTATCATGCTTCGATTTTTGTTCTAAAACATCTGAATAATATTCTAATATATCTTTATCTAAATTTAAACTACTATTATAATCTTCATATATCCCAAATAATATTACAATATCTTTTATCATATTCGACGCTTGAGTATCAAGAGATGTTTTATCGCTTTTCTTACTTCTCAAATATATTCTGCTCATAATTACGTCAACATCCTTTATTATTTAAGTTTAATTACATATTATTAATCGCAATCAATTATACAATAATTCTTTCATGTAAAAATCATTGTATCACTCGTTTATTATTTCTACAACTTTTCCCTGAATAACACAAGAAGAAACCTCGCTAACTTTAATACTCTTATACTCACCTGAGTTATTATCAGGTACTAAAACTATACCTCGCCCAACCTTTTTATATCTTTTACACATAGATTGACCATCCACATTGAATATTCCTACATCATTGTTATTCAATTCTTGAGCTTGTTTTACAAGAGCTATACAGCCATCAGGAATTTTAGGCTCCATACTATGCCCAGAAATCTTAACAGCATAATCTGCCTCTTGATTGATTACCCAATAATCATTATGTTGAACTCTTTCATCAATATAAAAGCCATCCCCTGCACAAGCAGACAATTCAAAAAGTGGTATCTTTTTTGAATCTTCTGGTTTAGATACATTGTTATCATTACCATTGGTATCACCAATTTCATTAAATATATCTCTAAATATTTTGTTTAACCAATTGAAAATATAATTGCCTTTTTTACTAGGGTCATTGGTTATTTCATTATTTAATTCTATATCAACTGATTTATTTTCACCTTTATATATGCCATTATAGAACTTCAATGAATCAAATTTCAAATCGTTTTCATTAATGCTAAAAATAATATTGTCTGATTCCAACAATACATATTGATTGTCTTTATAGTCCAGTTTTATTATTCTTTTCATAGCGTTTCCACCTTTTCTTTATTGAATCTAAACCTCCGTCAATGTTATTGGCCACAATATCAAGAACATCATACTCATCACATACAAATTCTAATGCACCTGATTGAACTTTAAAAATTCCAGCCTCTTTTGAAATATAGATTATATTATCAACATCTAAATTTACAATAAACTGAGGATTATGAGTAACCATAATAACTTGGCGATTTTCCCCCATTGCCCTAAAGCAATCTAAAAGATATGTTTTTATAGATTTTTGGGATACATTATCTTCCGGTTGATCAATAATATAAATCCCATCCTTCGTTTTTTCGTATGAAAGAAGTTCAAAATAGATTTGTGCATTAAAGCCAGATGATAGTTCTATAGATTTATCCATCCCACAATTAATAATGGTTTGTTTGCTTTGAAAATCATTTTCTATCACTGAAAACAACGCCTCTTTAAAAAACTGTAATACAGGAATTGAACCATCATATCTTAGTAATATTTCTTTCAATTTTGATTCTGTAATTGTTTTCCAATCAATTTCTGTTTTAGATTTTATTACTTTTTTATGCATGAAACAAAATACTTTGTATTAATCTCATCAATTTTTAGTTTTGAAATAAATTCATACTCATGTACCATATTGCACTGTGGAGATATTTTAATTTCTTCTATACATGGCACGTAATGTGGTAACTCTTTTTTTAGCCTAATAATATTTATAATTCTATTAGCTAATTCTGTTAAATTAGCCAAGAAAGCTGTTTCTTTCTTTTGCTTGTCCGATATACTTTGATCATGAAGCTTAGATATCTTATCAATTACCTTTGCAACTTTTTCAATATAGTCATTTTCTCTTTTAACATCATTAGCTCTATTCTCATATTTAAGCTCCAGTTCTTTTGCTTTATCAATTTGTGAGGATATGTATTCTTTATCACTATCATCAAGTTTTAATCGTCTTAATTGTTTTAATAATATTTCCAGTTCCTTTAATTTTGAAATAATATTGTCAATATCTTTAGTATCAGATTTAATCGTTCTTAAATTATCAATAAATGATATACTCTCAGGAGTTCCTTCCGTCACAAATATATTAAATTTGTGTAACTGTTGTATTTCAGAATCAATCTTAAATTTTTTCGTTAAATAATCAATCATTCTGTCAATTTCATTTTCTACAACACTTTTATATGGTTTAGGATTTACTTCTTCAGGAAAATATTTTGATAAAAATTCTGTAGCGTTTAAATTGTTTTTCTCAAACTTATCTCTAACCTCTCCCTGCATATCAAATCCAAAAATATTATCTTGTGTCAATTGTTCAATAATTTTTATATTATTATCCTTCATGTATTTCTTATATCCGGATTTTACATTTGAAGGCAAAAGCATTCCGGATTTTTCAAAGTTTGATAAAGCATGAATTATCATTGATTTTCCTACCGAATTATCTCCAATTATAACATTTATACCTTTCGATAAAGGAATTTCAATTATTCTTTCGTTATTTTTTATTTTAATATTTTCTAATACAAACTTATCTGCATTAAAAAAACTATTAACCATTTTTAAACGCGATGAATCAGTGATTGCCATAACAAGTCCTTTAAATGTTGGCAAACACTTTGCATATGTATAAGGGAATTCAGTAATACTATCAGAACGATTTTCTTTAGGATAAATAGTCCAATCATGGCAATCTGTTCCAGTTACAAATCTAACGTTTCCCTCCAAATTCTCCTGTAATAAAAAATTTTTATTCAAAATTTCGTTTCGTTTGTTTTTAAATTCAAACGCCTCAAAATAATCTGTATATACAAATTCAAGAAATTTATTGTTGCCTAAAGAATTTGCGTCATTTTTCCTTTGGTTATGACTTGAAAGAGTATTTTTTTGATGAGCAATAAGTATTGTATCAATGTTTATTTCTCTTAAAACTTCTAAAAACTTCTCTTCAGAATATGAACCATTTTCATCTATCGGTACTTGTTTCAATATAACTTCTATATTTTTAACTTTTTCATTGTTTTCATCAGAAAAGATCGCAATAACATGGATTACTTTTTCATCTAAATCTTCATTTTTAAATCTAACTGAAAATTCGACTCCCGGCAATACTTTTTCTATTGAGTTATTCTCTTTTTCTGATTGTTTCAACGCTTTATACATATCATATGAAAATGCATCATGATCTGTAATAGAACAGATATTTACTTTTTGACTATCTAAATTTTTCACAAGTGTGGATATATTTTTTATAGTATTATTTATTACTTTTTTTCCATCCTTTCGTGAAGAAAAACAAGAATGGATATGTAAGTCAATTTTCATACCGGTATTAACAATTTTGTTCATACGCTCAACTCCTATCAATTGCTTTTCAGACTGAAAATAATAAACTAATCAAACACATTGTTTTAAATCATTCTTCATCTTCATTAAGATTTTCAACAATCTCATTGGCTTTTTTGTTGTCGTAAATAATATGGCAACAGTATTACTTCTGCCCCCAAAATTTGAAATTATATCTTGCTTAAATTTAGGTGCAGTATCTCTCAAAATAGCTATTGCCGGAATATCAAAAATCTTTGCAGAATATGCTGTTACAATTGCGTGACTTCCAGAAGATGTCACCACAACACCATTTTTTAATAAATCTTTATCTTTAACTATTTTATTTAAACTACCACGAATTTTAAATGAATGGGTTACTTGCAGATTTTCAGCTTTAACAAATACCCTACAACCAACAATTTCATCAAGCTGTTCCAACCTAATAATAGGGGTTTTTATTATGTATGGAAATATACGATTGTAAGCTTCAGTAATTTTATCATTGTTATCATATTGTTTCCCTCACTTAGTATCTTATGATATTTTATATATACTCATTTTATAGTTCTTAAAATATTTGTTAGGAAATAATATAAAAATAAAATAAGTGGACAAAATCGTATTGAACCGAATTCTAAATTATTTTTCTTTTCATAACATTACTATCTATATCATTCAATAATCGCCTTATACAAACTTATCATATAATTATTAACATAGATATTTCTATTTTTTTGGATTGTGAGCCTTATTCCAAGGCAAACTGTATTCATCAGTATTTACTTGTTTCCACGATACCTGCGGAATTTGCATATCTTTCATAATTTGGAAATCTGCAACAAAAGCCATACTATGTATATTTTGAGCAGGTATTCCGTTATGTATAAGAGCTTTAGTTAACTGTTCTATTGTTTTTCCTGACCGTGTTATATCATCAATTATTAAGATTTGTTTATCTCTATACTTTAAAATCTCATTAGGAACAAAACATATCCATTTCGGAGTAGTAAATTGGATCCATTCTTCTGGAAACAAAAAGCTTTCAGAATGCATGCTGTCTTTGAGCAAACAAGTATATAGAGGATATTTATTTTTTAGCCGAGATAAAACCAAATTTGCCGCTATACCGCCTCTTCCTGAAAAAGTTACAATAATATCGGGATTAATCGTTTCAACCTCTTCTGCTAAATATCTAGTTCCTTTTTCAACCTTTTTCCATGATATATGCTTTCGATCTATTACCTTCTTAACGATAAAATATATGGCACTTGGCAAACTAAAAATACTAAATATAAAACCAATAACACTAAAAATCGTATTCAAATCCATTTCTATTCCTCCATATAATAAATTTTACATTTCATCCTTAATCAGAATTAACCAAATAAAGGATAACTTCTAATTATCATTTATTCAATAAATGGCATACAAAGTCAATACTGATAGTGATTTAATATTCCATTCAATTAATTTATTTTTGATTAAGAACCATAACAAGTCATTACTAATCACTTTATTATTCTGTGCTTTAGATAATAAATGATTAATGTAGTGATCCCCTATATTTATTTTATTTTTAATATTTTCCAGAAAATCATAAAAATCTTTCTCACCATTAAATATAAATTTATTGTTAGCTTTTAATGAATCATTCTTAATGGTTTTAAGTAACCTACAAATACTTTTAGGTTGGGCAGTATTTTGTTTTTCGTAATCATTCAAAATTAAGGTATATATATCTATAATCTCGTCACTAGAAAATAAGACACCTATTTCACGGATGAAATTTTCAACATCATCTGATGTATGTATGAAATTGATTAAGAAATTTGATGACTTTAATATATCTCTAAAAGATCCTTTTTCCCTTATTTCAATATTTGAAGAACCCTTCAAAAAAGTGAGATATTCCGACGCAATACAGTTCTTGTTCCCAACATATTTTAAAATTAATACTAGACTATATGATAATTCAAATAGTTTTTGATTTAGTAGTATTCGTTCTATGGTAGCATTATCCCAAGACCATTCCCAAAGAGATATTATTTGCGCACCATTTATATTTTCTTTTTTACAATAAATAATTATAAAATCATTCATCTTAATAAGTTTTAACAATATACCTAACTTTTGAAAAACAATAGTTTCAGGCTTTACTATCATAAGAGCATAACTTGATAATATTGAAATGTCGTTTGTTAGTACTTTATTAGCGATTCTAAAAGAATTTTTAAAAAATACGTCTTTAACACAATTCATTAATCTCATTCCTTTGGTAGGTTTATTATGAAAAAAGTATATAAATCCAGATATTTAAAAAATATAAGCAAAATTATAACGATGCTATTATTGTTTATTTTAATGATATTATTAACATTCGGCATTTTTGTTGTCATATATCTTCTTATTAGTGTTTCTTTAAATTTTATAAATACTAAGCTAAGTTTGTGTAATTCCAATGAAGAAAATTATATAATTACAATATTATCGTTATTCTTTGAATTCATAATTTTTGCATTACTTAATCATTCACTTAAACTTATTAAGAATATAAAATATTATTACGCTTGTATTAATAGATTTATATATTGTAAATTGCGTGTTAGGTTAAATAATCAGCTTGTGAAAAACATTTTTATTTATGATTATTCATTATACAAAACTCCAAATTCTTCTCAAGAAAGGGTAGTAGCCTCATTTTTAAACAACGAATATGATAGAAAAATATTGTATATTATTGGTGAGAAAAATTCGGGAAAAACAGGAACACTATATTTTATTATGGATAAGGGGGCAAATAAAAGCCTCGTTGATTTTTCTGATTTTAACTGCAACATAATTTATATTTGTAAAAATAATAGTGATAAACAAATTAACCAATTTATTTCAAAATATGTTTCAGAAGTTTATAAAGACAACATTATCCTTATTGATGACTTTGTCGAGTTATCTGATTTAATAAAAATTCAAATCAAGAATAAAATAATAATCCCATATAGCAATTCAAAGGGTAGCTATGCAAAGTCAATAATGATACTTGCGGATAAAAATAATTATTATATTCCCAAAAACGATTCTAACATTATTCCAATTGAAATTAGTACACCTTATAGCTATGAATCAAGCAATGATGCTGAAATATTGAGTCTTTGCAAAAAGCATAACATTACTGATAATAATACTAAAATATGGATATCTGAAATTTTAAAAAACACCAAAGGTCAAGCTGTAATAAATGAATTATTAGATGGCAAAAATGAAAAATTGACGGATTTATTTCTTTGCGTTTTAGTAACATGCAGACATTCTAATCTTGTCAATATAAATATCGTGAAGAGATTATACTTATACGGTATTTTTGACTTTTACTATAATCTCAATTTGCTTTTTGAAGCTGGAATAATCTCATATTTTCCTTTTTATAAATTTACAATTTATTTTAATCATAATGTTTCTGATTGTTTTTTTGCTTTTTTTCACGATAATTCTCATTATTCAAATAAATTATGCGATTATTTTGAAAGTTACTTAAATGTTGATATAGAGAACTATTCTGATATTTGGCTTTATTATGTAGAATATGTTTCAACAAAAGGTAATAGCTCTGGTAACATAGGAAGTGAATATTTTCAAAACGCATTTTTACAGGGGAATTTTACTTATCTGTTGGAAAAGATACAAATAATTATTATCAATTATCCTAAAGCTGAACTTTTGTTTTATAAAGAGCTTGGTTACCTAAACGAAAAGGTTGGAAACAGAAAAAAAGCCATAGAATATTTATCTGAGTATATAAAAATCTCAACATCTATTTATGATATACAGCAATCGAAACTTCTCCTCTTTGAAATATTACATCACAATAGTCTTGAATTAGTTGATTTACAAGAACTTAAAAGTTCAGAAAATGACTTTATAAAGTCACAAGCTCAGTATTGGGAAGAACATATAAATATTGAAAAAGGAAAGTTTAGTTACGATAATCTAAACAAAATATTAGTCAACTATCTTAAACATCAGCAATGTTGGAACAATTATTTAAATTACTATCATATTCTAAGAAGAATGTTTTCTGATCTTGCTCGTGTGTACTTTTTAGGTGAAAATATAGATCACCAAAAATTCTATAAATTAATAGATCTCATGAAAAATAGTCAATTAAAAAATTATCATTCTGAATATGAGGAATTTTTTAATTTATTAACTAAAGCTCACTATGGACATTATGATATTGTTTTTCAATTAGGATTTTATGGTCATTTATTGCATCAATGTATTGAGAATGAATATGGCAATAATCCAAATATAAATACATCTGTGGACACAGCATTAAAATACTATGTTCAATGCGAAAAAGCCTTTAAAGACAGGGGAGATAAAGCCTGGAGAACCGTTGCAGTAAGAAAATGCGAATTGCGTTTGACTCAAGAAATACAATTAATCAACATAATTAATGAGTTGAGAGAAATCAAAGATTTCTTTGTTGAAACTAATAATTATTTACACATAGCTTTTACAGATTGTATTTTGTGTAAGGCTATATTTCTAAATTATTTGCGTAATGAATTGGATTCTAATCCTACTAAAACATATGATAAATGTAATAGTTTGCTAAAAGAAGCAGAAAAACATTACAAAGATTTCGGTAATGAATATGGTTTATATAGAATCAAATTAATAAACTGCTTTCTTGATTTCTTTAATTCGCTTAATATGCATAATAATTCATCAAAAAATATATTTATACATAAATTAGGTAAGCTTAATAATGAAAAATATCCAAGAGAAAAAGAAATGATAGAATATATTCTTGATAAAAAAAGTATTGATAGTGGTTTGATAAATCATTTTTTTACATACTATCCAATTATACTTCAATGATAATATACTATAAGAGTTTACCGTTTTTCTTTATTCTTTTAATGAAATTCCTACTTCTTCCATCTAAATCAGAGCTGTAGCCTTTGTTTATACATTCGCTAATTAATTTTGCCAGTTCTGGAACATCTTCTTTTCTTAGACCGGATTGAATTGCTCCGCCAACCCCGATTCTTAATCCATATCCTAAACGATAAGGTAATAATCTGTAATTTGTACACAATCCGATTTTTTCTAAGCTTATGAAGGATGAATAGCATTCATTTTTATTGTTAAATAATATCCATATATGCTGTGTTGGAATTTTGTCCTTATCTTTTTTTAAGACATTTACATTTAGAGAATATAAATTTGATTCCAATTCTTTGCTTATTTCCAACAATTCATTACTGTATATTTTTAATTTATCAAATTGTGTAATTGATTCTCCGGCCATAAACATTTCTTCTGGATGCGAATTTGAGATGAATGTAGATGTTCCGCGTATAATCTTATCCCAATAAGAATCCGCGAACTTTGTGGCTAATACTGCTTTTTGAGGACCCGGAAAATTTTTATGTAAGGTTGATAAAATTAAATCAAATCCCATCTCAAATGGAGATATATAATAACCGCTTAAGATTTGTGTTAAATACTGTGATGCATCAAAAATACAATATGGAATACCTGATTCTTTTATCCACGAAAAATCTTCATAGTACAAGCCCTCACTTCTGTCTATAAATGCGAATCTGGGATTTTTTTCAGATATTAATTTTAATGTTTCATCTTTATCAACAGAAAAATTTTTATAATCAATTTTCGCAGATATAACATTATAACCTAATCTATTTAAAATGTTTTCGGTAGAATAATGACCTCCGGCCTCCTCCGGCAATAATAATATGGTATCTCCAATATTACCTAATGACATAAATGTAATAATATGTGCATGTAAACCTGAAAGACATCTGAAATCTATGTCAGCAGATTTTAATATATTGCACCAAAGTCTTTTATATTCGTAAAATCTGTCGGTATAAATATCCCTTCCGGCAAATATTACTTTTGATTCTTCATTTCTGTAATTATCTGAAATATATAATCCAGTAATATCATTAAATTCCTTCATAAAATCCATTGGAATATTTTCCGTCGGATTTAAAATCAATGTTTCTTTATCCATATATCTCCATATCCTTATTTTTAATTGATAATTAGAAGTTATCCTCTATTCATTATCTTTAGCCAAAGTCAAAATACATTTCTGCCAATGAGAAAGAACTACACATCTTACATTCAACGAATGCATATCTGAGTAACACTTATGCAAGTAAATCACATCATGAGGAAATGTAGTATTAAACCTTAACTAAATCTATATTTCGGGTACATAATATAAAAACATTTTTAATTACCCTTTATGGTATTAATTATAACATAATTTGACAAATATTTAAATAACTTTTGCGTAAATCAGTTATAAAATTTCACATAGTGTTTTTATGCATTTTGTATAATACAATTTTGTTTATTGCTCAATAAATAAAATTTTTAGGCAAAATAAATATAGATATTTGAATAGACTTTCTTTGTTTTCTATTGCATAATAATTTTATTAAATATAAGGAGCTATATGCGATGGAAATAAAAAATGTACAAGCAAATAATCTAACAACTGATTATCTAAACTTTTGCCTTTCAAGAAAAAATCTTGATCAGAAAACGATAAAATCATACACTATTGATTTAAGGCAGTATTTTGAATTCACCACAAAATCTGCTATTGAATGGGCAGATAAAAAATCTATTGAGCAATACATTGATTTACTGCATTTTAAGTACAAGCCCAAGAGTGTTAAACGAAAAATCGCTTCGCTAAAAGCATTTTTTCACTATCTTGAAATTGAGGAACTTATTGATATTAACCCTTTTCATAAGATACAAATCAAGTATAAAGAACCCTTTATTCTCCCAAAAACTATTCCCATAAATAATATTGAGCAAATTATTAGGTTTGCTTATCTACAACTTACCAAAGCTAAAACTGACTATACTAAGAAAGTTGCTCTGCGGAATACACTCATACTTGAGTTACTGTTTGCCACCGGAATGAGGATTTCTGAACTATGCACACTTACAGCTGAACAAATTGATTTTAATGATTACATAATCAAAATTTACGGAAAGGGCTCAAAAGAACGCCTGATTCAAATCTGCAATCAAAATGTTCAGGAGTTGCTCAAAAAGTATAATCAATCATTTAAATTTGAAATAGCAAACAACGAATTTTTCTTTATAAATAGACTCGGCAACCGTCTATCTGAACAGTCTGTTCGTAATATGATTACCAACTATGCAATCGGTGCAGAAGTTCCGCTGCACATTACTCCGCATATGTTCCGCCATTCTTTTGCAACTCTACTACTTGAAGAAGACGTTGACATACGCTATATTCAACAAATGCTAGGTCACAGCTCCATTACCACAACGCAGATTTACACGCATACGAGTATCAACAAACAGAAGAATATTCTGTCTTCCAAACATCCGAGGAATAAACTTGAAATTGGGATATAATAAAAGCCTTGCGGGATTTTTTAACTCACAAGGCAATCAGAATAATTTATTCATTTTTTTCATAATCATTTTCTATTACATCTGAAATAAGATTTGAAAAATCAACAGCATTTTTTGAAGTAATAACAGGTTTTCCTGTTCTTTCCTCAATATCTTTTCGTGCATTTCCGGCTACTTCTCCGCCCTCCTTTGCAACACTTCTGTTTTCAGAAAATGATTGAGGATTTTTCTCCTTGGAAATCTCGGTTGTAGTAGCTTCTGCCAACATATTTAGAACCAATTCAAGCGTACCCATATTATCTCTCAAATTTTCCTTTTTAAGTCCTTTGAGATTTTTGTACTGCCGAGTTGTCATTCCTGACCAAGCTTTTGTAATTTCATCAGTCAGAATTGCATATTCTACACCTTGTTTCACGCCGTGAGAATCCCATTCGTCAGTAAGTTCTTTCCTCACCTGTATAGCTTGAAGTCGTTGATTTATCCACTCTCTGCTATATCCTTTTTTCAGATATGTTTCAAGGGCTCTCTCTATGGTAAGTTCAGGGTCTATGGTTTCATCAATTCTCTCTCGACCTACTTCTGCAAGCCACATTTTGAAAGGTTCTGCTTTTGGCGACGGGATTGACTGTATTAATCTTAAAAGCTGTTCTGTATTTGCAACATCTGTTTTGTAATTTTTACCATCCTTAGGAGATTGCATTTTCAGTTGTACGATATTTTCGTACAACTGATTTGCTCCTTCAGCTTTAAGCTTTCGCTTAAGATCGCTCCAGTAACGACGAGGTTCGTTACTGTCAGTCAGAACTGAAATTACATCAACTATGGAAAAATACCATTCTTCTTCCGACTCATTCCACGCAGTACGAATCTTTTTATCTTCAAAAATTTGTATTTTGTTTTCTTCACTCATATATTCACCCACTTCTAAGCTGAAAATATTATAGCAGAATAAATTTGTAAATTCAATCTATAAGTCTTTATAGAGATAAGAATTGTTCATAATTAAGGTCGAAGATAATCTCTAATTCGTATCCCCGTGATACTTTCACTTCTCTTATGAGCTGACAAGCTATCATTTTCTTCTGCTCCATTGTGGAGTTATCAAATTCATCAGCCCATGTTTTGAATTGTGAGTAATAAAAATCAAGCTTACCCATCGCATTTTGCTGATTGGCAAGCTTGAACTTTATATCATTTAATTCAATTTCTTTTAATGGAGTAAATCGTTTGTATTATCAATAGAAACTGACAGTATATCGGGAGCGAATCAGCTCTCACCAAGTAAAGAGCGTCCTATTTCAGCAGATAATTCAATTACCTGTCTTTTTAGTTTATCAATCTCTTTTTCAATCTTAGTTTGCTTTCTCTTATATTCCGATATTTCTGACTTATAGCGTTTTTCCAACGCTATATCTTTTGGCGTTGATTTGATTTTGGCGAGATAATCTCTCAGCGTTGCAAGCACGGCACCGTCAATTCTGTGTGCCACATACGCCGACTGTCCGTCACATGCTCCTCTTTTCATTGCTTTATTGGTACATATATACCGCTGTCTGCGAACTCTGTACTGACTGCCGTCTGCTCTATCATATTTATCAATGTAACTTGTTGATACCATCTTCTGACCGCAATGAGCGCAATAGATATTTCCGGAAAGTAATGTACTGCCTTTTGTAGTTCTTGCAATTTGTTTCTTCTCTTCATTTTTGTTAGAACGCTGACTTAATATAAATTGTGCTTGTTCATATACATTTTCATCAATGATGTGAAGTCTTTCTATATACGGTGATTCAACACCGCCTGATATAAAATAACCGCAGTACATCTTATTTTTCAAAATACGATTTACTGTGTTGCATTGAAATTTACTGTTGTTATGAGTTCGTATACCATGACTGTTCAAAAAGTCAGCCATTCGATATGAACCATAACCCTCTTTAACTGTCATCTCGAATATCTTCTTGACTATCGGAGCTTCATCATCGTCAACGACTATATCCATAAGTTCTTTTCCCTTTTTATTGACTTCACCGCTTTTTATAAGTTTGTAACCGAATGGTGCAACACCTCCGGTAAATTTGCCGTCTAACGTCATTTGGTTAAGGCGAGTTTTAACACGTGCTGACGTTTTCTGACTCTCACCGTTGGCTTGCCAAAATCGTATGTAATTCATAAGCTTGTCCACATGATTATCCATACGCTGTTCGCCCTCGTTAACGCTCCACACCTCTATGCCGTGCTTGATAAACCATTCGACGACAAACGGGGTTTCATCATCAATTCTGCCTATTCTGTCGAACATAAAGACAAGGAGCACATCGAATTCTTTCTTTTCTGCGGCGGCTTTCAAATCCTGAATAGCATCTCTGTCGCTTGCCGAAACCTTGAATCCCGACACACCTTTTTCCTGAAACTCTTTCAGAATGGTCCAGCCGTTGCGTTCTGCAAATTCTCTGCACGAGGTTTTCTGCATTGGAATATCATCTTTATCAACCTGACCTTTGGTTGATACTCTGTACAAGCAATATACTCTTTTCATTTCATCACCCTTTCATACGATTTTTGCAAACCAACAATACTACATAATTTCTATAATATCCAGCGAAATCTGAAAATGAACTTAAAGAAATTCAGCATCCAATCTGTGCGTTCATTCTGTTCTCAAATGTATCCAAAAGGTTTTCGAGAATATTCCTTTCAACATGGTTATTTCTGTTTTTAGAAAAGTAGATTGTGACCTTACAGTCATTTATAACAGATTCTATTTTGTGTTCAGAATCAATTTTATTTTCATTTATATAGTTTTCGTTCAAATTATCACCTGTTCCTTATTTTTTGTTTTTGTCATTTATATGATCTTTCATCTGCTCATCAGCTTTTGCCGCTGCATTGCACAAGCACATAAAAACTACACCTATAAAAGCACCGACAAAAAGTCCTATAATAAATCCCAATTAAAACACCTCTTTCATAAAGTTTATTTTTCACCGCCCGACAGCAGAAGATTTTTAATTTTCTGCTGTCGGGATAACATCAATCGTTTTGGATAGTTCTAAATTTCACACTATCCGATTGTCGCTATTTATCCTCAATGCCCTGCGACAAGGAACACATCAAACGGCTATTGCATTTAGCTCCATTGGAATTTCACCACCGTGGGGATCTCCCACAGCCGCCATCTTTGGTTGCGACGGTTCTATCACGCTCGACTTTTGACTTAACGGAAGTATCATTATCCCATCTGCCTGTCATCGCCGTCATTGAATTTGCCTTTCAATGTCTGAGTCCTGAAGATATATAAAATATGTTCGCTCATGTGGCTTGTCCGTTCCGAACAGCAGAAGGAAAGTATCTGATGTGCTGATATTAAATTTTCAAAGAGCAACGCCTGCTCTCAGAAAGAGAAACAGGCGAAAGGATTATTTATCCCTTCACCTGTTTCCTCACTTATAAGCTAAAACACACCCCTAATTTATAATTTTTCTAAAATATTTTTTATTTTTGCCACTGCACGATATACAGACCTTTGAACGCATTGATATGTACATCCTTCTTCATGAGATATTTCCTCAAAGGTTTTATCTTCAAAATAGTACTTTTTCAATCTGCGTTTTTGCACATCGGGCAATTTGCTTATTGCCATATGCAGATTCTCCGCATCCTGAGCTTTATCAAAGTATTCTTCTAACGGTTGTTCGCTTGAAACACTCTTTTGGTACAAGGTGTTTTCATCTACTTCGGAATGTTCCAAATGTCTGTCGTATTCATTCATCTGAGAAATATCTTCAAGTTCAAACTTATTAAAGCTATCAAATATTTTCTTAGACACCTCTACTTTCTGAATATGGTTATTAACATCAATAAACACAATATAATACTTTCCTTTTTCCGTATGTAATGTGTAAGGATTATACTTATCTTTTCTTCTTTTCGGACGTTTGTCCATTAGTTTTTCCTCCAATCAATCTGAATCTTTTATAATTCGGATTGATTGGAGGACTTCTGTTTCGAAAAATCATAATTGCCCTTTCTGCTTTCAACGCAAAAAGGGCAAAAAATAATGTCGACAGGTAATAGCATTAAAAGCTATAACTTGTCGACATTAATTAATAAAATATATAGTATTTAATTATATTTAGTTTTATAATAAATGGCTATAATATAATTTTATAAAAGATAAAATATCATATTCATTTTATCAAATTGCGCAAAGATTTTATATATTTTTCTTACAACATTTTTACTGAACCTTAATTTCTTAAAAGCACAAATTTACAAACTATCACAATAGAACTAATCTAATTATATATCTGTGTTAAAATACCCTTATCCATCATATATACTTCATCGCAAAGGACTTCAATATCCTCTTTATTATGACTGGCAAGTAAAATAGTTTTTCCTTGTTCTTTTAAGCTTAAAAACAGTTTTCGCATATCCTTTACTCCTTCATTATCAAGCCCATTCATAGGTTCATCAAGTATTAGAATATCTGGATCTTCCATAATTGCTTGTGCAATACCAAGTCTTTGACGCATACCCAGAGAATACTTTCCAACATGCTTTTTACTGTCAGGATTTAGTCCTACTAATTTTATTGTATCTTTAATATGTTCGTTGCTAATTTGATTCTTAATCATAGCTAAAAATTTAAGATTTTTGAAACCATTATAATTTGGCAAAAATCCGGGATTTTCAATAATTGCTCCGATATTATTTGGAATATCAATATCCTTTCTTAATATCTTATTATTAATTTTAACTGTACCTTTTGTAGGACTGATTAATCCGCATATACATTTAAACAACACGGTTTTTCCTGAACCGTTTCTTCCTATAATTCCTATAATATTACCTTTCTTAATCTTAATCGTAATATCATTTAACACTTTAGTGTCTTTAAAGGATTTACACAAATTTGTTATCTCTATCATGTTACTCATAGTTTATCTCTCCTCTATAATTTTTATATCAGAATGTTTATTTGATAAAACAATTATTACAAAAAGCACAATGATTATCAAACTATAGAATAATAATGCAAAATCAAAAGTCGGTAAATTATCTGATTTTGATATACTCAAATAATCAATATTAGACCATGATACCGGAGAAAACCACATCAAATATACAATATTTCTAGACAGTGGCTCACACAGTATAAAAAATACTGCCACGAATGTTCCCATAAATCTTGTTTTTATAATACTGTTTAAAGCATAAATGAGAAGACCCAAAAATACAGAATTTATTACTGATAAAATAAATGTAAACCACATAGCTTGTAATGGAGTAAAGTACATTGTGATTTTACTGCTTATTATCGCAATAACATTTTCGCTGGGATACATACTCAGTGTACCAATTGCATCTCCCCATTCAAAAGACCAACTAATATCAAATACAAATGGCAAAATACTAGCTAAAATTATAAACAAGTAATATAAAATTGAAAAGAATATAATATATATTACATTTCCTAATATTACAGCACTACGACCTGCTCTCATAATTATACTAATATGTGAAGAATTCACAAAAGGTGCATTACAAAACATTAGTACAGGACCAAGCAGTAATATTATTCTCATAAATTTTTGACCATTAAGGAAAGGGAAAAGCCATGGAGTAACTTTTGCATTTATATTCGCAGCATAATTAAATATATCTTTTTCGTATGTAAATATAAAAATTCCTACTACTGCAAAAATAATCCATATCCTATAATCTGTTAGTGATAATCTGATTTTTTGAATACAAACATTTAACCCTTTTCTAATTAAATTCATTATTGATTCTCCTTTGTACCATCACATTAAACAATTTTATAAAAACTAAAATTAACACTATGAAAAACAATAATGAATAAACGAAAGTTATTATTGCATTCCCACCTAGTATATTTGTACAATTGGTTAAATAATTGATATTTATAAATTTAGGTAAATAATCACATAAATTACCGATGAAGTAATAACTTATTAATGGCATTGCCAATGATACAAAATTATTTGGAATAATTGTAGAGAAAAACACTCCAATTATTACCCACACACTTGAAAACAATGAAAAAATAAGCAGTCTAATTATCAAGTAAATAATCGGATATCCATTTACTAAAAAACCATATGGCTCGGATGCAAAATTATTAACTGTTTGATTTGTAGATAAAGGCATAAAAAAAGAAAGTAAAAATGTTAATAATAAAAAACCTATAAAATTTACAGACATTGCCCCTACTACACTTGAAAGTATTTTAACTTTGCTATATTTTTTTATATTGCATCTTGTAATCACAGAATAAATATTTTTATTATTCCAATCCTCGCAAAATACCTCAACAAACGGGACTGATATAATTATCAAAATTAAATTCCTAAATATGCCAATTCCTAATAAATAATCTATTAATTCAATAATAGAAGTACTGTTTTCTGATGTGTGAGTAAAAATATATAATAAATCTTGATTGAAGCATAAAAGTGATACTGCCACAACAGCTATTGTGCATATTAGTGTTTTTATCGTTAGGAAATTCTTTTTCAAATCATTAATAAACATCCTCATCTTATCACCTTACCTGTAACTGCATCAATGATATAATACTGGGTACTATTAATGGTTGTGTTCCCTTTTTTGCTTTGTTCAGTAACACTTTCATCTGTTTTTACAATCCAAACCGGAGTTAATTCAGCTGTTTCTGCTGTAGAAGTTTTTTTGATTGGAAAATAACATGGTTCTAAACTAACAACAGTTACATCTGCCTTAATATTTTTATATTTATTATTTATTATATTAAATACTGTATCAGTATCAATTATGCTTTTATCTTTTGATAGTGTTTCTTTAATATCATACATACCATATGCACCAAACATTATTAACCCTTTAGAATTTACAACCGCATAAACTTCACCACCATATGAAGGTATTCCGTCTTGAAATATACTTATAAATCTATCACAATGATTTAGACTATTGGTCTGGGAATGAAACACAAATAAATAAGCCTCGTCACTTTTTGAAAATTTATATTTCATATTCATTTCTTTATACTCTTTTTCAGTATTGAGAGATGCACTGCGACTATTCAGTGATTTGCTATCCAAAGAGTAAATTTCAGGATTTTTATTAACCGGAAGATTCAGTTTATTCATTACTTTCATTACTGTTTCTAAAGCATCTTCTTTATCTATTGAACTAAGCTGTTTACTCTTAAAACAATCAGCCATATCTTCAAACCCAACAGGATAATCCTGTGATGTCAAAAAATAAGACAAATCGTCATAATCAGGAGTTGTATACTCAAAAAAATCTCTAAATACACTAAGATTTTCATTATCAGAGTTAAGAACATATGCAGGATAACCTGAATAATCTGTATTTGTATCTTTTAACACTTTTATATTATTTTTATCCTTTATAAATATTGATTTTAATTTGTTCCAATCAAAGTTAACCATTTCAGCTTTATAAGTATTAAAAGAATTAGCTTTCGGATATACAATATTTGCGTCAATATTAATAGAACTAAGACTCTTTTTGATATGACTTTCCTTTTTTACATTTGCCGTATCTAGTGTGGTTATTTTTGACTCTTGACTACTTTCAGAACTTGGAAAACAACCGGTAAAAATTGTAATTACACATATTACTAATACTATCAGTGAATAAATTTTTTTGCTCATATTAACTATTCCTTTCAAGTATTATAAAGCAAATGGTAAAGCTTTAACTTAACCATTTGCTTTATATTTTAAATATTAATTAAAAATCAAGGGCACCATACACCGCTTGCAGTTTGTAATATTGTTTGCAACTGAACTAATCATTAAAACTTTCTCAGTTTCTTGACAGCTTCAGGCAATTTTGATTGACCAAACCAATATCTGCAAGCGGTATTAGCTGACCGCTTAGCAGAATTATATGCAAGTTTTGCCGCTGCATTTTCAATTACCGTATTTACTTTCTTAATAAAAATGACCTCCCTATCTTTATATTTCTTTCGACTTGCATATATTAGCACAAAGTGCTGAATTAAAACTTAACTTGTAAAAATCTACCTATGTTTTTGTAAAAATTTAAAGTTTTGTGATGTTATTTGTTTCATTTTAGCCTTAAGTATGCTAAAATAACTCTAAAGTAGGTGAGTCAATGAATTTTAAAATTGCTGTTTGTGATGATGAGCAAATCATATGCTCAACTATGTATAATAAATTGCAAAATTTATCAAAATCAAAGTCGGTTATATTTGAGATCGACTGCTTCACTTCCGGCGAAGAGCTTTGTGATGAAATAAAACACACCAATTACGATTTGCTTTTTCTTGACATTGAACTGCCAAAAATGAATGGCGTTGCCGTAGGTCAATACATCAGAGAAACACTTAAAAATGAAACCATACAAATTGCATATATATCTTCAAAGCAAGAATACGCTATGGAACTGTTTGAAATGCGACCAATAAACTTTCTTGTTAAACCTTTGTCCGATGAAAAAATTGAGAATGTAATCGACAAATTCCTTCAACTTAACAAAATTGATACGGAAACATTTAATTTTAAAGCCGGACACAACTATTATAAAATACCGTTCTCGGATATTTTGTATTTTTGCAGCAACGGAAGAAAAATTAATATTGTTACATTGAAGAAAGAGTATGAATTTTACGGTTCGTTGGATAATATTTATAGTGAAGTGAAAAATAAAAAGTTTTTATTTGCACATAAATCATTTCTTGTTAACTTTAAATATATCCGCAAGTATCAATATGAACAGCTTACTATGTCAGACAATAAGATTATTCCTGTCAGTCAATCGCGCAGAAAAGCCGTACGTTCAATGTTTTTTGAATTTGAAGGGAGCGATTTGATTTGACGTCAATTTTAGATGCTATTGTATATTTATTCATAAACGCCTTTGACACTTATTTAATGTATTTGTTTATGAGATTATTTTTTAAAAATGATTTTATAAGCAAAAAAGCCGCGGTTTTTGTTTATTCCCTGTACTATGTGGTATCTACACTTGTCTACGCTTTATTTTCATTTGTTTTCCTAAATATGATAAGTTCAATAATAGTAACCTTTATTGTAACCTTGTGCTACAGATCAAAAATTTCTAAAAAAATAATTGTAACATTATTGAACTATGCTACCATGAATATCTGCGAGGGTGTGGTTGCCGCCGCTATAGGATTAGGCGGCGTAGATGTTTTTGAAATTTCCCACTACGGCGACAGTTTTTGCCTTATTGCAGTTGCACTTTTGGACTTTGCAGTTATTAAAATCATTGGTAAATTTCAAAATTTAAACAGCAATGCCCCTATACCGCATACCTTTTCTATAATTGCAATTCTTGTTCCGTGTGTTTCTGTGCTTTTTGAAATTCTATTATTTATGCAGAAAAATGTAAGTGATTTAGTTTATGCTCTTTCGTTAATTTGCGTTGTTTCCCTTAACTTTTTGTTAATATATCTCTACGACTCCATTTCGAAGCTCTTTGATAAAAAAATAGAAACTGAAATGGCAAAGCAGGAAACAAAATATTATCACAAACAAGCTGAGCTTATTCAAAATAATTCTCAGGAAATAAAACAGCTTCGCCACGATATGAAAAATTACACAATAGCTTTGAGTGAGCTTATTAAAAACAATGAAAATGAAAAAGCGCTTAAATACATATCATCGGTTTCCGGCATTTTAGAACCGGCTAAAATCTACTGTAATACAGGCATCTTGTCCATTGACAGCATTGTAAATTATAAATTTACAAGAGCAGAAGAAATAGGTATTTCCGTTGATTCCGAGATAACGATTCCCAATAATTTGAATTTGAACTCTAATGATTTAGTCGCTATACTTGGAAATCTGCTTGATAACGCTATAGAAGCGTCCTCAAAAGCCGAGAATAAATATATTAAATTCCGTACGTCATATGACAGAGGAACGGTTTTAATAGTCCTTACAAACAGCTATAACGGTGAGCTTAACTTTGAGGGCAAATCCTACAAAACCACGAAAGAAGATAATAAGGCAATTCACGGCATAGGATTAAAAAGTATAAAATCCGCAGTAGAAAAATACAACGGAGCAATGAAAGTAACTCATACCGATACTGAATTTTCTGTAAGAATATTACTGTTTAACTAATCTAAACAGCAAACTGCTCTTGCCTCCTTGTTCACGGTAGCGTTGAGTGGTTGTGAGCAGACCGGCGTTATTTAAATCTTTAATAGCTCTGCGGACGGTAGCAGGCGACAATTTAATGTCGCCTGCTATTTTGTTTACTGAGGGTCAGCATTCGCCGTTTTTATTAGCTCGGTCGTGGAGGTAGGTATATACGGCAACGGCTCGGTGAGGCAAGTCCATTTGATAGAGATAAGTTAATCTACTCATTGCTGTTATCCTCCTGAGGTGGTCGCTCGGTTCTTATGACTACTTTTCTTTGCTTGTCTGCGTTCTGTTCAACGCTTGAATTTTCGTATTCTTCTATAGACTTGTCTTGCTGTTCAGAATCAATAGCATCTTCACTGTCGGCGTGTTCTGTATTTGGTGAGGTCTTTAGGTTTTCGTTTTTCTTCTTTTTCTCACCGCTTACTTCATCAAAATCCGAATCAGTTGCAGGCTGTTCAAGATAGTGAGGATAGTATTTCTGAATTATGTTATTGAACAACTCCGAACGGTTTGCATAGTGAACTTCACGATTTCCGTTTTCCATGACCTCATACTTTTCTTCAAATTCTATGCCCCATTTAAAGAAAAGCTTTAGCTTAACTTTCATCGGATAAAATCCTGTTTTCATCACTACAAACGTTCCTTTTGGAAGTGACTTCAATTCATCGGGAGTCATCAAAGCTCTTTCTATCATCTGCAAGGATTGCGACGGATCGTTTTTGCTCCTGCTTACAGAACCACTCATAACAGTTCTTGAACCAAGTGCTTTTGACAGCACTTCCGCACTTGTGCTGTTGGGTGCAAATCCACCGAAGATTGTAAGCTGTGTGTTGTCGATAATTACATCAGCCCCCTCTTTGCCGTAATTTTTCTCAAGCTGTGCAAAGGATTGAATTATTGGCACTATCTGTAACCGCCTTGAACGGGAGGCAGAGAACATCATCTCGGCTGAATCAATCTTTGGCAAGGTTCCAAATTCATCGCAGAAGAACACACAGCGGTTTTTCAGTACACCGCCGTTTTCATCTGCAACTGAATGTATTTCACGGTAGAGCTGTTGGATAATCAGCGAAACCATAAAAAAGGTGTTGGGATTTTCCTCCGGCATTACAATGAAGATTGCACACTTTTCATTGCAGAATTTTTCAGCGTCAATCTCTGTATCAAAACACAAAAGCTGTTCAAGCTCGGAGTCGAGAAAAGCATTCAGCCTTGAAAGTGCCGTACTCATAACGCTCGACATACTCTGCTCGGCTGTGTTCAGCGCCGCCCCTGCAAACCATTTTGCTTTGTGGTCGTCGGGAAGATAGTCCATTAATAGCTGAAACTGATTTTTGCCTTTCTTGTTGGTCGGGGCGAGTAATTCCTGAATGATTTTGAATACCGAAACAATATGCCTTTCTTCAGGTTCGCAGAATTCCGAAACAAGCAGAATGGTTGCTGTTAAAAGTCCCTCTGCCGCATCATAAAAGTAAGCGTTCTGTCCGAATGAAGCCGAGTCCATTCCTGAAATAATAATCGTTTTTGAAATGATTTTCGCATATTTTTCTGCTCTTGCCTTGTAAACAAGCTGTTCGGGTTCAGCTTTGTATAAGTCCATATATTTGTTTACGAGGTGCAGAAGATTGTTACCATGGGAGCGTGTGGGATTACGCAAATCTATGACTGAAATTTTGTAGCCGTAATACTTTTCTGCAATCGTTCCGTAATTGCGAACAATATCGCCTTTGGTGTCGGTTGATAAAAATGACATACCCGTTGCACAGGCATATTCAATACAAGGATAAAGCCAATATGCGGTCTTGCCGACACCTGCCGCACCAATCATCAGAGCATGCACATCTCCTGTATCAACCATTGCGGTTGTTCCTTTTCTACTGTTCTTGCAACCGACAACTATACCTTGCTCCTTTGGTCTGCTGTCGGGAATTGTACGCCATTCATTTGGTTTAAAATCAATTTGTTTGTACGTTCTCTTTATCTCTTTTTTAGTTGCCCAACGAGCCGTGCCGTGCTGACCTTGTCCGACAGTTTTGTTTTTTATTCGGTTAAGAGAATAGTTATTACCAACTGTTGTAATAATCACAAACAAAGCCAACATTGAACCTGTTACAATTATCAAAGTTACAATACCTGATGGCATATTGGCTCATCTCCTTTTTCTGAAAAAGTTAAATCCTCGTTCCAATCTTTGTAAGTCGGAACGAGGATTTCGTTTTGGATATTCAGTTTGTCGGCTATGCGTTTGTTGGCGGTCTGTCCTGCTTCGTCATTGTCAAAGCAAAGAAAAACATTTTTGATATTCGGATTGTCATTAAGACATTGAAAAAGCACCCTGTCCGAAACGGAACAGGATGCCGCATAGCTGTGCCTTTTCCAATTTTCTTTGTGCATTGAAATGTAGGAAAGCATATCAATAGGAGCCTCAAATAAAAATATCTTGTTGCTTGTACCGTGCCAGTGGAAGCTGAACTCAGGTTGACTGCCTGCAACATTTCCCTTGTACGAATTACTTGTTACTGTTCCTCTCTTGTGTGCGTGGCGAGGTTTACCGTTTGAATCATAGCCTACAAAGATAGCGTTGTGATAATCGGCAGATTCATAAATCATTTTCTTTCTGACAAACTCAAAAAGCACATCTTTATCAATTCCACGAGTCAACAGCAGATAAGAAAAAACTCTGCTCATCCTGTCATTCCTTGGTGGTAGTATAAATGGCTTTTGCTCTCGTTCTGTGGTCTGCAAATTTACTATTTGACCGCCACCGTTATTCAAAAGCATTTCCACCGCTTCGGCATAGTCCTTGTTATAAAATCTGCGGACAAAATCAACCGCATCACCGCCTTTCTGTTCGTACTGATGATACCAGAGGTGCCCTCTGATTGTAACCTTTTGCGAGCCGTCAAGCCATTCATATTCTGAACCTGATTTCTTGACTTTCTCGCCATGACTGATTAAAAAATCAGCAAGGTCTGTTCGCCTTGCCTGTTCTCTTTGTTCTTTTGTAAAGTTAATATATTTTGACATTTTATCACATCCTTTATATTTTTTCTTTCTGCTGTAATATCTTATATTGGGTAGTTCTTCTCTTATCACCGTGACAGGTGGCACCTGTCAGCGTTTGGGTGTACATTCCCCTTGGCGGAATACTGATTTTTCTAATAGACTATTTTCCTGATATATGGTAAGATAATCATAAAATTAATGCTTGAATAATCTATTTTCCAAAAGGAGTGAGCACAACTTTGACTAAATTAATTTTTATTGAAGGAGTTTCAGGAGTAGGTAAATCAACAATGGTTCAAACACTCCAAAAAGAATTAACGGGTTTAGGATATAAAGTAAAATCATATTTAGAGGGAGATTATACAAATCCAATAGACTTTTATTACATTGCATATTTTACAGCGCACGAATATGAAAAACTATGTTACAAATATAGTCATAATAGAGAAATTATCAATATGAATACAATAAAAGTAGATGATATAAGGCTAATAAGATATGCTCACGGTAAAGAATTTATATTTGAAGAACCTCTGCTTTCTACGCTCATAGAGAATGAATTTTGTTATCATCCAAAGAAAATAATCCCAATAGATAAATATATTTCTGTTTATACAAAGATATGGAATAAATATTCGGAATCTTTAAAAGGGGAATTTGACTTTGTAATTTTTGATGGTTCTTTACTTCATCATCCAGTTAATGATATGATCAACAATTACCATATTACAGGAGAACAAGCTGTACCTTTTATTACCGCGCTCCTTAATGCTATTGAATTAACAGAAAAATACATTTTTTACTTAAAAACTGATAATATATCAATACAGTTACAAATAGCTTATAAAGACCGTCAGCGTCCAAAACCAACAGGTAAACAGATTGAATTTTGGGAAAGAAGATTTAAAGAGGATATAATTGTTCTAAATTCAATAAAAGAAAATTACCAAACACTTGATATTTCTAATAATTGTTGGGACAAAGCAAAAAAGGAAATATTATTTAAAATACACTATATTCGTCAAACTTGATTTATTAATACCCCAATTACATTTTCAAACCTTGATCCCGTTTCTTATCATTAATCTTCTGTTGTAATTTCTTATCCGTCCTCTGTGCTTTCTGCTTTTCTTCAAAGCGAAGCCTATTTTGAATCATATTGCAGAGTTGACGCAGGAGATAGAGTGAGGAAACTGCAACGCTGTTGCGGTTGGCTTTAATTGAATAACGAGGATATAAAATGCCTCTGTCTGAATCAAGATCTGATTTGGCAGAGGTGTTTTCTTCATTTTCTAAGAGATTTGAAACAGGTTCCTCGTCTGTATTCTCGATTTTCTCAATCTCATCTTCGGTGATATTTAATTTCAACGCTTCCTTGATTACCGCATTCCTGATTGACTTAAAGTCCTTGTTATGGACAAGCGGAATCCTGTCGGGCACTTCATCCGTGTAGGTGCGGATTGTATTTTCCTTTTGCTCATACCATAAATCATACAGCTTTTTAATTCTGCTGTCGTTGGCAAGCTCTTCAACAATAGAATTCACCAGTGCTTTCACATCGGGTTTCAGATAGCCGTAAACCTTTTTACCTTTCGTTTTTGAAAGCCTGTCGGCAAGCTCCAATAGCTTATGCTGAGTTGATGTACTGATATATATTTCAGAGTTTATTTTTGAAACCAAATCTTCTACAATATCCTTTGCCTCGGCTCGGAGTTTGTCCCTGTGTTCGGCTTGCTTCTGATAAATACTTATCAAGTCCTGACGGAAGATTACCTTTGCAAGGTTTGACTTGATATTTTCAATGCCTTTTTCAGTCAGATACGCTTCGTTCGGCTTTGTTGAATATGCAATCATATGAATGTGCGGATGATGACCCTCGTTATGAAACGCCGCATACCATCGGAAATTTTCGGGAGCGATTTTCATATTTTCCGCTATCATATTTCTTTGTGAGCGAATGAGATTCATCCAAGCTTTTGCATTGTTATAGCCCAGCCGTTCCGCATCTTCTCGCTTTAGAGAAATGATATGAGTCCATACATTACTCTTGCTTTCTGCAACCTCTTTCTGCACATTAGATAAAACTATCGGCACACCGTCATCGGTAAATAAGCCGTGTGAAGAAATTTTCTCAACCCTCGGGCGCTGTGCAATGTAGTTTACATATTTCTCACGATCACCGAATAGTTCTGCATGGGTTTCGGCAATCCGCAAAATCAATTCATCTGCATTACCTCTGTTCGGCTTATCAAGATAATCCTGATACTCATACAAGTCCTTTGAATCGGGATAATCAGAAATCAATTTCTTAATAATCTGCTTTTGTTTTTCAGTCGCTTCCATGAACTTTTGTGTGCTGTCAGCCTTTTCAACTCCGTCACGAGTCGCAATGTAGGAAACATAATTTCCAATATGAGTTTTGGAATTCGGCTTGATGTAGGGCGATTTCATAATAATTCTCGGCATAGCTTACCCTTTCTGAAACCTTACAGCATCATCAAACTTATATTTACCGCTGTTTCGTTTGACCTCATCAACACATATTTTTCTTAAATCTCTCAGCTGACCTTCCGTAATATCATTGGTCGCCGCAACAACATGCATCAGCATGGCAAGTTCCACACCTTGCTTGAAGAGAACTCTTGCGAGCCTGTCCTCAGTATCAAGAATTTTTGAACTGATGACAGATTCAAGTGCAGGAGTAAGCACACGACTTACATTTTTTGAGTTTAGCCACGCAATGTAAAATTCTATTGCATCGGATATGAATTCACTTCGTGATGTTGCATTGGTTATTGAGATTGCATTATCACAGGTATTAAGCAAATCCTGATTGATATACAGTCCTATTCTCTTTGAATCGTTGTCCATTTTTCACCTTTCCTTTCAGTAACACTTCGGGTATTCAGAGAAAACCTCATCAAAACGGCAAAATCGGGCAGTTCGGAATACAAGCGGTAACACAATCCGAAAAATGTAACACCTTTGAAAATCCCCGAACGGCGTTGCCGGTCGGTGTGTTTCGGCGAATCCGTGCTTGCACGGAATACGCCTTTATCCTGCTTGATTTTCTACCCTGTATATACCACCCGATTTGCCATTTTTACTTACTCTATAACTTCGCCACAAATCGCCTGGCTTCGGCTTTATTTAGTTTTTAGATAACGTCTCGCCTTCTCGTTAAAAAGCCGACGCGGGGCGAATGTGGCGAAAGTTTCGCCGATTATTCCTTATTCATAACCTTGCCGTTTACGACTTCAAAATTGCAGTCGATATATGAGAGTTTGTACTCTTTAACTTCACGACTTAGTATATTGAACATTTCCTGTTCCAGATTCAGAGAATTGTATTTCACATCATCATTTAATGTGTCATAGCATATCCATTCTTTGCTGTCGGGAGTATCCTTTACAAGAATGTCATACCCCATCATCATACAATCAGGTGTGGGAAATATTATTGCATTGATTTTTACACAACCTACTGTGAGAGATGCAAATAACTTTTCGTGCTTGTCCTTTGGATTTTCAGAAAGTATCTTTCTGACTTCTTGTGTTGATAAATACCTTCTAAAAATATATTTATCTCCAAGTTGCTTTTTCAGTTTCTTTCTCTCATTCACAATTTCATACCTTCCATATCAAAACCTTCATCGTCAAATAAATTTGGCTCACTGTTTTGTTCTTCCACGAATCTATCTGCGCTGTTCTTCACTGCATCTTTAAACACACTGTCATCAAGATTGCAATCATGGTAGCCCTGAAGAACTGTGTAATAGTAATTGCTATTGGGCAAGCCGAACTTTTGCTTTAAGTCCATAATGTAAACCATAGCAGATAATTCTTCTCCGTTATTCATCATGACAGGAACATCCTGTTTAAAATAGTGTGAGGGATAACCCTCGTATCGGTCAAGTCGCATTTCATCAATAGGTTTTATATCCCATACAGCAACGGGAACAGATTTTCCTTTGCAAGGTGTGATAGTTGCATATGCTCCGGTCGGCATACCTTTAAACTGCAATTCATAATTTTCTATCACTCCTGTTCCTACAAGAGTTGCAGTTGGACAACGATATGCCATTTGTTTTAAATTCAAGTTGCTTCCATAGGCAACATATAACTTACTCATAATTTTTCCTCCTTACATTCTCATAACTAAACCCGAAGTTTCTTCCTGTTCATCATTTGAAACAGAATTCACTTCGGGTTCTGAATTTATATTTTCATTTATACTGTTCTGCAAGACTTCAAGTCTTTTCTGTGCAAGCCTTTCCTTTTGCTTTTCAGCCTGTGCAGGATCTTTCCACGCAATATTGCCGTCAAGATTTTTCAGCAGATGATGACGGGCGGTTTTGAATTCATCACCGATAAGACCTAACCTCAACAGCCAAGTACGGAAAGTATATTTTTCGTTATCCGATACTGTTTTTGTATGTCGTGCAGACTTCTGAATTAAAGCCTGATGACTTATTGCAAGACAAAGCTGAATTGCACTTTTCACTTCTCCTGCATGTAGTGTTGAATTGAACAGGCGAAATTCAATAGTACCCTTACTGAACACGCTGTGCAAATTCAAACCGTGATAACGGCTGTCATCATAGTGTCTGTAGCTGTAGTCACCGCCGTCATACCACATTGATTTTAGTTGTTCCATTGAAAGTGGAGGTCGGTTATTGATTTCATCAAGAAATCTTGTATCCATCTTCTGACAGTAATGCTCACGGCTAACATTCACTTTAAGCGACTTGTAGAGCAAGTCCTCTTTTGATGCCATAATATTAACTATATTGCGAAGTGTTTTCGGGGTATGCGGAGCCGCATTAATATGGCAATGCAAACCACAGCTTGAGTTGACTCTCGCTCCTGCGCCACGAAGCTTTCTGACAAGCTCCTGTATAGTTTCTATATCATCATAGTTACAAATGGGAGTGACAAACTCTACCGAGTACAGAGAGCTTGCATTCTGTCCCGAACGGTTTTCACATCTAACGCTTGCGTCACGCATAATCTTCCACATTCTGCCGTCATTATCACGGACAGAATAAGCGTCATAACAGCCGCCGACATGAGTTGCGTCTGTATGAAAATAACCGGCAATCACTTTCGCCGCAGTACTGCGAGTGATGCCGGTCATTTCGATTTCTATTCCGAAATTCTGATTTTTCAAGTTACCACCTCGGTATTTTCTTCCTGTGGCTTTGGCTTTTTAGGCTTAGGTGTTTTTACCTGTGAACCTTTCATATCAATGAACTCCCTGACATTTGCAGGAACATATTTTGAGTACAAAGTATCAACCGATTTTTCAAGTTCTTCTTTGAAATTCAAATCACGCTGTGACATATACAGCTTGACAGCAGACAGTTTTTCATCATCATACATTATGCTTACGCTTGTTTTCTTCATTACTTTTTACTCTCCTTATCCTTAATATATTTGATATTTGGTATTTTCATCCACTTAGTCCATCCACGATTTTTAAGCTGAGTTTTCACAACTCCGTAGGCTGTGCCTTGTGCTTCAATAACTTCGCCGTTGCCAACATACACACCTATGTGACCGTCCATCCATACAGCAAGACCTGGTATATCGGGCATAGTTGAGATTGTACCGCCTTCTTTCACATTGTTCCAGATTGTATTCGCACCACAATCAGTAAAGCCGTTTGAACCGACTGTTATCTGACCGCTATCGGCATTGTACCAAGCGTATGACTTAATCAGTCCTATGCAATCAACAACTCGTTTGCCCAGCCACTTTTTACCGACAGTTCTCATCTCTCCGCCAGCCTCGTTGTTGCCGGGAAACAGGCTCGCCTGCTGATTGAGATACTGCTCTGTGCAAATCTGACCGTAACCTCCATAGACATAGCCCCAACCGTTTTTGTATGCGTTCTCGCACCACTTAACAAGGTCAAGATTATTCTTTGTTGATTTATCGGTGAAGCCTGCCGTACTGATTTCAGCACCTTTGATTGACTGCATCATCTTCTGAAACTCTGCGTACTCAATCTCCGTTCCAAACTTTGCATTGACAGTCTTAATCAAGTCTCCATCAGACTGATTCTTTTTAAAGCAGAAAACAAAGTTTTTTACAAAATCTTTGTCCTTTGATTTATCAGACAGAAAAAACAGATATATTACCTCTGCCTGCGTGTTGCAATCAGACAGTTTCTTTTTATCAAGCTGAGTTTCGACCTCGGACATTGTGTCATTTATAAGCTGAAATTTTTCCATTTGCTCATCAGAAATGTTTTGTTGTATAGACTGATTGAGCTTATCGGTATCAATGTTCATACTTCCGTTAAAAATGGAAATAACAGCAACAATCGGCATAATCAAAACTATGATTATGCCGATTACTATTCCGCTTATTGTTTTTAAAACTTTTTTGTCTGTCAGCAGAGAAACTGCTATTTTCTTTAGTGCCGCACCTATTGTGGCAGACATTGTATCACCTCCGTAATACAAAAAATCCGATTGAAATTCATTTAAGAAAATCAATCGGATTTAATCATTATATTTATCAAGTCACTTTATATGAATCCGCAATATCATCCCAGCGAGGAATATTTAGCCTTGTACCATAAAATGCTTCATAACTATCAAGAAATCTCTGTTTCCAACTTGCAGAGTTTACACGAGTATCAGGATTCTGCCACACAGTCTGTTCGATAGCAGAAATGAAGTCTTCTAAATTACGAAAAATAGTAAAATCTCTATGTCTTGTACTATACCAAACACCTGGACGAATTTTATTTACAACATTGTTTTTTACTTGCAAGTTAAGAGGCCAATTTTTCATTCGTCTTGTAATCTCCCATACTTTCTTCAACCACACATCCTTTACAGTTACAATACCATCGTCACTCATATCATAACCAAAAATTAGATAATCTGCATGTAGCATATAAGGATGAACAATAATTTCTCTTTGATATGCTCTAAAATCAGCAATATCAAATCCTGGGCTTGCAGAACGATTAAATGCTTTAACTTCCAACAGATTCTTTGTTAAGTCATCAGGATTTAGGAAAAAATCTGGTGGCATCTGTGTGTTTTCACTAGGAGCATATTCTATTTCGTTTTTATCAAGCCAACCTTGCACCCATTCTTGAATGATATTACCAACAACATCCTTTTGCTTTACAATAATATTGACATCACCAAACTCAAAAGTAATTCTGCCTTCAATATCAAGTATATGGTCATCATTAATTAGTTTATCATATACCTGTTGTGCTGTTAATCTCATAATTTTGCACCATCCTTTGCATAAATTTCCAGCATACGACTTGCCACAGCCTTAATAACAGGTACTACGACCGTATTTCCAAGCAAATCATATCCATTTTCAATAGTTGTATCAAATTTATAATCATCAGGATATCCAAATAATCTTAAACCCTCACGCAAAGTCAATTGACGGATGCCTTTTCCATCTGGTACAAACAAATGTTGCATATCCATCGCTACCAAGGTGGGAGCAACATCCTGAGGATCTAAAATCTTATTAACTTCAAATGACATTTTACCTGCAACAATATTGTAGCCAAGAGGTAATGTTACATCTTGTACTCTTTTATTATCTACTTTCTTTTTAGGATGTTCTTTGCGAAGGTACTTTAACTTTACTAAATGTTCAAGCATTTTCTTAAGATTCGTGGCATCATAAAAAGTACGAATTTGATCAATCGTAAGGGGCATTCCGTCCATCCAATCAATACCAAATTCTTCAGCCCATTTCTTTTTTCTTCGTTCTTTCAACATTTGATTAAGTAGTTCTTTTTCTTGCTCAGATGTAACTCCCTTATAATCAATATCCCAACTATGAATATTATTTTCTCCTCCACGCTTATCTTTTATTGACTTCCCATACAAATCTTTAACAGAATAATGTGAAAGAAGTAACTTTACAAATTCACTATTCGAAGTAGGAACACCACTTTCTAAAACATTGGCAAGAATAGAATTTGTACGAGGGAATTTTTCAAGATTTGGGGCAACTTTTTTAGTTCCAACTATATAAATTCTCTTACGATTTTGTGGAACTCCAAAATACCGTGCATTGAGCACTTTCCATGAAACCTTATAATCTAAAGATTCTAAATGTTTTAAAATAGTTTTTAAAGTATTTCCGATTTTATCGTGTGGATTCTTTCTATCGTGATTTACTAATCCTTCAACATTTTCTAGTATAAAGCCATATGGATTTCGTTTCGAAAGTATTCTCTCAACTTCAAAGAACAATGTTCCTCTGGTATCTTGAAAGCCTAAACGTTTTCCTGCAGCAGAAAAAGCTTGACAAGGAAAACCGGCAAGTAAAAAATCAAAAGAGGGTATGTCTTTCTCATTAACCTGTGTAATATCGCCATAAATTTTTTCGTTAGGATGATTTTGAGTTAGTATATCAACAGCATACGGTTTTATCTCTGATGTAAATACACATTCTGATTCATAACCTTTTTCAGCACAAGCAAGTTCAAATCCCTTACGGATACCGCCAATACCAGCGAATAGGTCAATAAATCGAATTTTGCCCATTATCTTTCCTCCTACACATAACAATACCTATTGAATTTTATCACAACAAGTATTGTTTTTCAAGTCTTTTGCTATTTAAAAAGAATATTTAAGATGATTTGAAAATTTCATCTTCCCCCGGCACTACCGAAAATCTCTGCTTTGTATTCCGGTGCCTGAACAAGTAACAAATACCTTTCATTACCGCATCTATACAGGCAAGTGCCTCTTTCTGCAAACTTGATTAAGTCGTATTCGTTTGGCTCAATCATTAAAGCATCTTCAAAGTCCTTTGGATTGATGTTGCCCGGGTAGAACAGAAAGTGATGAGTTGGAATTGAGAAAAGCGGTTTTGTGAACTCCTTAATACTCGGAATCAGAAAATCATCAATGTTCTGACTTGCTAAAATCACCGCTGAATCCTTTTTACGCACACGCTTCATTGCGTTTCGTATATACTCAATGGCTATTGGGTTTGAAAGAAAAAGATACATTTCATCTATTGATGCAACTGTGTTTCCCTCTCCAAGGAGCTTGTTACTCATATATGAGAGGATATTAAAAAGCATAGCGTCTTTTAGTCTTTTGTTTGTGTCGAGTAATCCCTTTACTCCAAAACACAATAAGCTGTCATCTGTGATGTTCGTATGACCGTTAAAGTACTTGCTTTCGGAACCTACACACATACTGTGAATACCCAAACAAACCTCCTGCAAAACTTCTTCTGTGTAGAGGTATTTTCTCTTGCGGTCATAGGTCATATATTCTTCTTCGCATAAGTCGTAAAAGTCACTCATTACAGGAAAGTCTGACGGTTTCTTTGCGCTGTAATCCGTTGAGTCTGTAATGCCGAATCTTGCATATAGTTTCATAAGCAGAATTTCAATGGTATCAAGCTGAACATCTGTAAAGTCTTTGTAGGCTCTGAAAAAATCCTTTAAAAACGCAATGTGTTGTGACAATCGGGTAGCTTTGTTAAACGCATCAGGTGCATCTTTGTCAATATCACCTTGACCTGTATTCCAAGCCTTAGGTTCAAGAGGGTTTATCTTGTATCTGCCTGACATAAAGTCAATGTAACAACCGCCAAGTGAGTTGGTAAGGTTCTCATACTCTGATTCAGGGTCAAGACAAACAATTTTCTTTCCACTTTCACGAATGTTTGTGAGAATGAGTTTCAACAAATAACTTTTTCCTTGCCCTGAGTTGCCGAGAATCAGTATGTTTGAATTTGTCTTGTCCTCTGTTCGTCTGTCAAAGTCAACAAGAATATTCGTGCCGTATTTATCTCGTCCGATATATAAGCCGTTGGGGTCTGTCTTACCTGAGAAGTTAAACGGGAACAGATTCGCAACAGAACTTGCCGGCAACACCCTTTCATAAAGACTGCCGAATTGATTTGAACCTATGGGTAGGGCAGACAAGAAACCTTCCTTTTGACGAAGTGTAAGTCTGTCAACCACGATATTTGAACGGGTAAGCTCCATTACAATATTGGTTTGAAGTTCCTTTAGTTTCTGTTTGCTCTTGGCTTTCAGTTCAATAAATACCGAACAATGCAAAAGAGGTTCTTTGTTCTTGTGCATATTTGCAATGAGGGTAACAACATCCTGAAGGTTGCCCTGTGCCTCAATGGTTTCGTTCACATCATTACCGCTTGATTTCAGTTTGTTTTTGCGTGTGGCGTTCTGTATGATTTTTCTCTGCTCCATACTTTCCACAAGTCTGTGATAAATGCGAAGCGTTACACAATTTCTGTCGGCAAGTTGAGAAAGTATTGCCTGTTCCTCCGTTGAGGTGGGATATTCACGCACCGCCCACACACTGCGATATGAGTCCCCCACAATGTAGTGATCGGTAAAGAACTTTATTGTTGACGGCAGAATCATATCAAAGAAATCTTTAGTGTAGATTTCCTCTGCCTGCTGTGGTGTAAATACCTTTGGTTTTATTTTAAACAGTCCCATTTTTACCTCCTTAGTTTCGTGCCGCCAACACAAGTATGCGATCATCCTGATTATTACCGTAACAGGTTGACAGCGTTAACATCTGCTGACCGTATTTTGGTGCGATACCTGTTTCATAAATAGATTTTTCTTTTGCGTATTCAACCATAGAATTGTACCTGTTTTCTGTAAGTGCTGATGTAAACCTGTACCATTCATCATCAGACTTAACTTTCAGAACAGAAAAGACGGTATATGCAGATACACCGTCTTTTGTTTCAAGTACAACTGCTTTGTGTTCATCTCTGTATGAAGAGCTTGTATAGTTGCAAAGGTCAGCAAACATTGTGCCGTTGTTCATACGGTGTCCGTAAATTATGAGGTTTTTGCTGTCGGTTGAACATCTGCTATCCAAAAAAGGCACACCGCTAAGGCTGTATTCACCGTAAAAGTTTTTATTCAGATACTTTTGCGAATTATCGGGTGTGTGCATAACAGGATAGTTTATGTTTGTGCCTGCTATGCTTATCCAACCGAAGCATTCGGAATTCATCGCAATTAATTCTGATATTGAATGTGGCTGATAATCAGTTGCGTAATACATAGGTTGTTCAGACCTGTTTTCAACATCAGAACCACTGATTTTTATGATATTAGGTTTTCTGGTGATTTCTGTTTCTGTTGTTTTTTCCGTAACAATGTCTGCAAGCTGTCTGAATTCTTCTTTTTCTTTGTTTTCGGTGTAAAGCTGTGAGAACACCGAAATAAGACAGGTAATTAAAATTGCAGAAAATATACCTATAACAATTCCCATTTGGATTTTCCCTTTATGCTTCTTCATTTTCAGCCTCCGAAATATATTGTTCGCCGTCATAGTCAGGCATAAGGTCACCGTTCATACTTGCATCAAAATAGATTGCGAGAAACCGCTTGATGTCACCTTTGCTCATTCGTGTTACCTCAAAGCCTTGGTCTGCAATGATTTTTTCAATTCTGTTTGCTTTCTGCAACACATTTTCCGCCTTTGTAGATTTGCACCTTGCAATGAACAAAAACTGTCTTGCTGTTGAAGTTTCCGTCTGAATACTGTCGAGAAATTTCAAATCCTTGTTCAGAATCTTTCTGACCTTTTCATTACTTTCTTCTTCAATTCTGTCTTTGATATAGCTTTTGTTTGTGTCAAAACACTCACAGGAATCGGTACAGGTTATCTCAATATCAGGCACAGCAGAAAGAATCATCATAAGGTGACGAATCTTGATTTCAATGTTGATGTGCGACAACACAGAAATATTTGTAGGCTGTACCATAAAGAAAACAAGCTCGTCTTTACCAACCTTTAAGCCGTTTTTGGTAAAGGTCTTTATACCGATTAAGTCCTGCGTTGATTTGCCCTTCCTTTTTTTCTTAATTCTTGATTTACGCATTTTGTGTTTTTCCTCCATATCATAGTAATTTCGCAAGCACACAAAACTTGTTAACAACAAGCCAAGTGTGCGAATTGGGTGCAGCGTCACGCTGCCCATATAAACTCTTGTTGTGTTGAAATAAAATACTTCACTGCATAGCGAATAAAATCAAGCACGGTTGTATCTTCAAGTCGGATTGAGAAAAATCCGAAGCAGAGTGTTACTGCAAGCGGTACTATTATCCTCGTCTGTGCAAGTATAAGGATTGATAATAAAAGCGCTATGCTCATTATTGCAAAATCTCTCAAACTCCACAGCCATAAGTTGGCTGTGGCTTTTAAGTTTTTCGGATATAAATATGTGTTCATTTAATTCTCCTCATTTCGTAGCTCTCGCTACACTTCTTGTTAGATTTACTGCTGTTGTAGTTGCGTGAACAATGCTTGTCATATTCACCTTTACAGATGAATCAAGACCAAACTGCTGTGCTATTCTCGGTACTTCGTTTGCCGACAGCATAATGCCTAACCCCAACAACATATTACCGGGAAATGTGAGAAGTCCGAGGAACAACAGAGTTGTCTGCAAAAATGCCGTTAAGCAAAGTGCCGCAATTTGTTTCATCCACTGATTAAAACCGTCCTGATAACCTCTCGGAACGCTGAACATATATAGAGAGCCTACTGCCATTTGAATTAAAAGTATTCCGCCTCTCTTTATATTTGCGAAAAAGATCTTAATAACGCAATAAGCAAAGGCTATCATGCATAACAGATTCAGTAACCCGAATGTTGTCTGTGTTGATACTGCAAAACAGCCTTCTAAAACGCTTGTACTTTGTCCCGACAAATCAAGGCTTTGCTGTCCTGCCATTATAGATGACAAATCTTTTGAAAAAGTGTTTTGCAGACTGATGCAGAACTTATACAGCTCCACAGGTACAACACCGAAAAGAGAACAGGCGAAGAAACCTTTAAGTACATTTATTGCTGTTGTCTTAATGTTGGCTCTGCCGTTTTGGTATTCTATTGCTACATCAAATACGGCAACTACCGTGCCTGCAACAAACAAACCCCAGCCGAACAAGGTGAATAGATTGATTGTTGCCTGAACCCATTCAAGGTCGAAAATATCTGCACCCATATTGCCCATCATTGTGAAGAAGTCAGCCACGGCATTGTAAATGGTTTCATAGAACCACTGAAGCATTGTGTTCCATATTGCATTTGAGATTTGTTCACCCAGGGAGTCGAAAGCATCACCTACGGCACTTCCAAGTCCACCGATAAAATCTCCTAACCAATCAAACATTTAATCCCCTCTTTTCTATCCTAGTACTGTCCAGATATACAGAGGAGCGGTCAACGAAAATACAAGACAACCGAAAAGGATTGCAGGTGCGGTAAATTCAAACTGACCGTGTTTGCGATAGTCCATATACGCTGTTGCAAGTTTGACAAAGAACAGAATTGCAAGAATCATATCAACAGCAGGAAAAACTACATTATTAACTACGTTTTTGATTTGTGTTTGAGCCGCCGTCCAAGTGCTTTCTATCGCACTTGAAACATTACCTGCGGCGAATGCTGTTACTGCCGATATTGCAAACAAAACAGCAACAACGGCAACAGTCAGAAAAATCTTTAAAAGTTTCATTCTATTACTTTTTACTTTCATTTAGATAACCTCCGTTTTCTTCAAATCCTTTTCCAATATATATTTCACCTTGATATTGAGCTTCTCGGCAAAGATAATTTCCTTTTTCATACCCTCGGTTATTTCATCACCGAACACCCATACTTCATCACATACCCACAACAGAGAGAGACCTGCCTGCATACCGAGTTTTCTTTCGTCAGGGATTTCATCATCTAAAACAAGGGCGTAAAAATGCGGTATGACAGGAGCCATACCGCACTTAAATATATATCGGGCATATCGTTTTGCGTTTTCAATGTTTCCGGAAATGTTGCCACTCAGTGGTGAACATATATATGCCCTTCGCATTATTCATCATCCTCGTCTTTCTTTTTGATTTTGATAATTACAACAGATACAAGTCCGCCCAAGGCTACTGCGCCAAGTCCAATCCAAAAGCCGATATTTGAGTTATCGCCCGTCTGTGGCTTTTCGGGTTCAGGCTGTGGGTGAATTGTAACGGTCTGATTCTCGTCCTTAATATCTGCGTGTGTGGCAATTTCTACATCTTCACTGTACAGAGATTCAAAGACGACAATATCGGTTTCTTTTGTAACAGCAGAGCCGTCAAAGGTAAAAGACACAGTTACTTCACCGTTTGATGTTTCCGGAGTGAATGTTACTTCAGCAGTAATTTCTTCATCATCAACTACAAACGGCTTTCCTGTTTTCTTATCCATTAAAACTCCTTTTAATGTGTATTCCTTGTTAGGCACAAGATGTTTGAAACTTACAACATCATCAATGGTAACCGTTTCTCCTGCCGTGACTTCCTTTTCACCGTCAACAGTTGCTGTGGTTTTCAGTTCGGGGATTTTATCATTTCCCACTATGATTTCAATTACTTCCTCATTCTTTGATACAGTAACAGGATAGATTTCAGCGTTTGGCAGATAACCCTCGGCAGGTCTTAATTCACACACAATGTACTGACCGTAAGGAATATTGAAAAATTCAAACACACCGTTCTCATCTGATTTTGCCGTGAGGATTGCATTTTCTTCAGTACACTTCTTTTCATCTGTACTGAATAAGCCGAACACAGCACCGCAAATTCTGTCTTTAGTTTCACGGTCAATCTTCAAGCCTTTGATTGTACCGTAGATAAGATCATTTCTAATTGGTTCTCCGTTGTTTACTGTAATATTTACAGTTGCAATATCCTGCCCTGCGTATTCAAAAACAATAGGATATTTCTCATCAGAGAGAACATAGTGGATGTCAGTTTTGATTTCCTTAACATAGTAACTTCCAAATGGAAGGTCTGTTGTGAAAGTTGTCTTACCGTTTTCATTACAAGTGATGATTTCAACAAGTCCGTTCTTTGGAATAACCGTTCCATTTGATGCTTTAATATCCTCATCGGCATAAAGTCCGAAAGAAACACTTTTGATTTCATCATTGTCACCGATATTGAATTTTTCGTCCTGTTCAAGAATTTTTAAAAGGTCGATTTCCACCTTCTGTCTTTCGTTTACAAATGAAGTTGATGTATTTGTCACCTTTTCGTTCTGTCCTGCATAGGTGAGTTCAATATGATTTACTGTCTTGTTCAGAACAGTTCCGTTAGGAGCAACGGTTTCTACAACACGATATTTACCAAGGTAAAGTTCGTTACTTTTTGCTGTACCTTTTTCGTTTGTTTTAAGGGTTGCAACAAGTGTATCCTTTTTCACTCTTACTGTACCGTCCGGAGTTGTAATGTCCTCATCAGCGTAGATTTCAAATACAGCATTTTCTAAACCGCTGACAGAGTATTCCGGCTGATAGATTACTACTTCTTCACCTGATGAAGTTACTTTTGAGAAAATCTCGCCTGTCTTTTCAACTGTGATCGTACCTTTCTGCGGTTTGTTTTTCTTCTCTGTTTTTACGAATGTAACGCCGTTTTCTTCGCTTGTATTTTCTGCTGTAATGTCAAAATACACAGGAGTGCTGTCAAGAATATATCCGTATGGAGCCTGAACCTCTACTATGGAATATCCTTTTCCATACGGCAGAGTTTTAGGTGTGATAAGACAGCCTTCTTCATTTGTATAGAAAGTATCAATCTTTGTAACAGTTGGATAAGTATATTTCATAGTTACAAGCTCGCCCTTTGTATTGTAAATCTGAAAGCCTGCGCCTGCATATGGAATCTGCTTACCTGTTTCAGAATCCACCTTTACTATCTTTACATAACTTTCAAGACCTGCGTTGTTAATTAGATATTTATAGGTCTTGTCGTTTTCGTTTATGAACACATCAAAGTCCTTTAAGAACTCTGTACCGTCCCAACCTTTGGTCTGATGAACAGTGTATGTGCCGTATGGTAAATCTTTAGTTTCTGCAAAGCCGTATTCATCACATAGAAGTGTATCTCTTTCCGTTTCTTTTGCTTTACTGTAACTGCCCGACGACTTGAGATACACCTGAAACTCTGCACCCTTTTCGGGAGTTTCTATTTTTGTACTTCCGTCATCGGTATGCTTGATGATAGAGATTTTTCTCTTTGTAATATCTTCGGTAACACCCATTGAAATTGAGTTGTTTTCAACTGTGTAATTCTTTGATTCTGCGCCGATATGGTATTCGGTTTCATCAAGCAGATAACCCTCGCTTGGCTCAATTTCTTTCAAAGTCCAGTTATCACCGCATACATAGTATGAGGTTGTGAAACTTCCGTTTTGGTCTGTGGTATATTTATCTACAAGTTTTCCGTTATTGTAGATGCCGTAAACTGCACCTGCAAGTGTAGCGTTTCCCTGTGCTATTTTTGTTTTGGCATCGGTTTTGGTGACAGTCAAATTCCACTTTTTAAGGACATTTGCAAATGAAACTGTGACAGTTTTGCCTGACTCCACCTTAACAGTTTTACTGTTCTGTTTTGCATATTTTTCCTCTGTGTTTTCGGTTACTGTGTAAGTACCGGGTGCAAGGTCTGTTAATTCAAATTCACCCTTTGAATTTGTTTTTACGGTCTTGCTGTAGTTTTCGCCCTTAACTGTAAACTTAATATTTGCAACATTTCCGTCCTCGGAGGTTTTAACAAGTTTCAGATTACCTGAGCTTGTCTTTACTTTGAAATATGCTCTTATCGGGTCTGCATCATTTTCAACACCTGTGATTACATCCTGCAAACTTGCATCACCATACGGAACAAGCACTGTTTTGCCAACATCCGGCATTGACTTTGCAGAATTAAAGGTTATTGCATCATTTACTGCTGAAGTTGAGGTTAATGTCAATTTATTTCCTGATTTTGTGGCTGTAATTCCGTTTATTGTTTTGAAAGTAAACTCATCAAGAATTTTGTTGCTGTCAGTAAGTGTAACGGAATATTTTCCGTCACTATATTTCATTTCATAGGTTTCAGCCTTTGATGCGATTGCTGATGCAAAGCTTGGAACAGTTGAATAGTTTGCAAGGCTTTTTGAAATTGCATTGTAAACCGACTTAACACCTGGGTTTGCACTGCCTGCACAAATTCCGTCTATATATTTTGTGTTGGTGCATTTGTAACCGTCATTTGTACTTCTGCAACCTGACACAAACTCCCAAACAATGAGCTGTGTTGCAATCCATTTCTGATCTTCTGTACCGCTTAAATTCTTTCCCGAACCGGGTTTACCGTACAGCAGAGCAAGGTTAATCGCCTTTTGCTTTGCAGAGCCTAAATTTTTCCACACAACCGAACCGTTCTCCGTCAAGGAATTGCCTGCAAACAAACTGTGACCGGGTTCAATGCAGTAGGCTTCCTTTCCGTCTGCAAAGATTTTGCACAATTCCTCACCGGCTGAACCTACTGTGTAACCGTTGTCAGTTGTGGTCTGCTGATATCTGATTATGTTCCCTGCTGTGTCGTAACAGTAAGCAAATGTAATTGTTGCTTTGTCACCACTTGCCGCACTTACAGGGAGAGTAAACACACTGCAAAACAATGTTATGATGACAATCATTATTGCCGTTATTCTTCTAAATTTCTTGTTTTTGATTAAGTTCGTCATATTAAAAATCCTTTCATAAAAAATATGGGGCAAGATTTTACCCTTGCCCCGATTGATGTTTATTCTGTTTTTAATCAATCATAACTTCATCGCCTGCCCTTCATTGAAATCTTCATCTATATCATCAGACTGCTTACTGCTGTCTGTGATATTGACATACTCACCGATAATGCTCAGCGCCTCGCAGTAACTGCCTGATTTTGTAACACGACCGCACATTTCTTTTGCCTCATCTGCCATACCATTTTGCTTTAAGGTATGACTTGCAATTCCCATCAGATTGAAAATATTTCCGTCCTGACCTATCAATTCACAGTCGGGTTTCTGCTTTACCTCAAAACCGCCCAGCTTGTTATCCACATAGTCGGAAAGCCAAGTTCCGGCAAAGGCTGTATATGACTGCAATCGCCACATTGACAGTTTGCCCACATCAAAGTGAACATTATCAAAGGGATAGAGAATACAAGTAACTCCCTCATTTTGAAACACAGACACATTATCGAATTTTGTATCATCAAGGAGTATTCCGTTTTCTGTGAGAATATCATTTATACCGTCAACCCATTCCTTTACTTCACCTCCGCAACCTTGGAGGATTAGTCCTTCCTTGTTATTCATCTTTCTTAAATCATTTGTTGTAATGTTTTTAATTGTCATTTACATTTTCCTTTCACATAAAAATAGCACCCACAATTAAGTGAGTGCTGAAAAAATTGGCTGTCGGGACACCCGACTAACAATAGACCACATATATTTTGTTGCTTTCTGCTACTACATTAAATGACAGCTCACTTGGAACTATGCCGTCACGTTTATAGTAGTATGCCACATACTCTATATCGGCATAACAGTCTACAATCAAACTTTGTGTATCATCATAGTATGATGCGTTTGTCGGTGAAAACCAACTTGCGTTGCCTGTGTTAAGAGAACTGTCATATTCCATACCAAGCTGTTTGCCGTAGCTTATGGCTGAATTTACAGCAGAAGTTACATCAACACTTTTCTTCTCTGTGGGTGGTTGTGTTATCTTTTCGGTTGGTTTCTCTGTTGCTTTTTGAGTAGGTTTTTCTTTGGCTGCTTCGGTTTTCTGCTCCGTATCTTTTGATATTGAATCCTGTTTTGTTTGAATTGGTTCAGTTGCCGAAACAATCGCCGAATTTTGCCCACTGTCTACTTTTTCTTTGGATTTGGTATCCGTTTTCGAAGGTTTTGTTTCCTGCGATACTGTGGGTTTTACCGTGGCTTCTGCTGTTTCTGTAGTTTCAATTTGACTTGTTGTACTGATTACAGAAGTTGTATCAGATACAGAAACATCCGCAGTTTTTGAAACTACGGATGCCTTAATATCATTATTTACTTTTTCTTCTGCTGTACAAGCTGTGAATGTTCCTGTTGCTAAAATCAATGTCAGCATTATTGCGATTTTCTTTTTCATATTCTCATCGCTCCTTTCAAGCAACAAGTATATCCAAAGAATTTCAAATGTCCAGAGCATATTCTTAAATTTTATCGCAAAACTTTATAATTTCATTCTTTCTTTGTTCCACTGCCTCCTTATACTCTACTGAACACAAGCCTAAACTATCGCAACACTCAATCTCCAAATGTCCATAGAAGTGTTCGATGCTTTCAATAACTCGGCTACATTCTCTCATACTTGGACCAGTTCTTAAAGCTATTGAATATCCTTTCTTTCCGCTACTTATGGTAGCATGAGGGTCATGAGTGTTACACCAAGGTGTGCGCCTATCAATAAAAGCCTTAAATTGTCCCGGAATGTCAGCCCAATATGAAGGAGACACTGATATAATAATATCTGCCCATTCATACTGTTGAATTATTTTGACTACATCATCATCTTGAATACATTTAGCTGTATTATGACAATTTCTACACCCTTTACAAAAACTTATATCAAAATCATCAATACAAATACTTCTGACATCATATTTTTCTTTCAAACAATCTGAAACAATATTTACTATTTCAGCAGTCGCGCCATTTCTTACTGGACTACAATTCATTACTAAAACTTTCATTTTATTTATCTCCCGAAATTACCATTCAAATTGAAAGATATTATACATAAGTCTAGAGTAAAAGTCAAGGCAAAATCACATACTCTGCGTAAAGCTTTCTGATTCATCTTCCGACATATCCTCGGTTTCCTTTTCACTCTGCTGTTCATCAAGTGCCTGATGATACACTTCCATAACCTTGCTGTTTAGCATATCTCTTGACTCCTTTGAAATCGGGTGAGCAATCTCGCTGAACTTCGTTTCGCCGTTTTCATCAACATAGTTACTTGCAGGCATTGCAACAAATAAGCCTTTTCTTGAGTTCATCACTCTGATTCCGTGAATTGCAACCGCACCTCCGACAGTAACGCTTGCAAACGCCTTAGTGTTGCAATCATCTACATCAACGAGCTTATCAATCCTTACCTTGATATACGGCAGTTTCCTTTTCTGATTGTTGTTTTCTTTGAAATTAGTATTTTGTTCCATTATAAATTTACCTCCGATTTAGTGTTTCTGTTTTTCTGCCAACAGCAGAGAAAGGTGAATAAGTGCGTCTCTCTGTTCTTCCTCGGACAGGCTGTCAATGAAATCTTCAAGTGTGAAATTTTCCTCAAAATCTTCTTCAAGGTATTTGCAGTTGTCGCAGATTTTTTCTTTCCTGACAAGTACCGAACCGTCATCCTGCTGTGTGAAAGATAAAACATCGTTGTATCTGAATCCGATTCGTTGGCGGATTTCATAGGGGATTGTAATTCTTCCTTTTTTACCGAGAACTCTGTAAATTTTAAGCACTACTCGTCCTCGCTTTCCGCAAGCTCTGCTCTGCACTCATCGCAGATACAGTCACAGCAACATTCTTCGCAATCATCATCGCATCTCTCAATCAGAATTGCTCCGTCCACAGCTGAAATCTGCACAGCACAGTCGGATGTGATTCCTGATACAATAAGTGCGTCAAGCGGTATGCTTACATAAATTCTATTTTCCATTGCTAATAATACACTCCTTCATAATTTGCTCTATGTTTACTTGTTCTTCTAATGTTAAATCAAGCAGACTTAACTGAAACGGCTGACTTCTCTGCCGTTCGTACATATCGTAGTTGCTGATGAACAATTCGGGAAACTGTTCGCCTGCATTTATACGCTGTTTCATATTGTGAATTCGCTTGAACTCAAAGAATGAATATCCCTCATATAGCTCTTTGATTTCATCACAATCGTTGTATGAAACAAGCCATTTGCCTTTTGTATTTGACAAGGTGTTTTTCAATCTCAAATGATCCTCCCAAGTAAATCCGCACTGATAGACATATTCACTTGAATAATACGGCGGATCACAGTAGAAAAAAGCATTTTCTCTGTCATAATGCTTAATTAAAACCTCGAAGTCTTGATTTTCAATAACAGCATTTTTCAGCCTTATGCTGACATTCTGTATTAAGCTAAAAAGACTTCTGATATTCATAGGTTGACAGGCGAAACTTTTTCCACCGCTTGAATAGCTGTATCGCAGGAGTTTAAGAAACATTGAAGCCCTACGCAAATCATAATCAAGCTTTTTTCGAGTCATCAGCTCTATAAATTCATCAGCCGTTGGCTCTCCGAATATGAGCTGTATTTTCTCTGTTTCATCTTGGATAAACCTATCGACAAACTTTTCGTCTTTGAAATATTCTCTGTACATATTGAAATCATCTCTTGAATTCAAATTGAGAAAGCCTATTTCTTTGATGAGTGCCGCCGGTCTATCTCTCATACACTGAAAAAGATTTGTAAGGTTGTGATTGTAGTCGTTATACACCTCGAATTTGTCAGGTTTCTTCTTACCCAAAAGTACAGCACCTGAACCACCGAACGGTTCAATATACCTTTCATAATTCAGTGGAAACAGTGCGTATAAAATGCGAAGGACGGAAGTTTTATTTCCCATCCAACTAACAGGGGTTTTGATATTCATCACTCCATTTCAGAATATCAATCGCCCCGAAACAACAAAAGCCGTTGATTAAGTTTTTAACTCAACCAACGGCTTATATATGAAAACCGATATCAGTCGTTTGGAACGATTGATATCAGTTGTTATTTTTATTCTGTTTTACTTTTTTCGTTGACCTGTTTAATTATCTTTCCTATTTCAGATATTACATTCACTGTAACAGCATTTCCGGCTTGTTTGTATAGCTGTGAATCTGACATTCCTGATGCAAGGACTTTATCAAACTGCTCGCCCGTAAAGCCTTGTAATCTCCAACACTCTCTCGGAGTCAGTTTTCTTATTCTGCCGATATGAATTTTCTTTTCCTTATCCACGAATACAACAAGGGGATGTTCCTCATCATCTGTAAGGTTGTAATCTTCTATGAACACAGCAGAATGTTCTCCTTTTCTGTTGCTGATGTCAGATGCGTGACGAGCTGTAATACACCTTGCAATTTCGGTCATTTTAGGGTCAGGGTTCATATCAATAAAGTAATATGCCTGTGTTGATGAGGTTGTAAGAGTATGAGCAACTTTATGACCTACTCTACCTCGTCTTGTGTTATTTCCTGAATAACCGATATCTATGCTGTCACCGGGATAGGCAATTTAGTATCTGTCCTTGGTATTTACTTTTATTGGCAGTCCAAATTTCTCTATGCTATACAGACCTGTTCTGCCACCAAAGCCACCGGCATTACTTGTTAATGTAATACTTGTTCCTTCTGAGGAATATATGCGGTCACCTTCTTTGCCCGGGTATCTTTGTACAGTAGTTTTAGAATTTGTCTGCGTGAAAGATAATACTTGTCCGGCACATTTTTCTCTATGAAATCCGATAAGATACAATCTTTTTCTTGATTGTGGAACTCCGAAATCTTTGCTGTTAAGCACTTGCCATACAACATCATACCCCAATTCGTCCAACGAACTGAGGATTGTTTTAAATGTCCTGCCTTTGTTATGACTAAGCAGTCCAGGTACATTTTCTACACAGCATAAGTTCCGCTTGCCAATCGAGCTACACTGCGTTTGCTCTCTTGGAGCGTCACTTAAAGGAAAAGATATTTAGGTCTTTTAACGGTAGCAATTCTTGCAATTTCAAAGAACAGCGTTCCTCTGGTATCTTCAAATCCTTTCCTTTGTCCTGCAATTGAAAAAGACTGACAAGGGAATCCTCCTGTAATAAGGTCGATATGGGGTAACTGTTCGGGCATGATTTTTCTTGCATCTTCAAAGTAAAGTTCGCCTCCTGTATCATACATTGATTCATATGCCTGCTTTGCATATTTGTCGATTTCACAATATCCTACGCATTCAAAACCGCCGATGGCTTCAAGACCTGAACGGAAACCGCCTATACCGGCAAACATATCAAAAAATTTTATTGCCATAAATCTTCATACCTTTGAAGATTTTTTAAACTCACCTCACTGTTTCATAATCATTTCATAATCTTCATCAAGTGTTTCTTCATCAACTACTGATGAAGATTGGTTTTCAGTTTCAATTTCTTCGTGGGAAAGTTTTCTGAATACATCTTCGCCGGGAACAACTCCAAGGGAACGACCGTTGTCCCAATCAGGAAAAATCGTACCCATATCATCTACGGCTCGCACTGTACCTCTTGTACCGGATGGTACAGGAGAATATGGGTCGTTCATACAGATAAGCTCGATTCTTGTACCGGGTTGATACATCTCCTTAACGCTTTCAGCAAGTCTGCGCTGTCTATCAAATTTATTCATATTAAGTCACTCCTTATTTAGTTTTTCGTTTTTACACTCTTTTGTAGGACTTCTGGTTTTTGTTTTCATATGTCTAACCTCCGTTATTAAATTTTTTTGTCATCAGATTTGATGTCTTTTCTTTTATGACTACTTTCATTCTCAGAAAAGTAATCGTTTCGCCTATCAAAGTTAGGCTTTTGTTTCATCTCTCTTTCAAACTTTCTAAGTTCAGGTGTGTCTGTAAAATACATTAAAATCTTCCTTTCTTTATGAAATAAAAAAGCAACCGTCTTAATCTAAATTAAAACGATTGCAATAAAAAAGAGCCAATTACTATATATCATAATATAGTGATTGACTCATATGTTTGATTGTATTAAATTAAGCGAGAAAGATGTCAGTTCTTCTGTTCTTTGATTAGATTCTGCAGTTTTTCAACAGCATCATCTTTAGAATCAGAATCTTTAACAATCTGAATAATTGAGTTCATAAGAACATCGAATTGCTTATCAGTCATATTCTGTTCCATATCCTTTCCTTTCCGGCTTGCCAAAATAGATTAATTCTGTAAGCCGAAAACTTAATAAAAACAAAGGCTCATAGAATATACTATGAGCCTCGTTGTGGCTCCCCCAACTGGGCTCGAACCAGTGACATCATGATTAACAGTCATGCGCTC
>OIZI01000014.1_pt1 | contig 126242 bp, 115 predicted proteins | sample 1588441 | NCBI WGS metagenome assembly OIZI01 (sample SAMN03283284) | human gut metagenome | biome: human-associated habitat; material: feces | host: Homo sapiens | place: Peru | collected 2012 | reverse complement strand
TTAAGCTTCAGTTCTTTGCTGTACTTCTTGTTCCTTCCCCTTGACATAAATAACCCCCATAGTGTAGACTTGATCCTTTTGTTTTTTAAGGTGTCTACTCTATGGGGATTATATCACTGCGCTGCGGGATAAAAATTGATTTTAAAATTGTGATTGGCAAGCGATGCCGATATTTTTTGCGTCAATAGCCGAAATACTCGAACGGATTCACATACTGCGTCGGGGTCGTGGTGGCTTCGGCGGCCGAGCCGGTCTTGTCCTCAACGAGGGTCACTTCAACGTCAAAGGTTTCGGTCGAGTAATCGCTGCGTACTCTGCAGAGGGTGAGGGTCAATTTGTCGCCGACCTTGCCGTTATCTATCTTCTCAAGCAGGATATCCGACTTCGTAAGCTCCTTGCCGTCGACAGCGATTATCATGTCGTACTGCTGCGCCTGGGTGTTGGCGAGGGAGCTTGAGGAGGATATCTCATTGATGATGAGCGTGCCTGCGGGCAGGCCCTTGATCTGAGCTATCATGTTATACTGCGCGCTTGCGCTGACAGGGTAGTAGGTGATGCCGAGCATGGGCCTGTTGGGCACATAGCTGTAGGCGATAAGATCCTCGATGATCTCTTTAGCCGAGGTGATGGGGATAGCAAAGCCCATGCCCTCATATTCGGTGCTGGCTATCTTCTGGGAATTGATGCCGATGACCTGACCGTATTGGTTGACGAGCATACCGCCGGAGTTGCCGGGGTTGATGGCTGCGGAGTGCTGAATGCACTTCATCGTGTAGCCTATCTCGCTGCTGACAGGTCTGTGGATCGCGGAGACGCTGCCCTCGGTGAAGGAGCCGAAGAATTCAACGCCGCCGGGGTTGCCTATGGCGTATACCGGGTCGCCGACGAGCAATGCGTCGGAGTCGCCGAATTCGGCAGCCTTGAGGCCCGTGACCTTTATCCTGAGCACGCCGATATCCGTCCTCTTGTCGAAGCCGACGATATCCGCGTCGTAGGTCTCGCCGTCATAAGTCTGCACCTTGACTTTAACGCCCGAGCCGCTGATAACGTGGGCGCAGGTGATGATATAGGTGTAGGTGCCGCTGCTGTCTTCACCCATGATGATGCCCGAGCCTTCGCCCGCTGCCGAATTCGACTTGCTCGAATAAACGACTATGCCGACGTTGCTCGCCTCGAGCTTCGCATAGATCTGAGTCGGGGTCAGAGCGCCTTCGATATTCGTCTCGGTCGGGCTGACGGGGGAAGCGTTGATGTTGAGCTTTGCGTCCGCGTCGCTGTTGTCTTTTTCGGCCGAGATCTTGGTTTTGGAGTCCGAATCGCTGTCATAGCCGTGGCCGCGCTTTGCTATCTTGACCACCGACGCAACGCCCGCCACCATGGCGAATACGACCACAAGAGCCACGCAGGCGATGAACACCTTGATGCCCTTTTTGCCCTTGGGGGTCTGGAGGGGAGCCTTCGGCGGCTGATACTGCTGATAAGGCTGCCGATACTGTTGATAGGGCGGCTGCTGTTGCTGCTGCTGATAGCCGTACTGATACTGCTGCTGATTGTAGCTGTAATTCGGCTGACCGGCGTTATAGCCGCCGTGCTGCTGTTGCTGCGGCTCGACTCTCTCCGCCTCCACCTGGGGGGCGTCGTCCTCGGCGGGAGTCGACGCTTCGTTTGCCTGAGCCTGCTGCTCGTTCAGTTCGCTTTTCTCATTTTCTTCGTTTTGCTCATAGTCCTTTGAATAATCGTCACTCATAATATTGCCTCCTGTTGAGCGACCGTCTGCCCGGCAGGCACATTTGCCGGCGATCGCCTGATTACGATATTAAGTTTAGCTCTCGGTTGTTAATTCAGTTTGAACGACCGGTTAATTAAATTTCAAAAAAGTTGGTTTATTTTGTTAATTGAGGGGCAAAGTGAATATAAATTCGGCGAATTCGCCGGGCACGCTCCTTGCCGTTATCTGACCGCCGTGCAGCTCGACCATCGTTTTGACGAGGTAAAGCCCCATGCCCGCGCCCTTGACGTCGTAGCTGCGGGATTTGTCGACCTTATAGAAGCGCTCGAATATCTTGTCTATCTCCTCGCTCGGTATGCCGCGGCCGCTGTTGCGGATCTTGACTATGACCTTCTCGGCGTCGGATTTTGACGAGACCTCGATATAGCCGCCGTCCTGAGTGAATTTGACCGCGTTGTCGATAAGGTTATACACGACCTGATTTATCATGTCGCGGTCGGCGACGACCTCGTTGCTCTGCATGGTGTCGAGCCCTCTTATCTCGATATGCTTGTTGTCAATGAGCTGCTCGAACCCGAGCAGGGTCTGAAATATCATCTCGGAGATATCGAATTTGACGGGCTTTAAGTCAAGCTCGCCCGCCTCCAGCTTGCTCATATTGAGCATACCCGTCACGAGCCTTGAGAGGCGCTTGACCTCGTCGGAGACTATTTGCAGATAGTGGCTCTGCTTGTCGGGGGAGATCGTGCCGTCAAGAATGCCGTCGATGAAGCCGCCTATCGTGGTCATCGGGGTCTTTAACTCATGCGACACGTTCGCAACGAAGCTGCGGCGTGACATTTCGAGCGTCGCCAACGCCTGAGCCATTGTATTGAAGGCGTCCGCCAGCTCGTCTATCTCGCTTTCGCCGAAGAGCTTGGAGCGCTTGACGGTTATCCTCTTTGAGAAGTCGCCGTTCGCATACTGAGTTGTTGCGGCGGACATCTCACGCAGGGGTTTTGTCAGGCGGTAGGAGACGAAGTAGACGCAGATAAAGGCTATCGTGAACGCAAAGAGCGAAGCGATAAAGAACATCTTGAATATGGCGGCGATATAGGGGGTGAGTCCGTTGACTATCGGCTGAGTGGAGAACACCGCGCCGACGGTCTGACCGTCCACCTGCAGGGGGACGCCGACGATGAAGTGGATATCGCCGAGCATACCGTTCATGTTGCCTGCCGTCGAATACTTCTGACCGCTGAGCACGCTCTTTAATATATCATCGGGAATCTGATACTTATTATGCACGATGCAGTTGCCCGTGTAGAGCGCCATGTCGGATTGCAGCACATCCTTGCAATAGGCAACGTGGCCGTCGAGACCGGTGATAAAGATATCGGCGTTGACGGCGTTGGAGGTCTGGAGCAGGGTGTTGCAGATAAGTATGACCGAGGCTCTGCCGCTCTGACCGAGGTAGTCGGATTGGAGCACGTCTCTTGCGTTGTCGGCAACATTGACGGTATTCTCCGAGAGCAGCTCGAGCTTCTCATCCATCCAGAGCTTTGACACTAAAAGAAGCAGAGCTCCGCCGATGAAGACGAAGCTTGCAAGAATTATTGAAATCGTTATTACAAAATATTTGCGGAAAAGACCGGAATATCTTCTCTTTTTACTTGACACGGTAACACCTACTAACCGACTCATTCCTTGGTTGCAAACTTGTAGCCGACGCTCCAAACGGTCTTAAGCTCCCATTTGTCGGAGACTCCCTCGAGCTTCGCTCTCAGGCGCTTGACATGGACGTCGACCGTTCTCGAATCGCCGTAGTAATCGAAGCCCCAGACCTCGTCAAGGAGCTGATCGCGGGTAAAGACCCTGTTGGGGTTGCTCGCAAGGTGATAGATGAGCTCCAGCTCTTTGGGCGGGGTGTCTATACGCTTGCCGTCAACTATCAGCTCGTAATTCGTCAGGTTGATGGTGAGCTTGTCGTAGTGGACCTCCTTGACCGCCGTGTCTGCGCCCGCTCCGCTGCGGCGGAGGACGGCCTTGACCCTTGCAATGACCTCCTTGGCGTCAAAGGGCTTGACAACATAGTCGTCCGCGCCCAGCTCGAAGCCGAGCACCTTATCGAAGGTCTCGCCCTTGGCGGTGAGCATGATTATCGGCTTGTCGGAGAACTTCCTGACCTCGCGGCAGACCTGCCAGCCGTCAAGCACGGGAAGCATGATATCGAGCAGCATGAGGTTGGGCGATATCTCCTGGAAGAGCTTGACTGCGTCCGCTCCGTTATGAGCTATCGTTACCTCGTAGCCCTCTTTTTCAAGATAAAGGCGAAGTAATTCGCAAATGTTGTTGTCATCGTCAACGACGAGAATTTTTTCCGCTGCCATAGTGACCCTCCTCGCATTTTTGACTCCGAGCTCTCGGAATCGAGGTTACATCTTAAATTATACACTATTTTTTAACAATTCTGTGAATGAGGAAAAAATAATTTGTTACAAACTCACTTTCTGACCGAGAATTTGAACACCGTGGTGCTCTCGAAGCTCTCGCCCGCGTCGACGGTGCATTGCGGGAATTCGGGCATATTCGGAGTGTTGGGGTAGAACTGAGTCTCGAGGCAGAAGCCTGCGTGCTTTATCAGCGGCTTGCCCTGCTTGCCGGGCTTTGTGCCGTCAAGGAAGTTGCCCGTGTAGAGCTGAACGCCGCAAAGGTCGGTGAACACCTCAAGCTGCCTGCCGCTCGACGGGTCGTATGCCGCCGCCGCGGGGCCGTCGCCCTCGCTCAGGCAGAAGTTGTGGTCATAGCCCCTGTCCTTGATGAGCTGCGGGTCGTCCTGAGCTATATCCCTGCCGATGAGCTTCGGCTGCCTGAAATCAAAGGCCGTGCCCTCGACGGGGCGTATCTCGCCTGTCGGGATGCTGCGCTCGTCGGTCGGGGTGAAGGCGTCGGCGTTTATCATCAGCTCGTGGCCGAGGATATCGCCCTCGCCCGCAAGGTTGAAATAAGCGTGATTTGTCATATTTATGACCGTCTTTTTATCGCTGACGGCGTAATAATCTATCTTCAGCGAGTTATCCTCAAAGAGGGTGAAGGTCACCTTGAAATCGACGTTGCCGGGGAAGCCCATAGCGCCGTCGGGGCTGTGATAGCTCATTTCAAGGCAGTTGTCGTCAACGATGAGAGGCTTCCACACGGCGTGAGAAAGCTCGGCGCCGCCGTGTAGGCAGGTGACGCCGTTCTCATTCTTCTCGACCTCATATTTGACGCCGTCTATCGTGAAGCTGCCGTTTGCGATGCGGTTTGCGTATCTGCCGACGGTCATGCCCTCGTAATCGGAGTATTTCTCGTGCCCCTCAATCGTGTCGAAGCCGACGAGCACATCTGCGAATTTGCCGTCTCTGTCGGGCACAAGGATGCTGTTTATCGTGGCGCCGTAGGTGATGATATCCACCGACGTTTCGCTCGAATTCCGGAGAGTGAATATATCGACCTGCCTGCCGTCGGCGGTAACGCCGAAAGAATTCCTGACTATCATTATTCCGTCCCTTTTCTTTATTAATTTTTATACATTAATATATCCGCCGTACGGAGATATCATTTGTTAAAGATATTCTATCATCAGAAAAAATTTTTGTCAATAAGTAAGACGGGCAAAACGTGGCATACTATCATCGGGCAGCAGCCCAAAGCAATTCCGCCCGAGCGGTGGGAGAAAGGATACAAAACATGGAAAAGAATAATCAGCAGCAGAATCAGCAGCAGAACCAGCAGAACCAGCAGAACCAGCAGCAGAACAAGAAGCAGAATCAGCAGCAGAATAAGAAGAACAGAGAGAACTTCTGAGCATAACCGATCCTGCACAGGGGAGCGCACTTTTGTGCGCTCTTTTGCTTTTCGGGCTTCATTCTGTTACATTCGTAACTCTTTTGTTACCGTTTTTCGCTTGATTTTGAAATAATAAAGTAATATAATATCGGGATAAGAAGGAAGGTGTTTTCATGGCAAAAAACAATGCCGTCGGCGTTGAATCCGACGATCTCGGCAAGGTCATCAAGAATTTGATAGACTTTGACGCAAAGCAGAGAGCCATAGTTTCCGACTCGCTCAAGAAGCGTGACGAGGAGAGGAAGGCGCTCGAGAATGCCAAGGATGAGATAAACGCAAAGCATATCAAGCTGGCGCAGGATCGCCTCGACGCGCTCGAAAAAAGAGAGAATGAGAACGCCGAGCGCCTGATAAAGGCGGCGCAGGCCGCAGCTAAGAAAAACATTGCGGAGTTCGACCGCACAGCGGCGGAGAAGACCGAGCAGTGGATAGGGCAGATATATAGCCGTGTGCTGGAGGACTGACTGATATCCTCCGAGAAATCGAAGGGAGGCGGCTGAGATCAATAACAAAGCGTCAAATGCGGTCATGACGAGAGTCAGAGCGAAATACGGAAGCCGTCTGACCGTTAAGGATTATGAAGCGCTCACGGGGCTGTCGAGCCTCGGCGAGGCGGCGTCGTATCTGAGCGGCAACAGCAATTTTGCCGCCTATTTTGACGGCGCGGCGGGGCGCAGGGATATATCGAGAGCGGTCTTTGAGGGCGCGGTAAGGAGCGCTTTTTACGGCACGGCGAGGAAGCTGTGCAGCTCCGAGAGCGACGCGGGCGACCATATCTATCGCTATATCGCGCTCGGCATCGAGAACGATTATGTGCTCGATTACATAATCAACCTGTCGCTCGGCACGCCCGAGAAGATGATATTGAAGCGTGTGCCGGAGCTCAGAACGGGCACAAAGCTCGACCTTGCGAAGCTCTTTAAGATCAAAGACCCCGCGGAGCTGGGCAGGTATCTGTCAAAGACAAAGTACGCGAAGCTCGTGCCCGCCCTGCCGAAGAATGCGGGCGAGAAATTCGACATCTCGCTTATCGAAACGGTGCTCAGCAAGATAAAATACAAGCTGGCGTTCGCGGAGATAGAGCGTTCCTACGGCGCGGAGACGGCGAAGGTGCTCGAGGAGAGCATCAAGACCCGCATCGAGCTGACGGATTTCCTGACCGTATACAGGGCAAAGAAATACTACGGCATGAGTGAGATGAGCCTGCGAACCGCCCTTGTGGGCTACCGCTGCGTGATGAATTCGGCGACATGGGAGCGGATAATCACCGCCAAGACCGCCGATCAGGCGCTGACGGAATTCAGCGCCTCGGGCTATGCGCCGAGGATAGAGCGGTTCGGCACACACGACCTTGAGCTCTTTAAGGAGAAGGCGGCGGCGGTCAAGGATATCCGCCATATGCATTTCTCGACCGACCCGATAATCGTGCTCGCCTCATATCTTAGGTTGTTTCAGGATGAGTGCGACAATCTGATAAAGATCGCCGAGGGCATCACCTATAAGCTGCCCCAGGACGAGATAATGGCTGACCTCATACTTTTGTGACACATAAAAGCATCATTACTATAAGGAGCGTGAACAAATGGCTGTTGAAAGGATCAGGCTTCTGACCATACTCGGCCCCTACGAGAGCCTCGACAGGGTCATACGGGTGTGCGCCCAGAGCGGCTGCTTCCAGCCCGAGAACGCCTCGGGCTTCATCGGCGATTCTGAGGGCTATTCCTACCTCAGCGAGGAGAATCCTTACTCGTTTTCGCTTATGAAGATCCGCGAGATATTCTCTCACTTCGGCAAGACCCCGAAGTATGCAAAGGACTGTGACTCCGTCGAGCTCGACGAGGCGAACAGGAAGATCGACGAGCTTTACGAGACGATAAAGACAATAAAGGATCACGACGGGCTCGTGGATGCCAAGATAGAGGAGACCAAGCGCTCCATTGAGATGCTCTCGCACTTTGAGCATCTTGATATCGACCTTGACGACGCCTTTAACTGCGACTACATAAGAGTCCGTTTCGGCAGGCTGCCCTTTGACGGCTTCGAGAAGCTGAAGCGATACAACAAGGATATCGGCTCGATATTCTACCCCGACTCGAGCGACGACGTGGGCTACTGGGGAATGTATGTCACCCCCGTTTCCAAGGCCGCCGAGGCGGACAGGGTCTACGCCTCCCTCTTTTTTGAGCGGCTGAGGCTGCCCACCTTCAACGGCACCCCGGTGCAGACCCTTGAGGAGCTGCGTAAGGAGCTTGCCCGCATGGAGGAGAGCAAAAAAGAGATAGACGACAGCGACGATATCTATTTTGAGGATAATATTGAGAAATTCGAGCTTTATTATTCAAAGATAAAGACCCTGAGCGACCTGTTTGATATCAGGAAATACGCCGCAAAGTATCACAGCAGCTTTTTCTTCGCCGGCTGGGTGCCGAGAAGCCGCAGCAAGGAGCTTGCGGCTCAGCTCTCGGAGATAGAGGAGGTCGAGGTCGAGGCGGCGCATCCCAAGGATGTCAAGAAGCTGACCCCGCCCACCAAGATGAAGAATTCGCCGCTCACAAGAGCGTTCAAATTCTTCACCGAGATATACGGCGTGCCGTCCTACAATGAGATCGACCCGACCCCGCTTGTGGCGGTCGTCTATACGCTGCTCTACGGCATCATGTTCGCCGATCTCGGCCAGGGATTTGTGCTTGCAATAGTGGGATTTCTGATGTATAAGCTCAAGGGAATGGGGCTCGGCAAGATCCTTATCCCCTGCGGCATCAGCGGCATGATCTTCGGCACGATATTCGGCAGCGTATTCGGCAATGAGGAGCTGCTCGACCCGCTTTACCATGCCCTCGGCTTCGCAAGCAAGCCGATAGATATCATGTCCTCGGCGCTGAATTTCATCATCGGCGCGATAGTGATAGGCGTTGCGGTCATAATCATATCCATGCTCTTCAACGTCGCCTCAAGCATCAAAAAAAGGGATATCGGCTCGGCGCTCTTCAGCCACAACGGCCTGAGCGGCATCGCGCTCTATTCCTCGCTGATACTGCTGCTGGTCAATATGTTTATGAAGCTCGGGCTGAATACAAAGCTGCTTGCGATCTGCGGCATACTGATACCGATAGTGCTCATCTTCTTCAAAGAGCCGCTCGGCAGCCTTGTGAACGGCAGGAAGCCGGAGCACGAGAGCGTCTCGGACTTCATTATCGAGAATTTCTTCGAGCTGTTTGAAGTCATACTGAGCTATATGTCCAATACCCTGAGCTTCCTGCGTGTCGGCGCGTTCGTGCTTATCCACGCCTGCATGATGATGACCTTCTCCTCGCTCGCCGGCATAGTCGGCAGCGGAGTCGGCTCGGTCATCATAATGACCTTCGGCAACATCTTTGTCATTGCCCTTGAGGGTCTGCTGGTCGGCATTCAGGTATTGAGACTTAACTTCTACGAAATATTCAGCCGATTCTACGACGGCGACGGAATTCCTTTCAAGCCCGTTAAAATCGGCGATGATAAATAATCAAACATAAAGGAGATTTTTGAAATGTCAGCTTTAACTATTGCTCTTTGCGTTATTCTCCCCCTTCTCGCCCTTGTGCTCGCAGTCGTTGCCGCAATACGCTGCATGGATAAGACCCACAGCGGCAAAAAGGCTTTCGGCAGGCATGTGCTCGTGCTCGCCCTTTCGCTCATCATCTGCTTCTCCTGCATGGCAGTCGCCTTTGCGGATAACAACGAGGTCGCTGCATCTCCCTCCGATGCGGTGGTTACCGATACGGAAGCTGCCAAGGCTGACGACAGCGGCGATTCCGACGGCGGCATAGCCCAGGGTCTGAGCTTCATCGGCGCGGCGCTCGCTATCGGCCTTGCAGCTATCGGCGCAGGTATCGCCCTTGCCTCCGGCGCACCGGCGGCTATCGGCGCGGTCGCAGAGGATCCCAAGTCCTTCGGTAAGGCAATGATCTTCGTCGCCCTCGGCGAAGCGGTCGCGATCTACGGCTTCATCATCGCGTTCCTGATGATCCTCCCGACCCTCCAATAAGCCATGAGATTTATGCTGATAAGCGACAGCCACGACGCCCTGACGGGTATGCGCCTCGCGGGAGTTGAGGGCGTGCTCGCCGAGACGGCGGAGCAGGCTGAAGCCGAAATTAAGAAATGCATCGAGGATGAGACGGTCGGGATAATCCTTATCACCGAGAGCCTTGCCTCGGCTTGCAGGCAGACTCTTGACGAGCTGAAGCTCGGCAGGAGCCGCCCGCTCGTGGTGACCGTGCCCGGCTCGAAGGACGATAAATGCTCCGACGACGTCATGCACTATGTCCACGAAGCTATAGGAATTAAGATCTAAGGCGGTGAGATAATGATCCAGCAAAGCAAGATAAACGGATTTATAAAGTCAATAACCGACGTTGCCGATGAAAAGAAGGCGAAGCTCGACGCCGAGACCCGGGATATCCTTGCCGGGGAGAGGAGGCAGTTGGAGCTTGCCGCCAAGAAATCGGCCGATGAATATTATCGGGTCAGATCCGCCCGTGTGAAGCTCGAAGCGGGTCGCCGTATCTCCGACACCTCCGCCGAGTACCGCAAGCAGGTCTTTGCCCGCAGGGGCGAGATCGAGAGGCAGGTGCTCTCGGGCGTTGCCGAGAGGCTGAAGAAATTCACCGAGAGCGGGGATTATGAAGCGTTCCTGCTCGGCAGCGCAAAGCGTATAGCCGCCGAGTTTGACGGCAGCTTCACGCTGCTCATGCGCCCGGAGGATATGAAGTATCAAGCGGCTCTGCTCGCCGAATTTCCGTCGGCAGAGGTCAAAGAGGATGCTTCGATCGCCATCGGCGGGCTTAAAGGGCGCAGCGACGGGCAGTCACTGCTCGTGGACGATACTCTCGACAGCCGCCTGAAGCAGCAGACCAAGTGGTTCGAGGAGAACTCGGGTCTGTATATCAGCATGGGGCTGTAAGGGGGAAAGGAGCGGATTATGTCCAACACGATTTTCGGTATAAACGGCCCTGTCGTCACCGTTGCCTCAAAGGATTTCTCCATGCAGGAGATGGTCTATGTCGGCAATGAGAGGCTGGTCGGCGAGGTCATCTCGATAGACGACGACCTGACCACCATCCAAGTCTATGAGGTCACGACGGGTTTGAAGCCGGGCGAGCCGGTGGTTGGCACGGGCAGCGCAATGTCCGTCACACTCGGACCCGGTATAATCAAAAATATATACGACGGCATTCAGCGCCCGCTGCGTAAGATATCGGAGCAGAGCGGCTCATTCATCGCAAGGGGCTGCACGGCTGACGGCATCGACCCGGATACGCTCTGGGATGTCACCGTCACCGCCAAGGTCGGCGACACGCTCGGCGAGGGCGAGGTCTACGCCACCTGCCCCGAAACGCCGTCGATAATCCATAAAGTAATGGTGCCGCCCGGCGTGAGCGGCAAGGTCACCTACGCCGCCGAGAGCGGCCATTACACGGTGAATTCAAAGATAATCGAGCTTACCGATGAGAGCGGTAAAGTCCACACGCTCACTCTTTGCAGCAGGTGGCCGATAAGAACTCCCCGCCCGATATCAAAGCGCCTGCCCTGCACGGTGCCGCTGATAACGGGTCAGAGGGTCATTGACACCCTGCTCCCCGTCGCCAAGGGCGGCACTGCGGCTATCCCCGGCGGCTTCGGCACGGGCAAGACCATGACTCAGCACCAGCTCGCGAAGTGGTGCGACGCGGATATAATCATCTATGTCGGCTGCGGCGAGCGCGGCAATGAAATGACTCAGGTGCTCGACGAATTCGGCGAGCTTATTGACCCGAGGACGGGCAGGAAGCTGACCGACAGGACGGTGCTCATAGCCAACACCTCCAATATGCCCGTCGCGGCAAGAGAGGCTTCGATATACACGGGCATCACCCTTGCGGAGTATTACAGAGATATGGGCTACGCCGTCGCAATGATGGCGGACTCCACCTCCCGCTGGGCGGAGGCGCTCAGAGAGATATCCGGCAGGCTTGAGGAAATGCCCGCCGAGGAGGGCTTCCCCGCCTATCTGCCCTCACGTCTCGCCGCTTTTTATGAGAGAGCGGGCAGGGTGCAGACCTTGGGCGGCAGCGAAGGCTCCGTCACGGTCATAGGCGCGGTCTCACCGCAAGGCTCGGATTTCTCCGAACCCGTCACTCAGAATACAAAGCGCTTCACCCGTGTGTTCTGGGCGCTCGACAAGTCGCTCGCCTACGCAAGGCATTACCCCGCCATCAACTGGACTGACAGCTACAGCGAATACGACACCGACCTTGCCGACTACTACAACGACAATGTCGATATGTCGTTTATGGAATACAGGCAGCAGCTGCTTTCACTCCTCCACGAGGAGAGCAAGCTAATGGAGATAGTCAAGCTCATCGGCGCAGACGTGCTGCCCGACGATCAGAGGCTCGTTATCGACGTTGCCCGCGTGGTCAGGGTCGGCTTCCTCCAGCAGAACGCCTATCATCAGGACGACACCTATGTGCCGCTCGAGAAGCAGTTCCTGATGATGAAAACGATACTTCACCTCTATGAGAAGGGCAAGGCGCTCATAGCCGAGGGCAAGCCCGTCGGCGGCATATCCAAATCGGGGCTGCTCGAGAAGCTGATCAAGATGAAGTATGACATTCCCAACGACAGGCTTGATATGTTTGACGAATATATTGCCGAGATCGATTCGGTCATCGCCTCACTTTCGGCAAAATAAAAAGGGTTTTGATTTATGATTAAAGAATATATCGGACTTAACGAAATATCCGGCTCGCTCGTGGTGCTCGACGGCGTTAAGAACGCAGGCTACGAGGAGGTCGTTGAATTCAACGTCGCAAACGGCGAACGCCGCAGGGGCAGGATAATCAAGATCGACGGCGAGCGTGTAGTGGCGCAGGTCTTTGAGGGCACCAAGGGGCTTTCGCTGACCAACACCGCCACCGTGCCCACAGGCAGGCCGATGGAGCTGGCGCTCTCGGGCGAGATGCTCGGCAGGGTGTTCGACGGCACGGGCAGACCCATCGACGGCTTCGGCGAGATTTACCCCGAGAAGACCGCCGACATCAACGGCTCGGCGATAAACCCCGTCTCGAGGATATACCCGAGGAACTACATATGCACCGGCATATCGTCGATAGATGCCCTCTCGACCCTCATCAGGGGTCAGAAGCTGCCGATATTCTCGGGCTACGGCATGAAGCATAACGAGCTTGCGGTGCAGATAGTCCGCCAGGCAAAGATAACGGGCGCCTCCGAGAAGAATTTCGCGGTCGTTTTCGCCGCAATGGGCGTCAAGAACGATGTCGCCGATTTCTTCCGCCGCTCATTTGAGGAGTCGGGCGTGCTCTCAAGGGTCGTGATGTTTCTCAATCTCTCGGATGACCCGATAATCGAGAGGACGATAACGCCCCTCTGCGCCCTAACGGCTGCGGAATATCTCGCGTTTGAGAAGAATATGCATATCCTCGTCGTTATGACGGATATGTCGTCCTACTGCGAGGCGCTGCGTGAATTCAGCTCCTCCAAGGGCGAGATCCCGGGCAGGAAGGGCTACCCGGGCTACCTTTACTCCACCCTTGCCTCGCTCTATGAGCGGGCGGGCATGATAAAGGGCTGCGAGGGCTCGGTCACTCAGATACCTATCCTCACCATGCCCAACGACGATATTACCCACCCCGTGCCCGACCTTACGGGCTATATCACCGAGGGGCAGATAGTCCTCGACCGTGCGCTTGACGGCGAGGGCATCTATCCGCCAGTCAGTGTGCTGCCCAGCCTTTCGAGGCTGATGAAGGACGGCATCGGCGAGGGCTTCACGAGGGAGGATCACCCCGCCCTCGCAAACCAGCTTTTCGCCGCCTACGCCAAGGTGCAGGACGCCGTTTCACTCGCGTCCGTCATCGGCGAGGATGAGCTGTCTGAGACCGACAAGCTCTATCTTAAATTCGGCAGGGAATTCGAGAACCGCTTCCTGCGCCAGGGTATGAACGAGAATCGCTCGATAGACGAAACTCTCGACCTCGGCTGGGAGATGTTGAGGATACTGCCCGAGAGCGAGCTTGACAGGGTCAGCAGCGACCTCATCGAGAAGTACTATAAAAAGAAAGACTAAGGAGTCTGAGCATGGCTGCCAGGGTGTCGCCCACTAAGGGCAATTTGATGAAAATTAAAAAATCCCTTGAGCTTGCAAAGGTCGGCTACGACCTGCTTGACCGCAAGAGAAATATCCTCATCCGTGAGACGATGGGGCTTATCGACAGCGCCGCCGATATCCGCAGCAGGATAGCCGAGAGCTACCGCGTCGCTTATCAGGCGCTCGAGGAGGCCAATATGAGCATGGGTATCGTGGATGAATTCGCCGCCTTTGTGCCCGTGGAGAACGGCCTCACGATATCCTCACGCAGCGTTATGGGCGTTGAGATACCTACCGTTTCGCTCGACCCCGTGCCGACGGATAACTATTTCGGCTTCCGCAGGACTACGGCGAAGCTCGACGAGGCATACCGCCGCTTCAACGAGGTAAAGCAGCTCACGGCGGAGCTTGCCCAGACCGAGAACAGCGTCTATCGCCTCGCAACGGGCATCAAAAAGGCTCAGAAGCGGGCAAACGCGCTGAAGAATATCATCATCCCCCGCTTTGAGGAGCAGGTCAAGACGATAACCTCCGCCCTCGATGAGAAGGACAGAGAGGAATTCTCGCGCCTGAAGGTCATCAAGAGCTTTATCGACGAGGACTGAGTGCACTTATAATATTCTTATTGTAATTAATTAAAGCCCTGTGCGGTCAAAGGCCGTGCGGGGCTTCGCTTTATCGTGTCGGAGGGGCGTTTTTTAGAGCGGCGAATTCTATATTAAAAATGCAAAAAATCGAGCCGTTTTGTCCGACCTTATCCGCTGAACTATTGCACATTTTACCCGTCGGCGCTATAATATTTGGGCGCGAAAAAATTTTTTTGAAATTTTTCAAAATTTTTTCAAAATTTTGTACCAAATCGCCCTTCTTATGTGTTGTATATAATAGAAGGGCAAAAAAGGAGCAACAATGTTAGCTTTCTTTTTAACTCTCATTGAGGATGAGAATGATCGGCAGCTCTTTGAGCGTATCTATCATTCCTACAGATCACAGATGATGCGAGTCGTTGTCGGCGTGCTCGGCAACGAAACCGACGCCGAGGATGCAGTCCACGAGACGTTTTGCAAGGTGGCCGAGAAGCATCTTGACACCGTCAGAACCATCTGCGACGAGAGGGATATGAGAAACTATATGCTCAAGGCGGCAAAGAATCTTGCGCTGAACAGCAGGCGCGGCGGCTCACGCCGCAGCAATGTCGAGGATATAGACTTCTTGGCGGATGACGAGACCTGCATCAGCGACGAGGATTTTGTCGATGAGCTTTGCAGCGAGGATTCATATCGCGAGCTGGTCGCTGTCATAAGGGGACTTGACCCGAGATATTCGCAGGTCCTCTACCTTCACTTTGTGTTGGAGATGCCTATGCCCGAGGTGGCGGAGTATCTCGACAGGAAATTGGAAACAGTCAAAAAGCAGCTTGTCAGGGGCAAAGCTCTCCTGGCGGAGAAGCTGAAAGAAAACGGGAGGGTGACGTTTGATGACTAAGCAGGAGGTTTTTGAAGCTTTCAGAGAGGTCGCGTCGGAGGAATTTGCGGATATCCCCGCAGAGGAGGATATCCACTATGAGTTTTCGCCGCGCTTCAATAAGAAGATGAAGGCGATAAGCCGGAGGCTCGAATACGGCGACCGCCGCAGATTCAAGCTGTCCCGCAGAGCCATTGCCGCGATAGCCGCCATACTGATACTGCTGGTCGGCGGCGCCATCACCGCAGGCGCGGGCTGGGATACGCTGGTAAAAATCGTTACCGGTCAAGAGAAGGGCGGCGACAGATTTACATTCTATGCGCCGCACATGGAGCAAATCGAGAAGGAGTACAAGCTCACCTATATTCCCGACGGATTTGTTAAGACTGAGGAACGAAATGAAAAAAACTGTATATCTGTAGTGTATGAAAACAGGACTACCGGTGACAGAATGAAGCTTGAACAAAGCGTGGGCAGCAGAGATATGAAAGTCGATAATGAGTGCGGCAAGACGGTGGAGACTTACTTTGCCGGCAAGCTGCGATACATATATCGGCGACATGACGGAAGCAGCGTTTATATTTTCTGGATCGAGGGCGCTTATATTATGGATTTCGATTACATGGGAGACATCAGCGACGAGGAGCTGGTGAAGATCCTTGAATCCATCGAGTGATCGCGTCTGAAACAAAAAATTTGTAGTTTTTAAAAATTTTTTCAGAATTTTGTCCTCATTTTGCCGTTCTCATGTGTTGTATATAATGAGAGGACAAAACAAAGCGTTACGGAACGGCAATAAATTCACCAATGCCTCAGGGCGGGCGGAGCGGTCTCACTCTTTCCCGCTTCACCGCCTGCCCCGGGTTTTATAACGTCACATTTTGCAAAACAAAATGTACGGTCTGTGCACAGCGTGCCCGAGAGATGCCAAACTCTCGGGCGCACTTGCAACACTGAGACAAACCGGCTCAGGATGCATCGGGGCACATTTCGGTCTCTCATAACGGATCTTGGCTCGATCTGTTAGATCACTCCCGAAGAATGTGCCCCGTATGTTGTATATTGCTTTTTATCCGCTCCGATTGCCTCGGCGCACAGCGCCCCGCAAACGGAATGAGGAGTTTTTGAATAAAAAATCGGCAGGCAAAAAAGCCTGCCGATTTTTGTTGTATTTTCAGCCTCGGCCGAGGTCGGGTTCGTCGTCAAGGGTAACGCTCGCCTCGTCGAAGCCCTCAAGCTCAAGCACAATCAGCTCGTTTTTGCCCTTTTTGAGGAACGGGGCGGGCAGATAGGCGGAGCGCTGCGGGCCGACCTCCCAATACCTCGAGAGCGCACGGCCGTTAATGAATATCAAGCCTTTTTTGAAGCCGGGGAGCTTAACAAAGGTATCGCAGCATTCGTCAATGTCGATCTCGGCTCTGAGCAGCAGCGGGGTCGAATCAAAGACAGGCTTCTGCTCGATGAAATCGACGGCGGAGAGATCGTCCAGCGGCAGCGGATAGGTCTGCCAATGATAGATGAAGTTCCAGCCGAAGCCGATGCCCTCTGTCACACCCTTGGGGTCCCTGAGATATGCGCCGTAATTGACCCTGCCCATATTCTCGACCAGCACGGAGAGGGTCGCGCCCTCGGCGGGTATATCGGTCGAAACGGCAGGCTCCCTGTCGTTGCGGTACTGAATGCCGAGCAGCTCGTCATTCTTATAGATATAGGCTCTGTCGCGGGGCTCCTGAATGCGGACGACCTGAGTCTCCCTCGGTCCCCTTACCTCTGCACGGTAGAGGATGAAGCCGTAGCCCTGCCCGAGCTTCTCCATCGGCAGGGGGCAGACCGTCTCAACGGGGGCGGAGAGCTTGTCAAGGCAGTCAAAGAGGCGGCGGCAGGCGGTGAATTCAAATTTGCCGTATTTCTTTTTCTTAACGGGTGCGGGCAGCTCGATATCGGGTATCGGGGCGTATTTGGATATCACTTCACGGAAGCGGAAGTATTTATCGGTCAGGTCGCCGCATTCGTTGACGGGGGCGTCGTCGTCATAGCTCGAGACGGTCGGCTCATATTTGTCGAAGCAGTTTGCGCCGTTCATAAATCCGAAATTCGTACCGCCGTGGAACATATATGCCGATACATTCCCGCCGTGAGCGAGGATATCGTCAAGGCTCGCCGCCGCGTCGTCGCCGGGGCGGTGGTGATGCTCCTCGGTCCAGTGGTCAAACCAGCCGTTCCAGAATTCGGTACACATCAGCGGGCCGTCGGGCTGATATTCACGCAGGGCGGCGAACTGCTCCTCGGCTCTCGAGCCGAAGTTTGCGGTCTTAAATATCTCGGGCACGGTGCCGCCGGTGAGCATCTGTTTATTCGTGCCGTCGGAGGTGAAGAGGGGCACGTTTATCCCTCGCCTGCGAAGCCCGTCGGCGAGGTAACGGATGTATTCGCTGTCGTCGCCGTAGCTGCCGTATTCGTTCTCGACCTGCACGAGTATCACGTTGCCGCCCTCGGTTATCTGGTGAGCGGCTATGCGGGGGATGAGCGAGTCAAAGAATCGGTCGACGGCGGCGATATAGTCGGCGTCCATGCAGCGCAGGCGGATGCCGTCATTTTTAAGCAGCCACCAGGGCAGCCCGCCGAACTCCCACTCGGAGCAGATGTAGGGGCCGGGGCGCACGATGGCATAAAGCCCAAGCTCCGCAGCCGTCGCGAGGAAATCCTCGATATCCAGCATATCCGAGTAGTCAAATTCGCCCTCCCTCGGCTCATGCATATTCCACGCAACATATGTCTCGACGGTGTTGAAGCCGCAGGCCTTGAGCTTGATGAGGCGGTCGCGCCAGTATTCGCGGGGCACTCTGAAATAGTGGATAGCGCCCGATATAACTCTGAAGGGCTCGCCGCCGAGGCGGAAGCCGTCCTTTTCGACAGTGAAAGTTATCATATTGACCTCCGTAGTGTTATTACTCGTCCCAGTCATCGTCACGCTCATAGGGGAATTCGCTGAAGACCTCTATCTTTTTGCCTCTCATCCAGAGACCGACGTTGACCTTGAGGGTGAAGCCGCAGCCGTTATCGGTGCGCCACTCGTGCATGGGCAGCTCGGGGATGCCGTAGGCGGCGAGCAGAGCCATGATAACTCCGCCGTGGGTGACGATGGCGGCGTCGGTCGTGCCGGTCTTCATCAGACCCTCGAGTATCTTTTCAAACGAGCTGCAGACACGCTTTGCAAAGGCGGCGTTGCTCTCGCCGAAGGGCGGGTCGGCCTCGCCCGCGAGCCATTTGGGGAATACGGGGCTTTTTTTCAGCTCCTCGGCGGTCTTATTCTCAAATTCGCCGAAGTCATACTCTATCAGCCCGTCGATGGCGATCGCCTTATTCTCGGGGTAGAGGATCGCCGCGGTCTCGGTGCATCTTGAGAGCGGGCTTGTGAATACGGCGCTGACGGGGGGATAGACCAGCTCATCTTTAAGCCGAATGAGCTGCTGCCTGCCCTCCTCGCTCAGGGGGACGTCGGTGTGGCCGATGTATCTGCCCTCGCCGCCCTCGTCGGTCATGCCGTGTCTTATCAGGTAGACGGTGTAGCTTTTCATTTTTCCTCCAAAAAAACGGGTGAAATTTTAGATATTCTGCGAATATACAAATTGTATTAAATTCTGTATAATTTAAGTTATATTTATAACGAATAGTCGAATGACAGGAGTTGATAATATGGAAAAGAGCTTCCCAGTGATACTCAGCGAGCTTCGCAAGGAGCGAGGGCTGAGCCAAAAGGATGCGGCGTCAAGCCTCGGCATATCTCAGGCGCTGCTGTCGCACTATGAAAAAGGGATAAGGGAGTGCGGGCACAGCTTCCTGATAAAAGTCGCCGATTTTTACGGCGTCACCTGCGATTATCTGCTCGGCAGGAGCGCTGACCGCACGGGCAGCAGCAGGCTATCGCTGCTCATGGAGAAAAGCGTCGATGACGAAAAAGCCGGCAGCGGCACTATGCTCAAGGCTGCGCTGATGCTCCGCGACCACCTCTCCGGCGGCACGAGGGATTACGGCTTCGACTTTGACAGGCTGATAATCCTTGAAGCCTACCGCATCATACTTCTTGAGGCGGAGGCGGGCAGGCTGCCCAAAAATTGGGCGGGCAGAGCCTATTCGGACGGCGAGCTTTATTGCAACCCGCTGTTTTTGGAGCTTATTTCGCAGACCCTCGACGAATGCATCAAGCCGACCAAGGCGAAGCGCCCCGCGGAGGAAACTCCTCCGCCGAAGCCGCTCGAAACGCTGGTCAAGGCTGCGGAGCAGCTAATCTTTAAGCACATGGCGGAGTATACGCCGCCGATACCGTATGAATATGTAAAATAATAAAAGGGACTGTACCGTGGATACAGTCCCTCTTTTTTGTTATATCAAAGCGACTGATAGAGCTTGATGTATTCTCTTGCGGAGCGTCCCCAGCTGTTGTCGCATTTGAGGGCTCTGGTGACGAGAGTGCTCCAGTGCTTCTTGTCATAATAAGCCGCGAGGGCGCGGTGGATCGCGTCGAGCATATCGTATGCGTCGTAGCTCTTAAAGGTGAAGCCGTTGCCCTGGCCGTCGCCGCTGTCGGTGATGGTATCCTTGAGGCCGCCGGTCTCCCTGACGATGGGGATCGAGCCGTAGCGCAGCGCCACCATCTGTGACAGGCCGCAGGGCTCGCTCTTGGACGGCATGAGGAACATATCGCTGCCGGCGTAGATTTTCCTCGCCATGTCGGGTATGAAGCCGAGGCGCACGCCGACCTTGCCGGGGAACGCCGCCGCAAGCTCCTTGAAGAAGGATTCATACTCCCAATCGCCTGAGCCGAGCACAACGAGCTGCATATCGGTCGAGGCGACGAGATCCCACATGACCCTCTTTATCAGGTCGAAGCCCTTGTGGGCGACGAGGCGGGAGACGATGCCGATGAGCGGGGTATCCGCATTGACGGGCAGGCCGAAAAGCTCCTGTAAGGCGGCTTTGTCCTTGGCCTTGTTCTCGGGCGATTTTGCGGAGAAATTATAGAAGATATCCTTATCCGTTTCGGGGTCGTAGCTCTTGGTGTCAATGCCGTTGAGTATGCCGCTGAGCTTGTAGCTGCGCTCGAGCAGGATGGGGTGAAGCCCGTGGCTGAACCAGGGGTCGAGTATCTCGCCGGCGTAGGTGTTGCTGACGGTGGTCACTCTGTCGGCGCATTCGATGCCGCCCTTCATCAGATTGATGCAGTCGCCGAATTCAACGAGGGAGGCGTGCTCTTCGCCGAGGCCGAAAACATCGCCGAGGATATCCTTGCCGTAGATGCCCTGATACTGGATATTGTGAATTGTGAAAATAGTCTTTATGCCTGCGTAGCCCTCACGGTTGGCGTACATGGTGGAGTAATAGACCGGCACGAGAGCCGACTGCCAATCGTTGCAGTGGATGATGTCGGGCTTGAAGTCGAGGTAGGGCAGCGCTTCGAGCACGGCTCTTGAGAAGAAAGCGAATCTCTCGCCGTCGTCATAGTGGCCGTAGAGTGTGTCACGCTTGAAATAATACTCATTGTCGAGCAGATAATAGGTGACACCGTTGTATTTGGTCTCGAATATGCCGCAATACTGCCTGCGCCATGATACGGGCACCATGATGCTGGTGATAAAGCGCATGGAGGCTCTCTGGTCGGCTGTCACGCAGCCGTAGAGAGGCATAATGACTCTGCACGGGGTTCTGCGCCTTGTCAGAGCGCCGGGCAACGAGCCGGCAACATCCGCTAACCCGCCGCTTGCGGCAAAGGGCAGCGCCTCGCTTGAAACATAAAGAACTTTCATTTCGTTTCTTCCTTTCGTTGCATTTTATTCGAAAATAACGGTAGTATAATATGTATCCATATATTTGACCACGCCCACGCCGACGGAGCTGACGCTCTCGCTCATTATACTGCCGCCTGCGGAGGCCGACACATCGCCGTAGAGAGCCTTGCCGCCGTAGGAGGTCTTGAATTCATAAACCATGCCGGAGACGCTGTAGTCGCCGAACATATCGGGGCGGGCAACTGCCTTGCTCCTTGCTCTCGCCATGCCCTTGAGCTTGGTGGAGTCGCTCAGCGGAGCCAATCCTGCAGCCTCACGGTCGGAGTTTATCGCCGAGACGATGGACTGAGCGAGCGCGTCGTCGCGCACAACGCCGCCGCTAAGGTCAATGTCAACACCGAACCTGCCGCTCTGCGTCACCGTGCCCGGCTCAACGCTCTCGCTCCAGATATCGGGCTTCTCGGTGCGTGGCGGGTCGAGGGTCATGACCTCGGTCAGGACGTTGCCGTCCTTATCCTTCTTCGGCCTGTGGAGCACGGGGTCGGTCACGACCCGATACTCGGTGCGCTGCACATATTTGGTGGTCGTCTCCGCCGCAGCGAGGCTGTCCGCAGGGACGGTGTACTTCACCACCCTGGTGACGGGCTGGCCGTTCTCGTCGAGCACACGGTTGCCCTCGGCATCCGTCTCATACTCGACCTCGGTCACTTCAACATAAGCGACGGTCGAGGAGGTGGCGGTAGTCTTTTTGGTCGGGTAAACGTGATTTGACGAGATCTTGGGTCTCGCATATCGTGAGAAAACGGTGTAGTATGTCACCTCGCCGTTCTCCTGCGTTTCGCTCGCAATGACCACGGCGGTGTCGATGACCGTCTCCTCGGCGGTCGTTTTTTCACTGCTGTTGAATATTCCCGTCTTAACGAGGATGACGACGAGCAGCAGGATCAGCGCCAGAGCAACCACAACGCCGGTCAGAATATTCTGCAATTGTTTTTTGTCTTTCAGAGCCATAGGAAATCACACTTTCTCAGATAACTATGCCTTTGCCGATATAAACGGGGAAGGTGGGCGCGCCGCAGAGAGTCCTGCCGGATTTGACGACCACGGATTTATCCGTGATAACGCTCTCGACCTTGGCGCCCTCGCCGATATATGAGCTTTGCATAACGATGGAGTTTCTCACCACAGCGCCCTTGGCGACGGTAACGCCGCGGAAGAGAATGCTGTTCTCCACCGTGCCGTCAATGCGGCAGCCGTCGGCGATGAGTGAATTTGATACGTCGGCGCCGATACCGTAGATGGCGGGTATCTGATCCCTGACCTTGGTGAATACGGGCCTGTCGGGGGTGAAGAGCGCCTTTCTGTTTTCGGGTTTGAGCAGCTCGAGGCTGATGTCATAGTAGCTTCTCAGGGATTCGAGCACCCTTACGAAGCCCTTCTGCTCATAGGCATGGACGTTGAGCAGGCTTATATTGCGGGGCAGGATGGATTCAAAATCATCCCTGCCGCTTGTCCTTGATTCGTGGAGGAAGCGCTCAAGCAGGGTGCGCCTTATCAGCATTATCTTCAGCGAGTAATTCACGCTGCTGCTGTAGCAGTCCACCAGAGTCTCGCCCGTGACCTTGCCGTTCTTATCAATTAAAAATTCGGTGGAATTCTTCACCTTCGGGGGCAGACCCTTGGCGTAGGCGACGGTGATATCCGCATTGCTTGCGATGTGCTCGGCGAGCATATCCTCATAATCTATCGAGCAGATGACGTTGCAGTCGGTGAGCAGGACGAATTCCTTATCGGAGCGGCTGATATAATCAATGCTGCCGTAAAGGGCGTCGAGCTTGCCTCTGAACATACCCGACTCGGGGGTGTTGAACGGGGGCAGCAGAGTCATGCCCTCCCTCTTTCGGGAGAGATCCCACGGCTTGCCCGTGCCGAGATGATCCATCAGCGAGCGGTAATTGCTCTTGGTAATGACGCCGACCTTGGTGATGCCTGCGTCGACCATGTTTGAGAGCGGGAAATCTATCAGGCGATAGCGGCCCGCAAACGGGACGGAGCCCATAGTCCTCAGAGCTGTAAGCTCGGGGAGCACCTCATCGTAAGCGTTGGAAAAGATTATGCCGAGTACGTTATTTGCCGCCATTATTCCGCACCTCCTACGTCGCTGTCGGCCATCACTTTAGGCTCGACCTTTGCGCCCTTGCCGATATGGACGCCGCTGCCTATGACGGTAACGCCCCAATCCTTGATATCGGCCATATTCTCCGGCTTCTCGCCGACCTGAGCGCCCTCGTCTATCACGGCGTTCTCCGCCACTATCGAGTAGCGCACCTTCGCACCCTTTTTGACCACCGTGCCGGGCATTACGATCGAATAAGTGACCTCTGCGCCCTCCTCGACGGTGACGTTCGCAAAGAGCACGGAGTAATCAATATCGCCGTCTATCTCGCAGCCCTCGGTTATCATCGAATTCTCGACCTTCGCCTCTGAGCCGATATAATGCGGCGCTGCGGCGGGCGAGCGGGAGTATATCTTCCAGCTGTCGTCGTCAAGGTCGAGGTCTACCTTCGGATTGAGCAGGTCGAGGTTTGCGTCCCAGAGGCTGTCTATAGTGCCGACGTCCTTCCAATAGCCGTCGAACTGATAGGCAAAGAGCCTCTCGCCGTTATTGTGCATCGCGGGGATAAGGTCGTGGCCGAAGTCGTTGCTTGAATTCGGGTTTGCCTCGTCCTCGACAAGATATTTCTTCAGCTTCTTCCAGCTGAATACATAAACGCCCATGGAGGCCTTGTTGCTCCTCGGGTTCTTCGGCTTCTCCTCAAATTCCTTGATGGAGCCGTCGTCGTTGACTATCATCAGACCGAAGCGGCTCGCCTCCTCCCACGGCACCTCGAGCATTGCGATGGTGCAGGCGGCGTCCTGCTTCTTGTGATAATCTATCATCTTGGAGTAATCCATCTTGTAGATGTGGTCGCCCGAGAGCACGAGCACATATTCGGGGTCATATCTCTCGATGAAGTTGATATTCTGATAGATGGCGTTCGCCGTGCCCTTATACCACTCGGTGCCCTTTATCTGCTGATAGGGGGAGAGGATGTGGACTCCGCCGTTTGCGCGGTCGAGATCCCAAGGCTGGCCGTTGCCGATGTAGTCGTTCAGCTCAAGCGGCTGATACTGTGTGAGCACGCCGACGGTGTAGATGCCGGAGTTGACGCAGTTGGAAAGAGGAAAGTCGATTATGCGGTATTTGCCGCCGTAGGGAACGGCGGGTTTAGCTATTTTTTTGGTAAGGATACCCAGACGGCTGCCCTGGCCGCCCGCAAGAAGCATCGCTATGCATTCGGGTTTGATTGCCATACAAATTCCTCCTTATTTATCTTTTTTGCGGGAAGTATTCTTTATATACATACAGCTCAATCCCTCGATATCGAGTTCAATACTGTATTCGTATCCGTGCATCGGTTTTTTCTTCGCCCTGACCGAGCCGACGGTGCTCTCGCCCTTGCCGCCGAATTCCGGCAGAGCCGAGCTGAACACCACTCTGTAGGTGCCGGGCTTCGGCACGCCTATGCGGTATTTCTGCCTTGTCACGCTCGTAAAATTGCAAAGGGCGATAAGCTCGTTCTCCTTCTTGTCGCGCCTGATATAGGCTACGACGGAGTTGGAGCTGTCGTCGCTGACTATCCAGCTGAAGCCCTCCCAGCTGTAGTCTATCTCCCAGAGCGGGGAGTTGGCGAGGTAGAATTTGTTGAGGGCGCTCACATAGCTCTTGAGCTGCCTGTGCGCCTCATAGTCGAGCAGGAGCCAGTCGAGCTGCTGCTTGTAATTCCACTCGATGAACTGACCGAATTCGCAGCCCATGAAGAGCAGCTTCTTGCCCGGGTGAGACATCATATAGCCGAGGAAAGAGCGCACACCGGCGAATTTCTCCTCATAAGTGCCGGGCATTTTATTTATCAGCGAGCATTTGCCGTGGACTACCTCGTCGTGCGAGATAGGCAGGACGAAATTCTCGGAGAAGGCGTAGAAGAAAGAGAAGGTCAGGCAGTCGTGGTTGAATTTCCTTGCCAGCCCGTCAAGTGAGAAGTAGCGCAGGCAGTCGTTCATCCAGCCCATATTCCACTTGAAGTTGAAACCGAGGCCTCCGAGATAGGTCGGGCGGGAGACCATCGGCCACGCGGTGCTCTCCTCCGCTATCATCAGCACGTCGCCGTGCTCGCGAAAGACGGATTCGTTGAGCTTCTTGAGGAATGCAACTGCCTCGAGATTCTCCCTGCCGCCGTGGCAGTTCGGTATCCAGTTGCCGTCGTCCCTGCCGTAATCGAGATAGAGCATGGAGGCAACGGCGTCCACCCTCAGCCCGTCGATATGGTATTCGCTTATCCAAAACATTGCGCTCGAGACGAGGAAGCTCTGCACCTCGGGCTTGCCGTAGTCAAAGACCCTTGTGCCCCATTGCAGATGCTCGCCCTTGCGCGGGTCGGCGTATTCGTAGCAGGCGCCGCCGTCGAATTCATACAGACCGTAGGTGTCCTTTGGGAAGTGAGCGGGCACCCAGTCGAGGATAACGCCTATGCCGGCGTTGTGGGCGGCGTTCACGAAGTATGCGAAGTCCTCGGGTGTGCCGTAGCGGGAGGTCGGGGCGAAATAGCCCGTGACCTGATAGCCCCACGAACCGTCAAAGGGATACTCCATGACGGGGAGCAGCTCGATGTGGGTGTAGCCCATATCCTTGACATACGGAATGAGCCTGTCCGCCAAGTCACGGTAAGAGAGCGGGTTGCCGTCGTCATAGAGCTGCCATGAGCCTGCGTGGACCTCGTATATATTCATCGGCGAGGAATAGATATCGGCCTTTTTGCGCTTACGCAGCCAGCCCTTATCGCTCCAGTCAAAGTCAAGCTCGCCGTAGTATTTGGATGCCGTGCCGGGTCTTGTCTCACAGTGGAAAGCAAAGGGATCGCTCTTGTAGAATTCCCTGCCGTCCGCCGTGCGGAAGTAATATTTATAGGCGTCGTAGCGGTTAACGCCGTCAACGAAGCATTCCCACACCCCGGAGCTTATCTTAGTCATCGGGGCTTTGTCGGGCTGCCAGCCGTTGAAGTCGCCCGCAACGCCTGCCCACTGCACGTTCGGAGCCCATACTCTGAAGCAAACTCCGCCGTCAACGGGGTGAGCGCCGAGGTATTCATATGCCTTTGCGTTCGTGCCCTCGTGGAAAAGGTAGAGCGGTATGCTGTTTTCTGATTTAGCCATATCGAGTAAGCCTCCTTCCTATAATCAAAATAATTATAACAACAGTGCGCCGCTTTTTCAAGAGAAAATCCCTGCGAAAATATATATTTTATCCGATTTGCCCGAAGTGTTCGCCCGAAAAGGTTACAATGCTGTCACCAAGATTGACAAACCCGGCTTTTTTTGCTATTATTTTTAATGGTTTATTCTATTCAAAAAGGAGAGCTGTAAATGATCAGTTCCGACAATCTGTGTATGAGCTGTATGCGGGAGATAGGTGATGAGAAGATCTGCCCCTACTGCGGCTACCATGTCGATTCCGCTCAGATATCGCCTTATCTGCCGGTGAGGACTCTCGTCGCCAACCGTTATCTTGTGGGCAAAATGCTCGAGTATAACGGCGAGGGCGCCACTTATATCGGCTGGGATCTCAAGGAGAAAAAGGCGGTAAAGCTCCGCGAATTTATCCCCGATTCGTTCACGACGAGGACTACCTCCAACCTGAATTTACAGGTGATGCCCGGCAGCGAAGCCACCTTCGCCGAGCTGCGCCGCAGCTTTGAGGAGCTTTGGACTAAGCTCGCAAGGCTCAAGGGTCTCTCGGCGCTGATAAGCGTCAACGCAGTCGTTGAGGATTACAACACCTCTTATGCGATATACGACCATTTCGAGGGAATATCCCTGCGTGATTTCCTGCTCAGAAACAAGCTCGGCTATGTGCCCTGGGAGAAGGCAAGGCAGCTGCTCATGCCGCTGCTCTCAACTCTCGGCACGCTGCACTCGGCGGGCATAATCCACCGCGGCATCTCGCCCTCGACGCTGATAATCGGCGGCGACGGCAAGATAAAGATAACGGGCTTTTGCATCGGTGCGGCGAGGACCGCCCGCAGCGAGCTGAACAGCCAGCTTTTCGACGGATACGCCGCCATCGAGCAATACGGGCTTGACGGCAGGCAAGGCACTTGGACGGATATCTATGCCTTTGCGGCTGTGCTTTATCGCACCCTTATCGGCAGCGACCCTATCTCCGCAAAGGAGCGCATGACGAACGACAGGCTCATGGTGCCCGGCAAATTTGCCGAGGCGCTGCCCGCCTATGTCATAAACGGCCTCATCAACGCCTTACAAATTCTGCCCGAGGACAGAACAAGGACTGTCGAGCAGCTCAGAGCCGAGCTGTCGGCTTCGCCCGTGGCAACGGCGGCGAGCGGGCAGTATCAGCGAGCCGAGCAGGCGCAGAAGCAGCCCCGACCCGAGCCCGCAAGGCAGCCGGAGAAGAGACCCGCGCCCGAGAATAAGCCCGCCCCCAAAAAGAACGGCGACGGAGTGCCGACGATAATAGTTTCCGCAGCTCTTTGCATCGTAGTCGGTCTCGCGATATTTATAATCCTTGCGTTCACAGTATTTAAAGATACTTTCAAATTCAATTTTAACCAGGACAGCGGCAATGTTACGGTCACTCAATCAAATCAGGAGCCGATAGCCGTGCCCGATTTCATCAACAAGAGCGCCGTTGACGTGCTTGTGAATCCCGTATTCACGCAGAATTTCAAGCTCGTCTCAGAGGATGTCTATGACGACAAGGTGCCCGAGGGCTATATCGTCGGGCAGAGCGTCAAGTCGGATACCCTCGTGCAGCCCGGCACCGAGATCGTCATCTATGTCAGCAAGGGCAAGCAGCAGGTCGTGCTCCCGAGCGTGGTCGGCTACGACTACGCCGAGGCGGAGAAACGCCTGACGGAGCTGGGTTTCAAATGCATCAAAAAGGAGATCTACGAGGGCAGCTACCGCAATAACGAGGTCGTCCAAATGGCGCCGTTTGCCGACAAGGCCTACGACGTCGGCACCGAGGTCTATCTGAATGTCTTTGTTGAAAAGACCGAGCCGGAGACCGACGGATTCGGTCAGACCGTCGCCGCAGTGACCCCGCAGGATTAAAATTAATCCATACAGCCTCCCACCACGGGAGGCTGTTTTTGTTTGTGCGCTTGATTTTCGGCAAAGTCCCCTCAACCCTGCGAGCTGTCACGGAGTGACTGAGGATTGTTCGGTAGATTCAAAAATCAAAGCATTGCTGTCTATATGGCAGAATTACTTCTGATTCAATTGTAGGGGACGACGTCCTCGGCGTCCCGCAAGCAAAACTGCAATGTTAATTGAACACCGTTAGGGGCGAACTGTGTTCGCCCGCTGAAAGCTGCCGAGCTTTCAGTTGCTTTCGCCTCACATTTAGGGGAGATGGCGCAACGAAGTTGCGACGGAGGGGTTCTCGGTTGAATTTCAACAGAAAACTCCCTCAGTCCTACGGACAGCTCCCTCAGGAGGGAGCCTAAGAGGCGAGCGACAGTTTATTGTTGCAGTATTGTGCGCTCTAAGCGGGCGAACACAGTTCGTCCATACCGTGATAATTCCACATTTGCAATTGGTTTGCGTGACGTCGAGGATGCCGTCCCCTACGATATGCGCCGAAAAATTACACTTGCTCTTGCCATCCTTTACACGAGGGAGCCTTTAAAATGCGAGATTTCGGCGTTTGAGGGGGCGAAACTGCGCCGACGATTGAAAAAATCAATCCCCGTTTGTTATTGACTTTACAGCGGGTTTTAGGTATAGTTTAGATATAATAATTTGAGGATGACCCGATGAAAAATATTTATCCGTCTTACTATAAAAAATTCCGCTGCGTTGCGGACAAATGCCCCGACACCTGCTGCGCCGGCTGGGAGGTGGTCGTCGACCCACAGAGCGAGCGCCGCTACCGTGCAGAGAGCGCGCCGATAGGCGGCAAGCTCAGAGATGTGCTGACCGTTGACGAGGACGGCGACACGGTCTTTCGCTCCGAGGGCGGCAGATGCCCTTTTTTGCTCGGCAGCGGGCTTTGCGAGCTGTATTGCGAGCTGGGCGAGCGGGCGCTTTGCCGCACCTGCGAGCGGTTCCCGAGGTTTGAATGCATTCTCGGCTCAAGGTGCGAGGCGGGGCTTTCGCTCTCGTGCCCCGAGGCGGCGAGGCTCATATTCGAGACGGAGGAGCCGACCGAGTTCGTGGCAGAGGAGACAGACGAGCCCGCCGAGCCGAATTCGATAGACCCGACGGTATATTTTATCCTCTCAAAAGCGCAAAAAACGGCGATAGATATCCTCTCGGACAGGGAATTTTCCGTAGCTCAAAGGGTGAAAAAATTTCTGCTGCTGTGCGCCGATACGCAGGCCGAGATAAGCGGCGGCAGCCCCGAACGGGCGGAGGAGCCGAAGAATAAAACGCGCTCCGCAAAGGAGAGCGCCTTAAAATATTTTGCCGATCTGCGCTCGCTCGAACGCCTTGACCCCGAGTGGGAGCATTCGCTCTCGGCGGGCGAAGCGGGTGGATTCAAAATCGCGCCCGAGGCGGAATGCGAATACGAAAAGCTGTTGATATACCTCGTTTTTCGCTACTTTATGACTGCGGCGTTCGACGGTAAAATTTTGATAAAAGCCAAGCTTTTTGCCGCCGAATTTATAGCCGCCGTCCGCATCCAAACGGGGCTTGACTGCGCGACAAAAAGCGAGCGCACGGCCGTTCTGCAAAAATTCTCAAAGGAAGTCGAGCACTCTGAAATTAACCTTGACAGGCTATGCGCCCTCGCTTCACAAAGCAGGCGCTACAGCCTGACAAACTTGATAAATATTCTTGAATTACAGGAGAAAACGAAATGAAATACTGCGATTTTGTCAACACCAAGCAGGGCAGCGCCTCGGTCAACAGATTCTCAAACGGCAATTCGCTGCCGCTCGTGCAGCTCCCGTTCGGGATGACGGCGTTCGCGCCGCAGACGAACCCCGACAAGCGGTGGTATTATCACCCTGCGAGCCGCAGCCTTGAGGGCGTGCGACTGACCCATCAGCCCTCGCCGTGGATAGCGGATTACGGCGCGTTTGTGTTCATGCCGCAGCGCAGCCCGATAGGTGCGGCCTCGGGCGACCGCTGGACGGGCTACAGACCCGAGGAGGCCGTGCTCACCCCGTATTCGATGAAGCTGCGCTTCCTGCGCTCGGAGTGCGACTTTGAGCTTGCGCCGACCGAGCGAGGGGCGGTAATTCGGCTGAATTACGGCGAATCGGACAGCAATTATTTATCCGTCCTGCCCGTCGAGGGCTGCTGCGAATACCGCTATGACGAGGCGAGCCGCACTCTCTTCGCGACCACCGATATGCATATGAGCGGCGAAGCGGTCAACTTCAAAAACTACCTTGTCATCCGCTTCCCCGAGGGAGTTGTGGACGGCGCGCTTGTCAGCGACGGCCCGGATGAAGAGGATTTCACGCCCGGATTTGAGATATCCGGCGATTATACCGCCATTCACCTGCATCTCGCCAAAAACAGCTTTGAAATAAAGCTGGCGACTTCATACATAGGCTTTGAGCAGGCGCAGCTCAACCTTGAGCGTGAGATAGCGGATAAGGATTTTGAAGCTGTCAGGGATGAGGCGGAGATCGTGTGGGAGAGCTATCTTTCGCGCCTTACGATCGAGGCTGAGGACGAAAAGCAGCTCCGCACCTTCACATCGTGCCTCTACAGGGCGTTTCTCTACCCGCACAAGTGCCACGAATACGCCGCCGACGGCAGAGCAATCCACTATTGCCCGCACGACGGCGAGGTTCACGACGGCGTGCGCTACACCGACAACGGGTTTTGGGACACCTACAGGACGGTCTACCCGTTCTTTTCTCTTGCCGCAAAGGACGAGCTGAGGGAGATGCTGACCGCCTTTATAAACGAATACACCGAGAGCGGCTGGCTGCCCCGCTGGCTCTCGATAGGCGAATGCGGCTGTATGCCGAGCACCCTTGTGGACGCGGTCATCTGCGACGCCGCCGGCAAGGGCTTCATTGACAGACCCACACTTGAGATTGCGCTTGAGGGTATGATAAAGCATTCCGTCACCGACGCGCCGAGCCGCAATTTCGGCAGGACGGGCGCGGGCGACTATTGCAAGCTCGGCTGGGTACCCTATGATAAATACGGCGAGAGCGTGAATCTCACCCAGGACGCCGCCTACGGCGATTGGTGCATCGCAAGGGTCGCCGAAATTCTCGGCAAGGGCGATATCGCCGCCGAATACGACAGGCGTGCAAAGAATTACAGGAATATTTTCGACCCCGAAACCGGCTTCATGCGCGCAAAGGACAGCAAGGGCGAATTCAGGCCCGATTTCTCGCCCGTGAGCTGGGGCAGGGACTACACCGAGGGCAGCGCATGGCAGAATTCCTTTGCAGTGCCGCATGACATCGAGGGTCTCGCCGAGCTTTACGGCGGCAGAGAACAGCTTATGAGTAAGATAGACGAGCTTTTTGCCGAGAAGCCCCATTACGAGGTGGGCGGCTACGGCAGAGAGATACATGAGATGACCGAGATGGCTGCCGCCGACTTCGGTCAGTGCGCCATTTCAAATCAGCCGAGCTTCCATATCCCTTATATTTACTCCGCTCTCGGCGAGGTCGACAAGACCGCCTATTGGGTCGAGAAGCTGTGCAAAGAGGCGTTCTCCTACGCTGACGACGGCTTCCCCGGCGACGAGGATAACGGCACAATGGCGCTGTGGTATGTTTTCAGCGTGCTGGGCTTCTATCCGTTCTGCCCCGGCAAGCCCGAATTCGTCAAGGGAAAGAAGCAGGTGAAGCGCGCCTTCCTCTGCGGCAGGGAGATAGACGCCGACAGCTTTGAGGGCAATATCATTCCCTACTCCGCCCTTGTTTGACAACGGCGGCGTAAGGTGATAAAATAAAAGCTACAAAGAAACAAATTTTTCGGAAAGGAAAAATGAAATGGATAGATATCTTATAATCAACGCGGACGATTTCGGCATGTGCAGAGGCGCAAACCTCGCCGTCATGGAGCTGCTCAAGAATGAGAAAAGCGCGCTGACCTCCTCAACGATAATGGCTCCCTGCGCTTGGGCGCCCGAGGCATGCAGATTCGCCGCCGAGAATCCCGAGCTTGCGATAGGCGTTCACCTGACCCTCACGAGCGAGTGGTCAAAGTACCGCTGGGCGCCCGTCAATGCGGAGCATACCGCCTCGCTGCGCGACGAGGAGGGCTATATGTGGCACGAGAGCGACCAGGTCGAGGAGCACGTTGACCTTGACGAGGTCGAGGGCGAGATAAGGGCTCAGATCGAGCGCTGCAAGAGGCTCGGCCTCACCAACCCCTCTCACCTTGATAACCACATGGGCTCGCTCTACGGCATCGAGACCGGCAGATTCGAGCTGCTTGAGCTGACTCTCAGCCTTGCGGGCGAATACGGCCTGCCGTTCCGCTTCCCCGGCTCCTTCACCGAGGCGCAGTTCAACAACACCATGCTCGCCATCAACATCGACAAGAGCATGATAGAGATGGTGTTCGGCAAGGTGGTGGCCTTTGCAAAGCAGCAGGGCGTCGCCATCCCCGATTACCTCATGCCCAATGAGTGGAACGAGCCGCAGACTCAGAGCTACGAGCAGTTCAGAGAGTATCTCTATGACCTGTACGCAAGCATCCCCGAGGGCGTTACCGAGACCTATCTGCACCCCGCCAAGGAGAGCGACGACCTCAAGGGCACGAGCAGCGTGTGGGAGCGCAGAGTGTGGGAATACAGGGTCATGAGCGACCCCGCCACCAAGCAGCATATCGAGGCTCACGGCATCAAGCTCATCAATTACCGTGACCTTGCGGCGATGAGAAAAGCATGATCAAAAATTATATCTGGGATTTTGACGGGATGCTGTTTGACAGCTACCCGCATATCACCTCGGCGTTCCTCAAGGCCCTTGCCGATTTCGGCATAGAGGCGGATTACGACGAGGCAAAGGCACAGCTCGAGATATCCTATGCCACAGCCTACGCATATTACGGGGCGGGCGAGGAGATAAGGGAGCGCCACAGGCAGTATGAGCACGATTACGGTCTCAGACCCATAGCCGTCCCGTTTGAGCACACCGCCTCGACCTTGGCGGCGATAGTCGCCTCGGGCGGCAGGAATTACCTCTATACCCACCGCGGGCATGAGAGCACATATCATTATCTTAATGAATATGATATAGAGCGGTATTTCTCGGGCGGGGTGGATTCCTCGATGGATTTCCCCTCGAAGCCCGCCCCCGACGCGGTGGAGTGGATATGCGGCACATATGGGCTTGACAAGGGCGAGACCATGATGATAGGCGACCGTGAGATAGACGTGCTCTCCGGCAAGAATGCCGGTGTATACGGCTGCCTTTTTACAAGAAAAGAAAGCGTCGCAACGGCGGCGGATTTCACAATCGGCGATATCGCCGAGGTAACGGAGGTTAAACCATGAGAGCAGTTATAACGGTAATAGGCAAGGATATGGTCGGCATCCTCGCAAAGGTTTCCGGCGAATGCGCCGAGCACGGCATAAACGTGCTCGAGGTCACGCAGTCGATACTTCAGGATATGTTTGCGATGATAATGATGGTCGATATCTCAAAGTCGGATATCGACTTCACCGAATTCTCCGACAAGCTCGGCAAGATGGGCAGCGACATGGGGCTGTCCATTCACGCCATGCATGAGGATATATTCAACGCAATGCACACTATCTGAGCGGGGTGAATTCTATGCTTAATGCAAGAGATATTCTTGAGACGATCACAATGATACAGGATGAGCATCTCGATGTGCGTACCATTACTATGGGCATATCACTGCTCGACTGCTGCCACAGCGATATCGACACGATGTGCGGCAGAGTTTATGACAAGATAACCCGAAAGGCAAAGGATCTCGTCAAGACGGGCGAGCAGATCGAGAAGGAGCTGGGCATCCCGATAATCAACAAGCGCATCTCCGTCACCCCGGCGGCTATGATACTTGCCGCCTGCGACGACAGGGACGCCGTCAAGCTCGCAAAGACTCTGGAGAGAGCCGCCCGCGAATGCGGCGTCAACTTCCTCGGCGGCTTCTCGGCGCTGGTGCAAAAGGGCTTTGCCCCCGGCGACAGGGAGCTTATCGAGGCTATCCCCGAGGCGCTGAGCGTGACGGAGCATATCTGCTCCTCGGTCAACATCGGCTCGACCAAGGCGGGCATCAATATGGACGCCGTCGCAATGATGGGCGAGGTGGTGCGCCGCAGCGCGGAGCTGACCGCCGATAGGGACTGCATCGGCCCCGCAAAGCTGGTGGTGTTTTGCAACGCCCCGGAGGATAACCCGTTTATGGCGGGTGCATTCCACGGCGCGGGCGAGCCGGACTGCGTAATAAACGTCGGCGTTTCCGGCCCCGGAGTGGTCAGAGCGGCTCTCGCCAAGGCGGGCGACTGCGACCTGACCGCCGTTGCCGATTTGATAAAGAAAACGGCCTTTAAGATCACCCGCATGGGTCAGCTCGTTGCGAGCGAGGCCTCACGCAGGCTCGGCGTGCCGTTCGGAATAGTCGACCTCTCGCTTGCCCCGACCCCGGCGATAGGCGATTCCGTCGCTCACATACTGGAGGAAATGGGTCTTGAATGCTGCGGCTGCCACGGCACGACCGCCGCTCTCGCCCTGCTGAACGACGCCGTCAAGAAGGGCGGCGTGATGGCATCCTCCCACGTCGGCGGGCTTTCGGGCGCATTCATCCCCGTCACAGAGGACGCGGGCATGATAGACGCTGCCCGCTGCGGCGCACTGAGCGTCACCAAGCTCGAGGCAATGACGGCGGTTTGCTCCGTCGGCCTCGACATGATAAATATTCCCGGAGACACGCCCGCCGAGGTCATCTCCGCCATAATTGCGGATGAAGCCGCCATAGGCATGGTCAACTCAAAGACCACGGCGGTCAGGGTCATCCCGGCAATAGGAAAAAAGGTCGGCGAGGAGCTGAGCTTCGGAGGTCTGCTCGGCAGCGGCCCCGTGATGCCTCTCTCGACCTATTCGCCCGCCAAGTTTATCGCAAGGGGCGGCAGGATACCCGCGCCCATGCAGAGCCTGAAGAATTGACAGGAGAAAGGAACCCCATGAATATTCTTGAATATCCGAGGCTTATCAGACCGCTTATTTCGATTTTCCTTTGCATAGCTTCACTCTTTCTTTCATTGGCAGGCAGACCCACTATCCCTCACGGCAGGGAGCTAGACATGAGCAAATTCGAGCTTGCGTGGTCTGATGAATTCGACGGCGACAAGCTCGACCTCACGAAGTGGGACGGCCACTTTTATTCCGACGGCGATACTATCATAAGGCGCGGCAGCTACTGGAACAATTCCCTCGCCACCGTCAGCGACGGCTGCCTGCGAATAGCGACAAGGTATTACCCCGAGGGCTTGAACGGCAACGGCAAGCCCGGCTGGTACACGAGCGGAATCGACACAAGCCGCAGCTATGAGCAGCAGTACGGCTACTTCGAGTGCCGCTGCATCCTGCCCAGGGGAACGGGTCTGTGGTCGGCGTTCTGGATGTTCTGCAGCGGCGTTGGCAAGCTCGACCATGACGGCGAGCTGGGCGCCGAGATAGATATATACGAATCCCCGTATTATCACCTCGGCGGCGTTGACGGTAGCTCCGTAGCCTCGAATATCCATATAAACGGCTACGGCGAGGAGCACAGGACAAAGAGCGTCTGCCACTCGCGAGTCACTGCCAACAATCCTTATGAGGAATTCAACACCTACGGCCTCGAGTGGAACGAAAAGGAATACATATTCTATATCAACGGCGTTGAGGCGGGCAGGACAAGGTTCGGCGTGTCCGAGGTGCCCGAGTGGATGATCCTCTCTGTCGAGGTGGACGGCGCGAACGGCGAGCCTGCCGACGGATGGTCGGGTGCGGCGGTCGACGCGGAGAACCCCCCGACAGATTTCGTCGTAGATTACGTCAGAGCATATCAGTATAAATAAAAATTACGGAGGAGAGCTGCGGTTCTCCTCCGATTTTTCGGTTTTGCGAAATTTTTTGCAAGTTAGTATTGACTAACGGCACTTTAGTGTGATAAAATACCTAAGCTGCTTTCAGCAGCGTCCTCATGAGGGAGTAGTTTGCGCCATGCGCGGCAAGTCAACATACTGATGCAGCGGCATCTGGCTTGCCTAAACCGATGTTTCGGATGATAACGAGACTCATGATACGGTTCCATTGCCGTATCTGCGTCTTTTTTTGCGGGTACGGATAGTATCCGTTTTTTTGTTATATAATTGAAACATGAAAGGATTTTTCAAATGAGTATTTCAGAGCTGCTTTTGATTGCGGTCGGCCTCTCCATGGACGCTTTCGCCGTCTCGATCTGCAAGGGTCTTGCCACCAAAAAGGTAGGCGTCAAGCATATGCTCATCGTCGGCCTCTGGTTCGGCGGATTTCAGGCGCTCATGCCGCTTATCGGTTATTTCCTCGGCTCGACCTTTGAGGAATACATAACCCGCTTCGACCACTGGGTCGCCTTCGTGCTGCTCGCCATTATAGGCGGCAACATGATAGGGGAGGCACTCTCCGGGGAGGAGGAGAAGGCGAACGACTCGCTCGGGGTGCGTGAAATGCTCACCCTCGCCGTTGCGACGAGCATCGACGCCCTCGCCGTGGGCGTTACATTTGCGCTGCTCCCGGGCGTGAATATCGCCGCCGCCGTGTCATTTATCGGTGTGATCACCTTCGTCATCTCCGCCGCCGGCATCAAGGTCGGCAATGCTTTCGGCGCAAAATGCAAGTCAAAGGCGGAGCTTGCGGGCGGTGTGATACTCATCCTCATCGGTCTCAAAATACTCCTCGAGCACCTCGGCGTTATAAACTTCTGATAAGAGTTTTTTAGGTCGCACGCTTCGGCGTGCGGCTTTTTTATGCCTGGTTTTTGTTAAATTTTTTAAAATCGCTTTACAAATTGCGCCTTTTGTTAGATAATATAAATATATATAATTATTTTAAAACAGAGAGGTACTGCCATGAGACCGCAGCCGCCCGAGCCGCCCGAAGAGAAACGGCACAAAAATTCGCTCAAAGAGAATATCGAGCTTATCAAAGGCTTTTTTCCGTATCTCAAGGAGCATATCCCCACGCTCACGATGGTGCTGCTGTGCACGGCGTTCTCCGCGGCGTGTGAGATAGTCCTGCCGCTCATAGTGCGTGAGATAACAAACACCGCCACGAGCAGCCTTGCGGCACTGACGCTGCAAAAGATAGTCAAGGTCTGCCTTTTCTACATAGTCTTGCGGGGAATAGGCTGCTTGACGGAGTATGTCAAATCCTATCACGGCCATGTGATGGGCGTTAAGATCGAGAATAAGATGCGGGCGGATATGTTTGACCACCTGCAAACGCTCTCGTTCAATTTCTTTGACAACACCAAGGTCGGTCAGCTTATGAGCCGTATGACCTCAGACCTGTTTGATGTTGCGGAGTGGGCGCATCACTTCCCCGAGATGATATTCACCACCGTTGTCAAATTCTTTGCGAGCTTCTATATTTTCACCACGATGGATTACCGCCTTGCCTTTTGCGTATTCATCCTCATGCCGTTCATGGTGATACTCACCAAGAAGTCGAGGGGCAGGATGCGCGACGCCTTCCGCCGCAGCCGCCACCAGGTCGGCGAGATAAACGCAAGGCTGGAGGACAGCCTGCTCGGCGTGCGTGTAGTGCGTTCCTTTACAAATGAAGAGGCCGAGCGCGAGAAATTCCTCGAGGGCTGCGCCGAGTATGTGTCGGTCAAGAATACGGCGCACAAGTATATGTCGTCCTTCCACTCGATGGTAACGCTCATCGACGGCATCATGTATATCGCCGTGGTCGGCGTCGGCGCATACTTCATGCACCTCGGCGAGATAACGCCGGGCGACTTCGCCGCAAGCCTGCTGCTCGTCTCGACCCTGCTCGGCTCGATAAGGACGATAGTTGATTTCAGTGAGCAGTTCAGCCGAGGTATTACGGGCATCGAGCGCTTCCGTGAGATAATGGATGTGCAGCCCGACATCACCGACAGCGAGAACGCGGTCGAGATAGGCAAAGCGAAGGGCGATATCGAGTTCAGAGACGTCACCTTCAGCTATGTAAAGGGCGAGAGAAAAATACTCAGCGGGCTTGACCTACATCTGAAGGCGGGCGAGAATCTGGCGCTTGTCGGCCCCTCCGGCGGCGGCAAGACCACGCTTTGCAACCTCATACCGAGGTTTTATGAGCCGGACAGCGGCGAGATACTGCTTGACGGCATGAATATCAAGGATATCACGCTTCATTCGCTGCGAAAGAATATCGGCGTTGTGGCGCAGGATGTCTACCTTTTCTCGGGTACGATAAGGGATAACCTCATCTACGGCAAGCCCGACGCCACCGAGGAAGAGATGATAACCGCTTGCAGGCAGGCGGGGGCGCACGACTTCATCAGCGCACTGCCGAACGGCTACGACACATATATCGGCGAGCGCGGCTTGAAGCTCTCCGGCGGTCAGAAGCAGAGAATATCTATCGCAAGGGTGTTCCTCAAAAATCCGCCCGTGCTGCTGCTTGACGAAGCGACCTCGGCGCTTGATAATGAGAGCGAGAGGCTCGTGCAGCAGTCGCTCGAGCGCCTTGCCGAGGGCAGGACTACCCTCACCATCTCCCACAGGCTCACCACGGTGCGTAACGCCGACGAGATAGTCGTGCTCACCGAGGACGGCGTGGCCGAGAAGGGCACGCACGACGAGCTGATGAAAAAAGGCGGAGTTTACAGCAAAATGTACGGTATGTACTCAACTATATAATCTCAGAAAGGAAAATAAACATGCTTAAAAACATTTCACCTATCATTTCCCCCGAGCTGCTCAAGATCCTTATGGAGATGGGTCACGGCGACGAGATAGTTATCGGCGACGGCAATTTCCCCGCCGCTTCGATAGCTCAGCGCCTTGTGCGCCTTGACGGCCACGGCGTTGACGAGATCCTCGACGCTATCCTCAAGCTCATGCCGCTCGATACCTATGTTGAGGCCCCCGTTGCCCTGATGGATAACGGCGACCCCGACAACTGCCCGCCGATATGGTCGGCATACAAAGCCACCGTCACCGCCAACGAGGGCGACAAGGAGTTTGAGCTGGTCGAGAGATTCGCTTTTTATGAGCGCGCAAAGAAGGCATACGCCGTCGTCGCCACGGGCGAGACCGCGATATATGCCAACATTATTCTTAAAAAGGGCGTTGTTATTCAATGAGTGAAAAGAGAGTTCTTGCGATAGATTTCGGCGCGTCGAGCGGCCGAGCCATAGTCGGCTCATTTGACGGCGAAAAGATAACGCTGAATGAAGTCCACCGCTTCTCCAACGACCCCGTCAGGGTCGGCGGCACGGTCTATTGGGATGTGCTGCGCCTCTTCCACGAGATAAAGCAGGGCATCGTCAAGGCGAAGCAGCTCGGCTCCTTCGACAGCATAGGGATCGACACATGGGGCGTTGATTTCGGCCTTATCGACGAGTTCGGCTGTCTGCTCGAGAACCCCGTGCATTACCGCGACGAGCGCACCAAGGGGCTTATCGAGGAATGCGCCGCGATCGTGCCGAATGATGAATTCTACCGCACCACGGGCATTCAGTTCATGGAGCTTAACACCGTTTATCAGCTCTATGCGCTCAAAAAATACCGCCCGCATATCCTTGAAAGGGCGGATAGGCTGCTCTTTATGCCCGACCTTTTCGGCTATATGCTCACGGGCAATATGACCACCGAATATTCGATAGCCACGACCTCTCAAATGGTGGATATCACCACCAAGACGTGGGCGACGGGTCTGCTCGACAGGCTCGGGATTCCGTCACGCCTGCTGTGCGACATCAAGCCCTCCGGCTCGGTGCTCGGCACGCTGCGCGAGGATATCTGCGACGAGTGCGGAGTGCCCGCCGCCAAGGTCATCAGCGTCTGCGGCCACGATACTCAGAGCGCGATAACCGCTGTCCCTTGCGAGAGCGGCGACTTCGCCTTCCTCTCGAGCGGCACATGGTCGCTCTTCGGCACGGAGCTTGAAGCCCCGATAGTCAACGAGAAGTCGCTCGCCATGAACGTCACCAACGAGGGCGGCTACGGCGGCAGCGTCGGCTTCCTCAAGAATATAATCGGGCTGTGGCTCATTCAGGAGAGCCGCCGTCATTGGAACAGAAACGGCAGCGATTATTCCTACGCCGACCTTGAGAAGCTCGCCCTCGCCGCGGAGCCTTTCAAGTGCTTCATCGACCCCGATGCCCCCGAATTCGTCCCGCACGGCGATATCCCGGGCAGGGTAAGGGAATTCTGCCGTAAGACAGGCCAGCCCGTCCCCGAGAGCGTGGGCGAGATAATGCGCTGCATCTATGAGAGCCTTGCAATGAAGTATCGCCTGACCCTTGAGAAGCTCGAGGACTGCACGGGCAAGACCTACCCCGCCATACATGTTATCGGCGGCGGCGTCAAGGATACGCTGCTCTGCTCGATGACCGCCTCCTCCTGTGACCGCAAGGTCGTCGCAGGCCCCATCGAGGCGACCGTGCTCGGTAATATCGCCGTGCAGCTCATCGCCGGCGGCGCGATCGACAGCATCGCCGAGGCAAGGCGCATAGTCCGCAACAGCGAAAACACCGCCGAATATCTCCCCCATGACCCCACCTCATGGTCGACCGCCTATGAGAGATTCTTAAAGGTTGTGAAGTGAGCGTTGAGCTGACAAGTTGTTGCAGTTTTAAACGTGAAAACCTCCCTCAGGAGGGAGCCCAAAGGACAAGCGGCAGTAAATATTAAGAGCTGCAAGCGGAAAGTACCGTTGGCCTCCCATTTAGGGGAGGTGGCACGGCTTTAGCCGTGACGGAGGGGTTCTTGGTTGGTTTTTCAAAACTCCCTCAGGCCTACGGCCAGCTCCCTCGAGAGGGAGCCCAAAGGACAAGCGACAGTATATATTAAGAGCTGCAAGCGGAAAGTACCGTTGGCCTCCCTCGTCAGAGGGAGGCGTGAGGAACGCTATTAAGTAAAAAAATAAACTAACCCTACAATACACAGAAAGGAAGAAAAAATCATGGCAAAAAGCAGACTTATCGGCGATTACCCTGTGATAGGCATTCGCCCCATCATTGATGCGAGGAGAGGCCCTCTGGGTGTTCGTCAGTCGCTCGAGGAGCAGACCATGGGCATGGCTCTTGCGGCCAAGAAGCTCTTTGAGGAGAATATCAGATACTCAAACGGCGAGCCCGTCAAGGTCGTTATCTCCGACACCACCATCGGCAGAGTTGCCGAGGCAGCCGCCTGCGCCGCTCAGTTCAAAAAAGAGGGCGTGGATATCACTCTTTCCGTCACTCCCTGCTGGTGCTACGGCTCCGAGACGATGGATATGGATAAGAACACCATCAAGGGCGTTTGGGGCTTCAATGCTACCGAGAGACCCGGCGCCGTTTATCTTGCAAGCGTGCTCGCAGCCCACGCTCAGAAGGGTCTGCCCGCATTCGGCATCTACGGCAAGGACGTGCTTGACGCCGACGACATGAATATGCCCGCCGACGTTAAGGAGAAGCTGCTCCGCTTCGCCAGAGCCGCTGTCGCCGCCGCCACGATGAGAGGCAAATCCTATCTCCAGATAGGCTCCATCTGTATGGGCATCGCAGGCTCCACCATCAACCCCGAATTCATCGAGGAATACCTCGGCATGAGAGTTGAGTCCGTCGACGAGGTCGAGATCATCCGCAGGATGACCGAGGGCATCTATGACGAGGAGGAATTCCAAAAGGCACTCAAGTGGACCAAGGAGAAGTGCAAAGAGGGCTTCGACAAGAACCCCGAATTCGTCAGAAAGAGCGACGAGCAGAAGGAAAAGGATTGGGAATTCACCGTCAAGATGATGTGCATCATCAAGGATCTCATGAACGGCAACAGCAAGCTGCCCGAGGGTCGTGAGGAGGAGATGGTCGGCCACAACGCCATCGTCGCGGGCTTCCAGGGTCAGCGTCAGTGGACGGATTTCTATCCCAACGCCGACTTTGCCGAGGCTATGCTCAACACTTCGTTTGACTGGAACGGCGCAAGAGAGCCTTATGTCCTCGCCACCGAGAACGATACCCTCAACGGCATCGGTATGCTCTTTATGAAGCTGCTCACCAACAGGCCTCAGATGTTCGCCGACGTGCGCACCTATTGGAGCGCGGACTCCGTCAAGAGAGTCACCGGCTATGATATCGAGGGCGTTGAAAAGGATGCGGGCGGATTTATCCACCTGATCAATTCCGGCGCTTGCTGCCTCGACGCTTGCGGCGAGGTCAAGGACGCAGACGGCAACGGCGTTATCAAGCCCTGGTATGACGTGACCGACGGCGACATCGAGAAGATGCTTGCCGCCACCACCTGGAACGCAGCGGATAACGGCTACTTCAGAGGCGGCGGATTCTCCTCCCGCTTCCTGACCAGAGCTCAGATGCCCGCTACGATGATCCGTCTCAATATCGTCAAGGGTCTCGGCCCCGTTCTTCAGATAGCAGAGGGCTGGACCGTCAACCTGCCCGACGAGGTCTCCGACATTCTCTGGAAGAGAACCGACTACACCTGGCCCTGCACCTGGTTCGCTCCCAGATGCGACGGCAGCTCCCTTGCATTCAAGTCGGCATACGACATGATGAATAACTGGGGCGCAAACCACGGCGCTATCTCCTACGGCCACATCGGCGCGGATATCATCACCATGGCTTCCATGCTGAGAATACCCGTCGCAATGCACAACGTGCCCGAGGAGAAGATATTCCGTCCCGCTTGCTGGGGCGCATTCGGCACCAAGGATCTCGAGGGCGCTGATTTCAGAGCCTGCGAGAACTACGGCCCGCTTTACAAATAATCAATAAACAACAAAACGGAGCTATGGCGAAAGTCATAGCTCCGTATTTTTATCGGTTGTTTATCAGATGAAGAAGATGAACGCAAGCATTGCAAACATGCCGAACATCACCATGATGAGCAGGAAGAAGGAGAGGATGCTGACCGCTATCATTGCGCCCGCGGTTATCTTGATGGGCATGGTGTTCTCAGCGTCGGAGATATTCTGCCAGCAAAGGCGGATATCAGTGCCGTCCACGTGGAACTGATCAAGACCTATCTTTTCGGCATTTTCGGTCTGCTTAAAGCCGCACTTCTTGAGACCCTCGATGAAGAGATCGGTCATTTCCTGATTCTTGAGAGTCAGGCGGCCGGTCATTCTAAGCTCCTTGGCGGGCTCTTCACGGCGCAGGTGGCCGGGCTTGAAGCCGGTGCACCACCAATAGTCGCCGTAGTCTCTTGTGAGCTGGCGCACATAGTTGCCGTTGCCCGTTTCATCGTGATAGAGGGTCATCTCCATCTTTATCCATTCGTCCTCATTCGGGCAGCCGTAGAAGGTGAAGAGGCCGGGTGCCTTGTCGGAGGAATCCTTGCGATATATGCCCATTTCACTGCCGAAGAAGAGCAGGCCGTACTGGCCCTTCCACATCTGGATCATCCAGTCCTTGTTGTTGTAAGTGAAGTAAACCCGCACATAGTCGTATTCGAGCAGCACATATGGGGCGACGATGTCATAGAACTTGGCGAAGCCGAAGTTATGCTGCCAGCAGTTCTTATCGTTGGTGTAGTAGTAGTCATCGGTGTAGCTGTATTTGTAGCTGAGCACCTGCTTTTTCTCAAGCAGATTCTTGACGGGGTTGCTGCGGGTGACGACGTTCACGATGAAGCCGTCGCTCAGCTCCTTGCCGTTGACGGTGGTCTTAGCGACTATCTCAACTCTGCCGGTCTTTTTTGTGGAGACAAGGCCGTTTTGGTCGACTGAGGCGATGTTGCCGTCCATGGTGTACCACTCGATCTTAGGCTGCGCGTCAACGCCGGTGACGGTCGCGGTGAGCTGGAGCTTCTTGCCGACAAATACCGAGAGGCTCTCAGAGGTGACCTCGAGCTTCGGCTCGGCGGCGGGGGGCTTAGGCTGATCGGGGGTTTCCGGGTTCTCAGGGTCGACAGATTCGCCGTCGCCGCTCTCGGCAAGCAGAGCGATATCATCATCAATAAAAGCGGCGGTGCAGGGGAGAATGCAGGAGAAAGCTAAAATTGCCGCAAAAAGCAGGGCAAGCGCCCTTGAAAGGGGTTTCTTCATTTGTTATCCTCCTCAAGAATTTTTTACCATTTTAACAGATATCGTCAGAAAAATCAAGATGCAAAAAGGACGGTATGCCAAACGGCGCACCGTCCTTTATAGTATTGACCAAAATTTACTATTTACCCACGCAGAAGCGGGAGAAGACTTCGTCGACCACGGCGTCGGTGGCTTTTTCGCCCGTCAGCTCCAGCAGCGAGCCGACGGCGCACTCTGCGCAGACATTCACGGCGTCGAGGGTCACGCCGCTCTCAAGGGCGGCGACGGCCTGGCTCAAGTCGTCAATAGCTCTCACGCAGCAGCTTCGCTGCCTTTCGCTCGTCAGGCAGGCGGCGTTCGGGTCAAAGGCGTCGGTCGAGAGCACCCGCGCGACCGCCTTTTCAAGCTCCTCCGCTCCGCTGCCCTGAGAGGCGCTGAGCACCACCGTCTCGGGGAATTCACTGCGGATGAGGTCGATATCCGCCTGCGGGGGCAGGTCGGCCTTGTTGAGCACCGCCACCCTGCGCTTGTCACGGCAGCAGGCGATTATCTCGGCGTCCTCCTCGGTGAGGGGGGAGCTGCCGTCGAATACGGCGAGCACCAGCTCCGCCCGCTCAAGGCGGCGCTTGGCGAGGTCAACGCCGATATTCTCGATTTTATTCTCAGTGTCGTGTATTCCCGCGGTGTCGGCGACCCTGAGCAGGATGTCGCCGAGGACTATCCGCTCCTCGACCACGTCGCGGGTAGTGCCCGCAACGTCGGTTACTATCGAGCGCTCGAAGCCGGAGAGCATATTCATCAGTGTTGATTTGCCGACGTTCGGTTTGCCGACAATAACGGCGTCAACTCCGTCCGTTACCGCCCTGCCGCAGTCGTAGCGGCGCACTATCGCTTCAAGAGCGGCCTTGACATCCTTAAAAACGGGGAGCATTTCTCCGCCGCCTATCTCTTCGATATCGTCGTCGGGGTAATCGACCCATGCGGCGAGTGAGGCGCAAACGGCGGTGAGCTTGTCGGCGCAGGAGCGTATCTCGCCGCTTAGCCTGCCCTCAAGGGTGTTCAGAGCGGCGCTCGCCGCCTGCTTGCCCGAGGCGCTGATGAGCGCCATGACGCTCTCGCTGCCCGCAAGGTCTATTTTGCCGTTAAGAAAAGCTCTTTTTGTGAATTCGCCCGCCTCGGCGGGAACTGCGCCTGCGTTCAGCACGGCTCGCAGCACTCGTTTCGTGATATAAATGCCGCCGTGGCACGAAATTTCGACCACATCCTCGCCCGTGTAGCTTCTCGGCGCTCTGAAAACGAGGCATACGGCCTCGTCGAGCCGCTCTTCGCCGTCGTGGACCGTGCCGAATCGGGCGTGATAGCCCTTGCATTCGGTCAGCGGCGAGCCGCCGATGGGCGTAAAAACAGCGGCAGCCGTCTCAATGGCTCGGCTGCCCGATATTCTGACTATTCCTATGCCGCCGGGCGCATTCGGAGTCGCAACGGCGGCGATGGTTGAATTCTCCATGGTTTTAACCTTTCATTCGCAGATGAGCGGGGCTTTTTGCCCGCAAAGGCGCTTCGCAATGCGCTGAAATGCGAGCGTTGAGGGCGAAAATTCGCCGGGGGCGTCGCCCGTAACGGAGCAGAAGCCGAGGCTTATATCCCTCGGGACTATGCCGAGGAGCTGAACTCCCGTCTCGTCGATGCATTGGTCTATGTTAAGCAGCCTGCGCTTGCAGACGGGCTTGACCTCAAACATATTTATGATAAGGCGCACGTCGGCTATGCCGAGCCTGTCCAGCTCGCAGAAGGCGCGGTTGCAGCTCCTGACGCAGACACTGTCGGGCGTTGTGACCACCACGGCGCGCCTTGCGCCGCTTGCGGCGAGGGTGAAGCCCCTGTCGATGCCCGCGGGGGAGTCGAGGAAGATGAAATCGTAGTTATTATCAAAGCCCGCGACCATTTGACGAAAGCCCTCGTCGGTGAAGCCGTCGCCGTAGGCGCGGGGAGCGGCGAGCAGGTCAACGCTGCCCTTGATGAGCGCCTGCTCGGCGGAGCACCTGCCCTCGAGCAGATCGCCCCAGTCAAACACCACGCTCTCGGAGACGCCGAGCAGCAGGTCGAGCGAGCGCAGGCCGATATCGCAGTCTATCGCAAGCACTCTTTTGCCGCAGGAGGCGAGAGCCTTTGAAACGCCGACGGTGAAGGTCGATTTGCCCGAGCCGCCTTTGCCGGAGGCAACGAGGATGATTTCAGCCACAGTGAGCGCTCCTTTCAAATAAAATCAGGGGAGAAGTGAGTTTTCGGGCTGAGCCGCTTCTGTTGAGCCGCTCTGGCCGAAATAATAATCGACTACCGCAGCGACGACGGGGGCGACGAATACGCCCGAGGTCATGCCCTCGCCGACCACCGCGACCGCTATCTCGGGGTTCTCATAAGGGGCAAAGGCGATGAGGAAGCCGTTGTTTATCTTGACGGAGTCGCCGCCTATCTGACGGTATTCCTGAGAAGTACCCGTCTTTGCAGCGACCTTTACGGGGAGATTTTTGAAGTATTCCTTACAGTAGCCGACCGTGCCGACCTTGAGCATACCGCTCTTTACAATATCAAGAGTTTTCTGAGAAATACCCGTCTCGCAGACTACCTCAGGCTCGGTCTCGAGCACGGTCTGCGAATAATCGTGGCTCTTGATGCTCTTAACGAAGTGAGTTTTGTATCTCGTGCCGCCGTTCGCTATCGTGGCGCAGTAATTCGCAAGCTGGATGGGGGAGAAAAGGTTGCCCGCCTGACCTATTGCGGACTGGACGGTGTAGCCGGGCAGCCACTTTTGATTGAGCGATGCCCTGTATTCGGGGCTGTCGAGCACTCCCGTCGCTTCGCCCAGCTCGCAGCCGGTCTTTGAGCCGAGGCCGAACAGAGTCCTGTATTCGTTCATCTTCTCAATGCCGAGCATCCTACCGACCTCATAGAAGAAGGTGTTGCAGGATTCGTTGATTGCGTTGACGACGTTGACAAAGCGGGTTATATGATGCTGCTCGCACTTGAAGTGCTGGCCGAGGTATTCATATGAGCCGGAGCAGTAGACGGTGGTCTTTTCGTCGATTATACCCTCCTCGAGGGCGGCGACTGCGACCGAGGGCTTCATCGTGGAGCCTGTGGCGTAGGTCGAGAGCAGCGCTCTGTTCCAAAGCGGGGCGCCGGAGGCCTTGTTGAGAGCCTCCGCGTTATCGGCGTAGGTCGAGATATCGTAGGTCGGGTAAGTGGCCGAGGCGAGGATAGAGGAATCCTTGCAGCTGAGCACTACAACTGCGCCCGCGTCGGGCACGATATTGCCCTTTTTGCCCGAATAATCCTGCAAAGCCTTTTGCAGCGCATCCTGAGCGACCTTTTGAAGCCCCGAGTTGATGGTGAGCACCACGGTGTTGCCGTGCTGCGGCTCGATGGTCACCTCGGTGTGCTTATTGCCGTCGTTGTCGGTGTAGACGGTCTTTTCACCGTCCGTGCCCTTGAGATATTCCTCCATGGCGGCCTCGATGCCGCTCTTGCCTATCATATCGGTCATTTTATAGCCGTCGGCCTTTTTCTCCCGGTATTCCTCGGCGTCGATAGCGCCGACCCTGCCGAGAATATGCGGGGCTATAGTGCCGTTGGTATACTGCCGCACGGGGTTGACCTCAACGTCAACGCCCTTATAGAAGCCGCTGTTTTCCTTGATAAGGGACACCACGTCGTCGGGCACGTCCGCGGCGAAGGTGTATGGCGCGCTGATGCTGAAATATATGCGCTTCATCTCGTAGCAGACGGAGGCTATCTTGCGGGCATCCTGCTCGGAGTAAGCCGAGAGCTTGTACCTGCTGACAAGGGCGTCAAAGCAGTTCTGAGCCGAGGCGTATTCGTTGAGGTTCAGCATATCGGCGCTCTTCATCTCCTTGATGAGGGCGTCGCTGTCCTCCTTAAAAGCGATATTGCCGTCCGCGTCAAAAACGAGGGGCAGGTTATCTATCCATTCAAGCCCCTTGCTCTCAAAGAGCTTGATGAGGCTGAGGATTATCTCGTTGCGGGACTCCTGCTCGGAGGCGGGGGGAAAATATGCGTAGTCAAAGACTATAGAATAGCCCTGACTGTTGTAGACGAGGGGCTTGCCGTCGCAGTCGACTATCTCGCCCCTTGCGGCGGAGATGGGAGCCGTCTTGGCGGAGACTGCGGAGCTGGCGGCGTCGTATTCGTCGCCCTTGACGATCTGAAGATTGATAAGGTCAACGGCAAACACCATAAAGAAAAAAAGGATAACGCAGACAGCCGCTATCTGCCTGCCGCGAGTCATTTTTGCGTGCATATCTGCACCTCCTTTGTTTATTGCTCAATTGAGTATTTTTTCTCCACGGCTCGCACGATGATAAAGATTATCGGCACGAATATCGCCGTGTAGAGGATGCCGGGGAGATAGTAGCGCACGAGCACGTGAGCCGCCCCGTCGATCGAAGCGAATACATAGTGAAACAGCCAATAGCCGAGGCTGTAGATGATGATGAATCCCACCGAGAGGAGGGACGCCGTGACCACGTTGTTACGCATCACGGTGTTGATGAGCGTGCCGCAGATAAAGCCGACCGCCAGCAGGTAGAGGGCGTTGAAATTGTTGCCGGAGGCCGTGATATCCCACAGCATACCCGCAAAAAGCCCGAAAAGCATCCCGACTATGTCGCGCTCAAACATCGCCGCGCACACCACGGCCGGTATCAGCAGCAGCGCGCGCACGCCGAATATCTGCGGAAAAAAGCCGTCGGTATTTTGCATAACTGACAGCGTTAATATTATCAGGGCGAGTATAACCCTGCGGATTATCAACTTTTTGCGTTGAGCTTCAATAGTCATATAAAAAAGCGGGGACGGCGGCGCATCACTGCGCCTGACCGTCAAATGAAGTGATGATAAAGACGTCGGTGAGCTTTGAGATATCAATGCCCGGCTCGATAACGGCGCTGGCGGAGATATCCACCGTGCCGTCCACGACGTCAACTATAGTGCCGATTATAAGATCCCTCGGGAAAATGCCGCCAACGCCCGAGGTGCAGACGATGCCGCCCGCCGTGACGGAGGTGGAGGAGGGAAGACCGGGCATATGGCAGCGCCCCTGCTCGGCAAGCTCGACGGTCGAGGTCACGAAGCCGAGATCCCTCGTCCTGACCTCATAGGCGCTGACATTGACATTCGGATTCAGAATGGTATTAACGGTGCACTGCGTTGGAGTGACCGAGGCGACCACGCCGACAAGGTATTCACCGTAGATAACGGGGTCGTTTACACTGATATCGTTTATCGAGCCTTTGTTGAGGGTCACCGTGCCGAATCTGCCTGCGGCGTCCCTGCCGATAACGGCGGCCTCGGCGAACACATAGTCGCTGTGCTCCTCTTTAAGCCCGAGGAATTCCTGATAGAATTCATTCTTATACTTTGCCTGCTCGTAGTCAACAAGCTGCTCCCGGAGCGAATCCACCTGCTCCTCAAGGTCGGTTATCTCCTTGGAGAGGGTGGAGCTTGAGCGGAACGATATCGGCAGCTTCGACACCTCGGACGCCACATAGGACGCAAGGCGTGAAACGGGGCCGAATACTACGCTCGTAACGCTCGTGAGCGGTGATGAGCCGCTTCTTGAGGCGACGGCAAATATCGACCCCGCAAGCAATGCGGCGACGACACCTGCGAATATTTTAAATGCCGTGCTCTTCAAAAAGCGAATCATCAATATAGCTCCTTAATCCGATTAGATACTTAGATGTACTTCTTATTGCTGATCACGTTGAGGTTGTCGTTATCAAGGCAGATGCCCGTGCCGTCAACAACGCAATCGAGGGGATTCTCCGCCACGAGGACGGGGATCTTGGTCTCCGCGGAGATGAGCCTATCGAGGCCTCTGAGCAGAGCGCCGCCGCCCGTGAGCATGATGCCGTGGTCGATGATATCGGCTGCAAGCTCGGGGGGAGTCTTTTCAAGCGTGGACTTAACGGCGTCAACTATCTGGGATACGGGGTCGGCCATTGCCTCCCTTATCTCCTCGGAGGTGACGTCAACATTCTTCGGCAGACCGTCCATGAGGTTTCTGCCCTTGATATTCATCGTGCCCTCACCGTCATAGGGGAAGGCGGAGCCGATCTTTATCTTGACATCCTCAGCGGTTCTCTCACCGATAAGGAGGTTGTATTTCTTCTTGATGTAGGAGATGATGGACTCATCAAAATTGTCGCCCGCAACACGGCAGGAATTCGCCGTGACAACGCCGCCAAGCGATATAACAGCCACCTCGGAGGTGCCGCCGCCGATATCGACGACCATGCTGCCGGTCGCTTCGCTGACGGGGAGACCCGCGCCGATAGCCGCCGCCATGGGCTCCTCGATAAGGCTGATGTAGTTTGCACCTGCGCTCTTTGCGGCGTCGTGGACAGCCTTGCGCTCAACCTCGGTAACGCCCGAGGGGATGCAGATGAGCACCCTGATCCTCGAGAAGGGTCTGCGCTTGGTGGTGCGCTTGATGAAGGATTCTATCATCTCTGCGGTTATCTCGAAATCCGCTATAACGCCGTCCTTGAGGGGGCGCACCGCGATGATCGAGCCGGGAGTTCTGCCTATCATTTCCTTTGCCTCGGTGCCGACGGCGACCACTCTGGGCGGGTTGCTCTTCTGATCGACCGCAACGACCGACGGCTCTCTGATGACGATGCCCTTGCCTCTTGCGAATACGAGGGTGTTCGCCGTGCCTAAATCTATGCCGATATCCTGTGTAAATAACATATCTTTTCTCCTCCGGAATGATTATCTGTATTCGATAGTGTCAAGTATGGCGATCACCTCGTCAAGGCGTGCGCCCATGTCGCTGTCCGAGGTTATCATGCAGGTGTAGACCGTGCCGCCATGCTCATAAAAGATATAGCCGATGTAAGTGGCAGTGCCTGAGCTGTTGTTGGGCACATATACCGAGATAAGCGTGGCCTCGCCGCCGTTGACGGTGACCTGCTTATTGGTGTATACGCAGTCGCTGAACTTTGACTTGACAGCGTCGATGAGCTTTGAGGTATCCTGCATTACCGCGGAGAGCTTCTTGCCGCTCGAGCTCATGAGCTTTATCTGATCCTCGGAGTTATCCTTCTTGAGGATGAGGTCGCTGTAGCTCATGCTGTCGCTCCAGCCGCTCGGGATAGCTATAGAGTAGTTGGGGCATTCAATGCGGTTGCCGATGACGACCGCATGGTCGAGCGCGATGGTGTCGGTCTGGAATTCGCCGTTGTCGCCCTTGACGTTTTTGCCGTTTTTGTCGGTGACGAGCACCACGAGGTTGCCCGCATCGTCACGGGCAGCTCCGCCGCCCTCCTGAGTGACTGCGGCGTAGCCCTTGCCGGCCGCGTCGGTGACGAGCACGCCGTCCTTGAGCTTGGGCTTGCAGGCGGTGAAGCAGGTGAGGATCACGATAACGCTGATGATGAGAGCAAAATACTTTTTCATTTCTCCGATCCTTTCTTTGAGCCGTCTCAGCCGTTCAGGGCTTTGAAAGCGTTTTTGTTATTATTGTAAAGCATCTTATAGACTGCATAGTTGCGGTCGTAGATGTCTTTATTTGCAGTGTTGGGGGTGAAGGTCTTTTTGGAGGGGATAAGCCTCTTTGCCTCGGAAACGTCGCCTATAACGCCGAGGCCGACCGCCATTATGACCGCCGCGCCGACTGCGCCGACATTCTGCGGGCTGTCGACCGTCTCAACAGTCCTGCCCGTGATATCGGCAAGGATCTGGCAGGTGACGTCCGAGAGGGCGCCGCCGCCGACGAAGCGAACGGTCTGAGAGGTCTTTATCTTCTTATCCTGTGTTTCGAGGAACCAGCGAAGATGCATACAAACGCCCTCGATAACGGAGCGGATGAGCTCGGTTTTGCCTGTTTCGAGGCTGACGTTGAAGAACATTCCTCTGGCGTTCGGATCCTCAAACGGGCAGCGATTGCCGTGAAGCCACGGGGTGAAGATAACTCCGCCGCTGCCTGCCGGGGTCTCGTCGATTATCTTTGAGAGGTAATCGTAAAGGCTGGTGTAGACCGACTCTTTGGATTCCGCGACGTGAGTCTTTTGAAGGAAGATGCCGATCTCGTCGAGGGCAAGGTGATCCTTGACCCACTCGAGGCATTTGCCCGCTGTCTCCAGCTCGGCAAAGTAATTGAATTTATCCTTTTGAGCGCCGGTGATGGCGGCTATCATCGCGGAAGCGTCAACGACGCTCTTGTCAACGACGGTCGAGACCCAGCCGGAGGTGCCGGAGTAGATGTGAGTTTCGCCGAGGCCTACGCTGCCTGCGCCCACGCCTATGAGCGAGGCGTCGCCGCCGCCGCCGAATACGGGGGTGCCTTCTTTAAGACCCAGCTCCTTAGCCGCCTTTGCGGTCAGACCGCCGACATTCGCCGTGCAATCCACTATCTCGGCAAGGTGAGCGGGGTCAACGTCGAGCAGCTTGCATATCTTCGGGCTCCAGCATTCGTGACCCTTGCGGATATCATAGAGCAGAGTGCCGAATGCGGAATCCCTCGTCATGACGAATTTGCCCGTCATGCGGCTGATTATGTATTCCTTGACATCGAGCCATTTATAGACTCTCTTGAAATTCTCGGGTTCATTGTCCCTGAGCCAGCGATATTTCCAGACGGGGTCCTTGACGCTGGCGGAGACTGCGCCGGTGATTATGAGCGAGGGGATGAGCTTTGTAATGTTGGCGCCGGCTATCTGGATCCCGTTCGCCATGCCCTCCTTGAGCTGCTTCCTCGCCCTCTGATCCATGTAGCTGAACGCTCTGTGGACGGGCTTGCCCTCTTTATCGACAAGCACGAGGCCCTGCATCTGTGAGCAGAACGAAATGCCGTCGACCATGTCGGGGGTTATGTCCTTGCAGTTCTCAAATACGGTCGCGGTCGTGGAGCAAATGGCGCTCCACCATTCGTCGGGATCCTGCTCCGCGCCGCCGTCGGGCAGAATATAGAGATTGTAGCCCTCCATTGCCGCACTTTTGAGGGTTATCGTATCGCCGATCTCAAAAAGACAGGTTTTGACTCCGGTAGTGCCGATATCGTAAGATATAACGTGTTTTGCGCTCATATGATCCTCCTTGAACCGCCATTGAATATTATATAATATAATACGCCGGGTTGCATTAATAAAATATGACCGAAAAGTTACGAATTTGGTTTATGCTTCGGGCAATTTGCAGACGTCGACCCATTTCTCCGCCCCGGAGCATTCATAAAGCTCGTCGCAGCTCAGCTCGACCGCACTGCTCGAGCTGCCCGCTGCGGGGAAAACGGTGTCGAACCGCTGAAGCGAGACATCGAGATAGACCTTAACGCCGTCCTTCAGCGCAAAGGGGCAAACACCGCCGACGGGGTGCCCGACAAGCTCCAGCTCATCCCCGGAGGAGAGCATTTTTGCCTTGAAGCCGAAGGTATCCTTGAATTTGCGGTTATCCACCTTGGCGTCGCCCGCGGCGACCACGAGCATTGCGCCGTCGCCGTCCTTAAACGAGAGGGTCTTGGCTATCCTCGCGGGGATAACGCCGACCACCGCCGCCGCCAACTCGACCGTAGCGGAGGACTCGGTGAACTCCTGAATTCTGCCGTCAACGCCGAAGCGGGCGAGGTATTTTCTGACTGCCTGAACGGACATTTTATCATTCCTTTCCATATCGGGTATCGCCTCGGAAAGGTCATAATACCCCACTATCCTATTATGAAAACATTATAGATAATTTTGAACGGAAATACAAGAGTTTGAGAAAATTTTCTTTGCCGTATTCGGGGCAAGGGCGCAAAAAATGCCGCATTCCCTGCGGAATGCGGCATAAAAAGCATATTTTACTGTGCGTAGCCCGCGACGGTCATCATGTAAGTACCGATCTGCGCGCCGAATTCGGGTGCGCCGTCCATGATGAGCTTGCTGTCCTTGGTGTAGTCAAGCATATCTGCGGTGCCCATGAGGATGCCGAGAGCACTGTCGAGCGAGTCGAATCTCATGGTGAAGAAGGGAAGAGCGCGCTTATAAACGCCTCTGCCTGCCTTTGACTTGCCCGCCTTGATACGGATATAAGCCGAGATCTCGGGGTAGCCGTCAACTGCCCATGCATAGACTCTGTCGGGGCTCTTGAGCGCCCAGTTGTGGATCTCCTCGTGACCCTGCTTGTTGAGCGTGCTGATACCGCTTGAGAGCAGATAGAAGTAGCACTTGACGAGCAGCTTCTTTGCGTCCTCATCCTGCGGCGGCTCCTTGGCGGTGAGAAGCGAGGACATCTTGAGCAGCGTCATCATGAATGCTGCAAAGACGGCGGGTTTCTTTGCCACGCCCTTCATTGAGGGCAGGGTAGCGGGGCCGATATTTCCTTTGAAGAATGCGTTCATAGCCTCTACGCTCTTGAAGCAAAGCTCGATATGAGCATTGTCGGCGACCTTGTCGGTGTGGCAGAGCCACTCGCCGCTGTTGACGACGAAATGAGTCGCATATTTGCCTGCGGGAGCGTCGGGATCCTTGGCGCTGACCTGGATGACGGCGTGAGCGTGCTCAAACTTCTTGGCGAGCTTGGGGTCATCCATAGCGATGGTCTTGATGAGGGGCAGAACCGCACAAAGGAAAACTTTATTAGTTAATATATCTTCTCTTGAAGCCATATATATCAATCCTTTCTGCAATTTGTCGAAAGGCGCATCACGCCTCGTCGTCCCAGTCGTCGTCAAGCTCGAAGTCCTTGCCCATGACCTCACGGACGGACTCGACTATGCCGTTCTGGTCAATGCCGAGCATGGACATGATATCCTCGTGCAGACCGATGGGGGCGAACTTGTCGGGGATGCCGAGCTGCTTGAAGGCGCAGCCCTTGCCGGCCTCAACGATGACCTCGGCGACTGCGCTGCCGAGACCGCCGATGACGTTGTGATCCTCAACGGTGATTATGCGGCGGGTATCCATGACCGCCTTGATGATGGCTTCCTTGTCGATGGGCTTGATGGTGTGCATGTTGAGCACTCTGATCTTCAGGCCGTCCGCGCTCTCAAGGAACTTGGCAGCCTGGACAGCCTGGAACACGCAGGAGCCGCAAGCGATGATGGTAAGGTCGGAGCCCTCGTGAACGGTGACTGCCTTGCCGACCTCGAAGCCGTAATCGGAATCCTCATAGAGAACTCTGTCGAAGCCTCTGTTTATACGGATGTAGTAGGGACCGAAATTGTCATATGCAGCGTGGACTGCATTGTAGGTCTCGATGCCGTCTGCGGGGCAGATAACGGTGAGGTTCGGGATGGAGCGGCAAACTGCGAGGTCGCAGATAGCGTGGTGGGTCGAGCCCGCCTGGCCGAACGAAGTACCCGCATGGGTAGCGATTATCTTGGCGTTGACATTCTGATAGCAGATGTCGGTGTGGAGCTGGTCGGCGCTTCTGAGAGAAGCGAATACCGAGAAGGTGGAAAGGAAGGGAACAAGGCCTGCCTTTGCCATGCCGGCTGCCATGCCGAACATATTCTGCTCAGCGATGCCGACGTTGAAGAATCTGTCGGGGAATTTCTCGCCGAACAGACCGATCTTGGTTGATTTGCCGAGGTCGGCGGTAAGAGCGACTACCTCGGGATGCTTTTCGCCAAGCTCACAAAGAGCCTTGCCGTAAATTTCAGCGGTCGCAAACTGAGTGGACTCAGCGGCGGTATAGGTCATTCCTCCTGCCATGATCAGACGCCCTCCTTTTCTGCACGAGCTACACGCTTAGCGTAATGTTTGTCAAGGCTTTCCTTAGCCTTTGCATATTTTTCATCATCAATAGCACCGTAATGCCAGAGATAGTTATCCTCCATGAAGTCAATGCCTTCGCCCTTGATGGTGTTGGCGATAATCATGACGGGAGCGCCCTTATTCTCAAGAGCAAAGTCGATAGCTTCGGAGAGCTCGTTGAAGTTGTGGCCGTCCACTTCCTTAACGATGAAGCCGAATGCGCGCCATTTGTCGGCGAAGGGCTCGAGGGACATAACGTCCTCGGTCCTGCCGTCTATCATGCACTTGTTGCGGTCGACAAAGGAGATGACATTATCTACCTTGAAGTGAGCTGCGGACATGGCTGCCTCCCAGTTGGAGCCTTCGTCGCACTCGCCGTCGCCGAGGATGCAGTAGGTCTTATAGTCCTTGCCGAGCACTCTTGCCGCAAGGCCGGTGCCGACTGCGATGGGCAGGCCGTGGCCGAGTGAGCCGGTGGAGGCGTCAACGCCGATGACCTTGTTGGAGTCAAGATGGATACCCATCTTGGAGTTGGTCAGGTTGAAGGTCTTGAGCTGCTCTTTGTCGTTGAAGCCGAGCTCGCAGAGAACGCTTGCGTAAGCAACGCCTGCGTGACCCTTACTGAGGATAAGACGGTCTCTGTCCTCCCAGTTGGGGTTTGCAACGTCGATCTTCATGTACTTGTAGTAAAGAATGGTGAGCATATCCATAACGCTCATGCCGCCGCCGATGTGGGCGCTTCCTGCCCAGAAGGTGGTGTCGAGGCAGAGGTTACGAAGCTCATAGGCCTTTTTCTCAAGAGCCAGCCATTCCTGCTTTGATAATGCCATATGATGTTCCTCCTTGCTTATATTACATTAAGCGGTCGAGCCGCCGTATTCCGTGGTTGATTAACCGAGCTCGGGGTGATTTTTGCGAAGAACGTGGAAGGCTTCCTCCGCAACGTCTATGGTCTGCTTGATATCCTCGTCGGTGAGGGATGCGTTCATGAAGTGGTTGTGATGGTTGGTCATGAATACGCCTCTCTTGACTATCTCGGCTATCCACTCCTGATGGAGCATGAGGGAGTCGTCGTCCTTGAGCATGAGGTAGAAAAGGGCGGGCTCGCCGGATACGGAGAGATGGAAACCGTTATTCTCGGCGGCAGCCTTGAGGCCGTTAGTCAGCTTGAGGCCGTTCTCACGGAACATCTTGGGAGTGTCGAGCTTCTTCATCTTCTCGATACAGGCGAGACCTGCCGCGAAGGGGATCGCGCTCATCCAATAGCTGCCGGTGTAGGAAAGGCCGCTGATAGCGCTCTTGAGCCACTCTTTACCGCAGAGTGCGGAGACGTTCCAGCCGTTTGCAAGAGCCTTGCAGAAGCAGATAAGGTCGGCCTCGAAGCCGTAGAAGTGGTCGGAGCCTGCGATATCAAGACGGAAGCCCGCTCTGACGTCGTCGACGATAAGGACGATGCCCTTCTCGGTGCAGAGCTTGCGGACCTTCTGCCAATAGCCCTCTGCGGGGAGGACGTTGTCTATGAAATTGCCGTGAAGGTAGGGAGTGGAGATGAACGCTGCGATCTCGCCCTCGTTCTCCTCAACTACTCTCTTGAGACCTTCAAAATCGTTCCAGTCAACATAGAGGTTGTTGGCGACATCCTCGGGAAGAACGCCGGGGTAGTCGACCTTCTGGCACCAGGGAGCGACGCCGTGATAGAAGCCGTTGACGAAGATTATCTTCTTTCTGTGGGTGGCTGCTCTGGCGGTCATGATGGCTGCGGTGGTGGTGTCGCCGCCGTTCTTTGCGAAGAAAGCCCAGTCAGCCGAAGCGACGGTGTCGACAAGGCACTCCGCGAACTCGATTATCTTGGTCGAGGGCGCGGTGACGCAGTTCTCTATCTTAGCCTGTGCAAGCGCTGCGGCGTCAACGTCGGGGTCATTGTAGCCGAGCACGTTGGGGCCGTAAGCGCACATATAGTCGATGAATCTGTTGCCGTCGACATCCCAGAAGTAGGAGCCCTTAGCCTTCTGGCTGAAGAGGGGATATGCCGATACGGGGATGCAGCAGCCCTCAGCGGGGCCCTGATGGCCGTAAAGACCGGAGGGGATTACCTTAGCGGCTCTCTGAAAGAGCTCGGTGCTTTTATCATATTTATTTATTTTGAAACTCATTTCGCAAACCTCCTTATGCTAAATAGACAGCTACTCTGTCAAGGATCCTGTTAAGGTTGTCGAGCATTGAGATCATGCCCTTCATGACGATATCGCCGGTGCCGATGCAGGCGACCGCATTGACCTTGCCGTCAAAAAGATCCCTTGCAAGCTCGATGGACTCAAACTCCATGATGGCTCTGGGATTCTCGCAGCGCTTTTTGATGCCGAGAAGTCTGTGGTTCTTGACTCTGATGGTGGTTGCGGGGCCGTCCTTGATGGAGAAGGAGATCTCGCCGTCCACCATGTGGTCTGCGGAGAACTTGCCGATCTCGTCGTTGTTGCCTATCTGAGCGATGGCGACGGTTATGGTGTCGAGCATAAGAGTGGTGCTGATCCTGAAGAAATCGGGATCCTCAAGATCCGCCGGCTCGGGTCTCATGTACTTATTGAGCAGGTCGGTAAGGGCGGTGAAATCCTTGAGCAGGAAGCCTATGTGAAGGAAGCCCTTTGAGGGGATGGGGGTAACGGTGCCGTCGATGAGGCCGTTGAATTTTTCGCAGGAAGCGAACGGGAGCTTAACGTCGCACTTGGTGCAGCCCTGCTCCATTCTGCATCTGCCGTTTGCGAAGGTGATGGTCGCGCTCGGGCCGCCCTTGACCTCGAAGCCTATCGAAATGGGCTTTTTGTTGGTCAGCAGGCTGCTCGCTTCGGGAGCAAGCTCGCAAAGATTCTCGAGGGTGCCGAGAACGGCGTAAAGATTGATGTACGCCAGGGTTTTCTGATCAATCATTTTGATTTCCTCCTTGTAGTTATGCGAAAGTGTACTCCCGCATTATATATTCACTTTATTCTAACAGAAACATCTGTCAATGTCAACAAATAATCGTGCCCGAATCCAAAAAAATACAGTAAAAAGGCTGAGCGTTCGGTTTTAATAAAATCAATATACCCTTACGAAGCCCTCTATCAGGCGGGCGGCGGTCGCGGCGGCGTTCGGCAGGAATTCCTCATAAGCCATGTGCGAGCTGCCGTCGGCGCAGTCGGAGACGGCGCGAACTATCGCAAACGGCACGGAATTGATATAGCAGACCTGCGCTATCGCGGCGCCCTCCATTTCGCACACCCTTGCGCCGAAGCGGTCGACTATGCGTTTCTTTGCCTCGGCCGAGGCGATGAACTGGTCGCCCGAGGCGATAACTCCCGTGGCGGTGCGAACCCCGTCAAGAGCCTCCGCGGCCTTGAGCAGAGCCGCCGTTACCCTGCCGTCGCAGGGTATGTTTACAATATTGATGCCCGATATCAGACCCACGGGGTCGCCGAGGGGCGAGGTATCCATATCGTGCTGCACAAGGCTCTCGGCAATGACCACGTCGCAGATATGCAGCTCGGGGTCAAGGCTGCCGCCGACGCCTGTGTTTATGACGCATTCGGGCGAATATTTGAGTATCATCGTCTGGGCGCACATTGCGGCGGCGACCTTGCCTATGCCGCATACGGCGACGACGACTTCCCTGCCGTACAGAGTGCCGCTGACGAATTCCATGCCGCTGACGGTCTCGGAGACCTTATTCTCCATAAGAGATTTGACCGTCTCGACCTCAATGTGCATTGCGCCGATAATTCCTATCATAATAAAAACCTCCGTGTGAATTCTCGGAACATTCTAACATAAATATCCGAAAATATCAACACGGAGGGGGAAGGATCATTTCACCACCACATAGTAATCGGGCAGCTCATAATTAATATAGCGAACGAGAACTATGACAGGCGAAGCGACGGTGAGACCGACGCCCGCGGCAAAAGCTCCGATCGTAAGGGGGATCACGCCGGCATTGAAAATAATCACCAAAATAGGTCCTACAATAGGAAAGGCAAGGAATAATGGAGTCGACACAAAAATCCCGAGAATACCTTCAAGAGCTATCGAAAACTCCTCGACGCCGTACATGAAGCCTATCATGGCGTCATCAATGCGCATCCGCTCGTATTCCGCTCGCGTGATATATTTTATTTCCGGCTCGGGGTTCTCGGTCACGTCCTCTATCTCCTCCTCGTCAAGCCCGGCTTCTCTGAGAGCGGATTTCACCTCGTCGGAGCCGAGAATCTTCTTGATATCCTCGGCGCTTATCTCGGGCGTTTCTGGCTGCTCGGCGGGGATCGTTTCTTCCTGCTCGGCAGGCTCGGCGGGTGCTTCCTCGACAGGCTCGGTTTCCTCTGCTTTTTCCTCTGCGGGGGCGGGCGTTTCGACCTGTGCTTTCTCCTCTTTTTCTTCGACAGGCTCGAGCTGCTGAACGGCGTTTTGCTCTGCGGGCGAGACCTCCTCATTCTCCGCAAAGGCGGGTATGCTTGTCGCCGCAAGGGTGGCAGCGGCGAGCAGAATTGCGATAAATTTCTTCATTATAAAGTCTCCTTTGCCTTATTTCTCAAGCTCATACGGCGGCTCGAGCTTAAAGCTGTTGTAAAGCACAAGTGCGACGACGGGCGACGCGATGAGGGCACCGAGACCGCCGATCAGCACTATGGGCGACGCCAGGATAACGCCGCACATGAGCGGGCCGGCAAACGGAATGAAGAACAGTATCGGCGTTGCGGGGATCAGCAGGATGTATTTTGCGCCGGTAAGGAAAACGTCGGCCGCGCCGGAGAAAGCGGTTTTGGCGTAGTCGCGGCGCATCTGCTCATATTCCTCCTGCGAAATATAAATTATTTCGGTTTCGGGGTTATCGGTCACGTCCTCTATCTCCTCCTCGTCAAGCCCCGCTTCTCTGAGAGCGGATTTTACCTCGTCGGAGGCAAGGAAATTTTTGATCTCCTCGGAGCTTATCTCGGGGGCTTCGGGCTGCTCGGCGGGGATTACTTCTTCCTGCTCGACAGGCTCGGCGGGCTGCTCAACGGGTGCTTCCTCGACAGGCTCGGTTTCCTCTGCTTTTTTCTCTGCGGGTGTGGGCGTTTCGACCTCTGCTTTCTCCTCGTTTTCTTCGACAGGCTCGACCTGTTGAACGGCGTTTTGTTCTGCGGGCTTGACTTCCTCATTCTCCGCAAAGGCGGTCACGCTTGCCGCCGTAAGGGTGGCCGCCGCAAGCAGGATCGCGATAAGTTTTTTCATGGTGAATTCCTCTTTTCTTCTTTTTGTTTTTGCTTACAAACTCCTCAAAAAATCGGTTGCCGTTGTCTTCCTTTTCCCTCCGTTTCATGCCGTTATCGGCTTCGTTGCCCCGATTATAGCCCGCCCGCCGCCTCGGGTCAAGGGGTTTAATCACTTCTTAATCGACCTTTCGCAAGTCTTAGGTTTGTCTTAGGTTTTTCTTAATCATTTCATAATTTCGTAAATATTTCGGTCAAATTCGCTGAAAAAGCTGTTGCTAATTTTATCAGTATGTGGTATTATGAATAAGTCTATATAAACAAAGTAACAGAGGTATGATATGGAGTATATTATTGCGGCCATGCTCGCCGTGGCTATCGTGCTGCTGATAGTGCTGCTTATAAAGCAGGGCAAGGCGGGCAGCGGCAAGGCCGAGGAAAAGATAGATAACCTTGCCTCGACTCTCGGTGCGGAGTTCGAGCGCAGCAGGCGCGAGAGCAGCGAAGCTCAGCGCGATATGCGTGCCGAGACGGCGAAATCGCTCGGCGAGATGAGCGAGAAGCTCGAAAAGCTGAGGCTTGAGAATACGGGCTGGCAGGGCAGGATAGAGAAGTCGCTTGCCGAGTCGCTCAGCGCAATGCAGCTCAACAATATCGAGCAGAATGAGAAGCAGAGCAGGGCGCTGACCGAGGCGGTCGACAAGATGCGCGAGAGCAATGAGAAAAAGCTCGAGCAGATGCGCGTCACCGTCGACGAGAAGCTGACCTCGACCCTCTCGCAGAGGCTCGACAGCTCGTTCAAGACCGTGTCCGACAGGCTTGAGAGCGTCTATAAATCGCTCGGCGAGATGAAGGAGCTCTCAAACGGCGTGACTGCGAACGTCACGACCCTCAACCGAGTGCTCACCAACGTCAAGGCGAGGGGCACTTGGGCGGAGATACAGCTCGGCTCGATCCTCGACCAGACCATACCGGGTATGTATGAGACGAATTTCACCTGTGTGCCGAATTCAAAAGAGAAGGTCGAATTCGCCGTGAGGATACCCTCGAGCGACGGCGAGCAGACGACCTATCTGCCGATAGATTCAAAATTTCCGATGGAAGATTATGTGCGCCTTTGCACCGCCGCCGATTCGGCGGACGCCGAGGCTCTTGCAGCCGCAAGGAAGGCTCTTGAGAGCAGGGTAGTCAACGAAGCGCGCACGATATCCAAATACATAAACGTCCCGCTGACCACACCGTTCGCGATAATGTATCTCGCCACCGAGGGGCTTTACGCCGAGATAGCGTCGTCCCGCTCGGGTGTGCCGGAGAAGCTGCGCAGCGAGTTCAATGTGATGATAGCGGGCCCGTCCACGATAACGGCGCTGCTCAATTCGCTCTCGCTCGGCTTCAGAGCCGTTGCGATAAACGAGAAGGCAAACGAAGTCCGCCTGCTGCTCGCCGCCGCCAGAGTGCAGTATGACAAATTCGGCGTGGTGCTGCGTAAGGCAAGGCAAAAGATAGATGAGGCGGGCAAGTCGCTCGACGAGGCGGATAAGCGCAACGAGATAATCCGCAAGAAGCTCGGCAAGGCCGGGGAATTGGACGGCTCAAGCGCGGCGGATATATTAGGCTTGGAAGAAGATAATTCAGATACATGAAGGAGGAACTTCAATGAAAAACCCAAAGGAAATTCTCGCGCAGATGACTCTTGAGGATAAGGCAGCTCTCTGCGACGGAGCGGATTTCTGGCATCTCAAGGGAATGGAAAAGTATGGCATTCCGTCAATAATGGTTTGCGACGGCCCTCACGGACTGCGTAAAAAGGACTACAACAAGACCGGCTCGAGCCTCTCATGCAGCGTGCCGTCGATATGCTTCCCCACCGCAGTCACCACCGCCTGCTCATGGGACCCCGACCTGCTTCACGAGATGGGCGTTGCTCTGGGCAAAAAGTGCCTTAAAGAGGAGGTCGGCGTGCTCCTCGGCCCCGGCGTCAACATGAAGAGATCTCCGCTCTGCGGCAGGAACTTCGAGTATTTCTCAGAGGATCCCGTCCTCGCGGGCGAGCTTGCCGCGGGCTTTATCGAGGGCGTGCAGTCAATGGGCGTTGGCACCTCCATCAAGCATTTCTGCGCCAACAGCCAGGAGACCCGCAGGATGACCTGCGACTCCGTGGTGGATGAGAGAGCGCTCAGGGAGATATACCTCACCGCGTTCGAGATAGCCGTTAAAAAGGCTAAGCCCTGGACGGTAATGAATTCATACAACAAGATAAACGGCGCTCACGGCTCCGAGAATAAGCACACTCAGATAGAGATCCTCCGTGACGAGTGGGGCTTCGACGGCGTGGTAGTCAGCGACTGGGGCGCAGTCAACAACAGAGTGCTCGGCCTCAAGAACGGCAACGATCTTGAGATGCCCTCCTCCGCAGGCTCGGGCGCAAAGAAGATAGTCGAGGCCGTCAAGAGCGGCGAGCTTGATGAAGCCGTGGTCAACGAGAGAGCGCTCAACGTGCTGAATCTTATAAAGAAAGCTGCCGACGGCGCAAAGCCCGGCTACGAATACAACGACGCCGACGATCAGCCTCTTGCGAGGAGGATCGCGGGTCAGTCCATGGTGCTGCTCAAGAACGACGGCATCCTGCCGCTCAAGAAAGAGGGCAAGATTGCGGTCATCGGCGACTTTGCGAAGTTCCCGAGGCATCAGGGTGCAGGCTCCTCCCAGATAAACCCCACAAAGATGGATAACGCTTATGATGAGCTGAAAGAGCTCGGCTACGACGTTGAGTTCGTTCAGGGCTACGAGCGTTCGGCAAAGAAAGCCGCAAAGAACGCCGCCCATATCGCCGCTGCCGCCGCCCTCGCCGCTAAATGCGACGCCGCGATAGTTTTCATCGGTCTTACCGATGATTACGAATCCGAGGGCTTCGACAGAACCCATATGACCCTGCCCGAGGCTCACAACAAGCTCGTCGAGGAGATAGTCAGGGTCAACAAGAACGTCATCGTCGTGCTTGCGGGCGGCTCGCCCGTTGAGCTGCCGTGGAACGACAGCGTGAGAGCCATTCTCAACTCCTATCTCGGCGGTCAGGCGGGCGCAGGCGCGGTCGCCGACATAATCTCCGGCAAGGTCAACCCCAGCGGCAAGCTGGCGGAGACTTACCCCGTCTATTACAACGACACTCCCGCTGTCAACAACTTCCCCGGCAACCCCGCTACGGTAGAGTACAGAGAAAGCGTCTACATAGGCTACAGATATTACGAAAAGGCAAATAAGGCAGTTCGTTACCCGTTTGGCTTCGGTCTCTCCTACACCACCTTTGAGTATTCCGACATAAAGCTCGACAAATCCGAGATGGCCGATACCGACACCCTCAAGGTCTCGTTCAAGGTCAAGAATACCGGCAGCGTTGCCGGCGCGGAGATCGCTCAGGTCTATGTTTCGGATAAGGTCAGCACCGTCTACAGACCTGTCAAGGAGCTTAAAGGCTTCAAGAAGGTCTGGCTCGAGCCGGGTGAGGAGAAGGAAGTCACCGTCGAGCTTTGCAGGCGTGCGTTTGCATTCTATAATGTTAAAATAAATGACTGGTGTGTTGAGAGCGGCGAATTCGATATCCTCGTCGGCTCATCGAGCGCCGATATCAGGCTCAGCGCCTGCGTCAAGGTCAACGCCCCCGAGGTCGAGATGCCCGATTATTCAAAGACCGCTCCCGACTACTACACCGGCGACGTGCAGAATGTGCCCGCGGCGCAGTTTGAAGCCGTGCTCGGCAGGCCTCTGCCCCCGACCGTCAAGAGGAAGGATATCCCCATTGACGTGACCGACAACTTCGAGAATGCCGCCCACACCAAGAACGGCGCAAAGCTCTATAAGACCCTCAAGAAGCTCGTCCCCGAGGGATTTGCTCAGGCGATTGCGCTCCAGACCCCGTTCCGCGACTTCATCAGCATGAGCGGCGGCGTATTCAGCGAGGATATGGCGGCGGGTCTGCTTAAGATCCTCAACGACGAGAAGGGCGGCGTGAGAGCCATCCTCAAGTGCGTTCCCAAGGCGATAAAGGGAATAGGTCCCCTTTTGAAAAATATTTAAAAACGGAGGAAAGAAAGGAAAATGAATTTCAAAAAGTTTTCTCTCAAGGCGATAAGCGTTATATTGGCGCTTGCCATGCTTGTTGCCTGCGTCCCGATGCTCGCCAGTGCAGACGAAGCGTCCATCCGCCTCGGAGTATTCTCCGACGTCCACTACTACGCCGATTCGCTCAAGGGCGACAGAGGCGAAGCATGGCAGCAGTTCCTTTTTGAGAGACAGAAGGAATATGACGTCAACAATTCGCTGCTCGACAACGCTCTTGACGGCGTGCTCCACAATGCGGTCAAGAACGGGCAGGATTACCTGCTTATCCCCGGCGACCTGACCAAGGACGGCGAGCTTGAGGCGCACAAGGCGCTTGCCGCAAGGCTCGAGAGGTTCCAGGCAGAGACGGGCATACCCGTATTCGTCACCAACGGCAATCACGATGTCAACAACTCCAACGCCTGCACCTTTGAGAACGGTGTTAAGGAGCCTGCCGACAAGACTTCGCCCGAGCAGTTCAGAGAGATCTATAAGAATCTCGGCTTTGACAAGGCGGACAGCTTCTTCACCCCGAAGCCCGGCAACAAGGGCGGCATGCTCTCCTACGCCGCAAATCTCGGCGACGCCTACAGGCTCATAGTCATTGACAGCTGTATCTACAGCAAGGACAACGGCTCGAGCGGCGACGAGCACCTGACCGACGGCAGAATAGGCGATGACCTGCTTGCATGGATAGTCGATGAGGCTGCCAAGGCCAAGGCGGACGGCAGAGAGATAATCGCCATGCAGCACCATAATCTCATTCCTCACATGGACATAGAGGACGCCACCTTCTTTGCTTTTGTCGTTGACGACTGGCAGAGAATAGCCGACACCTACGCCGACGCAGGCATTCATCATGTGTTTACCGGTCATCTCCACTCCACCGACGTGGTTGACCACATCTCCGACAACGGGGAGGTCGTTTACGATATCCTCACTCCGACGCTCACCGGCTACCCCAACACCTTCAGGACGGTCGATTTCTCCACCGACGGCAAAAATACCACGATGAAGATGGCGACCCACGACATCGACGAATATCAGCCCGTCATCTCCGACTACGGCGAGGTGTATGAGAAGCCCTTCAAGTTCACCTATTCGTTCGAGAGAACCTTCGGCGAGGGCGGCGTTGAGAGCCTCATAATGAATATGATAGGCCCGATGATAAAGAATCTCTTTGCCGATATACAGGCCGAGGGCGGACTTATCAAGTATCTTGCATCCAAGAATATCGACATTGAGAAGATAATCGTTGACGCTCTGGGCACCAACGGTCTTGCGATAGGCAAGGCGGATATCCTCACCGTCAGCGGCAACGTGATGTCGTTCATCAACGATCTCGGCGCTCAGGTCGACGAGGTCTATATCAACCAGCCCGACCTCACCCTCCAGAAGGCTCAGGCTCTTATCGAGCAGCTGCTTAACTTCGAGGTCAGCAAATACCCCAACACCTACAACGCCCAGCTACTCGGCGACAATTACAAATACGAGGGCGGCTGCACTCTCGGTCAGTTTGCGACCACCGTGCTGCTCACCTATTATGCGGGCGACGAGGATATCAGCGGGCTGCCCTTCGTCAAGGATACCCTTGAGGGCTTTGACAGCGGCGTTACCGCAGAGAAATTCTTTAACCTGCTCCGCAAAGTCGTTGTGAACGACCTTGTCGAGGATGAGCTGCTTGCAAACCTCGACTTTAACCCTGGCGCACTTTTCCCGAAGAACACCCTCTTCTATGTATTCGGCAGGCTGCTTCAGAGCATTACCGAGACTCTGCTCGGCGGCGACAACAGCTTTGCAAACCTTATTGACCGCATTCTCTCCCTCCCCGTTGTTCCCGACGGCTACGGCTCGATAGACGAGATAATCGACACCCTTGTGGTCGACGAATATCTGACCTTCAGCCAGTTTGAGTCGTGGGGCGGCACCATCGCATGGATGGTCGGCTCGCTTATCAGCGACGATAAGCCCGAAGAGAAGAGCGACAACGACGTAGTGTTCACCTACACCGGCCCCGTCAAGGTCGAGGCGACCAAGGAGGACTTCAGGCTGCCCTCAAACGTCGTGATGAATCTCGGCGAGGACTCCGCGACCGAGGTCACCGTGACATGGCTCACCAAATACAGCCTCACCGACTCCGATATCGAGCTGCTGCCTTACAGCGCTTCGCCAAAATTCACGGGCAAGGCTACGACCGACAGCCGAGTGAATGCTTCAAGCGAAGCGGTCACCAGGAGCTACCCCGGCGCAGACCTCGGCATCTTCGGCCTGCTTCCGTATGAGACGGATTACGTCCTGCACACCGTCAAGCTCAGCGGCCTTGAGCCGGGCACGAAGTACAGCTACCGTGTCGGCGACGCCGAAAAGGGCTGGTGGAGCGAAGCGGGCGTTATCGAGACCGCAAGCGGCGGCAACGATCCCTTTACCTTCTTCTACCTGAGCGATCCTCAGGCTCAGAGGGCAAGCCATTACGAGACCTACAACGAGGTCGTAAAGGCTGCAAGGGATATGTATCCCGACGGTAAATTTGTGGTCTCCGCCGGCGATCAGGTCGATCTCGGCACCAACTCCAAGCATTGGAATTACTTCTTTAATTCAACCGATGAATTCATGAATATGCCGTTCATGCCCACCACGGGCAACCATGAGAAGAGCGGCTCCGTCCTCAAGAGCAACTTCACGCTCCCCAACGTGCCCGAGCAGGATGAGGACAGCGGCACTTATTACTCATACGATTATAACGGCGTTCACTTCACCGTGCTCAACACCAACGATATCGTCGATAACAAGCTCAGCGACGCTCAGCTGGCATGGCTCACCTCCGATATCAAGGGCAGCGACGCAAAGTGGAAGATAGTCGTCCTCCATAAGGCGCTCTACTCCAACGGCTCTCACTATGACGATAAGGAAGTCGTCGGCATGAGAAGCCAGCTCAGCGCCCTGCTGCCGTACCTCGGCGTTGACCTTGTGCTTCAGGGCCACGACCATGTTTATCTGAGAACAGACGCAATGAAGGCGAACGCGGTGGTTCCCGTCAAGAGCAGCACAGTTGACTACAACGGCTTTATTTACAGGATGAAGCACGACCCCTGCGGCACGATCTACTCGATCTGCGGCACCTCGGGCGTCAAGGTCTATGCCACCAAGGATGTTGAGGCTACCGACAAGCTCTTCCCGAGAGCGGAGGCGATAGTAAACAGCAGCCATCCGATGTTCTCCTCGATAACCGTCGACGGCGACAGGCTCTATTACAACGCCTACAAGGTGGTCGACGGCAAAGCGGTGAGGGCAGACTACTTCGCCATAGAGAAGCTCGACGATAAAGCACCGTCCGACTCCGTCTCCGACAAGTCTAACGCTATCGACAACTTCATCACCTCCATCCTCTCGAAGCTGAACGTCAAGGTGACGTGGAGGTTCACCAATATTTTCTTCGGCGTTATCAATAAGGTAATGCAGCTTGTTTGGAGCGTTGTAAGATAAACCTAATAAAGCAGATCTCCGTGCCGTCCGAAAGGGCGGCACGGTTTTTATACAAAGTTGCCGCTTTGTATGTTGCATATAATTTCATAATGTGATAAAATAACTCTCGCTGTTTATAATAGAATATGGTATATAATAACAGGAGGGCAATTATGCAGTTAAAAAACAGGATAGCGGCGCTTTTCATGGCGATTGTGCTCTGCTTTGGAGCGGTCACTCCCGCATTCGCGGCAAATGAGAGATGCGTTGAGGTTCAGAGCATCAGCGACTACAGAGATTCTCTGATAGAGAACGGCTACCCCGCAATGTCCACCGAGCAGTTCATGAAGATAGTCAACGCCTTCAACTTCGTGACAAGGCTGCTCACCGGTCAGATATTCATCCCGCAGAAGAATTTCCAGTTCACGCTTGACGAGATGTTCGCCGACAGCGTTGATTATGTCTTTGAGGAGACGGGCTTCGACCTTGACCTCATTCTCGGCTCGCTGCCCGAGACAAATCAGTATTCACAGCTTATCGTCAAGGCGTTTGACATCGACACCGAGGAGATGCGTAAGCAGTCCGTTGAGCGCAGCGCCGAGCTTGCGAACGAGGGCAAAAAGGCGCAGTCCTATATGGTCAGGTGGTTCGGCGTTTGGCTGAGCGTCATTGACAAGTGCCAGGTGCAGGGCATACCCGTTGAGGGCGAGGATAACCTCTATGAGGTCGTCGTCAGGGTCACTTATAAGGACGGCGGCTCCGATACGCTCTATTCGGCGATATTCTTTAACCCCGAGACAGGCGCGGTCTACGGCAGATACGGCACGGGAATGCTCGGCCTCGGCTATGACTTCTCCGTCAAGGAGCTTGTCGCATATTCGCCCGTAAATATCTGGATGCGTAACTTCGGCTTCTGCCTGTTCTATGATATTTTCAGCTATTCCACCCCGTTCTTCAACTATCACACCCGCCGCTATAAGTTTGATTATGACGGCCTTGAGTGGATGATCCAGATATGGAAGGGCAATTATCTTATCTCCAACGGCGGAGAGGTCGGCTTGTATAACCGCAAGCCCGGCAGCGTCGGCAGCTATTATAACTGCGCCAATGATGAGCAGATGATGGAGATGACGATGGATATCTACCACGGCGACGAGCTGCTGCTTCACAGAGGCCCGCAGGTTCACTGGTGGCTCAACGGCTTCAAGATGAGCGATACCATTTATATTCCCGCAAGCCTCAGAATGGAATTCTCCATAGTCATGAAGGACGAGGCGATGGTCAGGGCGTTCTGCAACGCGATAAAGAATCATTACCGCCGTGACGCGACCTACACCGTCGACGGGCTGACCGTCAGCGTTGTCTGGTAACAAAAGGATAAAAATCAAGCCGAACCGTGAGAACGGTTCGGCTTTTTGCTTATCCAGTTATCTTTCGAGGCTGAGAATTCCGCTGTAATCCGACGGCCTCAGCTCGCATACATAATAGCCGCTGTCGTTTTGGGCTATCGTCGCACGGTCAAAGAAGTAGCTGAATACGCCGTCCTTATACCAGAAATTGCTCTCGTCAAAGGTGTCGGCTATGAGCTGCAGCTGCTCCTCTGTGAGCGTATTGCCCGCATAGAATCCGGTCGCTGATTTCTTTTGCACTATCTCAATGAGCTGCTTCCTTGCGGCGTCCTTTTCGTCGCCCGCAAAGGAGAGCAGGTTCAGTATCTCGCCCGTTTTCATGTCGACGCAGACTCCGACGGCGGTGTGAGACGGGACGAGAGTGTCCGGACCGAAATATGAGAAATAAATGTTGCACAGGAAGCTCACGATGCTTTCGTCCATGTATTTCAGCTCGTATGTCAGCTTGGTCGACCACGGCTGCTCGGAGCTTTGGGAGTCCATGAATTCCGCGGCATTTTTGATGTTGTTTTTCGCTTCGTCCGATTTATGGACAAACATCAGCTTGAGCGCCGAATTTATCTTATCGGTCGGGTAGCCCGCGCCGCCGCTGAGCTGGGGTATCTCGCCTGTCACGAGGCAGACAGTCCTGCCGCTTTCGTCCTTGAATTCACGCTTGTCTTGAGTTGTTTCAACACTCGGCAGCCCGGGTATCGCCTCGGTCGTCTGGGTGATATCGTCGCCGAATTTTATTGATTTGCCCGAGCAGGAGCAGAGCGAGAGCAGAGCCGCCGCGGCGAGTAAAACAGAAATAAACTTTTTCATCACATCATCTCCGTGTTTATTGTATCAGTTAACGGCTCAATGTTCAATAGAATAAATATTAATTTTTTAATACCGTTGCATTTTTTCGCGGAATCAGTTATCATTACAATATAAATGAAGTAAAGGAGCGGCGGCATGAAGCATATTAAAGAAGCGTCATGGATCAGATCTCCGAGGAATTTCCTCGGCAGCGTTACCACTTTCTCAAGAGAAATTTCGTTTGATAAAGATATCAAAAAGGCTTATCTCGAGGCTTCGGCGCTCGGAGTTTATGCGGCGTATATCAACGGCAAAAAGGTCGGCGACGCATACCTTGCACCGGGCTGGACGGAGTACGCCGAGAGGATACAGGTCGAGACCTGCGACGTGACGGCGATGCTCACGGGGAGAGACACGGTCGAGATCGAGCTTGCCCCCGGCTGGAAATGCGGGATGTCGCCCGCTTGGGCGGGCAATATCAAGGCGAAGCCCGTTTCGCCCTCACTGGGTGCCTGCGAGGCGGCGGCGATATTTGCTTTGACTGTAGAATTTACCGACGGCAGCGAGCAGGTATTCACGAGCGGCAGCTCATGGCTCGCCGAGAGAAGCAAATATCTCGAATCGGGCATCTATGACGGCTATGTCTACGACGCGAATTTCACCGACCCCGAGCCGCTCCCGGCTCAGGAGATATTTCACACCAAGGATACTCTTGTCGACCGCATCGGCGAGAGGATAACGGCGCACGAGCGCCTGCCTGTTAAAGAAATCATCATCACCCCCAAGGGTGAGACCGTGCTTGATTTCGGTCAGAATATGACAGGCTTTATCGAATTCAGGATAAAGGGCAAAAGGGGCGAGCGAGCCCTGATAGAGCACGGCGAGGTGCTCGATAAGGACGGCAACTTCTACCGCGACAACCTGCGCTCCGCCAAGGCGAGGGCGGAATTCGTCTGCGACGGCGAGGAGCACCTGATGACCCCCGAGCACACCTTCTTCGGCTTCCGCTATGCGAGGCTCACGGGCTGGAGCGACGAGATAAAGCCCGAGAATTTCACCGCCGTGGTCGTTCACTCCGAACTCAGGCGCACGGGTTATTTTGAGTGCTCCGACGAGCGGGTAAACAAGCTCTTTAAGAATGTGATATGGGGTCAAAAGGGCAACTTCCTCGATGTGCCGACCGACTGTCCGCAGCGTGACGAGCGTCTCGGCTGGACGGGCGACGCTCAGGTATTTGTTAAGACGGCTTCATACAATTTTGACGTTGAGCGCTTTTTTGAGAAGTGGCTCGCGGATCTCCGCACGGCGCAGAAGCCCTGGGGCGGTGTGCCTCATGTAATACCCGACGTGTTTGACCCCGATATGTTCAGCTCAGCGGCGTGGGCGGACGCCGCCACCGTTTGCCCGTGGCAGATGCACCTGACCTACGGCGGCAGGGAGATAATAGAGAAATCCCTCGACTCCATGAAGAGATGGATCGGCTATATTGATATGTTTATCCGTGACGGCATCTGGAGAGGCGGCAGGCACTTCGGCGACTGGCTCAACCTTGAGCATGACAGCGACGGCCCCTGCGATATAGGCGTTGACAAGGATCTTATCGCCACGGCATTTTATATCTATTCAAGTGAATTACTTATCAAATCCATCGAGCTTTGCGGCGGAGACGCCGAGGAATACAAGGCAAACAGACAGCGCTCGATCGAGGCATTCCGCAGGGAATATATGGTCGGCGGCAAAATCCGCCCCGAGTATGAGACCCAGACCGCCTGCGTGCTGGCGTCGCACTTCGGAATCAGCCCCGACGTTGCCGAGACGGCGGCGCAGCTCAACGACCTTGTCACCGCCTGCGGTCACCTCAAGACAGGCTTCGTCGGCACGCCGTACCTGCTCCATGTGCTCAGCGACAACGGCTACGCAGAGACTGCCTACAGCCTTGTGCTCCGTGAGGAATACCCCTCGTGGCTCTTCTCGGTCAAGATGGGAGCAACCACCGTTTGGGAGCATTGGGACAGCCTGCGGGCGGACGGCTCAATGTGGAGCACAGGCATGAATTCCTTTAATCACTACGCCTACGGCAGCGTTGCCGACTGGCTTTACGGCGACGCGGCTGGCATCAAGACCGACGAGAGCGCCCCCGGCTTTAAGCACATAATCTTCGCTCCGCTGACCGACGGCAGGCTGAGCTATGTCAAGGCCTCCATCGAGAGCCGCTACGGCGTTATCGGCTCGGAATGGCATACGGAGAACGGCGTGACCGAGTATACCTTTACCGTGCCCGAGGGCTGCACCGCAAGCGTTATCCTCGGCGGCAAAACTGCCGAGATAGGCCCCGGCGTCCACAAATTCAACTGAGAGGATAATAATGAGATCCGATAAAAACAAGACGATAGATCTGACCGTTGAGCAGGGCGGCGAATACCTCGACCGCTGCCTGAGATCGGGCGAGAGCGGCGAGAACTGCATCATCCTCGGCGACTGCTTTGAGGCGCTGAAGGCTCTGCCCGAGAAATCGGTCGATCTGCTGATAGCCGACCCGCCGTATAACCTCGACAAGAATTTCGGCGGCAGCAAATTCAGGCACATGAACGACGGCGACTATCTCGAATACACCGATAAATGGGTCAGAGCCGTGCTCCCGCTGCTCAAGGATACCGCCACGGTCTATGTCTGCTGCGACTGGCAGTCGAGCGGGGCGGTCAGCGCCGTGCTCGGCAGATACTTCAAGATACGCAACCGCATCACCTGGCAGCGTGAAAAAGGCAGGGGGGCGAGCAAAAATTGGAAGAACGGCTGCGAAGATATATGGTTCGCCACCGTCTCGGACAAATACACCTTCAACGTGGACGCGGTCAAGCTGCGCCGCCGCGTTGTCGCCCCGTATAAGCGTGACGGTGCGCCGAAGGATTGGGAGGAGACGGCGGACGGCAACTTCCGCAACACCTGCCCGTCCAACTTCTGGGACGATATCTCCGTGCCCTATTGGTCGATGGCGGAGAATACGGCGCACCCCACTCAGAAGCCCGAGAAGCTGCTCGCGAAGCTCATACTCGCCGGCTCGAATGAGGGCGATTTGGTGCTCGACCCGTTTGCCGGCTCAGGCTCGACCTGCGTGACGGCAAAGAAGCTCGGCAGGCGGTTCATAGGCGTTGAGCTGAATCCGCAGTATTGCGTGTGGGCGCAGCTCAGGCTTGAGCGTGCCGAGAGCGACAGCTCCGTGCAGGGCTACAGCGACGGCGTATTCTGGGAGAGGAACACCGTGCCGCCGCAGCGCAGGCGCAGAAAAAAAGAGCCTTCGCAAAGGAAGGCTCAGACCGATTGAATTATTTGAAATCGGGGTAAAATTCGTCGATATATTTTTCGATATCCGCCCGGTTCCCTTTGAGGGGGCCGGGTGTTTCCATTTTAAGAGAAACGGTGGCGGTCGCCGTGAGCAGCGCCTCGGGCACGGAGTGTGAGAGCCTCTCGTTGATATAGGCGGCGAAGGTCGTGTCGCCCCTGCCCGTCCTGCCGCTGAGGTTGCGCGCCCTTATCGGGCAGGTGTGGAATTCATTGCCGTCATAGGCGAGCACCTCGGTGTTGTGGGTTATGAGTATCTCCTTTGCGCCCCATGAGTAGAGATGCTTTGCGGCCTCCTTGCGGTCGGTGCAGCCGGTCATTATCTCCGCCTCGGCTGCGTCGGTCTTGAGAAAGTCGATATAGGGCAGGCATTCTTTTTTATCCGCCCAATCGGCGAAGAACATCGAGCCGTCGTCGTTGACGTGACGCAGCATAGCCTGCACATCCACGGCCACGGGCGCTTTCTTTGCGAGGGTGCGGATCATTTCGCCGTTGAAATCGCCGAAAACAAGCCCTGCAAGGTGATATATCGAGGCGTCAAGGTCGGGCAGCTCCTCGGCGCAGAACGGATCGCCCTTTGAGAGGCAGGAGCAGGTGCGGCGCTCCTTGTCGGCGGTGTGATAGATATTCACCATGTCGGTCGAGCGCTCGCTCGGCAGGCAGTAGATATCCTCCCTCGGGATGGTGAATTGTTCGAGCCTGTCCATATCCTTGTCGGCTATCTTTGTGACCGCAGCCACTCTGTGACCGAGGGCGTATGCCGACGCGGAGGAATATATGACCGCCCCGCCGACTATCTTGACGGTGTTGCCGAGATGGTCGGTGTTGGTGTCGAGAGTTGCGTGACCGATTATAGCAGAGCTGTATTTTGCCATACCTGTTACTCCTTACATTTTGTAGGTTTTCAATTCCTCGGCGACGGATATGCCGGGGAATTCTTTGTATTCTTCTTCGGGCGAATAATCCGGGCTGAGATGGGTCGAAATTATACGAACGCCCGTCTCGGCGTTGAGCTTTTTCGCAATGCTCACCGTCATATGCGGGCCGTTGAAGCCGTTGGGCTTTGAGCAGTCCGCAAGGGCGCAGTCCGCGCCGACGAGGGCGGCGGGGATATTGTCGTTATACATCGTGTCGCCCGTGTAGACGAGCGTTTTGCTGCCCTCTATCCTAACCGCGAGGCAGGGGACGGTGTGGAGCATATCGTAAAAGCGCAGCGTGAGCGAGCCGAGCCTGATAACGCTCGAGGAATCCACGTTCACCACCTTGAGATTCGGGTGGTCAAAGAGGAGCTTATACCATTCGCTGTCCTCATAGGCGGTGTATACGGTCAGCGTGCGGTCGAGCTCCTCCAGCAGGTAGCGCAGGGGGAGCAGGTCGCTCGTATGATCGTAGTGAAGATGCGAGATGAATATGCCGTCGAGCCTTGAGATATCCGTCATCTGCTGCAAGCGGGCGAGAGTGCCGCTGCCCATGTCGAGGGCGAGGGTCACGCCACCGTCGCTGACGAGATATCCGCTCGCCGCGCCCGTGCCCGCCTTCGGGTAGGGGCCGTATTTGCCTAAAACGGTCAGTTCCATGATTCGCTCCTTACTTGCCTATCGCCGCGGCGTATTCGTCGATGAGTTCGTCCTTGACGACGCCCTTGAGCAGGTTGAAATAGAGAATTTCGTTTGCCTTCATGTGATCTCTCGTCATAAAGTCGCCCGCCACGATATTCAGCTTCTCTATGAGCACGGGGTCGGCGGCTATCTCCTCCATTATCGACGGGAAATAAAGGCGGCTCAGCTCGTCGAGCTTCTTCGGCGTGGAGAGACCGACGTCCGTGCCGAAATTCGGCGTCTGCTGCGTCTGGAGCCAGAAGAAGCCCTCGGTCTCAAGCTCTCTGAGGTAGTTTACGCATTCTTTGGCAAATACTTCGGGCTTCGAGCCGAAGATCTTGGGATCCCACGGCTCAAGGAGCTGGCAGTCGCAGGAGTAGGCATATTCCTTCTTTGAGTTGAGTATTATGTATTTTTTGCCCGCGCGTCTGATATCGCCGAGGGTGACGTTTTTGATATCGTCAAAGTCGGTCAGGGCGTATTTCTCGGGCTTCAGGTATTTTGCGATGAGGGCGTCTATCTCCTTGGGGTCGGAGCTGTATTCAAAACGGAAGGGGCCTATGCCCTGGCCGGGGTAGGTGCGGATATCGAGGATCATGAAGTCGTCGTATTTGTCGACTATGCTGCCCAGCTCTCGGAAGGCTTCGTCGGCGGTTATGCCCTTGGCGAGACCGTGGGCGATATAGAGCTTGCCGTTTCTGCCCGCCTTGATCCTGATGCCGAATTTACGCACTCCGTAGCAATACTGCTCGGACAGGGTGCCGTTCTGGCAGCGGGCGAGGGCGACCATGCCCCTCGTGCCCGCGTTGTGCGAGCCGGGTATGGCGATTTTGGTGAGCTTTGCATCGTCTTTGATATAGGACATCCATTTCTCGTAAAACATTGTCACACCACCTGAAAAATATAGAATTTGAGGTAATCGGTCTCGGGCACGCTGAGCAGCACGGGATGATCCCTGCACTGCTGACGAGCCTCTATCTGCTTTAACTGCACGCCCGCGTCGGCTGCGGCGCTGAGCAGCATTTTGGTGAATAATTCGCTCGGCATGAAGTGCGAGCAGGAGCAGGTCGCGAGGTATCCGCCGCGGGGCAGCAGCTTCATCGCCCTGTAGTTTATCTCCTTGTAGCCCCTCTCGGCGGAGCCGACGGTGCGGCGGCTCTTGGTGAAGGCGGGCGGGTCGAGGATAATGAAATCATAGGGCTTTTTTCCGTTCTTCTCAAGCTCGGGCAGCAGGTCGAACACGTCGGCGGCGAGGAAATCCATGCGCCCGTCAAGGCCGTTGCGCTCGGCGTTGCGGCGAGCCATCTCGACCGCGGTCTCGGAGACATCTACGGCGGTGACGTGCTCCGCCCCGCCCATTGCGGCGTTCAGCGCGAACGAGCCGGTGTGGGTGAAGCAGTCAAGCACCCGCTTGCCCTTTGAGATGCTTGCGACGGCAAGGCGATTGTATTTCTGATCGAGGAAAAAGCCTGTCTTTTGCCCGTTCTCAACATCAACAAGATATTTTATGCCGTTTTCGGTTATCTCGGTGACGGGCGAATCGGGGTGCGGCAGCTTCTCATACCAGCCTTTGTATTCCTCAAGCCCCTCTCTTGAGCGCAGGGCAATGTCGTTGCGCTCGTATATGCCGTTTATCGTGTCGCCGCCCTCGGCGAGTATCTTTATCAGCAGCGGATAGAGGGTATCCTTGAGCTTATCCATGCCGTAGGAGGCTATCTGCACCGACAGCAGGTCGGAGAATCTGTCCACCGTCAGCCCGGGCAGGCCGTCCGCCTCGCCGAATACAAGGCGGCAGCAGGAGAAGTCGCCGCCCATGACGGTGCGACGGTAGTCTATTGCGTATCTGAGCCTGCGCTCCCAAAATGCGGGGGTGAAGCTCTCGTTGGCGTTGGAGGACAGGATCCTAACGCGAATTTTGCTCTCAAGGCTGAGCAGGCCCGTGCCGAGGTATGAGCCCTTGCGCGAGAGCACATCTACAAGGCAGCCGTTGGCCGTGTCGCCGAAGGAATCGGTTATCTCGGCGTCATAGACCCACGGGTGGCCCTTTTTGATAGCCGTCTCCGCCTTGGGCGTGACGGTCACTATAGGGAAGCTGCGTTTTGTTTTCATGCGATATCCCTTTCATAGGTAAACATTTCAATAATTAAATATAGCACAAAAGGCTCCGTTATGTCAACCGAAACGGCGGGCGAATGCCCTTATGAGTAAAAGTTGCCGTTCGGGGGACATTTTAACTGTATATTTTTTAAAAAAATTGCGTAAAAAAAGTAGCAATTCAAAAGTTAGTATGTTATAATACCGTATAATGTGATAATGCGGTCAATTGCGACCCGTAGAGTCACGCCGAGTAATATCCCATAAAAAATCATTCAGGAGGAATGGCTTAATGCTCAAGAAAATAAGCAACATACCCTTCAGCGGCACTCCCGAGCAGGAGGCTGCGCTCAAGGCTGTTATCGCCGAGTGCAAGGGTGACAAAAGTATGCTGATGCACGTTATGCAGAAGGCACAGGAGATCTACGATTATCTGCCCATCGAGGTGCAGACCATGATCGCGGAGGGAATGGACGTTCCCCTTCAGAAGGTCTACGGCGTCTCCACCTTCTATGCTCAGTTCGCACTCTCGCCCAAGGGTAAATACAACGTCTCCGTCTGCCTCGGCACGGCTTGCTACGTTAAGGGCTCCCAGGAGCTGCTCGACGAGATATGCAAGGTTCTCGGCGTTGAGCCCGGTGAATGCACCTCCGATCTCAAATTCTCGGTCGAGGCCTGCCGCTGCATAGGCGCCTGCGGCCTTGCTCCCGTTTTCACCGTCAACGACGATGTTTACGGCAGAGCCACCCCCGAAGAGGTCAAGGATATACTCGCTAAATACGAATAATTCTGCTTGTTAACAAATTCTGCCGTTGATGAGGAGTCAATGCTTATGACTATCAATGATATTAGAGAGCTGCTCGGTGCCGAGGTGCTCTGCGGGAGCGAAAGCATGGATACGGAGGTCCATTCCGCCTGCGGAAGCGACATGATGAGCGATGTGCTCGCATACGTTAAGAATCAGGCGGTGCTCCTTACCGGGCTTGTCAACGCTCAGGTCATCCGCACTGCCGAGATGATGGATATGATCTGCATAGTCTTTGTCAGGTCAAAGCGCCCGTCTCAGGATATGCTGGAGCTGGCACGAGAGAGCGGCATAGCCGTGCTCACCACCCCGCTGCGTATGTATGAGGCGTGCGGCAAGCTCTATATGAGCGGGCTTAAAGGAAACGGTGAAACAAATGACTGAGCCTTTGGTATTCCGCTACGACGTTGACGGCGGCAATTTCACCTCGGCGGGTCAGGCTTCGGTGCAGGTGAAGAAAAATCTGCGCCAGCTCGGCATCGACCCGGAGACCATCCGCAGAGTCTCGATAGCCATGTATGAGGGAGAGATCAATATGGTCATCCACGCAGGCGGCGGCGAGGCTGAGGTCATAGTCAGCGACAGCAGCATTACAATAATCCTTAAAGATACCGGACCCGGCATTGCGAATATCGAGCAGGCGATGCAGGAGGGCTTCTCAACGGCGCCCGACAATATCCGCTCGCTCGGCTTCGGCGCAGGCATGGGTCTGCCTAATATGAAACGCTACACCGACCGTATGGAGATAGACTCCACCGTCGGCGTAGGCACTACGATAACCATGGCGGTCGATTATTGACCGAGGGGGATTGTATTTTAATGAATACATATATCCATTCCGTATCGCTCGACCCTAATAAATGCACCGGCTGCACGACCTGCATGAAGCATTGCCCCACCGAGGCCATCCGAGTACGCGGCGGCTGCGCCGAGATCGACTCCGAGCGCTGCATCGACTGCGGCGAATGCATCAGGAAATGTACCCACGGCGCAAAAAAGAGCAGCTTCAATTCGCTTGAGGAGATGAACCGCTTCAAGTATAAAATTGCGCTGCCCGCACCGTCGCTGTTCGCTCAGTTTGACAATCTCGACGATATCGACATAGTCCTGCAAGGGCTGCTGGATATCGGCTTCGACGATGTGTTTGAGGTCTCGCGGGCTGCGGAGACCGTCTCGGCATACACGAGAGTTTATCTCGAGGCGGACGGCATCAAGAAGCCCGTCATCAGCACGGCGTGCCCCGTCATAACGAGGCTTATCGTTCTGCGCTTCCCCTTCCTCAAGGATAACCTCATCCCACTGCTGCCTCCGATGGAGGTCGCAGCTTCGATGGCGGTCGAGGAGGCAAAGAAAAAGCACCCCGAGCTTACGAGGGAGGATATCGGCGTTTGCTTCATCTCTCCCTGCCCCGCCAAGGTCAGCTACATCAAAAACGGCTTCGGCAGCTACAAGAGCGAGGTCGATCTCGCGGTCTCTATGAGCGAGGTCTACCTGAAGCTGATAAACGTGATGAAGCATGACGGCGAGCCGACCGTGACCTCTCAGGCAGGCAAGATAGGCCTTAGCTGGGCTATCTGCGGCGGCGAGGGCTCGGCTCTGCTGAACGATAAGATAATCGCGGCGGACGGCATCAACAACGTAATATCGGTGCTCGATCAGATAGAGGACGGCAATATCCCGCCTGTCGATTTCGTCGAGCTGAACGCCTGCCCCGGCGGCTGCGTCGGCGGCGTGCTTACGATAGAGAATCCCTATGTTGCCAAAAACAGGCTGCACACGCTCAGAAGGTATATGCCCGTATCGCTCAACGGTATGGAGCAGGGCGAGAGCTATATCCCCGAGAAACGGTTCTTCACCGACTTCCCGGATTATCATCCGCTCAATCGACTGAGCGACAATATAGGCGAGTCCATGCGGCTCATGTCACGCATTCAGGCGCTTCGCCGTGAGCTGCCGGGCATCGACTGCGGCTCCTGCGGCGCCCCGAGCTGCCGCGCCTTTGCCGAGGATATCGTCATGGGCAATGCGGATCAGAACGACTGCATAATCGCCTATAAGGAACTGATCAAAAAATACATAGAGAATTATGCCGGAGGTGATAAGAGTGACGGTAAATGAGCTTGCTGCTGTCAAAGGGTTCAACGCTGTTTCGTTGCCCGAGGGCGACAGAGAGATAAGCGGAGTTTATATCGGCGATTTGCTGAGCTGGGTCATGGGCAGAGCCAAGGCGGGTGACGCCTGGATAACCATCATGTCCAATATCAACATAGTTGCCGTCGCTTCGCTCGCCGATGTGGCCTGCATCATCCTCGCCGAGGGAGTTACGCTTGACAGGTCGGTCGCGCAGACCGCCGGTCTCAAGGGCGTCAACGTCATCTCGACCGAGCTTACCGCTTACGAGGCTGCAATGCTGCTCGGCAAAGAGTTGAAATGAAGAAGTTTTACTACGACCTGCATATGCACTCCTGCCTTTCACCCTGCGGCGACGACGACATGACCCCCAACAATATTGCGGGCATGGGCGTGGTCGCAAGGCTCGATATCATGGCGCTCACCGACCACAATTCCTGCCGCAACTGCCCCGCTTTCTATAAAACGGCGCAGAAGAACGGGATAATCCCCGTGGCGGGCATGGAGCTGACGACTGCCGAGGATATCCACCTCGTCTGCCTGTTTGAGGAGCTTGAGCAGGCTATGGAATTCAGCTCTGCGGTCGATTCTCACCGCATCCGCATAAAGAACCGCACCGATATCTTCGGCGAGCAGCTCATTATGAATGAATATGATGAGCTTATAGGCTCCGAGGAGGATCTGCTGCCGAATGCGACCGACATCAGCGTTGATTCGGCGCCCGGCATGGTCGAGAGCTTCGGCGGGATATGCTACCCCGCTCATATCGACCGTGAGGCAAACGGGATAGTCGCCACTCTCGGCACATTCCCGGAGCAGCCGTTTTTCCCCTGTGCCGAGCTGCACGACGGCGACAGAACGGAGGAATTCCGCAGCGCTTACCCGATCCTTCGGGGCAAGCCGATCGTCGTTTCCTCCGATGCCCACTATTTGTGGGATATCAGCGGCAGGCTGAATTACTTTGAGCTTGACTGCGGAGCGGACGACGCCGAGATAAGGCACGCATTATTTGAAAGGCTTAGAAACCCATGAAAGAATTATCACTGAATATCCTTGATATCGCTCAGAATTCCGTCAAGGCGGGAGCAAAGAACATTGACATACGCCTGACCGAGACGGCGGATACGCTGACGATAGAGATAACCGACGACGGCTGCGGCATGGACGCCGAGGCGGTCAAGGGAGTTATCGACCCGTTCTTCACGACAAGGACGACGAGAAACGTCGGCTTGGGAGTTCCGCTGCTGAAGCTCGCCGCAGAGCAGACGGGCGGGGGGATAGAGATATCCTCCGTCAGCGAGAGGGACGACCCGCGGCGGCACGGGACAAGGGTAACGGCAAATTTCAATAAAAATAACATTGACTTTACACCGCTCGGCGATATCGTATCCACGGTCACGGCGCTCATTCAGGGCGCGCCGTGGATAGAGTGGCGCTTCATCCATGAGACGCCCGCCGGCAAGGTCGAATTGGACACACGGGAGCTTCGCCAAGTGCTCGGCGATGTGCCGCTCGACAACTTCGAGGTCATAAAATGGGTTGAGGATTATCTCAAAGAGGGGTACGCTTCACTCATATAAATATGTTACTAATTTAAGAGAGGATAGATATTATGAAATCATTGGCTGAGCTTGCTGCTATCAGAGAAAAGATGAAAGACAAGGTCATCCTGCGTGAAGGCACCGGCGAGATCAGAGTAGTCGTCGGCATGGCGACCTGCGGCATCGCCGCCGGAGCAAGACCCGTTCTCAACACCTTCGTCGAGAAGGTCAGCGAGGCCGGTCTCGGCGAGAAGGTCACCGTTTCTCAGACGGGCTGCATCGGCGTTTGCCAGTATGAGCCGGTAGTTGAGATCTTTGAGGCGGGCAAGGATAAGGTCACTTATGTTAAGATGACCCCCGAAAAGGCTGCTGAGGTCGTTGAGAAGCACCTCAAGGGCGGTCAGATCGTTGACGAATACACCATCAGCAACGCTATCTCATAATGGAGGTTAAATAATATGATTCGTTCCCATGTTTTGATTTGCGGCGGCACGGGCTGTACCTCATCGGGCAGCAAGGTGCTCATGTCCACCTTTGAAGAGGAGCTTAAGAAGCAGGGTCTCGAGGACGAGATAAAGATAGTCCAGACCGGCTGCTTCGGCCTTTGCGCGCTCGGCCCCGTTGTCATCGTCTACCCCGAGGGCACCTTCTACAGCCACGTCAAGAAAGAGGACGTTGCCGAGATAGTCGAGGAGCACCTGCTTAAAGGCCGCCTTGTGGACAGGCTCGTCTACAAGGATGTTGCCGAGGAGGTCAAGGACGCTGCCGTGAGGCACGTTTCACTCAACGACACCAACTTCTATAAGACTCAGAAGAGAGTTGCGCTGCGTAACTGCGGCCTCATAAACCCCGAGAATATCGACGAATATATCGCAATGGACGGCTATGCCGCTCTGGGCAAGGTGCTGACCGAGATGACCCCCGAGCAGGTCATCCAGGAGGTCAAGGATTCCGGCCTCAGAGGCAGAGGCGGCGGCGGATTCCCGACCGGCCTCAAGTGGAGCTTCACCGCGGCGAACGCAGCGGATCAGAAGTATGTCGTCTGTAACGCCGACGAGGGCGACCCCGGCGCATTCATGGATCGTTCCGTGCTTGAGGGCGACCCGCACTGCATCGTCGAGGCAATGACCATCTGCGGCTACGCCACCGGCGCTACCGAGGGCTATGTCTATGTCCGTGCGGAGTACCCCATCGCAGTCAAGCGCTTGCAGATAGCTATTGACGAGGCAAGGGAATACGGCCTGCTCGGCAAAAATATATTTGACTCCGGCTTTGATTTCGATCTCCACATCCGTCTGGGCGCAGGCGCATTCGTCTGCGGCGAGGAGACCGCTCTTATGACCTCCATCGAGGGCAATAGAGGCGAGCCCCGTCCCCGCCCGCCTTATCCGGCGGTCAAGGGTCTGTTCGGCAAGCCGACCACCGAGAATAACGTCGAGACCTTCGCAAATATCCCGCAGATCATCCTCAAAGGCGCCAAGTGGTTCGCTTCCATGGGCACCGAGAGATCAAAGGGCACCAAGGTCTTCGCGCTCGGCGGCAAGATAGTCAACACCGGCCTTGTTGAGATCCCGATGGGCACCACCCTCAGAGAGATCATCGAGGATATCGGCGGCGGCGTGCCTCACGGCAAGAAGTTCAAGGCTGCTCAGACCGGCGGACCCTCCGGCGGCTGTATCCCCGCAAGCCTTATAGACACTGAGATAGATTACGATAACCTCACCGCCATCGGCTGCATGATGGGTTCGGGCGGCCTCATCGTCATGGACGAGGACAACTGCATGGTCGATATCGCGAAGTTCTTCCTGAACTTCACCGTCGACGAATCCTGCGGTAAGTGCGCCCCCTGCCGTATCGGCACCAAGCGCATGATGGAGCTGCTTGAGAAGATCACCGACGGCAAGGGTACCCTCGAGGACATCGACAGACTTGAGGAGCTGGCTTACTACATCAAGGAGAATTCTCTCTGCGGCCTCGGCCAGACTGCTCCCAACCCCGTTCTTGCGACTCTCAAATTCTTCCGTGACGAGTATGTCGCTCACGTTGTGGATAAGAGATGCCCCGCAGGCGTGTGCAAGAAGCTGCTTAACTTCTCCATTGACCCCGAGAAGTGTAAGGGCTGCACCCTCTGCGCCAGGAAGTGCCCCGTTGGTGCTATCAGCGGCACGGTCAAGAATCCTCACACGATCGACACGACCAAGTGCATCAAGTGCGGCGCCTGCATGGATAACTGTAAGTTCGGCGCTATCAGCAAAGGCTAATAGAGGAGGCATAAGCTAATGGAAATGGTAAACATAAAGATAAATAATATGCCCCTGAGCGTACCCAAGGGCATTTCGATCCTTGAAGCGGCGAGATATGCGGGCATCGAGATCCCCACCCTCTGCTACCTCAAGGATATGAACGAGATCGGCGCCTGCCGTATCTGCATGGTCGAGGTCAAGGGAGCCCGTTCGCTCGTCTCGGCTTGCGTGTTCCCCGTCAACGAGGGCATGGAAGTGCTCACCAACACCGAGAAGGTCAGAAAGAGCCGCAGGCACACTCTTGAGCTGGTTCTCTCCACCCACAGGAAGGAATGCCTCTCCTGCGTACGCAGCGGCAACTGCGAGCTTCAGAAGCTCTGCCGCGACTACGGCGTGACCGATGAGAACGCCTTCGCAGGCGAATACCCCGCATTCCAGTATGACGACTCCGCTCCCCACATGATAAGGGATAACAGCAAGTGCGTCCTCTGCCGCCGCTGCATCGCCGCCTGCGACAATCAGGCTATCAGCGTTATCGGCGCAAACGCCAGAGGATTCGACACTCACATCGGCTCCCCGTTTGAGCTGCCTCTTTACGAGTATTCCTGCGTCTCCTGCGGTCAGTGCATAGTCAATTGCCCCGTAGGCGCTCTCTATGAGAAGGACGACACCGCCAAGGTCTTTGAGGCCATTGCGGATCCCGATAAGTATGTCATAGTCAACACCGCTCCCTCTATCAGAGTCACTCTGGGCGAGGCGTTCGGCAACGAGATAGGCACCAACGTGACCGGCAAGATGGTCGCAGCCCTTCGCAGGCTCGGCTTCAACAAGGTCTTTGACACCGATTTCTCCGCCGACCTCACCATCATGGAGGAGGCAAACGAGCTGCTTGAGAGGATAAGCGACGGCGGTGTGCTGCCCCTTATCACCTCCTGCTCACCCGGCTGGGTCAAGTATTGCGAGCATTACTTCCCCGAGCAGATAGATCATCTTTCGAGCTGCAAATCCCCGCAGCAGATGTTCGGCGCGGTCGCCAAGACCTGGTACGCCAAGAAGATGAACCTCGACCCGAAGGATATCGTGGTCGTCAGCATCATGCCCTGCACCGCTAAGAAGTTTGAGTGCGGCAGAGACGATCAGTCCGCAAGCGGCTACCCCGACGTCGATTACGCTCTCACCACCAGAGAGCTTGCAAGGATGATCGAGACCGCAGGCCTCAACTTCAACCTCCTGCCCGACGAGGAATTCGATAATCCTCTCGGAGAGGGCACCGGCGCGGGCGTCATCTTCGGCGCGACCGGCGGCGTTATGGAGGCCGCCCTCAGGACGGCAGTCGAGACCCTCACCGGCGAAGAGCTTGAGAGCCTTGACTTCACCGAGGTCAGAGGCACCGAGGGCATCAAGGAAGCCACCTACACCGTCAACGGCATGGAGATCAAGGTATGCGCCGCAAGCGGCCTTGCAAATGCCAAGAAGGTCATGGAGGATATCAAGAACGGCGTAAGCCCCTATCACTTTGTTGAGATAATGGCTTGCCCCGGCGGCTGCGTAAACGGCGGCGGTCAGCCCGTCCAGCCCGCAAGCGTTCGCAACTTTGTCGACCTCAAGGGTATCAGAGGCAAGGCGCTCTATGAAGCGGACAGAAACCTCCCGCTCAGAAAGTCGCATGAGAGCGAGGCTGTCAAGACCGTCTACAGAGAGTTCTTTGAGAAGCCGGGCAGTCATGTTGCCCACGAAGTGCTTCACACCCACTATGTCAAGAGGGGCAAGTACTCCAAGTAATCAATAAAACTGCCGCTGTCGGGCGTTTGCTCGGCGGCGGCTTTGCATATTTATACGGCAAAATGCCCGATAATGATGAAATATACGCCCCTGCTTTGTGAAAACATCTCAAAATCGGTCAAATTCCCGCCGAAGCAGCAAAAAAGGGTTGACAGATCGGCTCAGGCGGGTTATAATATGAAAAAATTGATAGAGGTTGCGGAAGCGATCAGTAGCTCTCGTCATACGCCGGCAAGCGGGCGAAAGCGAAAGGCAATTCCGCCGAAACTGCAATTCGATTGCCGTCGGTTTGCTGTTGGGGCCGCATTTAAGAGATGCGGTACTGTCACGCAGATATGCGTGGAGGGCTATCAACGGTGTTTTTATTATTTTCGGAATAAAAAGCCTGTGATACCCTTTCGGGGTCGCAGGCTTATTTTATTACATTTTTTAAGGAGATGCTTAAAATGAAAAACGCCAGAAGAGTAATCGCAGTGCTGCTTGCAGCCGTTATGTGCGTGCTTTGCTTCGCTGCTTGCGGCAAGGACGCGACCGACACTAACACCATTGATATCAAAAACGCAAAGACCATCGCCGACCTCAAGGGCGCTAAGATAGCGGCTCAGACCGGCACCTTCCACGCCGATGCCCGCCTCCAGATAGAGGATGTCCAGGGCAGCAACTACCCCGCGTTCGACGATTTGCTTGTCGCTCTCCAGAGCGGCGCGATCGACGGCTATATCTCGGAGGAGCCGACCGCTCTCTTCGCTACCACGACCGACTCCAACCTCACCTTCCTGCCCTTTAAGAATAATGACACCGGCTTCACCACCTCCGAGGGCGACACCAGCATCGCAGTCGGCCTCAAAAAGGGCTCCGAGCTTCGTGAGAGGATAAACGAGGTCATCGCAGGCATCACTGAGGAGCAGAAGAGCCAGCTCATGGAGCAGATGGCTACCCTCGCCTCAGGCGGCACCGTTGAGACCCTTGCGCTTACCAGCGAGGCTCCCGCAACCACCAACGGCGTGCTCAAGGTCGCTATGGAGTGCAACTACAAGCCCTATAACTGGACCGACGTCGGCACCCCGACCATCGGCGCAGTGCCCATCAGCAGCGAGGGCAAGGATGGCCAGTATGCCAACGGCTACGACGTGCAGATAGCTCAGTATATCGCCAACAAGCTCGGCATGAAGCTCGAGATATACGCTATGGAGTGGGATTCGCTCATCCCCGCCGTTCAGTCCGGCACGGTTGACGCCATTGCCGCAGGTATGAGCCCGACCGCCGAGAGAGCCAAGGAGATCGACTTCACCACGCCTTACTACGAGTCAAATCTTGTTGTTATCATCAAGAAATAAATAATAATTTTCAGAGGGAATCAGTATGAGTTTTTTGAATGACGTTTGGAATATCCTCGTCAAGTATCATATGCTGCTGCTTCAGGGCATCGGCAACACGATGCTTATCGCCCTGACGGGCACTGTGGCGGGCCTTGCGGTCGGCCTTTTGACCGGAATCATCCGCACCGCACCCGTTTCAAAGAATCCGGTGCTCAAGGCGCTGCATAAAGTCATAAACGCCGTCATCGCCGTCTATGTCGAGGTGTTCAGAGGCACCCCCATGATGGTGCAGGCAATGGTCATTTATTGGGGCTATGCTTTTGCCATGCAAGGCCAGACTCTCCCGCTGATCCCCTCGGGTATTATGATAGTTTCCGTCAACACCGGCGCTTACATGGCCGAGATCGTCAGAGGCGGCATCATCTCGATAGACAAGGGTCAGTTTGAGGGCGCCTCCTCGATCGGCATGAAGCATTCGCAGACCATGTTCAAGGTCGTTATCCCGCAGGTAATGCGTAATATCCTGCCCTCAGTCAGCAATGAATTCGTTATCAACATCAAGGATACCTCTGTGCTGAATGTTATCGGTGTTACGGAGCTTTACTCCATCGCCGGCGTCATCAAGCGCACGAATTTCCAAACATTCCAGACTTATTTTGTGGTCTGCGTGCTGTATTTCATCCTCACTTTCACGATAACGAGACTGCTGCGCTTCGCCGAGAAGAAGCTCGACGGTAAGGATAACTACACTATCTTCGGCTCTCAGACGGATGTTGACGCCGAGATACATATCAAAAAGGAGGCAGAGTAATGGCGGACAGAGTGATAGAGCTTGCCCATCTGCAAAAGCAGTTCGGCGATCATCTCGTGCTGCGTGATATCAACCTGAGCGTCAGCAAGGGCGAAGTGCTCAGCATAATCGGCGCCTCCGGCTCTGGCAAGAGCACGATGCTGCGCTGCATCAACCTGCTCGAGACTCCCACCTCCGGCAATATATTCTTCAACGGCAAGAATATTACCGACAGGGATTTCAACCTCTCGCAATACCGCGCCAAGGTCGGCATGGTGTTCCAGAGCTTCAACCTTTTCAACAATATGTCGGCGCTGAAAAACTGCATCGTCGGCCAGGTCTCCGTCCTCAAGCGCAGCCACGCCGAGGCGGAGGAGACGGCGATGAAATATCTCCGCAAGGTCGGCATGGAGCCGTTCATCAATGCGAAGCCCGCTCAACTCTCGGGCGGTCAGAAGCAGAGAGTGGCGATCGCCCGCGCCCTTGCAATGGAGCCTGAAGTGCTGCTCTTTGACGAGCCGACGAGCGCCCTCGACCCCCAGATGGTCGGCGAAGTGCTCGGCGTAATGCGCAACCTCGCCGAGGAGGGCTTGACGATGATGGTCGTCACCCACGAAATGGCGTTCGCAAGGGACGTGTCCACTAACGTGGTCTTTATGGCGGACGGCGTTATCTGCGAGGAGGGCAGACCCGCCGATATCTTCGGCAACCCGCAGAATGCAAAAACCAAGGATTTCCTCTCAAGATTCCTTGCAAAATAAAAAACGGGAGCAGGGCAGCCTGCTCCTTTTTTATCGGCTCGCTTTTTGGGGAAGGCAGCCGTAAATGTTAAATTTTTTCGGTTAGCGGCAAGCAACTTGATTTTTTTATACCGCGGTGGTAGAATAATATCATCATAAGTAATCGGAAAGGAGAGGTCTCATGCATTTACAGGAATCCGGTGAAATGTACCTCGAAACCATCTATATTTTATCCAAAAAAATCGGCTCGGTGCGCTCGCTCGACGTCGCCGAATATATGAATTTCTCAAAGCCCAGCGTCAGCCGTGCGGTCGGTCTGCTCAAGAGCGGCGACTACATACTCGTCGACGGCAGCGGCTACATCACTCTCACCGACAGCGGCAGAGAAATAGCCGAAAAAATGTACGAGCGCCATACGCTTCTCTCCGAGCTTCTCGAGAGGCTCGGGGTCGACAAGGAGACCGCCGTTGAGGATGCCTGCAAGATAGAGCATGACATCAGCGACGAATCCTTTGAAGCGATAAAAAGGCATGTCCGCGGCGAAAATATGCCGAAATAAAAATAACGGAGGCAGAGTTATGAGCGAAGTGCTTGAAAATATCAAAACCCGCAGAAGCGTGCGTAAATTCAGACCCGACCCCGTGCCGAAGGATATCCTCGATAAGATAATCGAGGCGGGGCTGTATGCCCCGAGCGGCATGAACAGGCAGTCGCAGATAATAGTTGCAATTACGAATAAAGAGGTGCGCGACAGGCTCTCGAGCCTCAACGCAAAGATAATGGGCAGGGACGGCGACCCGTTTTACGGCGCTCCCGTCGTGCTCGTCGTGCTTGCGGATAAGGCATTCCCCACACATGTCTATGACGGCAGCCTTACGATGCAGAATCTGATGCTCGCCGCCCATGAGCTGGGCGTTTCAAGCTGCTGGATCCACCGCGCCAAGGAGGAATTCGACTCCGAGGAGGGTAAGGAACTGCTCAGAGCGGCAGGCATTGAGGGCGACTACGAGGGCATAGGCCACTGCATCCTCGGCTATGCCGACGGCGAATACCCCGCCGCACCCGAGCGCAAAGAGGGCAGAGTATTTTATATTGACTGATAAATGCCGTATGTGCCGCTGACGGGGTCATAAATAATAGGCATCCGAGGCGGTTCGGCGGTAAAAAATACGAAAAGTCCCACGGCTGAAAGGGAACGGTACATTGAGCTGCGGCACGACGGTAAAGGAGAACGGTAATGGAACAATATAACGTGACCGGCATGAGCTGCGCCGCTTGCAGCGCAAGGGTCGAGAAAGCGGTCTCAAAGGTGGACGGCGTGACCTCGTGCTCGGTAAATCTCCTGATGAATTCCATGGGAGTGGAGGGCACGGCTTCGCCCGAGAGCATAATTGCCGCCGTTGAAGCGGCGGGCTACGGTGCGAGCCTCAAAAATGCCCCGTCCGCAGCAAAAGCGGCTCAAAAAGAAGAGATCAAGGATAAGGAAACGCCGAAGATGAAAAAGCGTTTGGCGGCCTCGGTCGTGTTCCTTGCCGTGCTCATGTATTTCTCGATGGGTCACATGGTCGGCTTGTCGCTGCCCTCATATTTTGTCGGCGATCACGCCGCAGTGGGTCTGGTCGAATTGCTGCTGACGGTTGCGATAATGGTGATAAATCAGCGATTCTTCATAAGCGGCTTCAAGGGGCTTATCAACAGAGCGCCGAATATGGATACCCTCGTGGCGCTCGGCTCGACGGCGGCGTTCGCCTACAGCGTCTATGCCCTTTTCGGGGCGATAAAGGCTCAGACGGCGGGCGATATGCAGGCCGCCATGAGCTATATGCACGAGTATTATTTTGAATCCGCCGCAATGATCCTGACCCTGATAACGGTCGGCAAGATGCTTGAATCCCGCTCAAAGGGCAAGACGACCGACGCGCTTAAAGGGCTTATGGAGCTTGCGCCCAAGACGGCGAATATTATCAAGGACGGCAAGGAGCAGTCCGTGCCGGTCGAGAGGGTGCAGAAGGGCGATATCTTCGTCGTCCGCCCCGGCGAGAGCATACCCGTTGACGGCACGGTCATTGAGGGCACGAGCGCCGTCGATGAATCCGCACTGACAGGCGAGAGCCTGCCCGTCGATAAGCAGGGGGGCAGCTTTGTCTCGGCGGGCACGGTCAACCGCTCGGGCTTCATCAGGTGCGAGGCTTCGAGGGTCGGCGAGGATACAACGCTTTCGCAGATAATCAAAATGGTCGCCGATGCCGCCGCCACAAAGGCGCCCATCGCTAAGATAGCGGATAAGGTCTCGGCGGTGTTTGTGCCGTCGGTCATTACGATAGCCGTGGTCACGGTAATCGGCTGGCTCATTGCGGGCAGAGATTTCGGCTTTGCCCTTGCAAGGGGCATCAGTGTGCTCGTGATAAGCTGCCCGTGCGCCCTGGGGCTTGCAACGCCCGTTGCGATAACCGTCGGCAGCGGAGTAGGCGCAAGGAACGGCATACTCTTCAAGACCGCCGTTTCGCTTGAGGAGGCGGGCAAGGCAAAGACAGTCGTGCTCGACAAGACGGGCACGGTCACGAGCGGCAAGCCCGTGGTGACGGATATCCTGCCTGCCGAGGGTACAAGCGGCAAGAAGCTGCTCGAATACGCCTATTCGCTTGAGACAAAGAGCGAGCATCCGCTGGCGGGCGCGGTCAATCTGAAAGCGGAGGAGAGCGGCTCGACGGCTCGTGAGGTCACGGATTTCGAGGCTCTGCCCGGCAACGGTCTTGTTGCAAAGCTCGACGGCAAGGAGCTTGTGGGCGGCAATTTCGGCTTCATCTCGGAGCGCGCGCAGGTAAGCGCGCAGCAGCGTGAGGCCGCCGAAAGCCTTGCGGAGCAGGGCAAAACCCCGCTGTTCTTTGCCTATGGCGGCAAGCTGCTCGGCACGGTCGCCGTGGCGGATACAATTAAAGAGGACGGAGCCGCGGCCATAGCCGAGCTTCATAAAATGGGGCTTGAGGTCGTCATGCTCACCGGCGATAATCAGCGCACCGCCGACGCAGTCGGCAAGGCTGCGGGCGTTGACAGAGTTATTGCGGGCGTGATGCCCGACGGTAAAGAAAAGGTCGTCAGGGAGCTGAGCGAGCATGGCAAGACCATCATGGTTGGCGACGGCATCAACGACGCGCCCGCCCTGACAAGAGCCGACACGGGCATAGCCATCGGCGCAGGAACGGATATCGCCATCGACGCGGCGGATATCGTGCTGGTCAAGAGCAGGCTCGGCGACGTGCCCGCGGCGATAAAGCTCAGCCGCGCAACTCTTAGAAATATCAAAGAAAATCTCTTCTGGGCGTTCATATACAACGTGATAGGCATCCCCGTCGCGGCGGGCGTGTTTATCAATCTCTTCGGCTGGCAGCTCAACCCAATGCTTGCCGCCGCGGCGATGAGCCTGTCGAGCTTCTGCGTTGTGACTAATGCGCTCAGACTTAACTTCTTCAAAACGGGTGCAAAGCCCGAAAAGAAAACTAAGGAGGAAAAGAAGACTATGGAAAAAACGCTTAAAATCGAGGGAATGATGTGCGGTCATTGCGAGGCGACGGTCAAGATGGCACTCGAGGAGCTGCCGCAGGTCACTTCAGCCGAGGTCAGCCACGAGAGCGGCACGGCGAAGGTAACGCTGAACGCCGATATCTCAGATGATGCGCTCAAAGCCGTCGTTGAAGCCAAGGGCTACACGGTGAAATAAATTAAGCCGCTTCGGTTTGACCGAGGCGGCAATTTTTAATGTGTTTCAGTGGGTCAGCCTATGCCAATTGCCCACGATGAAGCAGGCGAGCACGATGCAGCATACGCAAAGCATGGCGGTGTAATAAACACTGTCGAGCTTCTCGGAGCCTTTGGCGAGCTTGGATGAGATGTCATAGAGGACGAAGCCGAGCGCGGCTCCGACGGTGTTGCAGATGACGTCGGTTATGTCCGCGACCCCGACTGCGAGCAGGTATTGCAGCGCCTCGGCGCAAACGCTTATCGCAAATGCGGCGATCAGGAGCAGCGGACGGCGGCGCTTGCCCTTGCTTCGCATGGCGAGCATGAAGCCGAGCGGGGCGAAAAGCATCGTGTTGATAATAACATCCTTTTTAATTGCGTAGATGTATTCCGAGCCGCCGAACGGGATGAAATTAAATGTACGCACCCTGCCGCCGATATCAAAAAGCTCGCCCGGCGAGACCAGCTTAAAAAACAGCGCTTGCAGCAGTAAGACGGTATAGACCACGCAGGTGACTGCCAAAATCGCGTTTTGCACACGGTGCCTGTCAGCCGTTTTCAAATTGATCAACTCCTCGTTGTTGATGTGATTTTCAGTAAAAACAATATATCATATATGCTTGTAAATATCAACAGCAATTGCAAATTTAAATATAGATTTGATGCAATATCGTTAAAGAACGTAAAGTCGCCTTGAGGGTGAAACCGACGAGCTTGCGAGACGGATGAGGTGTGCCGCAGGCGGAGTGCTTTTTTCTGCAATACTCCCTCAGTCCTATGGACAGCTCCCTTTACACAAGGGAGCCTTTACAATGCTCGACTTTGGCTTATTTTTTCCATTTTCAGAATTGTATCGGCGGCTGAAGCAAGCCCCGGCCGCTGATTTAAAAAGCAAAAGCCGCCTTACGGCGGCGATTGCGGTTATTACACGTTAACTTTATTCTCTTCAAGCTCGCCGAGGATCTCGAGATATTTTTCCTCGGTTATCTTGTATTTTTTGAGGTAGAGGAAGCAGGCGAAGAGCGCCGTGCCGAGCGGGATGAGCGTCATTGCGAGCAGCAGCCCCGTTGTTTCGCCGCGTGTGACCCCCGCAAGCGCCTCGGTTATCAGCCGCAGCTTTTCGTCGGCGGTGACAAGCCCCTGAGAGGCCTGATTCTCAAGCTCCGAGATGCGGTTGGTGTAGGTCGTAACGCCCGTGAGCAGATAGAAGAGCGAGATGAGCATGAGCGCCACGGCGTTGCCGAGCTTCGTCAGGAACGGACGCACCGAGGAGATGATGCCCTCCTCCCTGATGCCGAATTTATATTCGTTGTATTCCACCGTGTTGGAAATGGAAATATTCATTATCAGATAAATGCAGTACGAGCCGAAATTCGCGACCGCAAAGCCCGATACGATAAGCCCGTATTTGAGCATTGAGGCGTGCGGCGCAAACAGACCCGCCGCGAGCACAAAGAGGTAGCCCGCTGTGACGGCCGCCGCCGAGACCTTTATCAGCGAATTTCTTGAATGCTTCTTTGCAATGGCGGGGTAGAAGAGCATGAGGAACACCGTGGTCGACATGCCGATAACGGTGAAGAGCGTTGCGAGCGTGCCGTTGTAGCCGAATTCAAGATATATGTAGGTCGAGCCGAGGCCGTTTGATATCAGCGCGCTGCCGACTTGCTGGCAGACAAAGACGAGCGCCACCCATTTGAGCTGGTCGTTGCGGAATATGGTCTTGAATATCTTACCGAGAGAGACGTTCTCCTTCTTTTTACCGCTATCCTCGCGGTTCTCGCGCACGAAGATGAAGGCCGAGAGCATCGTCACGGGCGCAAGGCAGGCGACGACGGCGAGGGTGCGGTAGGCGGTGACGGCGTTGCCGCCGATAACATGGTCGCCCGCCGTGAGCATCGGCACGAGCACGGTCACAAAGGCGGCGCCCATGCCGGAGAAAAACATCGTGCGTGAGGTGAAGCGGTTGCGGCTCTCGGGGTTGCTGCTCAGCGCAGGTATCATGCCCCAGTAGGATATGTCGTTCATCGTGAAGCAGATGCTGAACATGAAGTAGATGAAGCCGAAGAAGCCGACGAAGCGCCAGCCCGTCAGATTGTTGACGAATGCGGCGAACACCACCATAGAGGTCGTGATAACGCCCGCGATCATCCACGGCTTGAATTTGCCTATCTTGGTGTGGGTGCGGTCGATTATCGTGCCCATTATCGGGTCGTTGAAGGCGTCAAAGACCCTTGCCGCCACGATGATCGCGCTGACCGCCGAGAACTGCTCCACGGTCAGATTTTTGGTGAAGAGAATGAAATTCAGCACCGAGAGCGAGAAAAATTGGCTGCACATATCCCTGCCCACGGTCGCTATAGGGAAAGCGATAAGATTTCTGCGCTCCTGCTTGGATACGGAAACGGTGTTTTTCATTCGTTTTCCTCCTTACGAACGGTCGCTTGATGAAAAAAATTACGGCTATATTCATAATAACATTTTACATATCCGATTGCAAGTGCTATAATATAGTCGATGGAGGGAAAATTATGCCGCAGGATAAAAAAGAGATGAGCCGCGGCCGCAAGCTGCTGAGGCTCTTTCTCTCAACTTTATATATCAGCTCGTTTACGTTCGGCGGCGGATTTGTCATTGTGACGTTTATGAAGAAAAAATTCGTCGATGAGCTGCACTGGATAGACGAGCAGGAGATGCTCGACATGACCGCCATAGCGCAGTCCTCCCCGGGGGCTATCGCGGTCAATGCCGCTATCCTCGTCGGCTGGCGCGTGGCGGGCTTCATCGGTATGCTTGTCGCCGTGCTCGGTACGGTCATTCCGCCGATGGTGATACTCTCGGTTATCTCGCTCTTTTACTCCGCGTTCGCAAGCAACGAATATGTCGCCCTCGTCCTCAAGGGGATGCAGGCAGGAGTTGCCGCCGTGATACTCGACGTGGTCTTTTCGCTCGGCAAAAAGGTCGTTACGGAGCGCTCGGCGGTGCATATCATCGTGATGATAGCCGCTTTCGCCGCCACATTCTTCTTCGGCGTGAATGTGATAATCATCATCCTCGCCTGCGCCGCGGTCGGCATTATTATAGAATGTATCAAGTTCGTCAGGAGGAAGCGCAATGATATATCTTGAGCTTTTTCTCAGCTTTCTCCAGGTCGGTCTCTTCAGCGTGGGCGGCGGATACGCGGCCATGCCGATAATCCAAAGCAGCGTTGTCGAGAAATACGGCTGGCTCACCATGAGCGAATTCACCGATCTTATCACGATCGCCGAGATGACCCCCGGCCCCATCGCCATCAATTCCGCGACCTTTGTCGGGGTCAGGATAGCGGGCGTTGCGGGCGCCGTTGTGGCTACCCTCGGGTGCATACTGCCCTCGTGCGTCATTGTTTCGCTGCTTGCTCTCGTCTATATGAAGTACAGGAGCGTTTCCGTTGTGCAGAATGTGCTCGGCAGCCTGCGACCCGCTGTGGTGGCTCTCATAGCTTCGGCCGGGCTGACGATACTGATAAACGTCGTTTTTGCCTCGGGAGTGATAAGCGTTTCAAATATCCAATGGCTTGGGCTTATTCTCTTTGCGGCGGCGTTCTTTGCGCTGCGTAAATTCAAGCTGAATCCGATACTCGTAATGGTCGTTTGCGGCGCGGTCAGCCTCGCGGTCGGGCTTGTGAAAAGCTTTTTAATGTAAAATTAAAGCGGCGGTTCGCTCTGAACCGCCGTTTTATCTTTCGCTCAGCGCTTCAAACGCCGCTTCGTATGCCTGCGAGGTCGGCTCGGCCGCAAGCAGCTCCCGCCAAAGCCTCGGCTCGCTCCCGACGATAGCGGCAAGCGACGGCTGCTCCTCGAGGGTCTGCCGCGCGAAGGCGAGCATACCCGGCAGCCCGTACGCGCCGTGCCGCAGCTGGATATATCGGGCAAGCAGCTCCGTTTCGCCGCCGAAGCATTCGCAGTTCGCCGTGCTCAGCCCGAGAACGGCTGCGGTCCTGCCGTTTGCCTCTCCGCTCGGGTCAAGGCCGTGTTCCCTCTGAAAATTTTTAACTCCGCGCCGTGTGCCGAGGTCGTAAAGCCCGCTTATCTCGCCGTCATAAAGCCCGAGCCGCCCGAGCTGCCGCTGCACCGCCGCCACACGCTCGCCGCTGCACCCGAGGCACATTGCGAGCGCCCGGCCGCCCGTGAGCGACACGATGAGCGCCAAAAGTGCAAGCTCTGCCGCCAAAACCGCCGTCACACGCCAGAGTGTGCGTGTTTTTTCGTCCGTTTTTATCGCCCCCCGATTATATTTTAAAAGCGCATCCCGCATTTATGCCGGGTTAAAAAATTACCTCTTGACAAATTCAAAGAAAAGGGCTAAAATATCTATAGAACAAATGTTCTATGAATAAATTCGAAAATGACAAGAGCGGAAAAAGCTGTTTTGCACTGTGATCCGTATTTTTTGCGTGCGTCGGGGGGGGGTATCCTACCCGCCTTGCGAGCATTGACGGCATACGCGCAAAATACGGCAAGCGCTCCGTAACGAGGGCTTCACTGATGAATTGCGGGGCTGCGGCATCGAGAGGAATAGGATTTTCCGGCGAATAAAGCACAATATATTGGGATATAAAAAATATTTGTCACTATTAACAAAAATATTTTAACCAAACGGCAAAAAAGTTGTTGACAAAATTCAAAAATTAGCTTATTATTATTCGTAAGAGGATTTTGAGAGGTTCAGCAATGCCGGAAAACGCTCTGAGAGATATGGATGAAAATGAGCTTGCGGCGCTCGCTGCAGCTGGCAACGACGAGGCCATGGCAATGCTCATTGCTACCGTCATGCCCATTGCCAAGGCAAAGGCGGCCGGTTTCGCTCAGGTGCGTATCTCCGATGAGGATCTGGTGCAGGAGGGTATGCTCGGCTTCCTCGAGGCGGTCAAGAAGTTTGACCCGTCCAAGGGCGTGCCGTTCAAGGCCTACGCCTCGGTCTGTATCAAGAACCGCATGATAAATGCGTTCAACAGGAATAACAGCGCGGCGAATTCCCCGCTGACCGGCGCAGTGCCCATTGACGATGAGCAGCTTACCGACCACGCCTCAAATCCCGAAAATATTATCGACGAAGCGGCCGCCCCCGCGAAGCTGTGGCGGATAGTGGACAGCGCCCTTTCGGTCTATGAGCGCCGAGTGCTCGACCTCATGCTGGAGGAGAAGAGCTATGCCCAGATCGCCGAGATCCTCGGCACGAGCGCAAAGTCAGTCGATAATGCCGTGCAGCGTATACGTAAAAAGATACGCTCAAAGCTGTAAAATGGCTCTCAGAGCTTAATATGCCCCCGTAGCTTAAAGCAGAGCGTTGTTCATCAAAGGTGGCGGTGCGATTCCGCCCAAGGGCGAAAAATTTTTTCAAGCGAGGTTAACTATCATGTACGAAGACAAAACTCTCATCTGCAAGGAATGCGGAAACGAATTCGTTTTCACGGCCGGTGAACAGGAGTTCTACGCCGAGAAAGGTTTCGTAAACGAGCCCCAGCGCTGCAAGGCTTGCCGCGACGCACGCAAGAACGCTACCCGCGGAGAGCGTGAGTGGTTTGAGGCTACCTGTGATTCCTGCGGTGGAGTTGCTAAAGTTCCCTTTAAGCCGCGTGAGGACAGACCTGTTTATTGCAGCGAGTGCTTCGCAAAGAAACAGCAGGAAGAAGCATAAGCTTACCTATATTTATGCTTAAAAGAGAGCCTTCCCGAAAGGGAAGGCTCGTTCCTTTTTAAACAATTTCTGAGTTTTCGACGTCCTGAGAGTTACAATAAAAAATCGGTTTTACAACGGTAGGGGCGAACTGCGTTCGCCCGCCGGAATTTGCACAGCACCATAATATGAAACTGTCGCCCGCCTCTTAGGCTCCCTCCTGAGGGAGCTGTCCGTAGGACGGAGGGAGTTTTTGTTGAAAAATAAGTATTCCGCCTACGCACACCTCATCCGTCTCGCGGGCTTGACAGTTTTATGCGGGCGAACGCAGTTCGCCCCTAACGGTGTTCAATTTACATTACGGTTTTGTTTGCGGGATGCCGAGGACGTCATCCCCTACGATTGAATTGCGGTTGTTTCGTTATATATTCAGCAAGATTTTGACTTTTGAATCTGCCGGACAATTCTCAGTCACTCCGTGACAGCTCCTTTCAAAAGGAGCCCATAACAGCAAGCCGACTGCTATAGTGGCTGCATCCCTTAAATGAAAGGCGATTATAACGGTGAGCAATCGGTAAAAACCAACCCCCGCCGAAAAGGCGGGGGCGTTTGCGTTCATTCGGTCAACAATTCAGCTCTTCAAGTAATGCGGGGAAGACGCCGAGGGAGCGGCGCAGGATGCCGTGCATTTGCGCTATCGCCACGCCGTAATTCGTCATCGGAGTGCCGTCTGTTTCGGCTCTTTCGAGGCGTGAGAGCATCTCGCGCCCGTTCAGCATACAGCCGCCGCAATGAATCACAAGGGCGTATTTTGAAAGCTCGTCGGGGAATTCGCCGCCCGAGGTGAATTCAAAATTCAACGCCTTGCCCGTGTATTTGCCGAGCCATGCGGGCAGCTTGACCGTGCCGATATCGCCGCATTGGCGGTGGTGGGTGCAGCCCTCGGAGATGAGCACGGTATCGCCGTCGTTCAGCCTGTCGAGCGCCGCCGCCCCATGCACGAGGCTGCGCAGCTCGCCTTTATAGCGGGCAAAAAGTATCGAAAACGAGGTCAGCGGGATATCCTCCGGCACTATGCGGCTGACCTCGCCGAACGCCTGCGAATCGGTGACTACCATTCTCGGCGCTTTTCCGACCGTTGCGAGCACGGCGGGGAGCTGCGGTACTTGGGTCACGACGCAGAATGCGCCGTTATCGAGGATATCTCTTATCATCTGCTGCTGCGGCAGGATCATGCGCCCCTTTGGCGCCGAGCCGTCGATGGGCGTGACGAGAATTATCAGGTCGCCCTCGCTTATCAGGTCGCCGATGAGCTGCTTCGGCTGCTCCGCACGGGCGGCGAGCCTGCCTATCATCTCTTTCAGCTCATAGATATTTGTGCCGTTTGCGGCGCTGACATAGATCCCGCCCTCGGGCGCTTTCGGCAGCTCGGGCAGCAGGTCGCACTTGTTGAATGCGATGATATACGGTATGTTTCTTGCCTTGAAAAGCTCGCAAAGCTCCTTTTCGGCGGGCTGCAATCCTCTTGATGAATCCGTGACGAGCACGGCGATATCCGTCTTGCCGAGCACCTGCTTCGCACGCTTCACCCTCATCTCGCCGAGGGTGCCCTCATCGTCGATGCCGGGCGTGTCGATTATCACAACGGGGCCGAGCGGCAGCAGCTCCATTGCCTTCTGCACGGGGTCTGTCGTTGTGCCTTTTATATCGGAGACGAGCGAGAGCTTCTGACCCGTGACGGCGTTTACAACGCTCGATTTGCCCGCGTTGCGAAGCCCGAAAAAGCCGATGTGTATCCTCTCGGCGGATACTCTGTCGTTAAGTCCCATATTTTCACCTCGTCAAAATCTGAAATCTCTGCGGTCGGAGGCCTTGATGGCCTCGATATTCTGAGCCGCGATCTGCCTGACCTTATCCTTGGGTATCTTTTTGAGCTCGCGCTCTATCAGCTCGAAGCCGACTTTCTTTGTCTCCTCTGAGGCGTAGTCCACAAGGTACTCCGTCAGGGTCATAAGGGCGTTCGGGTGGCAGCAGTTGAGGATCTGGCCGTTTTTGCACAGGCTCATAAAGCGGTCGCCCGTGCGCCCCTCTCTGTAGCAGGCGGTGCAGAATGACGGGATATGATCCTTCTCCATGAGCCATCTGACCACCTCGTCGAGAGTGCGTTGGTCGGAGACGTCGAATTGCTCGGAATCGTGCGGGCGCTCCTCCTCGGTGTAGCCGCCGACGGAGGTGCGTGAGGCGCCGCTTATCTGTGAAATGCCGTATTCAAGCGCCCTGCCCCTGACCTGCTCGCTCTCGCGGGTGGAGATTATCATGCCTGTGTAGGGCACGGCGATGCGGATGCAGGCGATTATCTTGGCAAAAAGGTCGTCCGATATGCCGTTGTCGAATACGTCGGGGTCGATATCGTCGGCGTGCTTGACCCTCGGCACGCTTATCGTGTGCGGCCCCACGCCGTGGACGGCTTCAAGATGCTCGGCGTGCATGAGCAGCCCCGCAAACTCATATTGATAACCCTCGAGCCCGAAGAGAACGCCCAGACCGACATCGTCTATGCCGCCCTCCATGGCTCTGTCCATTGCCTCGGTGTGGTAGTCATAGTCGTGCTTCGGCCCTGTCGGGTGAAGCTCGAGGTAGCTTTTTTTATTGTAAGTCTCCTGAAAGAGGATGTATGTGCCGATGCCCGCCTCTTTTAGCTTGCGATAGTTCTCGACCGTGGTGGCGGCAATGTTGACATTCACCCTGCGGATATCGCCGTTTTTGTGGTGGACGGAGTATATCGTCCTGATGCAGTCGAGAATGTATTCTATCGGGTTGTTGACGGGATCCTCGCCCGCCTCGATGGCAAGCCGCTTGTGACCCATATCCTGCAGGGCTATTACCTCGGCCCTGACCTGCTCCTGAGTGAGCTTTATCCTTGCGATGTGCTTGTTTTTCATGTGATACGGGCAATAGACGCAGCCGTTCACGCAGTAGTTGGAGAGATACAGCGGCGCAAACATGACTATCCTGTTGCCGTAGAATGCCAGCTTTATCTCGTTTGCGAGCTTATACATCTCCTCGACCTTCTCGGGTATCTCGCAGGCGAGCAGCACCGTCGCCTCGCGGTGGCTTAGACCTGCGCAGGTGACGCCGCTGCCGTTTTTGACGGGGCGGGCTTTCTCAAGCAGGGAGTCGATGAGCTCGACATTGTTTTTATTCGCCTGTGCGTAGGCGATGGTCTCTCTGATCTCGGCGTCGTTTATGAATTCCTCCGCCTTCATTGATTTGGGGTTGTAGATTGACATGGAATTTTCCTTTCTTGCGGTCAGATGGCTCTTTCCGTCAGATAAGATTTTTTATTTGATTATATCGCCTCGGTCGGTCACGATCTCGCAGCCGACGGAGCTTATGCGCTCGGCAAGGCAGCTTTTGCATTGTGCCGATTCGTCGCCCGTGCATATTTTGTTGTCATACAGCGCATATTTCCGCCGCACGCTGACGGGGGAGAGATTCGGCATGACTACGTTCGCGCCGGCGGATATCCCTTTCTCGCGCCCGAGCGGGTCTATTGTGCCGAGCGCCGTTGTGGCGGGCAGCAGGATATTCGGCTTTATCAGCCGTATCAGCGAGAGCAGATAGACCGTCAGCTCCGCCGTGCCCGAGGGCAGGTCGCCGAAGGGCGTGTCCTTTTGCGGGATAAACGGCCCGATGCCGCACATATCGGGCGAGAATTCCTCAATGAATTTGAGATCTTTTGCGAGCGTTGCGGCGGTTTGGAACGGCGAGCCGACCATGAAGCCGCAGCCGACCTGATAGCCGATATCCCGAAGGTCGCGCAGGCAGCGCATTCGATTATCAAATGACATTTCGGGCGGGTGCAGGCGCTCATAATGTGCTTTGTCCGCCGTTTCGTGCCGCAGCAGATAGCGATCTGCGCCCGAGTCGAACATTCTTTGATATTCCTCACGGGGGAATTCGCCGAGAGACAGCGTAACGGCGCAGTCGGGGAATTCACGCTTTATCCGTGCGACGATGCGGCAGACCTTGTCGGCGGGGAATATCCCCTCGCCGCCCTGGAGCACAAAGGTGCGAAAGCCGAGCGAATACCCCTCGCGGCAGCAGGCGTATATCTCCTCCTCGGTAAGGATATAGCGCTCGCAGCGGCTGTTTGAGCGACGGATGCCGCAGTATAGGCAGTCGTTGCGGCAATAATTGCCGACCTCGATAAGCCCGCGGATATAGACCCTGTCGCCGTAGACGCCGCGGCGTGCTTCGAGCGCAAGGGCGGCAGCTTCCTCGGCGAGGCGGGGGCTGCGCTCGACTATCAGACGCTCGTATTCCCCGAGCGTGAGCGAATGTGTGCGGCTAAGCCTTAGGAGCAGCTCATTCATCGCTGCTCACGTTGGAGTAGGCGGTCTTGACGCTCACTCCGGGCAGGTTGCCGAGCTTGCCCGCGAGGGAGGATATCGTATCCTGCGGCGCGTCAAGGGCTATCGAGACGATGTTTATTTTCTTCGCCTTGTAGGGCAGACCCATTCTGCCGATGATGAATTCGCCGTATTGATGCAGCAGCTCGTTGAGCTTCTCGACCGAGTCGGTATTCTCCACTATTGCGGACATGACAGCTACTCTTGTTTGCATAAAACTACCTCCTAATAATAAAAGCTGTACCTTTGCACAGAAAGGTACAGCTTTTGCGTATCAAACGAATTACCGCACCTTTCAGTCAGGGCAAAATCCCTTTGTGTCAGGCAGCATATTTATGAAATTGATTATCAGCCTTTTTCGGCAAGATGCCTGCCCATGAGCACGCCCATGACGGAGGCCATCATCAGGCCTCTTGTCCAGCCGCTGGAGTCGCCGAGGCAGTGGAGACCCGCAACGCTTGTGTTGAAGTCCTTATCCATCTTGACCCTGTTGCTGTAGAATTTCAGCTCGGGGGAATAGAGCAGAGTCTCTCTCGAAGCGAAGCCGGGCACGACATGGTCGACCGCCTGGATGAAGTTGATGATATTCATCATCGCTCTGTAGGGCATGGCGGCGGTGATATCGCCCGCGACGGCGTCAACGAGCGTCGGGCGCACGTTGCTCTGAGAAAGCTCTTTCTGCCAGGTGCGCTTGCCGTCGAGGATATCGCCGAAGCGCTGCACAAGGATGTGACCGGCGCCGAGCATATTCGTCAGCTCGCCTACCTTCTGAGCGTAGGAAATGGGCTGATTGAACGGCTCGTTGAAGTTGTGCGAGCATAGTATAGCGAGGTTGGTGTTGTCGGATTTGAGATCCTTATATGAATGACCGTTGACGACGGCGAGGTCGTTGTCGTAATTCTCCTGGCTGACGAATCCGCCGGGGTTCTGACAGAAGGTACGAACCTTATTCTTGAACGGGAGGGGATAGCCGATGAGCTTTGATTCGTAAAGCACCTCGTTTATCGTCTCCATTATCTCGTTGCGTACCTCGACCCTGACGCCGATATCGACCGTGCCGGGCTGGTGGGCGATATTGTGCTCGGCACACTTTGCTTCGAGCCAGTCGGCGCCTCTCCTGCCGGCGGCGATAACGGTATTGTCGGCGTACACCTCATAATCGACCTTGCCGTTGGTGATGCATACGCCCTTGCAGGTGCTGCCATCCATGATAACGTCAAGGCACTCGAAGCCGAACATCATCTCAACACCGTTTTTAAGCAGATACTGCTCGATGGCGTAGTAAAGATCCCTTGCCTTCTCGGTGCCGAGGTGACGGATGGGGCAGTCGACGAGCTTCAGACCGGTCTGAATGGCTCTCTTCCTTATCTCCTTGACCGCCTCGGGGTCGCTGACGCCCTCAATCCTTTCGTCTGCGCCGAATTCAAGATAGATCTTGTCGGTGTAGTCGATAGCCTCCTGAGCGACATTCTCACCAATGAGCGACGGCAGATCGCCGCCGACCTCGTAGCTGAGCGAAAGCTTGCCGTCCGAGAAAGCGCCTGCGCCGGAGAATCCGGTGGTTATATGGCAATAGGGCTTGCAGCTGACGCAGTGGCCTACCTTGGCCTTGGGGCACTGACGATCCTCGACCGCCTTGCCTTTCTCGACGATAAGTATCTTCTGCTTGCTGCCCTTACGGAGCATTTCAAGGGCGGTGAAGATACCGGCGGGGCCTGCGCCGATGATGACTGTGTTGTAATTCAATTTTACTCTCTCCTTATACTGCTTGATGCCTGTCGGGGAGCGCGTTGAGCATTTCGCAAAGGTCTATGTAGAAGCTGTGCGTTTTTTCTTCATCAGCAAACAGACCTATTGCCGTGCCGTGGTCGCCCTCCTGGACGGGCATGACGTTCCAAACGCCTGTATTTATGTTGTTGCTGTCGTAGTCGGTGTGAGGCTCGTCCAGCGGGAATTTGGCGCTCTCGGTGTTGACAAGGGCGTCGTTTGCAAGCCATGCTTTGTCATAGACAGTGCCGTTGATGGGATCGGTGAACTGAAGAAAGCCCATGACGAAGGCAAGCGGGACTATGACGGGATTGGTTTTTATCGAGGGAACCTGAGTGCCGATGAGGGGAACTTCCTTGGTGGTGGAGAATGCGTATGAGAAGTAATAGATGTTTTCATTTATGTCGAGCTTTTTGTTGAGCTTCATCGAGCCCTCGGGCGTGAGGTCATATTGGCAGGAATCCTGCCTGTTGTCAAGCACCCGGCGGAGAGCCTTGAAATACGGGTCTGCGTTGCCGACGCCGGGGATCTCGGTGAGACCGAACTGCTCAAGGTGGAAGTCAACAAGACCGCCGTTGAATATCGTCCTGCCCATTATGCCGGCATAGGCGTAGCTGACGAACTGCACAAGGTCGGCAAGGCCGAGATAGACGACCGGATAATATATGGTCGAGCTGTTGTGCGGGGTGCAGATGGTGGTGACGCTCTTGACCCAGTCACCCTTGCCCCCTGTGAAAAGACCGGAGATATCCTCGGGATCGGTCGCCGCGATCTCCTCGGGTGAGCCTTCGGTGAGCAGCTGGACGAGCATCCTTATAGTGGTGCCGCCGAAGCTGTGGCCGATGAGGTGGATCTGCTGCAGCTTGCCGTTCTCGTCAAGCTCGCCCCAATTCGGGATGAGCGGCTGATAATAGGTCCTGCCGAAGCGCTCGTGGTTGAATTTCGCGGAGTGAGCAACGCCGTAATCGACCGTTACGCCCATGAGCTGAGCGTAAAGCTCGCAGGCTCTGTCCCATGCGCTGTTGAGCGGGCCAACGGAGGCGGAGTAGCAGTCATAGCCCTCGTTCTGGAGGTAATGCATCAGGTCGCCCGTGGTGGCGCCCCAATAGGGCATGATGCCGTTGATGTCCTCGGCGCCGCCCCAGCCGTTAAGGCCGTGGACAAAGATGAAGGGCTGCTCGTTTTTCGGCTCCCATTTGCTGTCGGCGGCGCTTGCCGAAATGAGGCAGGCGGAGCTGACAAGGCAGACTGCGAGGATGATGCTGATGATTCGGCGTAATTTCATTAGAAGCACTCCTTTATAATTATACTATCAAATATTATATAAAAGACGGTCGGCTGCGCTGAACAACAGCGACGGCTGCCGATGTCGATTCTTATATAAAGACGGTAACAATACAATTAAATCATATTACTTCGTAAAGTTCAACACTTTGCGGCGGAATTGTGCAGACAAATCAGCGTGATTATCTGAAAATATAAAGACCCGCCGAGGCTCGGCGGGTCAAATGCAGTTACTTCGCTATCCTCTTGATGACGCTTACGCAGTCGTCATAATCCATGATCTTGGGGACAGGATAAAGCGGGTTACCCTCTCTGAGCGCTCTCTTTGCGATGGTGGGGATATCCTTCTCAAGTATCTCAAGATGCTCGGGGATATTCATCTTGCGGTTGAATTCCTTGATCTTCTCAATGAAAAGAGCCGCTTTCTGAGCGTCGTTCATGCCGTTTGTCTCAAGGCCGGCGATGTCGGCGAGCTTCGCAAGGGGAGCCGCAGCGGTCGAGCCGTAATACTCGAGGACATAGGGGAGTATGACTGCGTTTGCGAGACCGTGAGGAGTGCCGTACATTCCGCCGAGGTTGTGGGCTATAGCGTGGACGTAGCCGACATAAGCTCTGGTGAAGGCGATACCCGCAAGGTAGGAGGCGACGAGCATATTCTCTCTCGCCTTGAGATCCTTGCCGTTCTCGTAAGCCGTAAGTATGTTGTCAAATATAAGCCTGGTCGCTTTCTCGGCCGCCTCTGCGGTGCCCTTGGTGTTGCTGTGGCCGATATAAGCCTCAACCGCGTGGGTCAGGGCGTCCATGCCGGTGGTGGAGGTGATGTGCGGGGGCAGGCCGATGGTAAGCTCGGGGTCGAGCACTGCGTATTTCGGGCGCAGGACGGGATCCTGAAGAGCGTATTTCTCGTGAGTTCTGGGGTCGGAGACGACCGCCGCAATGGTGGTCTCGGAGCCTGTGCCTGCGGTGGTGGGCACGGCGTAAAGGGTGGGCAGCTTCTTGAGGATCTTGAGGGTGCCTCTCATCTGCTGCACGGTCTTATTGGGCCTTGCGATCCTTGCGGCCGCAGCCTTGGCGCAGTCCATGGGTGAGCCGCCGCCGAAAGCGATGACTGCCGAGCAGTTATTGTCGATATAGAGCTTCCTGGCCTCTTCGATGTTGTCGATGGTGGGGTTGGGCTGTGTGCCGTCATAGACGGTATATTTGACGCTCGCCTTGTCGAGGCCCTCAAAGAGCCCGTCGAGCAGGTGGAGACCCATCAGACCCTTGTCGGTGACGACAAGCACGCTGTTGTGGCCGTTTGCCTTGACTACCTGCGGGAGCTTCTTGACGCTGCCCTCGCCCTTGACAAGCTCGGGCTCCTTCCAATTAAGGAAGTTGACGGCGACTCTGAAAACGCCCTGGTAGGCTCTGCAATACATTTTAAGAAACATTGAAGCAGCCATTTGATTACTCCTAACATATAAAATTTGGATTACCGATACAGTATAACACAGTTTTGCGGGTTTGGCAATAGATTTGACCGCTTAATTCACATGAAAAGAAGCGAAAATTTCGGTATCGACGCCAGAGAAATGCTGTCACAGCCAGCAACGATAATATGGTCGGCAAGTCTTATGCCCACACCGCCGAGCAGCTTTGCGAAGTCGGAGGTCATGTCGAGGTCGTTCTTTGACGGCGCAGCCACGCCGTCCGGGTGATTGTGGGCGAATATCACGGTGTCCGCGTTGTTGCGAAAAGCCGTTTCGAGCACGGCGCGGCGGTCAACGAGCACGTCGGCCGAGGTGCCTTCGCCGAGCTTGCAGCAGTTTATCAGATTGCCCGCTGCGTCAAGGCATATGAGATAGAATACCTCGCTCTTGCAGCCGTAGAATTTGGCGACGGCGTATTTCATCACGTCCTCAGGCTCGGCAAGCGAGAGCTTTTTGCCCGCCGAATCCTCGATATAACGGCGGCAGAGGGCGGGAATGCTCGAGAGCAGCAATGCGGAGCTGTCGCCGATGCCGTCGACCTCCATGAGCCGCTCATAGGGCGCGTCCAGCACCCGTGAAAGCGAGCCGAAGGTGTCGATAAGGCGGTGAGCAAGCTCGTTGGTATCCTTGCGGGGCACGGAATAGAAGAGCAGCAGCTCGAGCACCGAATGCTCGGGCATATTCTCTATCCCCGTTTTGCGGAAGGTCTCCCTGATGCGCTCCCTGTGGCGCTCGTGAGGATTTTTGCTTTTCTCCGCCATTTTTTCGCCCCCTTTTCCGATGTGGAATAATTATACAGCATTACAAAGAAATTGTAAATAGCCTGCGTCTAATTCTTGACTTATACACCCCACATGTGGTAATATTAATCATCAAAAATATAGGAGTGATTTCATTGGACTTTAAAGAGAGCGGATTTATGTATGCCGTGGCGCTCGGAGTCGTGGCATTCGTTATCGCTCAGTCGATCTTCTTCATCGTCAAGGCGTGGAAGAGGGGCAAGCAGCTCGGTCTCTCCGGCGAAAAGATGAAGAATACGATCGTGTCGAGCATCCTCTTCACCATCGCCCCGGCATTATCAATCTTCGTTACTGTCATAGTGCTTGCAAAAGCATTAGGCATAGTGCTGCCGTGGATTAGGCTTTCGGTCGTCGGCAACCTTGCTTATGAAACAATAGCGGCGGAAAATGCACTCAGTGCAATGGGTGGCTCAATTAACGCGGAGGTCACCGACAAACAGCAGTTTGTCACCATTGCGTGGGCAATGACCCTCGGAATAGTCGCGGGCCTCATCATGCTCCCGTTCGTGTGTAAGAAACTGCAAAGCAGAGTGGGCAAAGCGGTAAACAAAAGCGAGAGTAGCAGTAAGGTAAGCGACATAATCTCCGCAGCCGCCTTCATCGGCATCATGTCCGCGTTCATAGCCAGAGCCATTGACGGAACAAGCAAAAGTGAGAATGACGGATTAAGCAACGCCGGCGTTATGTCGGTCAGCGTGCTTGTCATTTCAATGGCGTCGATGCTCATTCTCAGCAAGATCTGCACCAAATTCAAGCTCGACAAGCTCGAGCAGTTCGCAATGCCGCTGAGTATGTTCATCGGCATGGGCTCGGCAATGCTTATCTCGGCGGTCGTACCCGCAGATATTGCTAACTTTGTGTGGAGGTGACAGGCATGAAAAAACAATCAGATTATTATGATATGATACACAGATGCGGCGTTATCTGGGATATCGGGGCGCTGCTCGTGCTTCTCTGTGTGCCCGCCGCATTCTGCCTCTACCTCGATGTCGGCCCCAACCTCAAGGCTCTCGGCTCGGCGATGCTCAAGCTCATCCCGCTCTATTGGCCGGTCGCGCTCATCGAGATATTCACCTATGTGCCCATGCTCGGCGCAGGCGCAACATACCTCAGCTTCGTCACGGGCAATATCCCCAACCTCAAGCTCCCCTGCGGCCTTAACGCAATGGAAAATGCGGGTGTCCGCCCCAATACCGACGAGGGAGAGGTTATCTCTACCATAGCGGTAGGCGTTTCATCGATAACCACCACGGTCATCATCGCCGTCGGTGTGCTTGCGTTCTCGCCCGTGCTCCCGCTTATCACTGCGGACGGCTCGATATTTAAGCCCGCGTTTGAGCAGGTGCTTCCCGCACTCTTCGGCGCACTCGGCGCAAGCTATTTCGTCAAGCACTGGAGGCTCGCATTCGCCCCCATCATCACCGGCGTTGTTGTGCTTGTTTTCGCACCCACCCTGCCCGCAGGCACTCTCATGTTCATCACGATAGTCGCCTCCGTCCTCGGCGCGGTCATAATCTATCGCAAGGATTTTGCTCCGATGCTCAAAAAGAAGGCAAAATAATCCACACTAACAAGAAATTTTTGCAATAAAATATTTCAAGTTGTGCAAAATCACAATTGATATTATGCCGCTTTCGGTTTATTATAATATAAGCGGTTTTTCGGCGGAGAGCTCGGTGTTTGTCGGATATCCGCCGTTCGGAACGATTTTTTAAAGTAAGGAGAAGTAATATGATCAACTATTCCAGAGAAGTTCAGGAAATGTGTTGCGTAGCCAAGGGCCCCAATCACGGCCCCGCTCCCATCCCCGAGGAGGGCAAATGGGTCAAGGCTTATGAAATCAAGGATATTTCCGGTTTCACTCACGGTGTGGGCTGGTGCGCGCCTCAGCAGGGCGCCTGCAAGCTCTCGCTCAATATCAAAGAGGGCATCATCGAAGAAGCTCTCGTTGAGACCATCGGCTGCTCGGGCATGACTCACTCCGCCGCTATGGCCGCTGAGATCCTCCCCGGCAAGACCATCCTTGAGGCTCTCAACACCGACCTCGTCTGCGACGCTATCAACACCGCTATGCGTGAGCTCTTCCTCCAGATAGTCTACGGCCGCTCCCAGTCCGCTTTCTCGGATGACGGTCTGTCCGTCGGCGCGGGTCTTGAGGATCTCGGCAAGGGTCTGCGTTCACAGGTCGGCACCATGTACGGCACCAAGGTCAAGGGCGTGCGTTACCTTGAGATGGCTGAGGGCTACGTCACCAGACTTGCTCTCGACTCCGACGATCAGGTTATCGGCTATGAGTTCGTTTCACTCGGCAAGATGACCGACTTCATCAAGAAGGGCGACACCCCCAACGACGCATACAACAAGGCTATCGGCACCTACGGCAGATTTAATGACGCCGCTAAGTATATCGACCCCAGAAAAGAATAATCAGTAAGAGGAGGTAAATTAAAATGGCATTATTTGAAAGCTACGAAAGACGAGTAGATAAGATCAACTCTGTCCTCGCCGAGTACGGCATCTCTTCCATCGAAGAATGCAAAGAAATCACTCTTGCTAAGGGCGTCGATTGCGACAAGATAGTGAGAGAGACCCAGCCCATCTGCTTTGAGAACGCCGTCTGGGCTTACACCGTCGGCTGCGCCATCGCTATCAAGAGCGGCTGCACCAAGGCTGCCGACGCTGCTGCCGCTATCGGCATCGGCCTCCAGTCCTTCTGCATCCCCGGCTCCGTCGCCGATAACAGAAAGGTCGGCCTCGGCCACGGCAACCTCGGCAAAATGCTCCTCTCTGAGGAGACCGAGTGCTTCTGCTTCCTCGCGGGTCACGAATCCTTCGCCGCCGCAGAGGGCGCCATCAAGATCGCTCTTAACGCAAACAAGGTCAGAAATAAGCCCCTCAGAGTTATCCTCAACGGCCTTGGTAAGGACGCTGCAATGATAATCTCCAGGATCAACGGCTTCACCTACTGCAAGACCGAGTTTGACCCATATACCGAGACCGTCACCGTCACCGAGCAGAAGGCATATTCAAACGGTCCGAGAGCGGACGTCAAGTGCTACGGCGCTGATAACGTCCCCGAAGGCGTTGCAATCATGAAGCTCGAGAACGTCGGCGTTTCGATCACCGGTAACTCCACCAACCCCACCAGATTCCAGCATCCCGTCGCAGGCACTTATAAGAAGTGGTGCGTCGAGAACGGCGTTAAATACTTCTCCGTCGCTTCCGGCGGCGGCACCGGCAGAACCCTGCATCCCGACAACATGGCAGCCGGCCCGTCCTCATACGGCATGACCGACACCATGGGCAGAATGCACTCCGACGCTCAGTTCGCCGGCTCCTCTTCAGTCCCCGCACACGTTGAGATGATGGGTCTCATCGGCATGGGCAACAACCCCATGGTCGGCGCCACCGTCGCTTGTGCAGTTGCAGTTGAAGAGGCTATGAAAAACGCGTAATATCAAGGCTTTTCGGGTTTTGTTATAAACTCTGATCTGCCCGCCGAAACCACTAAAAACCGTAAAAATAACTGTTTTGTCCACCGTTTGCCCACCGAAATTTGAGCGGTGGGCAAAAAATAAGGAGCAGGATTGAATTCCTGCTCCTTTTTTATTTTTTCTTTTTGATGCGTGCCCAATATTCCGCTGCGGCGCGCTCATTTTTGTTATCGCCGAATTCATAATAGCGGCGGTTTTTGATGGAGTCGGGCAGATACTGCTGATCGACCCAATGATTTTCGTATTCGTGGGCGTATTTGTAGAATTGACCCTTGTTCGGGTTATCCTCGCCGTCATAGTGCATATTCTGAAGCTGCCTCGGCACGGGGCCCGTTCTGCCCGCTTTCACGTCTGCCGTGGCGGCGTTTATCGCATTATAGCCGCTGTTGGATTTCGGGCTGGTCGCAACGAGTATCACCGCGTCGGCAAGGGGGATCCTCGCCTCAGGCAGGCCGAGCATCATTGCGGCGTCAACGGCAGCCTTGACTATCGGGATTATCTGCGGGTAGGCAAGCCCCACATCCTCGCCGGCGCAGACCATCAGCCTGCGGCACGCCGAGGGCAGGTCGCCCGCCTCAAGCAGCCGTGCGAGATAATGCACCGCCGCGTCCGGGTCGGAGCCTCTCATCGACTTCTGATAGGCGGAGATGATGTCGTAGTGCTCGTCGCCGTCCCTGTCGTAGCGCATGGCGCTCTTCTGGGTCAGCTCCTTGGCGTTCTCAAGCGTTATCAGGCGCTTGCCGTCCTCGATATTAGCCGAGAGCACGCACAATTCAACGCTGTTGAGCGCCTTGCGGACGTCGCCCGCGCTGGCGGTGGCGATATGGGAGCAAACGCCGTCCTCTATCGAGAATTCCTCGTGCCTCTCCTCGGCAAGGTGGGCAAAGGCTCGCTTCACCGCCTTCTCCGTCTCGGCGGGGGTCACACTCTTGAATTCAAAGACCGTCGAGCGGCTGAGTATAGCGCTGTAAACGTAGAAATACGGGTTTTCCGTGGTCGAGGCGATGAGCGTTATCGCCCCGCTCTCAATATGCTCAAGCAGCGTCTGCTGCTGCTTTTTGTTGAAGTATTGTATCTCGTCGAGAAAGAGCAGGATGCCGTTGCGGGCAACGAGGGTGTCGAGCTGAGCGACTACCTCCTTGATATCGCCCGTGCCCGCCGTCGTGCCGTTCAGGCGCACGAGGTGGCGGTCGGTCTGCTTTGCGATTATGCTCGCCAAAGTGGTCTTGCCGACCCCGGGAGGGCCGTAAAAAACCATGTTCGGCAGCTCGCCGGATTCTATTATATTGCGTAGGGGCTTGCCCGGGGCAAGCAGATGGGTCTGCCCCACCATTTCGTCGAGAGTTTTTGGGCGGAGCCTGTCGGCAAGCGGCGAAGACATATCATCAGTCCTTTCTCGGGAAAAGTGAGATTATAAATATCGTTGAAATTATCATTGCAAAGCCGATTATATCGGTCAGGGTGAAGCCCGTGCCGAGCCACACGGCGGATATGACCGTGGCGGAGACGGGCTCGATGCTCGAGATAACGCTCGCCCTCGTTGCGCCGATGCGGCGGATGCCCTCAAGGTAGAAGCTGTATGCCAGCACCGTGCCGAGGATTATTATGCCGCCGAGAGCGCCGAAAAGCTCGAGGCTCGCCCGCGGATTTATCTCCCACGGACGGAATACGGGCAGCAGCGCAAGCCCGCCGAGCAGCATTCCCCAGCCGAGCACGGTGGGCGTGTCATATTCCCTGACCAGAGGTACGGGTATCAGCGAATAGCAAACGAGGAACACCCCCGCCGCAAGCCCCCACAGCAGAGCGGGGAGCGAGAGGGCGAGCCCGCCGACGTCGCCGCCCGTTGCAATGAGGAATGTGCCGCCGATCGCAAGCAGGATGGATATTGCCTCCGCCGCGGTCGGTTTTTTTCTGCCTTTTACGCAGGTGTAAACGAGTATCATAGCGGGTGAGAGGTATTGCAGCACCGTGGCAACGCCTGCGTTTGACAGCTCTATCGCCTTAAAATATGCGAATTGGCACATCACAAGCCCGAAGAGCGTGAATGCAAGCATCCGCACGGCTCTGCGCTTGTTTCGCCAAAGGTCAAATATTTTATTTTTGTTTTTCACCGCCGCCCCGCCGAGCAGGATAGCGCCCGTCGAGATCATTCTTATCGGGACGAGCCACCGCGGGGTCACGCCGCAATTTGTGAAAAGATACTGACCGCAGGAGCCCGAGAAGCCCCAAAATATACCGCCCAGCAGGGTCAGAGTGATGCCGAGGACGGCGTTTTTAGATGATTCTTTCAATCCTGACGACCTCCGAATTGTCGCTACTCGAAATCATAGCACAAAAAGCGACGAAACGCAAGAATATTCATAATATTGAGCTGTGGTACAGTCAATAATTATTTGTTGGGCGCTTAATGATGAAAAAACGAGAAAAAATGAGAAATTCAAAGTAAAATTCAGAAAAAAGGCGATAAATCGGCACAATAAATCTTATTTGACCTTTTCTGACCTTTGACCTTGCGAAGGCACCTTGCTATAATAAAATAAAGGTCAAAGAAAGTCAAAGTCAAAATAAAGCAAAGAAGTGGTATTATGAGCTTGAGCAACAGAATAGCGGGGCTGCTGATGGATATGCTCGAGAGCAGCGGCACCACCGAAATCCAGAGGAATGAGCTTGCCCAAACCCTCGGCTGCGTGCCGAGCCAGATTAATTACGTCATCGCCTCCCGCTTCACGCCCGAGCAGGGCTATATTGTCGAGAGCAGGCGGGGCGGCGGCGGATATATTAAGATAACCCGCGTCAGGCTCGACGCCCCCGTTGCGATAATGCACACGGTCAATTGCGTGGGCGATGCGGCGGATATGCAGACCTGTCGGGCGCATATCCTAAACCTGCATCACGGCGGAGTGTTGGACGCGCCGAGCGCCCGCCTTATGCTTGCGGCTCTCGGCGACAATGCCCTCAAAGCCGTGCCCGCACAGCTCCGCGACGGGGTCAGAGCCTCGATATTCAAGCAGATGCTTTTAACTGCAAACGGAAAGGATGATAGATAATGTTGTGTCAGAATTGCGGTAAAAATGAAGCCACTACACATATTAAACAGATAGTTAACGGCGATATGGCGGAGAGCCATCTCTGCGCTGAATGCGCCAAAAATTTAGGTTACTCCGATATGCTCTCGGGCTTCGGACTTGATCTGTCGGAGTTCCTCGGCGGCTTCCTCGGCGACATGATGCCCGCCCTCACGAGGGGCAATTCGGAGCGCTGCCCCAAGTGCGGCACTTCGTTCAGCGATATAGTCCGCAGCGGCAGGGTCGGCTGCGCAGAGTGCTACAGGACGTTTTACGACGAGCTGCTGCCCTCTATCCAGCGCATTCACGGCAGGATAAAGCACAGCGGCAAGGCAAGCTCGGGCGCGATAGAGCAGCCCAAAGAGGAAACCAAAGAAGAGAAGATAGCAAAGCTCAAGGCCCAGATGGACGAGGCCGTAGCCGCTCAGGAATTCGAGCAGGCGGCGAAGCTCCGTGACGAGATAAAGAGCCTTGAATCAGAGGGAGGGGAAACGAAATGAGCAAATGGTATATTGATAAAGGCGAGCAGGGCGATATAGTCCTGAGCACCAGGATCAGGCTTGCGAGAAACCTCGATGAATTCCCGTTCCCGTCGAAGCTCGACGCTGAGGGCAGGGAGAAAGTGAATTCCGCCGTCAAATCGGTTCTGCTCTGTGACGGCAGCGACCTCAGCTATATTGATATGAAGAGCCTGAGCGAAATTCAGGCGGTCTCGCTCGCCGAGAAGCACCTTATCAGCCCCGAATTCGCCGCCCGCAGGGACGGCACGGCTCTGCTGCTCTCCTCCGACGAGAGCGTGAGCATTATGCTCTGCGAGGAGGATCACATCAGAATTCAGGTAATAAAGGCAGGTCTTGCGCTTGAGCAGGCGTATGCCGAGGCGGATAAGATAGATACTATCCTTGACGGCAAGCTGAAATACGCCTTCGACGAGCGCATAGGCTACCTCACCCAGTGCCCGACCAATCTCGGCACGGCGATGAGAGCCTCCGTCATGCTCCACCTGCCCGCCCTGACCCGCTGCGGTCAGATAGCAAGGCTCGCGGGCACGGTGTCGAAGCTCGGCCTGACGATAAGGGGCGCTTACGGCGAAGGCTCGGCCTCGACGGGCGATATTTATCAGATAAGCAATCAGATAACCCTCGGCATCACCGAGGAGACGGCGATAGCCAACCTGCGCTCGATAGTCCTGCAGCTCGTCGCTCAGGAGAGGTCTGCGGCGCAGGAGATAGTCAAGAATCCCGCCGAGGAGGATAAGATATTCCGTGCGCTCGGAGTGCTTCAGAATGCAAGGCTGCTCAGCAGCGACGAATTCATGGAGTTTATCTCCGAGGTGAGGCTCGGCTCGGCGAGAGGGGTAGTGGATATCCCGCTCGAGAAGATAAACGAGCTGATAGTCAATATGCAGCCCGCTACGATAAGCGCAGCCGCCGACGGAGCTATAGGCCCCGCGGCGAGGGACGCCGCCAGAGCAAAGGCGGTCAGAGAGGCGCTTGCGTAATAAAAGATAAGCGAAGTATATTCAGGGGGAAATTGTATGTATAGATTTACGGGCTTTACTCAGAAAGCCAACGAGGCGCTCAACAACGCCATCACCGCGGCGGAGGATCTCGGCCACACCTATGTCGGCAGCGAGCATCTGCTGCTCGGTCTGCTCTCCGAGAATGGGGGCATGGCCTACACCGCTCTCTCGGCGAGGAAAGTCACCTACGCCGAGGTCGAGTCGATAATCAAAAGCAGCGTGGGCATCGGCTCGCCTACGGTGCTTTCGCCCAATGATTTCACGCCCAGAGCCAAGAATATCATCGACACGGCGATATTGCAGGGCAGGGGAATGGGTCACGCCTATATCGGCACGGAGCATATACTCATGGGCATAATCCGTGAGGGCACGAGCGCCGCCACCGAGGTGCTCAGCCGTCTCGGCGTCCAGCCGCAGGATCTGCTCTCCGACCTCACCGCCGCCCTCGGCAGCAACGCCCAAAGCTCGGGCGAATCAAAGAAGGAGAGCAAGGAGCGCTCCGATACGCCCACGCTCTCACAGTTTGGCAGGGATCTGACCGCCCTTGCAAATCAGGGCAGGATAGACCCCGTCATCGGCAGGCAGCAGGAGATAGAGAGGGTCATTCAGATCCTCAGCAGGAGGACGAAGAATAACCCCTGTCTCATCGGCGAGCCCGGTGTCGGCAAGACGGCCATAGCCGAGGGGCTGGCGCTCAAGATAGCCACGGGCGAGGTGCCCGAGCTGCTGCGGAATAAGCGTATAGTTTCGCTCGACCTCACAGGCATGGTCGCCGGCACCAAATACAGGGGCGATTTTGAGGAGCGCATCCGCAACGCTATCGAAGAAGTCAAGAAGTCGGGCGATGTGATACTCTTCATAGATGAAGTTCACACGCTCATCGGCGCAGGCTCGGCGGAGGGTGCGGTCGATGCCGCAAATATCCTGAAGCCCTCGCTCGCAAGGGGCGAGATCCAGGTCATCGGCGCCACAACGCTCGACGAATACCGCCGTCATATCGAGAAGGACGCCGCCCTTGAGCGCAGATTCCAGCCCGTTACCGTCGGCGAGCCGACCGAGCAGGAGGCAATTGACATTTTGAAGGGACTGCGCGACAAATACGAGGCGCACCACAAGGTCAGGATAACCGACGGTGCGATAATCGCGGCGGTCAAGATGTCGTCGAGATATATCGGCGACCGCTATCTGCCCGACAAAGCGATAGACCTTGTCGATGAAGCAGCTTCAAGGGTCAGGCTCAAGGCATTTGCCACCCCGCCCGACCTAAAGGAGCTTGAAGAAAAAATCAAATCCCTGAATGAGGAGATGGCGAGCGCCGTCAATTCGCAGGATTTTGAGCAGGCAGCGTCGATCCGCGACGAAAAGAACAAGCTCTCGGACGAGCTTGAGAGTGAACGCAGGCTCTGGAAGGAGCGCAGCACTCACGCCGCGGGCGAGGTCGGCGAGCAGGAGATAGCCGCCATTGTGTCGCAGTGGACTGGCATCCCCGTCGTGCAGCTCACTCAGGAGGAGAGCCAACGGCTTCTGAATATGGAGGAGGAGCTTCATCGCCGCATAGTCGGCCAGGATGAGGCGGTCAGCGCCGTCGCCAAGGCTATCCGCAGGGGCAGAGCGGGGCTTAAAGACCCCAAGCGCCCCACAGGTTCGTTCATCTTCCTCGGCCCCACCGGGGTGGGCAAGACCGAGCTTTGCAAGACACTCGCCGCCTCTATGTTCGGCGATGAGAATGCGATAATAAGGCTCGATATGTCCGAATATATGGAGAAGCACACCGTTTCAAGGCTCGTCGGCTCGCCCCCGGGCTATGTCGGCTACGAGGAGGGCGGCCAGCTCACCGAAAAGGTGCGCCGCAGACCCTACTCCGTCGTGCTCTTTGATGAGATAGAGAAGGCTCATCCCGATGTGTTCAATATGCTGCTCCAAATCCTTGAGGACGGCATTTTGACCGATTCACAGGGCAGACGCGTCGATTTCAGAAACTGCATCATCATAATGACTTCAAACGTCGGCGCAAAGATGATAGCCAAGAGCGGCGCGGGCACTTTGGGCTTCGCCCCCTCGAGCGGCGAAACGGCGGATGACAAAAAGATCCGCGAAGCCGTCATGGGCGAGCTCAAGAACGTGTTCAGACCCGAATTCCTCAACAGGGTCGACGATATAATCGTGTTCCGTCAGCTCACACAGACCGATATCGACGAGATCGCGCGCAGGATGCTTGCGGGTCTCTCAAAGCGTATCGCCGAGCTTGACCTCAAGGTGGAGTTTGCCGAGAGCACCGTCAGCGAGATAGGCAAGGAGGGCTTCGACCCCGTATACGGGGCAAGGCCGCTCAGGCGCGCCATCCAGCAGCGTATCGAGGATAAGCTTTCCGAGCAGATGCTTGAGGGCAGATTCAGCCCCGATAAAAAATATGTCTGCGAATACTCGGGCGGCGACTTTGTCTTTGAGACAAAAGAATGATGAAGGGGCGGAGCCGCAAATACGGCTTCGCCCCGATCCGTCTCGGGCAGTCTGTCGGCAAAGAAAATTTCGAGCTAAGAGTAAATTTCTCCCCAATTCCTGCGCCGTCCTGTCCATTTTTTTGTGATATCGACCTGTGCGAGATAAAGCATTTTCAAAAGCGCTTCGTCATTCGGAAATACTGCCTTGCTTTTGGTTACTTTTCTGAGCTGCCGATTGAAATTTTCTATGGAATTTGTTGTATAAATCAGCGTTCTGACCGACTGCGGATACTTAAAATATGTTGATAATTCAGGCCAGTGAGATTGCCATGACTTTGAAATTTTAGGATATTTTGAGTCCCATTTTGCAGAAAACCGCTCCAATTCATACAGTGCCGTTTCCTCGTCCACAGCTGCGTAAACTCGTTTCAGATCTGCCATTAGTACCTTTATATCTTTGTATGAAACATATGAAAAAATAAACGAAAAAACCCCTTGCGGCGGTGACTATTCTGAAATCTATTACTTTGATGACAACGGAAATCCCATTGAGGCCGAAAAGGCAACGAAGTTTGTCATCAGAGAGTGTGATCGTGATGGTAATTTGATTAAAGAAACATATGGAACAAAATAGTTCAAACAATTCAATTTATATTGATTTTACTATCTTGATACTAACCGTAATAATCACTGGTCACTTAGAAACTGAACAAATGCTTAAAGTCCTTGCACTTTAGGTGGTTGCAAACTGAACAAAATTATGATATTATAAGTACATAGAAATGATAATTATCAGTTTTTTGAGGAGTACGATGAAAGAGTATATATGTAAAATCGCATCTGTTGATGAAGTGATAGCAAAATGGAATTATGAAATAAAAAAGCAAAAGCGAAAACAAAAGAAATCGGCTTTAGAGTTGGTGAAAAATAATGCAATTGAGAATATAAAAAACGGTCAAGCTGTTATATATTACGGTAAATTAAATGACAAAATCATTTGTCAAGCAACTGCAATGTTTGACGAAAATATTATTCAAAACAGCGACGGTCTTGTTGGTGTTGAAACGGTATACCTGTGTAATTTCAGCACGGATAAAAAATATCAAGGTAGGGGATATTTTTCAAAACTATTCAAATTTGTAATTGAAGACTTAAAAAACAAAGGTTACATAAAGTACACTTTAGGTGTTGAACCAAAAGAAACAAAGAACTTGCAAATTTATCAGCATTTTGGGTTTAATACATTGATAAAATCAGAGCAATTAGCTTATCCTGACGGAACGATTATCGATGTTGATTATTATGAAATGAAATTAGATTAGAATAAAAATCACTTCTTTACAATTTCACTACTGACATCAAAAAGCACTACACAAGGTTTTCTTTTTCTGGAATGAGTCAAAAGGTTCTTCTTCAAATTTTGTGTAAACGCACTTTAATGGCATAAGAATTAAAATGATAGCGGGACGTGTGAGCCGAAAAACGGCTCACACGTCCTGATTGCATATTAGCGGAAATATCGGGGCATGTCAAGGGCGGCTGATTTCACAGCCGTTCATTTTACCCTTGATATGAATCGGGATTTCTGCTATTCGGGCAGTCTGTCGGCGAAGAAAACTTCGAGCTGAGAGTGGATTTCCCCCCAGTCCCTGCGCCTGCCTGTCCACTTTTTCGTGATATCGACTTGAGCAAGATAAAGCATCTTCAAAAGCGCGTCGTCATTCGGAAATGCTGCCTTGCTTTTTCTAACTTTTCTGAGCTGCCGATTGAAATTTTCTATGGAATTAGTGGTATAAATCAGTGTTCTGACCGACTGCGGATATTTGAAATTTGTTGATAATTCCGCGTAGTGAATCGCGTCCATAAAAACCACGGCATAGATATTTTCAAGCGGTCTCTGCTGTCATTCTTTCACAATAGGAAGGATCTTATCCGTGATTCGGCTCACAAGGCTGTCTGATACCTCAAGTCCATAGATATCTTCGATGTGTGACGAGATGTCGTTCGTCGTCATGCCCTTTGCATACATCGATAGAATCTTTTCTTCGATATTTCTGGCGAGAGATGTTTCATTTTTCTTGATTATCTGCGGCTCAAATTCGCCGTTTCGGTCACGCGGAACAGCTATCTCAACCGAACCGGCACTCGTCTTGATAGACTTTCGGCTGTATCCGTTCCTGCTGTTTTCGGTATCCTTGTTTCGGTAATCATACTTGCTGTAGCCGAGTTCGTCGTCCAATTCCGCTTCAAGTCCGTTTTCGAGAACTTCTCCGACCATTTCTTTAAATACCGAACGCAGGTCGCTGTAATCTTCTACATCCAGCAATTGCAGAAATTCTCTCAGCTTCTCTTTCCTTTCCTTTTTCGCTGCCCTTACCTCCGGGCTGTCTTTGTACTTTGGCATAATCTAAACCTCCATGATGATATTTTTATTCTATACCATCATGGAGGTTTACACAAGATTTTAAGAAATCTCATGAAGTACGGCTGGAACAGCTCCGACGCTTTCACTAAGGCTTTCATTAATCAGCACGGCACTACTCCGACAAACGCAAGAAACAAAATCGGTTCTGTTAAGATATTCCCGCCCGTTTCCTTTGAATTTAACATTAAAGGAGCAAAAGAAATGAATTTCAAAATCGTAACCGTTGACAGCTTTGAAATTTTCGGTTTGTCAAAGCAATTCAACTGCCGCGCGGCTGACAGATTCAAGCAGGAGAACATCATGTGGTCCGTTGAATTTGAGCATTACCCCGAAAAGATCAGCGCCGGCTATGACGGGATTTGGTACGGAGTTTTTGACAGCGGAAAATACTCTATCGCAAGGGCTCAAAAAGATATCGACTATAGCCACCTGGAAAAGATAACTGTCCCCGGCGGACAATATGCGGTTTTCACCACCGAAAAGGGCGGCTATGCCGGGACGGAGCTGCCACTCCTGCACGAGCTGATTTTTAATTCCTGGCTGCCCGACTCTGAGTACAAAATCAAAGAAGAATTTGTAATTGAAGTCTATCATCTGGCTACAGACCGGGCCGAACGCAGAAAAAACAGATATTATGAGATGTGGATCCCCCTCAGCGAACCCGACACAGAATAATCTATAAGTTAAACATTATCCCTCCACGTTCCCCGCATTTTCAATATAAAAATAAATGCGATATCGTCATAAAATAACCCTGCGCCCATAGAGGACGCAGGGCTTACTTTCGCCTGTCGCATACAACAAAGTACTCAGCACGACGCATTTGCAAATGAATACATTTTTTAGTTTCTCCGTACATTTAAAAACAGCGAGTTCAATAATTATTGAACAACTTCCATAAGCCTGTTTAGTGAAGGGTCGTTCGAAGCATACATGGATGAAAAGACATATTTCCCGTCTTTATAGAAAACCGCCCATGTCTTATTGTATATGTACTCCACAAAGACCTGAGAATTACATTGGAGCTTGCCAAGCACATTATTTCCGGGCATATTCTTTTCAATTAGTTGGGGCGATGAACGATAATTAATAAACCAGTCGTTTTCTTTCAATGAAATTCTATATGTTTTTCCTTCATATACCAGGCCGCTTGCATATTGCTGAAGCTCTGCGGGAATATTGCTTTTGGGATCATTTTTGGTTGTTTCCGGAAGCGTCGACACTATCGGCTCCGTTGCTTGGGGTAATGTCACCTGCCCATATGCAAATGTCGTCGTTTCTTTCTCTATGTCCGCTTCTTGGGAAATGTTTAAGTAATCCGCCAATGAATCTTTGTATTCACCCAAAAAATCAGATTTGCTGACATCGATTTTATCCGTCATAAGTAAATAATTGAAAAGTGTAAAAGACAACATCAGCCCAAGAATTACGGATATCAATACAATGATAACCGTAATGTAAGACTTACCATTTTTTGTTGGTGACTTTTTGTGTCGCTCTTCTCTATTTGAACTCCAGGCATTCATTTCTCTTGGATCAACGGGTATACTGTCATCATCGGCGGTATATCCTGAATCGTTGGGCTTAAACGGATCCTTTCGTGGAATTCTTGCGCTACAATTTCCGCAAAAAATATCATCCGCTGATATCGGCGCTCCACACTTTTCACAGTTCATATGTTCCACTCCCATTTAAAAACTATTTTTAGTCCGATATTACAAAAAATAGACCAATTTCCATATACCACGTTCTTTTCCTAAATATACCGTTTTTTGCGCTGTGAAGGTACTGCCTCCTTCCTTGGCATATATTTTTATTTTTACACACATAACTGCGGTAATTGAATATTCGTTTTCACCGTAATGCAAAAAGTCTTCGAGCAATTCTTTCACCAATGGCTCGGAGAGTTCAAAAGAATCAACAATTTCATATTTTATAGAATATCCTGGCGGAAGATTATAATCAAATCTCTGAAAATCATCTTTAAGCATGCTTTCATATTCTTCGCCAATTTGTGCAATAGTAAATGTGTTCTGCATAAACGAGCAGCTCATATCAATCATTTCTGCTTCATTTTTAGATTTATAAGCATTCATTAGTCTTGCAACCGCACCGTGATAGCTTGTAAACAACAGCACTGCACCGGACACAGTAAGAACAAGGAGAACTGCAGCAACAACAATAGCTATTCTACGAATCAGCTTCGAGTTTTTGCCTTTTTTTACGCAATCAACTTTCTCGGAATCGAGTTGTCCTTCACCATATTCCATATTGTTTTCTTCGTTCAAAGGTGTACCGCAGTATCCACACACTCTAGCATTATCATACATCTGCGCTCCGCAGTTTCCGCAAAACTTTGCCATATCATCACCTCAACACCCAATAAAGCAGATAGTTCTTTTCGTTAATTTAACACTACAATCTTGTCCCACATTCAAAACAAAACAGCGAACCTTCATCCGCCTTAGCTCCGCATGACGGGCATCTCTTCTCGCTGTCATTGACTAAACCAGCTTTCTTCTCCAACTCTGTTGAAGAGTAAATATCCCGGTTTTCGCTGTCATGTATGGATTGCTTCGACTCGTCGAGAGCCGTATCAGCAACCGAACCATTAGGTGCCTCGAAATCGCGAATCGCCTCCTTAGGCTTAGACTTCTGTATTGGAGCAAGCGTTGATGCACCACAAGTAGCGCAAAACAGCGAATCTTCATTTTGCATCGCGCCACATATCTGACACCTATATTCATTGATAAGTGGCTCATCCTTTGTCACGTTTTCCAAAGCGCCTCCGCAAGTTGTACAATAATTCATATCATTCTTGTTTTTGGCGCCGCACAGCGGACATAATTTTAACTTGTCACAGTCACCGCTACTTTTGACTACCTCTTGCGCTGTCTCTGTCAACTGTTTTCCGCAGGAAGTACAAAATCTCATCTTATTATCTACCATTGCTCCACAACAACCACATTGGACCAAACCGTTGCCTTCTTGAATTCTGATTTCTGCCGCTCGAATTTTCTCTTTTGATTCGGCAATTGAACTTATGAGCGCATCAAAATCGGGAGAATTGTCATGCAAGTGCATTTCTACACACAATTTGCCAATTTGACAATATGCGTCATTAATCTTTCTTTCTTCTTCGTAAATAACAGCGGTCAATGCATAAGTCAAAGCATTCGTTCCTCTGGTATTAGCCTTGCTTTTTTCGACTATCGCAGCTTTTTTATTAACTCTATTAAAAATGCCCACTTGAATCTCTCCCTGTTTCTCTAAATGTCGCTGATAACATGAAGCTTATCTTGCCTATTTACGCAACAACCTTTTTGTTTAGAGACAACCGCATTATTAATTTAATTATAAAGCTTTTTTCTTTTTATGTATAGTGGTAAAAGCGATGACAAAACGTATACGTGCGAGCTGAGTTTGCACACACTGAAGCACTTACACCTATCGCAATGAAACAGTCAAAAAAGGATAAAATTGTTTGTTATTGTCGTAGAAATCAGACGGTTTTAAATAAATAATTTATTATAAATATCCTTTGAATTAAATATCCTTTGAATGCAAGCAATATTCTTGCTCGCATCCGTTTGAGGGTAACGACTATATTTGTTTGGGAGACCCCAAAGAGAATTTCGATTACATTTTAAGCGAAAGCACTACACATGATTTTTTCCGAAAGCAGCTTAAATAATAAATAGTATCTTTTCAGTTTGCATAATGCTTCAACAGTAAAAATATGAAAAAACAGTTGACATTCAATCCAAGACAAGTAAAATAAAAGAAATAGTTAATTATGACAAATAGACTCCAGATACCAGATAATAGCATAGATATCATACATGTCCATAATTTTAAAATCAAACCTTCCATAGCTTTACAATAATCAAAGAAAAACATGTATAAGGATGTGAACAAGTCCGCAAAAAACGGACAATAGAAAAAAGAGCCCTCCTATGGTACAATGAGAGAAAGTATCATAGGAGGAATTTTTATGGCCAGAAGCTATCGACATATAAGTGAATATGAAAAAGAGATCTTACGATTGAAGAAGGAAGGAAAGACCCTGAAAGAAATAGGGGAAAGATTGGGATTTACGCGTGAGCAAATACATAATTTCATTACAAGATACAACGAAAAACAGCGAAAGATCGCAGCAGGAATAGTGATCAAGAAGAAGGGGCGTCCGTCGAAAGATTATCAAATCAGCGAAAATGACAGCGCTGCGCGGCTTCGGTATATCATCGACCGAAAGGACGCTAAGATCAAATCGCTGGAAATGGAAAATGAATTGATGCGGGATTTTCTCTCGCTCACAGGAAGGAAGTGAGGGCAAGCGTAAAGTATTTGGTTATTTATCGACATAAAGAGAAGTATTCAATCAGCGAAATGTGCAAATTCTTTGAAGTGTCCAGAAGCGGATATTATGATTATGTAAAACGTATGGAGCTTCCGGATCGGGATCTGCCGCTGGCTGAGCAGATCCAAGCCTGCCAACAGGAAGTCAAACAAACATACGGATACCGTCGTGTACAGATTTGGCTTGAAAGACAAGGGATCCACCGTGATCCGAAGACGGTGCTGCGTGTGATGCAGAAATACAATCTGCTTTCTGTCGTCAGGAGAAAGAAATACCGGCATTACGGGGACTATCTGCACAGATATCCAAATCTGCTGAACAGGGATTTCCGCGCAGATCGGCCGAATCAGAAGTGGGTAACGGATATTTCGTATATCAAAACAGGGCAGGGCGAGGCACCCTCTCCGCACGCCCCGCGGAGCCTGACGAGGTACGCGCTCTCTGCTCCGTCGATTCCGCCGAGCAGGGCAGCTTCACTGTCTCCACCA